>Ga0315284_10000214_pt1 | contig 80243 bp, 60 predicted proteins | sample YL17G09_16_MG_FD_203696 | JGI IMG/M metagenome (GOLD analysis project Ga0315284, IMG submission 203696) | Sediment microbial communities from Yellowstone Lake, YNP, Wyoming, USA - YL17G09_16 | ecosystem: Environmental > Aquatic > Freshwater > Lake > Sediment | place: USA: Wyoming | collected... | reverse complement strand
CCGGCAATGCTGACGACCATGTTCTGGGGGACGTACATCCGCCGATGGTAATCCCGCAGGTCCTGGAACGTCAGCGCCGCCAGCGGCGATTCATTCCCGATGACGGGCACGGCGGCCGGATGCGTGCCATAGAGGTTGGCCATGTGGCGATAGTGCAGTTGCCGCTCCGGATCATCCTTGCCCATTTCCTGCTCGCGCTGCACCACGCCCTGCTCGCGGAGGAAGTCCGTCTCGGTGAAGTCCGGACGGACCAGCCAGTCGGCCAGCAGGTCGATGCATTCGGCCGTCTTTCCGGACGAGGCGGAAATGAAATAACCCGTGTGGTCCAGCGAGGTGTAGGCGTTGGACTGCCCGCCGATGTCCTTCAACCGCTGGGCGTTCCGCCCAACCGGCTGACTGGCGGGCGCCTGCGTCTGGCCACCGTCCTGCTCGGCGCCCTGGGCGACCAGATGCTCGGCGAGGTGGCTGATCCCGCAGCCGAGATAAGGCCCTTCGTACAGCCCCCCGGCACGGACATATCCCCGGACGCATACCACCGGGGCCTTGGGAACCCGCTTGACGATCACCGTCAGGCCGTTGGACAGATAATCCACCGCGACCGCATCATCCGCGGCAGTTGGGGGTACCCCGGACACTTGAGCATGGGTGGTCGCCTGCGTGGCGGGTTCGTTGACCGCCGCCGGCGGAGCGGCGCAGCCGCCAAACATGGCCACCAGCACCAGGCTGAAAAGCACGCTTATCGTAAATGCAAGTCTGCCACGCATCCGTCGCCTCCGCGACCTTGTGACTCCACCCAGTCGGCGGGCCTAGGGCGACGCCTGCTCCTCGGTGTCGCCGGTCTCCACGTCGTTGAGATAGGCCAGCGTTCGTTCCAGTTCGTTCTTGAGGTGGCGGACGCGAAGCAGGCTCTTGACTCGCGTGGTCAACTCCAGGCGGTTGACGGGTTTGGTGATGAAGTCGTCCGTGCCCGATTCCACCCCTCGCTCGATGTCCCCCAGTTCATTCAGCGCCGTCACCATGATGATGGGTATGTCCCGGGTGGGCGGATCGGACTTCAGCTTCCGGCAGACCTCGAAACCGCTCATCCGCGGCATCATGATGTCCAGCAGGATCATGTCCGGGCTTTCCTGGCGGACCTTCTCCAGGGCGTCGATACCATCGACGGCCGTGACAATCTTGCAGCCCAGACCGTCCAGGTACGCCACCAGCAGCTCCAGGTTCTGCGCGTTGTCGTCCACCACCAGGATCTTGCTCCTGGCAATGGCCACATCACCGACGTTGGGCGAAGCCTCGCTCTGCGCTTCGGGCATGGCGATTCTCCTTGCTCGGTGGATCGAACCGATCCCGCGGCAGGTTCTAAGCCTACCGACTCGACGGGCCAATCGCAACCCCCGCCCCAAACTCACCGACAGGGCCAGGGATCACCGACCCGCGTCAAGCCTTTAGCGGACCGACAGGAACCAGGCGTACAGCACCCCGGCCAGCAGCAGGCGGTAGACGCCGAAGGGGATCAGCCCGTGTCGCGTCAGCCAGCGGACGAAGCCCTTGACGGCCAGGACCGCCACGATCCAACTGACCACCAGGCCAATGACCAGACCGCCAGGACCGGCGGAGGCCAATAGCACGTCGAGGTTCTTGGCCCCTTCATAAAGGGTGGCCGCGCCGAGGGTGGGCAGGGCAAGCAGGAAACTGAACTCCGCCGCCGTCACCATGTCCATTCCGACGATCAAGGCCGCGACGATCGTGACCATGCTCCGCGAGGTTCCCGGCCAGAGGGACAGGCATTGTACGAGTCCGACGATCAATGCCTGGCGGAAGGCGACGGAATCGAGGCTTGCCGTGCGAGGCCGTGCGCGATTCCTGATCCAAAAGAAATACTCCGCGGCGATCATGGCCGCGCCCCCGACGGCCAGGGCGATGCACACCGGCATGGGACCGAAGAGATGCTCCTTGATGGGCTTATGCAACAGCAGACCGACGACCGCCGACGGCAGGAACGCCACCAGCAGCAGACCGGCCAACCGCAGTCCGTCGCCGCTTCGGCCGACCAGGCCCATCGCCATCTGGGCGACCCGCTTGCGGTACAGCCCCGCCACCGCCAGGATCGCCCCCAGTTGGATGACGATCTCGAAGGCGTCGATGGCCGGAACCTTGACCACCTTGGGGCCAAACAGCCCGGAACCGTCACCGAATCGCGTCAGCCCCATGGCCTGCCCGGTGAGGATCAGGTGACCCGTGGAAGAAACGGGAAGATACTCGGTAAGGCCTTCCACCACGCCCAGCACGGCAGCCTGGCCGGTGGTGATCTTCTGTTCCATCACCGGCGGTGAGGAGGGCGCTGGGATTATTGGCGCCGCTACCGCCGTTGCGACAGGCGCTGCCGCCGCCATCACCAGCACCAGTGCCCGCAGCGCCACCTGGGCGATCAGGTTGGCGTACACGCCGGCCACCAGGTCATCCAGCAGCACTCCCCAGCCCTGGGGCAGCTTCTCCAGCCGCCGCGCGGGGGAGGGCTTGAGAATGTCCATGGCGCGAAACGCCAGGAACGCCGCCGCCACCGCCATCCAGATGGAAACCCTTCCGATCGGCAGCAACAGCAGCGCCACGGCTTGCCCCGCCCACTCGTCGATGGTGCATTGTCGCGGGTCTTTGCGCCCAAAGACCGTCTCGGCGATCCGCCCGAAGGCGACGCATCCGGTCGAGGACAGCACCACCAGGGAAAGCATCATCAACGAGACGGCCACGTTGACCATGTCCGGAACTTGCTCGCGCGGGATGCCCCTGGCCCCCAGGATCGCCCCGGAACCCCAGGCAACGCCCAGGTAGAGCAGGCAGACCGCCAGCGACCCCCACGTTCCGGGGGCAATGGGCAGATAACCTGTCCCCAGGCCCGTGATGACCAGCTTGGCGGCCTTACTCATCGGTGGTCCTGAAGAGGTTTCTGGCCCGGGTGACATATGCCAGACCGCTGAGGACGGTTACGATGGTCGCCAGCCAGACCAGCGTCACCTTGGCGTAGACCGCCCAGGGGTTATCGGGCAGATTGGCCAGTTGGAACAGGACCGCGCAGATGGCCACCGACTGGATGAACATCTTGATTTTCCCCGCCGGAGTGGCGGGAAACTTGACGCCCTGGCTTTCGCTGTAGCCCCGCACGGCCGAGACAATGAACTCCCTCGCCAGGATCACCACCACCATCCATGCCTGTACGGCCGAGGACATCCCCCCGTTGAGCCAACCGGGCAGTTGGGTATCCAAGCCCGCCGCCTTGCCTCCGTGCGCAAGGGAGTAATTGGACCCCGCCAGCATGGCGAAGGCCCCCACCACCAGCACCTTGTCCACGAAGGGATCGGCGATTCGCCCGAAGGCCGAGACCAAGTTCATCTTGCGTGCCAGGTACCCGTCCAGCACGTCGGTGGCCCCGGCGATCAGGTAGAGCACAAAGGCGGCGTTGAGCAGGATGTTGCCGACGCGCGTCGGTTCATACATCCCCAGCAGGACGAAGAACGCCCCGGAGATGGCGATCCGCGCGACGGTAAGTTGATTGGGCAGCGACCAGTTCATGCCTTCAGCATCGCCTTTGTCCCCCGAAGGGGAGCGGCCGTCCTCTTGCGATAGAAATCATCACGCATTGGTTCCTGATCGTCAACGATCAGGAAAAAACATCAGTCCACGATCAGATCGTAGCCCTTCCATCCGACGACTTTGACCCGGTGAAACCGGCCTGGAGTTCGGCGGCGCTTCAAGAGACAGGCGCTGTCCACCTCGGGCGCCTGGCCGAAATACCTTCCGACGCAGCCGCCTTCGGCGAGCGTCGCGAGCATCTTTTCGCTGTCGATGAGGTTCTTGGGGCATCCCAACGAGACCAGGGCGACCTTGGGCGGTTTGGTTGGCATGACGCCAGATCATAGCGGACGGCGGGAGGAGGGCGGAACGCATTTCCGCCGACGCAAAAAACCGTACCAACGGCTATACTCCGTGCATGAAGTTTCCGTTGCTACCATTCCAAATCGGACCATTGCGAATCGAGTTGCCCGTCGTTCCGGCGCCGCTGGCGGGGTATTCGGACTTGAGTTATCGCCTGCTGTGCCGCCGGCTCGGGGCGGGCTATTGCACCACGGAGATGATGCTGGACAAGTGCCTCCTGGTGGGCGGGAAGCTGCGACAGCGGCTGGTGCAGACTCACCCGGAGGACCATCCCACAGCCGGACAGCTCATCGGAAACGACCCGGGCGTAATGGCCGCGGCGGCGAGGGTGCTCCGCGAGGTGGGCTTCGACGCAGTGGACCTCAACTTCGCCTGCCCGGTGCACAAGGCCCTGTCGCGTAAACGCGGCGGATACCTGATGAAGCAGCCGGAACTGGCCCTGGAGATTATCCGCGCCGTCCGCTCGAGCGTGGACCTCCCGGTGACCGTCAAACTGCGCCATAAATTTCGCAACACCGATGATGAGGAGGCGTTCTGGCAAATCGCCGAGGGGGCCTTCGACGCGGGCGTGGCGGCGATCTGCGTGCACGCGCGCAGCGTGGAGATGAAGTACGCCGGCGCCGCCCAGTGGGAGTTTATCGCTTCCGTCAAGCGGCGCTTTCCCGGCAGAACCATCATCGGTTCCGGAGACGTGATGACCCCCGCCGACGCCCTGGCGATGCTGGAGAGCACCGGCGTCGACGCGGTGGCCGTGGCACGCGGCGGATTGGGCAACCCCTGGTTCTTCCGACAGGTGGCGGACCTAGCGGCCGGGCGTACGCCTTACCAGCCTGGATTGGCCGAGCAGCGGGAGTTGATGGCCTGGCATTTCCGGAACGCCGAGGGATTGTACGGAAGCCGCACGGCGAAGATCATGCGGAAGTTCGGCATCAAGTACGCACGGATGCATCCGACCCCGGGGAAGGTCCGCTCGGCCTTCATCGCGGTGCGGAGCGGCGAGGAGTGGAACTCGGTGCTGCGGCAATTTTATACGGAATAAGGGCCGGATCGCCTGAAGGCAGAGGTGAAAACCCATAAGAATTTTTCGGATCGCCGGAATCGTCCTGGGCTTGTTGTCGCTTTCGTCGGTCGCCGTCGCCACCGAGCCGGTGGAGTATTTCGCCGTCTTCGCCGACGGCGCCAAGATCGGCCACGCCACCTTCACCCGCCACCTGGCCGATGGGAAGGTGACCACCGCCCACACCATGGAAATCACCCTGGGCCGCGGGATACTCCCCATGACGGTCCGCCAAAGCGAAATATGTATCGAGACCACCGACGGACGCGCGCTGGGCTTCAAGAACGTCCAGGAAATCGCCGCCATGGCCCAGACAGTCTCCGGGACCATTGCCTCGGCCGGCAAGTGCCGTCTCAAGACCACCAGTGCCGGTCAGACGCAGGAATCGACGATCGACTGGCCCCAGGGCGCCTTGCTGAGCGAAGGCGTGCGATTGGCGCAACTCCGCAAGGGACTCAAGGCGGGTACGACGTACTCGCTGACGGTGTTCGACACCTCCTCCCTGGCGGCCATCACCGCCGAGGCGCGCGTCGCGGGAGCCAAGGACGTCGACCTGCTCGGCCGCGTGGTGCGACTGACGGAAGTGAATCTGGTCTGCAAGACGCCCGCCGGCACGTTGAACACCACCAACTTCACCAACGATGAGTGCTACGACCAGAAAATCCTGACCGCCGCGGCGGGGATTAGTCTGGAGATCGTGGCCTGCTCGCGCGAGGTGGCGATAAGCCCCAACGAACCGGTGGATTTTTTTGACAAGGTGATCCTGCCCAGCCCGGCGAGACTCGATGGCCTTGCCTCGGCCGGGTCGGTCACATACCGCTTGGCGCCCTCGTCCGGCAAGAAGTTAAACATCCCAGACCTGGATGGACAAACCGTCAATGTCAACGCCGACGGGACCGTCACCGTGACCGTGACCCGCCCAAAGGCCCCATCCGGAGAAAAATTCCCCTACACCGGAAGCGATCCCAACGTCGAGGCGGCGATGAAGCCAACCCGGTATCTGGAGAGCGACCGTCCGGAGATCGTCGCCCTGGCAAGAAAGGCCGTTGGAGACGCCCGCGACACCGCGCAGGCGGCCCGGCGGATCGAGGCGTTCGTCCGATCGTACATCACCACCAAGGACCTGTCGGTGGGCTACGCCACGGCCGCCGAGGTGGCCGCCAGCAGGCAGGGCGACTGCTCCGAGCACGCGGTCCTGGCCGCGGCACTGTGCCGGGCCGTCGGAATCCCCGCCCAGGTGGTCGCGGGCATGGCGTATGTGAAGGAGTTCAATGGCCGCGAGAGCGTCTTCGGTCCCCATGTCTGGCTGCGCGTGTGGGCGAAGGGAAAATGGTTCCCCCTGGACGCGGCGCTTCCGGGCGGGTGGGATCCCGGACACATCGCCCTGGCCGTCGGCGACGGAAGCCCCGGCGACTTCTTCGGCATCGTGTCGCTCCTGGGCAACTTCAAGATCGCACGCGTGGAGGTTCAGAAATGAGCTTTGCTCCGGGAGCAAGAATGAACCCTCGCCGGATGTCCCTTTGGGCGCAGGTATTCGTTGCATCCGCCATAGTACGGATTCTCGTGGCATTGGCGTGCAACCAGCCGAACCTGTCTATTGACGCCTCCGGATATGACGTCATGGCCGGAAACCTGCTCGCCTGGGGTACGCTGTCCGAAAAAGCGGAGGCGCCGCTTGTGCCTTCCGGGTATCGGGAACCCGGATATCCCGCCTTTGTGGCCGCCTGCTACTGGCTCATCGGCGTCCACCCCATGGGCGCGGTCATTATCCAATCCATTCTCGGCGCCGTGGGGACCGTTTTCTTCATTCTCTGCGTCATTCGCTTGTCTGGACGGGACGACGCTTGGCTGGCCTGGATTTCCGCCCTGGTCAGCCTGGCCACTCCGTGGATGTCCAGCGCCGGCTGGGTCGAACTGATGCGGGAGGACCTTTCCCATACTCTGCTGCTGGGGGTGATCCTGCTGGCCGACAGGCTGATACGGCGGGATCACATCCGCCGGCCTTATGCGGCAGCCCTGGGCGCATGGATCGGCGTGGGGGCGCTCATCAAGGCCACGTTTGTCGTGGTGTTACCCGCCATCCTGATCGTCTGGCTGGCGAAATCTCGCCGCAAGGCGGTCCTGCCAGCCATACTGGCGCTTCTCGCAACCGGAGCGGTGGTCGCCCCCTGGCTGGCGCGCAACTACTTCCTTTTCGGCCAGCCGGATCTGGCGTGCACCAAGGGGCTGATCCTCTACCAGCATTCGGGCCGGCCCGACCAATTGGACGGAGTGGAGCCCGAATACCGCCAACTGGCCCATGAACTCGCCAACCGATGGCCTGACGCACGGCCTTATTCGTCGCTCGCAAAGTATAAACTGGAGACGCAGGACGGCTGGACCCACTTCTGCCATGTCTTCCATTATGCCATCGTGGCCAGGGACAAGCGAAGCCCCGAGGACGCCGACGCGATCCTCTACCGAATCGCCAAACAGGACGCCCTGGAGGATCCAGGCCGATACCTGGCCATCACCGCCTCCAACATCTCCTTCTACCTCACCGGGGGGCTGGTGGGCGGCAGAGCGAGACCGGCGGAAATCGTCGCCGAACGAGGCCCGTTTCGACGGTTGTTTTACACCCTTCGTCCCGCGGCGATCCTGGCACTGGAGGCCTTGGCGGTGGCCGGTCTGCTGCTATTCGGCCGAGCGCCACTGGCATGGATGCTGATGCTGACGGCTGCCGGGACGATCCTGGCCAACTCCGTCGTCTCCGCCGGGCACTGGCGATATCGCACGACGGCCGACGTGCTCTGGGCCGTGCTCGCCATGGCGGTCTTGGCTCGTCTGATCGAACATTACACAGGGAAACCTCCCCATACGACAACATCAGGAAGAGGCATAGAGTCCTTACCACAATGACCCCTGGCCAAGACATTGTAATAGGGTCTCTAACTTTGGCCCGTTGCGGAAATCGACGGATGCGTTGTAGAATGCGATTTGGACATGCTGGCCAAACGGATCATCCCCTGTCTGGACGTGGACAAAGGCCGCGTCGTCAAGGGCGTCAACTTCCTGAACCTTCGTGACGCCGGCGACCCCGTCGCCGTCGCGCGTCGCTACGAAGAGGAAGGCGCCGACGAGCTGGTCTTCCTGGACATCACAGCCAGTCATGAGGCTCGCGACATCCTGCTGGACATCGTCGCCGCCACGGCGGAGCAGGTCTTCATGCCTCTGACCGTCGGAGGCGGGGTGCGGGACATCGAGGATGTCCGCAATCTCCTCTCTGCCGGGGCGGACAAGGTTTCCGTCAATTCCGCCGCCGTGTTGGATCGGGAGTTCATTACGGTGGCCTCGCGGCGGTTCGGCGCCCAGTGCATCGTGGTGGCCATCGATCCCAAGCGAGTGGTCCGGGACGGGCGGGAGGTCTGGGAAGTCCACATTCACGGGGGGCGGGTCCCCACGGGGCTTGAAGCGGTCCCCTGGGCGCGGGAGGTGGAGCGCCGCGGCGCCGGGGAGATCCTCCTTACGGTCATGGACGCCGACGGAACGCAGGGAGGCTACGATATCGAAATCACCTCCGCCGTCGCCGAGGCGGTGAGCATCCCTGTCATCGCCTCCGGTGGGGCCGGTTCGCCCGAGGACATCCGCCGCGTCCTGACGGAAGGCCATGCCGACGCGGCGCTGGCGGCCAGCATCTTCCATTTCGGCGCCTACAGTATCGGCCAGACCAAGGACTATCTTGCCGCCGCGGGCGTGCCCGTCCGCCGGGACCTCGCAGCCGGACGTGAAAGGACAGGCCCGTGAGCAATCCCACCCTTCGCCAACCCATCGAGGAACCGGAGATCGGCGCCAAGGCGCCGAGCGGCGGCGGTCCGAAGCTGGAGCGATTCTTCCGCGCCATGGCCAAGTTGGGCGCCTCGGACCTGCACATCCGCGACGGTTCCGTGCCGCACCTTCGCGTCAACACGATGATCCGCCCCACCAGGAGCGAACCGGTCTCCAGCGAGGAGATCGAGGCGATGGCACTGGAACTGATGACCGACAAGCAGAAGGCTTTTTTCATCGAGCACGGCAGCATCGACGTGGCCTACGAGCAGCCCGGCGGGGACCGTTTCCGCGTCAACATCTACCGCCAGCGAGGCAGCGTCTCGATGGCCATCCGCCGCGTGACGCGCAACATCCCGGACTTCCATGCCCTCCACCTGCCGGCCATCCTGGAAAAGATCGCCGACGGCTATCAGGGCCTGGTGCTGGTCTCCGGACCTACCGGCAGCGGAAAGAGCACCACCATCGCCGCGATGCTGGAATACATCAACAAACACCGTCCCTGCCACATCGTGACCATCGAGGATCCCATCGAGTTCCTCTACCAGGACAGCAAGGCCCTGGTCAGCCAGCGGGAGATCGGCATCGACGTGGAGAGTTTCGACTCGGCGCTGAAATACCTCATGCGCCAGGACCCCGACGTGGTGCTCATCGGCGAGATGCGCGACAAGGACACCTTCCAGGCGGCCTTGCAGGCCTCCGAGACCGGGCATCTGGTCTTTGGAACGGTTCACGCCTCCGGCGCGGCCCAGACGCTCGGGCGCGTGCTGGACCTCTTTCCGCACGAGAGCCAGGAACTGGTCCGCCAGTCCCTGGCCTTCAACCTCCGCGCGATCGTCTGCCAGAAATTGCTGCCCAGCACCGTGGCGGGGGTGGACCGCATCCCGGCATTGGAGATAATGATCAGCAATCCCAGCATCCGCCAGCTCATCCACGAGGCGAGGGACAACGAGATGAACGAAGTCCTCCGCTCCTGCGAGGGCGAGGGCATGAGGACGTTCACCAAGAGCCTGCTGGAACTGATCGAAAAGGAAATGGTCGACCCGAGGGTGGCCTACGAGCAGGCGCCCAACGTCGATGAACTACGGATGCTTTTGAAAGGAATCTCCGCCAACCGCGGCGGCCTGCTGGGCCGCTAGCGCGCGGACGAGAGGATGGGCATGGAAATGATCTCGGCAAGCTCCGCTATGATTGGCCTGACGGCGGGAGGATACTTCTCGATCCCCAAGACGGTCGTGATGATCCTGCTGGTCCTGCCCTGGCTGTACTGGGCGCCATGGGTGGAAAAGGACGCCAAGGCCGTCCACGCCGCCTCCGGCGCCTGGAGCCTGGCTGTGCTGATCGTGGGCGTCTTGACTCTGCTGATTTGGCTGGTGCAACCGTTCTTCATCGTGGGATTACTGGTCTATGCGATGCTCACCGGCGGGGTCCTGCTGGCCTATGTCGTGCATCGCAACGCGATGGTGGAGCCTGCCCAGCGGGTGCTGACGGCGGAGCACCTCAAGGACGTTTTCAGCCGCGGGGGCGGAAAGCAGCAGTCCGGCGGGCAAACGGTGACCAAGCTGAAGGTTTATCAGTCCAGCGGGATGGTCGCCATGCCTCCGGCCGAGACCGCATCTCCGGAACTGCGTGAGGCGTACAACCTCGCCCAGAACCTGCTCTACGACATCGTCTGGCGGCGCGCCAGCGAGGCGGACATCACCCCCGCCACACAGCAGGCAAGGATCCGCTTTGTCGTCGACGGCGTGGCGGTGGAGCGCCCGCCGGTGGGGCTGAACTACAGCGAAGGGATCATTCAATACCTCAAGGGCGTCGGCGGAATGGACGTCGAGGACCGCCGCCGTCCCCAACAGGGCAAGCTTGCCGTGGACCTGGCGGGAATGCAGTTGGAACTGAGCCTCCAGACCACCGGGACCACCGGCGGGCAGCGGATGCGGCTCCGCGTGCTTCAGGAGTTCGTCCGCACCAAGCTGGACACCCTGGGGATGGACCCGGAGATGCTTGCCAGGGTCCTGGAACTGAACCAGTCGGGACCGGGCCTGATCATCGTCTCGGGCAGGCCCGGAAGCGGCGTGACCAGCACGCTGTATTCCCTGCTGCGAGAGCACGACGCCTTCGTCCAGCAACTCGAGACGCTGGAGGCCAAGGAGTCCATCGAGCTGGAGAACATCACCCAGCACATCTACGGCGAGCCGGACCGTTTGGCGCCGATGCTGTCGGCGGCGCTGCGGAGCGACCCCGCCGTCATCATGGTGGACCAGTGCCCCGACGAGGCGGCCGCCGGGATGATCCTCGGCGCCGCGGCCGAAAAGACCATTCTGCTGGGCATGCAGGCGGGCGACACGTTCATGGCCCTGGCCAAATGGGCGAAGCTCTGCGGAGACGCCGCCGTGGCGGTAGGCCCGCTGCGGGCCGTCCTCTGCCAGGTGTTGCTGCGGAAGCTGTGCCCCAACTGCCGGGAATCCTACACGCCCAACCCGGAGGTGCTGGCCAAGGCCAATCTCTCCGCCGGGAAGGTCCAGAAACTCTACCGCTCGCCGACCAAGCCGATGATGGACGAGAAACAGAACCCCATCGCCTGCCTCACCTGCCAGGGCAGCGGGTACCTGGACCGAACAGCCGTCTTTGAACTGCTGGAGGTCACCGAGGAAATCCGAGCCTTGATCTCCGGCGGGGCCTCCCTGGCGCAGATCAAGTCCGCCTGCCGGAAAAACCGGATGTTGTACCTCCAGGAACAGGCGCTGCGACGGGCCATCGATGGCGCCACGAGCATCCAGGAGATGATCCGCGTCTGGCAGCCCGCCGAGAAGAAGAAATAAGCCCCCAGGAGAGCATCGACGATGCTATTGATCATACTGGCGACGATCCTCGTTGCGGCGATAGCCTTCTACCAGGTCGTCCAAGGGCTGTTCAGCGCCTTGATCATGGCGTTCCTGTGCATCGTGTCCCTGACGATCTCCTTCAACTTCCATGAACCGCTGGCCGAAGTGATTCGCAAGTACCAGCCCCTCTGCGCCGAACCGGCGGCGCTGTTGTGCCTGTTCGTCATCTCCTTGATTGTCCTGCGCGTGCTGACGGACCGATACCTCGGCCGCAACGTCGTGACGGGCGTGTGGGCCAACCGCATCGGAGGGGGTTTCCTGGGGCTGGTCACAGGGATGATCCTGGTGGGCGTGCTGACGGTGGCCATTCAGATGCTTCCTTTTGGACCTTCCATCCTGGGCTACCGACCCTTCGCCGACGACCTGCGGAGCGCCCAGGGCATCGCGCCTTTTTACCCCGATGATTTCGCCCTGGGGCTGGCGAAGGTGTTCTCGCGGGGATCCCTGATGACCTCGACGGAAAATACCTTTCAGCGTACGCACGACAACCTCAAACTGGAGCTGTTCTGTGCCCGCAACGACGCCGGCAAGGGCGGGCGCGGCGACGCGGCGCCGGGATCAATGAGCCTCTCCGGGGCCTACGCGCCGGAGACCTATAGCGGCAGTTGGGTGGAAACCGTTCCTCTCAACCCCCTCTTGGAAGGGGAAGGCATCAACAAGGTCGTGGTGATTCGAGCCGTTATCGACCAGTCCGCTCGCGACGGCGACGGCTGGTGGCGGCTTCCGGCCACCCACTTCCGCCTGGTCGCCGCCGACGGGAACAGCTATTACCCCATCGGTTACCTGGTGAAGTCCGGCAGGGGCCTGGAATGTATCGCGGCGCCCATGGAGGACGGCGTGCCCCTGCTGGCGCGCCTGACCGTCGAGCGCGACAGCAAGGACGCCCGGTTGTCGGTGGACTGGGTCTATCGCATCCCGGAGAGTGAAATCCCCGCGGAAATCATCTTCCGCCGTTCCGTCCGGGCGCCGATTCGCGCCTTGGACAAGAGATCGCCGGACCCCTACGGCGCACTGGACCGCGCCTCGCGCCGCTAGTCCCCCACGATGGCCGACGGCCCTGACCACCGGCTACATCCGGTGCTTCTCACTGAGGTGACTGCGCCACAGGGAATAGGTCAGTTCCGGGCGGCGGAGGTGGCCTCCGCGGACCTCCTTGCGGCTAGCATTCCGGCAGCCGTGCTCCCGCAGATAGCGAAACGCCTGCCAGGACTGTCTTTGAATCTCGGCCAGGTCGTCCTTGCCCCAGAAGATCGCCATCGGCAGCTTGCGGACCGCGTCGGTAAACTCCACCCGCTCGAACAGTTCCAGGTCGCTGTTGCATCCCCGCGCGATGAGCATGTTGAACCGTTGTGGATTGCGCAGACCGATGTAATACAGCGGATACCCCCCCGCCGAAAAGCCCGTCAGCAGGACCGCGTTGGGGTCGATGCGGTACTTCCGCGAGATGTCGTCGATGACCCCCAGCACCACCTTCTCGTCGGCCTGGAGGTCCTTGTGCCACAGGCCGCGGACGACCGGCAGGATGCCCTGGACGCTCTTGAGGTCCGGGGCGGCGACGATCAGGCCGTGCTTCTCGGCCAGAAACTTCCATTCCTTGATCTGCGCGGAGGAACTATCCCATCCGAAGGTCCCATGCAGCGTCACCACCAGGGGCCAGTCGCGCTGGTCGCTGTAGAAGCTGGGGACGTAGAGATGGTAACCGGCGCCGCTGGCAGGTTCCTCGATCCGCAACGACTCCACGGGCGTCTGCTGGGGCTGGGTGACCGGACACCCCGCCGCCAAAAACGCCCACGGCAGCAACAGGCAGGCATAACGCATGTGCGATTCCCTAACAGCCGAAGTAAATTTCAACCAGACAGTACCGGCGCCACCGGTGGCGGTCAAATCCCAATTGGCCCCTGCCGCAGTCCCTGTGTTATGCTGCCCGTCGGAGACGGGGCCGAACGGACGCCCGTCCGGTGCGTATGAAGGAACAGAACCTTATGTTATTGAGCTTCGAGTCGCTGCTAGGGAAAGGGCGGCCAAACCTCCAACGAAGTATTTCATTGACTATGCAAAGTGCAAAAAAGCTTGCGGGAATATGTGTAGCCGCCCTGTGTCTGCTGAGCCTCCCCCGGGGGGTAGCGGCCCTCAGCAGCGAGGAAGTGCTCGTCGTCGTCAACTCCGACAGCCCCCAAAGCGTGGAGTTGGGACGCTTTTACATCCAGCAACGGGGCATCGATGAGTCCCGCCTGGTGCTTCTGAAGACCGCCACCGCCTACGCCGTCTCGCGGGAAGACTATAACAACCAAATCCATCAACCGCTGCGAACGATCCTGCGGGAACGAAACCTCGCCGACAAGATTCGCTGCCTGGCACTGATGTGGGGGATTCCCGTACGGGTGGAAGCCCCCGTAGCCCCCACCGGACCGATTCCGGCCCTTTATGCCACCGAGGCACAGAAATCGCATTACCGCCTGGCCATGGACCATAAACTCCTGGCGACGGTGGGTAAGAAGTTCCCCCCGCCCCGGACCGACGGGCTGAGTCCCGTGGCGGACCTTTTCGAACAACCTCCGCCCACCGTTTCCGAGCCGCTGACGGACCTGCGGCCGCTGCTGACGGACATGGAAAAGCTCCTGGCGGACAAGCTTCAGCTATACCGCGATACCCCCGACAACGAGCAACGCCAGATCATGGCCCGACAGCTCATGGCGCTGCACCTGGACATCTTCGGCCTGGATGGGCTTCGCCGTTTCATCGAGCAGGCTCGCCTGACCGACGCCCCTGACCCAAACGATATCTCCGCCCGGATTCTAGAGGTGCGGTCCCGCCTCCAGGCGACCACCGCGGCCAGCCAGCCGACGGCTGAGTCCACCGCGGCGATTTTGGAGGGACTGCGGGAGACCGGCGGACTGATCGCCGTGGCGGCCGTCGCCAAGGGCTATATCGACCAGAACAAGCCCGTCGATCCGGAGGCCTCCGTCGATAGCGAACTGGCGCTGCTGTGGTGGGACAACTACCCCCTGGGAGGCTGGATGGCCAATCCGATGCTGTGGAACCTCCGCATCAGCGAGGAGGCCCGGGCCGCCAGGATTCCCCCGGTGTTGATGACCGCCCGCATCGACGGTCCCAGCGCCGCCGACGCGCGGCGGGTCATCGAGGACTCCATCGAGACGGAAAAGACCGGTCTGAAGGGCAAGTTCTACATCGACGCCGGAGGGCTGGACCGCGCCAAGGAATATGACGTCAACTTCCGCTCGCTATATCAATTTCTCCGCAAGGCCACCGCCGTCCCGGTGGTCTTCGACGACGCGGCGACGATGTTCGCCCCGGGTAGCTGTCCGCAGGCGGCGCTGTACGTGGGCTGGTACAGTCTTCAGCAGTACATCCCGGCCTTTACCTGGCAACGCGGGGCGGTGGGCTGGCACGTCGCCAGCTTCGAGGCCATGCACCTGCGCGATCCCAACAGCCAGGAATGGTGCCCAAGGATGATCCGCGACGGCGTGGCGGCGACGATCGGGGCCGTCGCCGAACCGCGGCTGTTCGCCTTCCCGGTTCCCCAGGACTTCTTCTCCCTGCTGCTGACGGGCAAGTACACCATCGCCGAGTGCTACTGGCGGACCGTGCCCAACGTCAGTTGGCGGATGACCCTCATCGCCGACCCGCTGTATAACCCCTTCAAGACCAATCCCCAGGTTTCCACCGACTCCTTGCCCAAGACCCTCCCCCCGCCGCAATAACCCACGCCTGCGAAACCGAGACGGTGGACGATACAAGACCTACCGGATAGAATTAATCCAGGTCTAGCAATGACTGACAACGAAAATCTATCCACGCGTGCTGTGCAGACAAGGTGGCTGAAAGGACCGGTCATTACCTTCATGGTTATGACGGTACTGAATATTCTTCTTGGGTCCGGTGTGGGCTTTGGGATGTTTCATCTGTCCGCAGAGGTAACGTGGGAAAAACGTTTACTCCTGATTTCTATCACAGAACTCGGTCTTTTTTCTTGGTTTTGGACCCCCTCAAGCCCAGAAAATATCTGGGATATTCTGTTTGCTGGGGCGGTCTGCGTAGGCATCCCTCTTTTGTTCGTTTTGACCCTCAGGACAAAACGATTAAGGCTATTATGGTCGATCGTAGGAGTGTTTGCCGTGCTTTTATGGTTTCTTTTAGGTTTTTTTGCTGCCTGTTTCGCCGTTACTTAAGCAAGGAATCCTGTAGTTTTAAGTCCGTAGGCTGTCGGTAATCCGCATCGGTAATCCGGTGACACCATACTGGTTTTGGAAACTAGTATGGTGTCACCGGATTCCTAAGACGGCGGGTGGTACAAGCCCCCCTACCGGATACTTGGCTTTGCTTATGAGACTGCGTTTCACGCAAGCGGCCAGGTGGGAATTGCCTGATCAATCTCTACCATCAGCCGCAAGGTTTGCCGCACGGCTTCCGTTATCCGGCGGTAGTGTTCTATGTCGTCATAGCTCAGTGTCCGGCCCTTGCGGTCCTTCAGCCACTTTTCGCAGACCTGATACCCGCCAACGTGGAAGCCGAAGACTTCCGGGGATACGTTGTCGAAATACTGCTGGTCGTTGATGTACACGCGGCCGGGGGATTCTTCAGTCGGTGGCTTGTAGTCCACGCGATGGACCACGTTATCCCCCTGGCGTGGGTAACGCGCTGCTGGCGTCGGCACGCTCTCCACCAGGTGCAGGCCGGCCAGTTTCCGCCCGAAACGCACCAGGACGGCGAAAAGGGCCTTGTCACCCGTCAACGGCAGGCGCGGAAAGTCGATCTTCAAGGATTCCGCGTAGCGGGTCCGATACGTTGGACAATGGAAGACCGCGTAGGCGTAGTGGAACACGTCTTCCGGCCCGAAGGTCTTTTTCAAATTGCCAGAACCATCGGACTGAAAATTCAATTTCAGTTTTCCGGCAAGACCCTCAACGAACTCAGGGACAAGGTTCGGCCGCCGCCCGTCCTTGCCGATCGGCCAGGCCCCGGCAGGACCATAATCCTTCACTTTACCGTTATACAAATACAGAGGGAACAGGTAGTTCACGTCATAAACCGAGCATGTTTTGTGAGCGCAAATATGGTTGGTAACATGGACATCCCACTTGTCTTTCGTCGCCCGTGTTGTAATTAGACCCATATTGGGGCCGGCCCGCATCGTGGGCATCAGGTCCAGCCGAGCCCAATCGACGATCCAAGGCGCAAAATAGATTCGGCGAAGATCAAAGGGGCGATAGAGAATGTCAGTACAACGCTTTTTCCATTCGGCGTCTTGTTGAACCGTTTTGCGTGCACTTGGCAGTTTCCATCCGCGCGAATCGCCAGGTGGATACTTATCTGAGCCCTTGCCCACGAAATACGCATCGCGGATATCCGAATCACTCAACTGGGTGTTCCGCAGTGCATAGATTCGGTCCAGAAGAGGTTTGTCTTCAAAATCGATGGCGAAATCGTCGCGGGCGGTGACGATTCCTGTGACGTTCTGGGCGAAGATTTCTGTGATCCGCGGCCAGCCCTCGTACTCGTTGCGCAGCTTCCCGTCCTTGGGAATAAAGAAGTAGTGGGGCGAGTCGGGCTTGAGCGATTTCCATCGAGTGGAGTGAACATCGTTTGCGAAAAGCCACTTGTACTTCGCTTCACGAGCGCCCCACAACTCCGCGTGGAATACCTTTGCGGGCTTCTTGCCCTGTCCGTTCTTCCGCTTGACAAAGATGCCGATCGCCGCCCCCTGTTGAATGTCGAAAACGTTCTGGTCTTTCCCGCCGCCCGGTGGCTTCTCCTTCTTCTTGCTGTTGCCGTGCAGGTCCAGGACGTGAATTTCGTCAAAGGTCTGCATCAAGCTTTGGCGCATGCCCCGAAAAGTCGGGTTGTCCAGGTAGCCGTGATTGGTGATAAAGCCCAGGACGCCGTAGCCGGTCAACTCGATGCGATACTGGGCAAAGCGGATGAACTTGACGTAGTCATCCTGGAGCCAGACCTTCTTTTCGCCCAAGGACTTTCCGTCCACTTCGTAGTAGCCTTGCGCGCCGCCCTTCAAAGGCAAGGTTTTTTTCAACAGGCCGTCAACCCACGGATTCATGTTCGCCGACAGGCCCGAATACGGCGGATTGCCCATGATGACCATGATGGGGCACTCCGTCTTGACTTTGCCGGCGGCGTTGGCTTCCCGCGCAATCTGGTTTGCCAAGGCCAGAAGAGGCCCGGCGACGATTTCGGCTTCTTCCAGCGTATTTGTCAGATACACGCGCAGCCGTTCGTCGGCGGCGAAGTCATAGCCGGTTTCCTTCAGAAGCCAGCCAAGTTTCATGTGGGCGACGGCATAGGGGGCCATCATCAGTTCAAAGCCGTAAACGCGCGGCAGCAGGTGTTGGGCGACGTATCCCTGCTCGCCCGGCCAACTGCCCTTGTTGGCCGAAAGGGCATTCTCGATAAGCCGGATGGTCTGGTAAAGGAACGTCCCCGTGCCCGTTGCCGGGTCGAGGATTTGGACGCGATGGACTTCCTGCCTTGCTTTTCCACCCTTTTTCGTGGTGTCCGGGACTTCCACGGTGATCTTGCTGCTGTCAGCCAGGCCGGCGGCGCAGGCGAAGTCGCGCTTCAAGATCGCGTCGATGCTTCGGACAATGAAGCTCACTACCGGTTCCGGCGTATAGTAGACGCCGCGCGTCTCGCGCAAGGCTGGGTCATAGGCGGCCAGGAAGGTTTCGTAAAAGTGTACGACGGGGTCTTCCTGCCGCATCGCCTTGCCGAAATTCTTGAGGATTTCCCCCATGTCGCAGTGGCGCAGCATCTCGGCCAGAAGGTCAACGGCCCAAACAATGCTGGGGTCCAGTTTCGTCCCCGCGACATACTCAAAGACTTCCCGCAAGAAGGGGTTGGTCTTGGGCAGGTCGTAGGCGGCGTGCTCGCGGGTGAAAGTGTCGGCCCTCTGGTCGGGCACGTTGACGCGGGCCGAAAACAAACCGTAGCAAACCGTTTGGGCGTACATGTCGGCAAACTGCACCGGGGTAATGTCGCCTAGAATCGTGGCACGAAAGGATTCGTATTCGCCGTGAAGCGTTCCGGCTTCACCTTCCAGGGCGAAGGCTTTTTCAATAGCGTACCGGATGACCTTGGCGACTTTGGCCATGCGGCCGGCAAGATCCTTGGGCGTGGTGATTGTTAGGGGCTTGGCGGCAAGGAAGGCGTCAAACAGAATGGCAAGCTGCTCGTCGGCCCCCTGCATCGACTTGACCTTGCCCTTGCCGTCAATCCGAGCAAGCGTGACGTGCATCTTCTGCTCGCCCCGGATGTAATATCGGTACTCCAGGTAGTCCGTTAGAATCAAGTTCTCCAGGCTTGCAAAGTATCGCTTAAGCTGGTCCGTCTTTTCCGTTTCGTCCAGCGGTGTCCCCACGTCCTTACACTCAATGAACCCGATGGGGACGCCCCGGCGGTCCACGATGAAGTCCGGCGCTCCGCAGGCTACGCGCTTCGGTTCATTCGTGGCGCGAACATCCTTTCCGAAGGATTCGACAAGCGACTTGAAAGCCGGGCGGTAGGTGTGTTCGGTCGCGTCGCCCCTGGCGTGTGTCTTTCCGATCTCCCGCAGGTATTGCTGTATTGCGATGGGCATAGCCGGAAGGTTATCTCCTTTAGGCTTGTCCGTCAATTAGACGTGACCGGGGCAGTTAGATAATCCGGGCTACGCCCCCGCGGGGTCGCTAATCATCCTCGCCGGTGGGACGGCGCGCGTCGGCGGATTCGCACAGCCGCGCGCCCATGGCCAGCAGATACGGCGCCAACGCGGCAGCGCAACCCAGGGCGTGGGTTATCCAGTCCCGCCATTCGGCTGTACGAAGGGACGCGACGGCCTGGAGCAGCTCGCCCAAGCCCCCGGCCAAGGCGGTGGCGCCGATCCCCGCCAGGCCCAGGGCGACTTTGCGACGCCCGACCGTCCAGGCCACGACCATCGCCAGGATAAAACCCGTCACGGCGTGCAGGAAGTTATCGGCCATCCCGAAGGACATCACCGACCAGGCGACCAGCCCGTCCTTGCGGGCCAGTCCCAGCAGCACGGTCATGGCCAGCAGGCAAGCCAAAACAATCGCCCCATTTCGAGAACGACCGGCGCGGCCCAGCATGGCGGGCAACAATCCCCAGACAAACCCGGCCGCCAGGGTGCAGGCCGGAATCACCAGCCCACCGCCGACCAGCAGCGAGCATCCCACCAGCGCCGAGGCCATCGTCCAAAAAATAGCCCGCCACTGCCGGACCGAACCGATGGAGCCGGAACGGATCAACAGCCATCCCAGCGAGGCCGCCAGGCAAATCACCGACCACAGCAGTCCCACCGGACCGACGCTTCCCAACAGGACCAGCACTCCCCCGCCGGCGGAGGAGATGTGCCGTATGGACTGTTCGCCTCCCCCGAACCACGTCAGGTCCAGAAGGCGGAAATCCGGAAGTTTCACCAGGCCCATGGCCAGGGGTAGGATACAACCACCGGCGGCAAGAATCCCCGCCGACAGCGTCACGGCGCGGTAGCGGCGGAAGCCCAGTCCCGCCAGTAGCAACACGCACCCGACCGCCCCGGCTGAGAGGAACACTCCGCGCGGGGGAGACGCCTGAATCAGCAGGCAGGCGGCGATGACCGCCACACCGACCCGCATCAATCGCGCGGGGGAATTCAGCACGCCCGTCACGGTGATGGCGGAGTCGCGATGGTCCGACCAGAGGGGGGTCAGCCACACGGCGACACCCGCCAGGCCCAGCGGGGCCAGCGAATGGGGGACCGACTCGGCATGGCCCCAGATCATCGCCGCGGCCGATCCGCCCATCATCGCCGCGCCGCAGAAGCTTACATGCATCCCCCGCCTTGAAACGGAGACCAACAGGCTCTGGGTCAGCAGCACCGTCAGCGAAAGGGCGGCGATCTGGAAAAGCATGGAGATGTTGATCTCCCCCGCCAGGGTCCCTTCTCTTGCGGTGGCGGTCCCCAGGCCCGATCGGGCCAGGTGGTAGGTCAAAATCACCGCCGGGCCCAGCAACGCCAGGTGTACCGGATTGCCCGGGACCGTTCCATCGCCCGACAACGTCCGCCAGGCCAACCACAGCGCCCAGACCAGCAGCAGCCCCATCACCACCCCTCCCCAGGTGGGATAGCCCGGCCACCACCACGTCAACATGCCAATGCCCACCACGCCGGTCAGTATCCAGCCTAGCACCGCGTGCAACTGCCGCGAGGTTGTTCCCGTGGGTATCGCCATCGATGTCGATTCCGTCGGCCCGTCCCGCCGCGCCTACACTTTCCGTATCACCACGGCCGTCAGATCGTCGGTCTGTGCCGCACCGGAGGTGAATTCCGACACCGCCGCGTGCAGCGCCCAGATCATCCCATCGGCCGATAGGTTCATGCTGCCGCGCAGCAGGTCCAGAATCCTCCCCGAGCCGAACTCCTGACCGTCGAGATTGGCGGCGTCCATGAAACCGTCGGTGGACACCATCACCAGGTCGCCGGCCGACAGACCGTGGCGCACGACGTCGCCATAGTCTTCCGCGCGACCCACGCCCAGGGGCAGCGAGGTGGCGGGCAACAGGTCGAACCGGTCGGTCGATTTCCGATAGAAGATTAGCGGACCGTGCCCCGCCGAAGCATAGGCCAACACCGACTTGACGGGGTCCAGCAGGCCGCAGAAACACGTCACGAACCGCTCCTCGCCCAGGTCGGCGACCAGCAGGTCGTTGACCGTGCGAAGGATGTCGCCGGCCTCCCCACCGCGCAGCGCCACGGCCCGAAGCATCGCGCGCGTGGTGGCAATGACCAGCGCCGAGCCGATCCCGTGGCCGCTGGCGTCGGCCACCGACACCATCCACCGCCCGTCGGGAAGCTCCAGGAAGTCGTAGGTGTCGCCGCCGGTCTGATCGGCGGGCAGGGAGAAGCCCGCGATGTCGAAACTCTCCAGGCAGGGCGCCGACTTGGGCAGCAGGCCCCGCTGGATGTCGCGGGCGATTTTCATGGCCCGTTCCATCTGCTGCTTTTGCACGAAATGGGCCATCAGTTCTTCCCGCTGGATGGCCACCCCGGCCTGGGCGCCCAGGGTCTCCGCGAGGGTCACGTCGTATTCGTCGAACGCACCGACACGCTTGTTGATGATCTGAAGGACGCCCACCAGGCGCCCGTCGTGGCCGAACAGCGGAACCGACAACAGGCTGCGCGTCCGGAAACCGGTGCTGCAATCGATGTCCGCATTGAAGCGAGGGTCGGCGTAGACGTCGGGGACGTTGATGGTCCTTCCGGTGCGGATGGTCGCGCCGCTGATGCCCCGGTCGGCCGGCACGCGAAGGTCCGCCAGGCCCTCGGCTATGCGGCTGACCAGTTCGCCGGCCTCGGCGTCGTAGATGAACAGCGTCGCGCGCTCGGCGTCGAGAAGCTCCATGCCGCGGTCGATGATCACTCGCAGCAGGCTCTCCAAGCCCGCGGCCGCCACCATGGAACGACTGATCTCCAGCAACTTGTGCAAGTCGTCGATTCGCCGATTGGAGTCGCGGTCGGTCATGGTCTCTCCCCTGCGTTGGTCTCGACGGAAGATGCCGGGACCGGGAATGTAATCCCCCCGGATGGGAAGGCCACCACCCGCCGAGGACCGGCGCCGAGGATTCTCTCGGCCAGCGAGAAGGCCTGCTCAACCGTCGGAAGGATCGTCAGTCCCGGGAACCTGCCCAAGGCTGCGTGCAGCGTCGGGGAAACCATCAGCACGGGATTGCGGTTGACCGTCGCCAAGGCCAGTCGCACGAAGAACGCCGCGTCGCCGGCCAGGCTGGGCACCAGGCGCGTCAGCAGCGACCCCATCGCCCCCGGCCCCAGCAGGCGCACCAGGCGCCGGGTCCCGGTGGGACTCAACGGCCAGGGCGGGATCTTCATCCCGTAGGCGCCCATTTCGCAGCGGCTCAGACAGACGATCACCCCGCCCGCCCGCGCGGCCCACTGGGTGTTGGCGATGCACTTGAAAGACTGCCACAGGTCGTTGTCACGCGGATAGGCGTTGACCAGGAGGATGTCCGCGGGACTTCCCGTAAGCACGCCGCATGCGACGCTGCATCGCTTGGCCAACATCTGTTGGGAGGAAGGGGCCTCGCCAACGGCGATGAACGTCGGAAAGTCGCTTTCATCCAGGACATACAGCACGCCGTAACTGCGTCCGCTGTTGCGGTCGGCCAGTTCACCGGCGGCATCGATCGCCTTCCGCATCGGATTGACCGAACCGTCCGTGCCCACCAGCGGACGCGGCGACCGCGACACGCCCAGACGGTGCAGGGCGCGGATGGTGTCGATGCGGGCACAGCCTGGAAACAGCATCTTGTAGCCCCCGCCGAAACCCGCCTGGAGATGCGGGCTGACCGAGGAGATGAGTATCCGCAGGTCCGCCGAAGCGACGCCACGGTCCAGCCAGACGTCGACACCTTCCGCCCGCCCAAGGCAAACATAGGCGTCCGGGTCATGACAGGGGTTGGACCGCCAGCGAAGCGACTGAGCGAAAGGACCGAGCTTGGCCCCCGCTTCCTCCGGCGTGACCGGCGGGTGCATGCCCGTGGCAAAGACCACTTCCATCTGGTTCTCGCCGATTCGCGCGTGGGAGATTTCCCGCATGATCACTTCGAGGATCTTCGCCAGCGGGCTGTGTCGGGTGGCGTCCTCCACCACCAGGATGATCCGCCCGCATCGCCGGGCCGCCAGGAGCTGGCCCAGGCCCGCCTCCCCCCCGGACTGGCTGACCAGCATGGCCAATTCGTCCGGCCAATTTTCCTTGGCCTTGGGAAGCGACGGGCGGGCGACCTGCTGAAGCTCCCAATGCTCCGGCAGGACGACTCGAAGCTCGCCTTGTCCCCATGGCACCGACAGTTCCGGCATTAAGAATCCCTTCCTTGCCGACCACGCGCCTCAGGGGCGCTTCCGCCCCACCACGACATGGTAAACGCCCAACGGTTCGCCAATCGAGATGAAATCCCCGAATCCGCCGGCAGCCATCAACTCCTGGATCTGGGCGGGGCCGCGGTGGATCATGTGCAGACCAAAGACCCGCCGGAAGAACCGGTCCGTCCCGTGGGCCTTCGAGAGGCTGTTGGACACCAGGACCGCCCCGGAGGGCATGACGGCCGCCAACGCGGCGACGATCTGGCGAATCTGCTGGTCGGAGAGGTATTCGCAGATGCCGATCATCTTGACGATATCGGGACGGCAATCGGTGAGTTTATCGATGTCCCTGGCATCGCCGGTGATGAACCGGATCCTTCCCTCCAGCCCGTGTCGGCGGGCCAGGTCGCCGGCGAACTGGTGGGCGTCATCGTTAAGGTCCAGCAGGGTCGCCACGGATGGTCGGCTGGCCTGGAGCATCGCGTCGGTGATGATCATGCCCGGTCCGGCGCCGATGCAGAGCACTTGCACCGGATCGGCGGGGGATTCGTCGATGAGCCTGGCCAGGACCCTGCCGGCCAGGCGGCGGCGGTTCCGCAGGGCCATGGGGATCGTCCCGCCGGACACCAGCAGCTTGTCGGCCCATTGCCTGCACCGACCGTTGTAGCTGATGACCATGCTTCGCCAGCCGCCCGGATCGGCCCAGTTGGCGGCGGCCAGTTCGCTGCGGGTCAGGCGGAGCAAGCCCCGCAACCACCCTGCCGGCAGGTAATTGACCAGGGGGTTGACCACGGCAGCCTTCAACAGGCGGCTGACTGTTCCGACCGTCTCGAAATCAATCTGGCCAAGTTGCAAATCCATCGGTAGTTCCAGCTTCCGGGCGGATTGACCTGTCGCCGCGGGTGGTGGGGAAGTATATGCGTTTTTCGACCCAGAAACCATGCATTGCCCCCATGAATACGCCGATTCAGGTGTCGCTAAAGTTTTGCCTCCCAGGCCGCCGATAGAACGATTGTGACTCGGCTGCGGCAGCCGGCTGAACCCCTGCTTCCAGGAATTATCGCGATGACCAAGCGCCAACTGATTGACGAGATCATCACGGCCAACCAAACCGCTGAACCCGGATTCCTCGCCCAGTTCGACGACTCCGACCTGCGGGAGTACCTCCGCCACCTCCGCTGGGCCAAACAACCCCGGCTGATCGGGGACGGGCTGAAATACGACAAGTATTTCACAAGGAAGGGCCAAACCCCCGCCCCGGACGCCTCCGCCGGCCAACCGGATATCGTCCTCCAGCCTGTCAAGGAGGCCCCGCCGCCGACAGCCGTCTCCGCCCAGCCTCCACCACGGGTGGAAGCCCCCGACGAGATCGAACTCGAGGACCTTACCGAACCGGAAATCGAGACGATCGAACACCAAGTCCGCAACGAAGCCCGCTTCGAGGAAGACTTTGCCGACGAAGCCCTGCCCCTGGCCGCCGGCGGTCTGGATGAGATAGACGCGCAGGAGGAAGAACCGCAAGAGCAAGAACCCTCGCCCTTCGCCCAGGCTCAACAACCCCAGCAGCAAGAAGAAGCCGAAACACAGACCTGGCTGTTCTGAGCGCCGGAGAGGAGCCGGTGCTGCGGGACACCGCGGAGGACAGCGTATCCAAACTCGGGGCAAACCGCGTTGACAACCCAGCCGCGGGATGTATAGTAGTCCTGCATCGCGGGGCCGCCTCCCGGCAGGCTCCGCCAACCAAGAGGCCGTAGCTCAATTGGTTAGAGTACCGGACTGTCGATCCGGTGGTTGCGGGTTCGACCCCCGTCGGCCTCGTTTGTGACAAGGTTTGCCTCCCTCGGGCAAGCCTTTTTTCATGGTTTATGCGCACATTTCAGGGCTGGTGGCGCAGGCTGCCTGGCTGCCCGCGAGCGGCCCATGAACCTTTTTCATTCCACCGGCCGAAACGACATCCCCACCGGACCGAGCCGCTCCTTACGTCTTGCCTACCAGGGCCTTGAGTCGCCAGACGTAGTAGGCGTAATTCTCCCACGACACGTCATCGGGGATGAGGTGGTCCAGATCGGGGATGTAGCGACCCTTGGCCAGCGCCGGGGCCACGCGGTCTATCTCCCGGTCGATGGCGGCCTTGTCCCTGGCCAGCGCCCGCTTGTCGATTCCGCCCATGAACGCCAGCGTGGGATATTTCTCCCGCAGGACGTTGACGTCGCATCCGGCGGCGACTTCCAGCGGGTAGATGTAGTTGACCCCCGCCTCCATCATGGCCGGGGCGATGGGGTCGAACATTCCGTCGGTGTCCACCGAGATCAGCGGAATATCGTGGGCGTCGGCGAAGGCCTTCACCCGGCGGTAGTGCGGCGCCATGAACTCGTTGAAATGCTTGGGGCCGAACAGCGGGCCTTGCCGTCCGGCCATGTCCTCCCAGAAGTGGATCATGTCCACGCGGACGCCCGCGGCGACCACCTTGCCGTAGACCGTCAGGTAGATGTCCGTCATCCGCTCCATGATGTCGTGCAGGAGGTCCGGGGCGGTGTAGAAGGCCACAAGGCATTCCTCGTCGCCCATCAGCCAGCGGATGCAGCCGAACAGGCCGCTGTCGGGAAAAACGCCCAACTGGATGGGCACGCCCTGTTCCATCCACGACCGCGCGTGGGCCAGCCATTCCCCCGCCAGGCGGTCGGGATGGTCGGGGTCCAGGCGGGTTCGCTTGAAGGTTTCCCAATCATCGCGCGTCTTGACGGGGTACTCCAGGAACTCCGACATGGATTCGTGGTTCTTGAAGTTGCGTCGCTTTATGCCCCACTCGTCGATGAAGGTGACGGTTTCGGCGTCTTCGTGGAGGCGCGTGAAGGCGAACTTCGGACAAGGCCCGATGTTGACGGGCACCACCGCGGGCATGCGGTCGCTGCCGAAAAAAACCGGCACGTCGCCCCGGTTGTTGACGCCCTCGGGCAGGCCCTCGGCCTTCCATCGCCTCCAGGTGCTGTTCCAGGGGCCCCAGCCCACCCAAAACGGCGGGCGGTCCACCGACTGACCGGTCATCCAACGCACAAACCGACCCCGGTGGGTCATCGACTCTTTCTCCTGGCTCACTTCTGTCCTCTAGGGCCCCGCGGCGGCCTGTGCGGCCGCCTTGGCGATGATGGCGTCGCGGATTTGCGCGGACACGTCGGCATTGGCTTCCAGGAAGCTCTTGGCGTTTTCCCTGCCCTGGCCCAGTCGCACGTCGCCGAAGTTGTACCAAGCGCCCTGTTTTTCGATGATATTGTGGTCGACGGCCAGGTCCACCAGGTCTCCGGTATAACTGATCCCCGAATTGAACAGGATGTCGAACTCCGCCGTTCGGAAGGGCGGGGCGACCTTGTTCTTGACCACCCGCGCGCGGACGCGGTTTCCGATGGCCTGTTCGCCTTCCTTGATCGTGGTGACGCGGCGGACTTCGATCCGCACGGAGCTATAGAACTTCAGGGCATTTCCGCCGGGAGTGGTCTCCGGATTACCGAACACCACGCCGATCTTCATGCGTATCTGGTTGACAAAGATGACGCAGGTCCGCGACTTGCAGATGGCGCCGACGAGTTTCCGCATGGCCTGGCTCATCAGGCGGGCCTGGAGGCCCATGTGCTGGTCGCCCATGTCGCCTTCGATCTCGGCCTTGGGGATCAGCGCGGCGACGGAGTCTATGACGACCACGTCGACGGCGTTGGACCGCACCAGCATTTCGCAGATTTCCAATCCCTGCTCGCCCGTGTCCGGCTGGGACACCAGGAGCTCCTCCAGTTTCACGCCCAGCTTCCTGGCCCAGGTGGGGTCCATGGCGTGCTCGGCGTCGATGAAGGCCGCCACCCCGCCTTCCTTCTGCGCCCCGGCGATGACGTGCAGGGCCAGCGTGGTCTTTCCGGAACCTTCCGGGCCGAACAACTCGCAGATGCGTCCCCGCGGCATGCCCGCCCCGCCCAAGGCCAGGTCCAGGCTCAACGAGCCGGTGTGGATCCCCGCCACGGGTACGATCTGGTCGGCGGCCAGCCTCATGATGCTTCCGGCGCCGAAGTTCTTCTCGATCTGCTTGAGCGCCGCGTCCAGCGCCCTTTCTCTCCGGTCCTTCACGACTTCCTTCGCCTGCTCGGTCTCGGCGGTCTTGCCTGACACTTTGGCCATATCGATCTCCTTGCTGGAAGTTTCTCTCGCGCCGGCTCGCCCACGAGCAGTCCACTTGGCTCGCCGCAGACGCCTGCTGTCGCCGTTCCATCATTCGCTCGCGACAATGTACGGTATTTGTTCGGTTATCGCAATGGGTTGTCTTCAGGAATTCTGAAATTACCCTCCAGCGACTTCCATTGATAGGGAAAAGCCTCCCGACTACTCACCCAGGACGGCTTTGGCCAAGGGGGTGTAGACCGGTCCCGACGGCGTGAGTCTGCTGGCGTAGGTGACCAGTTCCTCGGCATGCTGGATGCCGAAGTGCTTCCCGGCCAGTTCTGCCACGGCCTGGTGGAACTGTTGGGGATGGGTCGCATACTTGATCCTCGCCAGGGTAATGTGTGGTCGGAAGCCCCGTTCCTCGCCCCGTAGCCCCAGCCCTTCCATCTCCTCGGTGAGGTTTGCCTGGAGCCTTGCCATCCGCCCGCTGGGGTCCGTCACGACCGCCCAGACCATCCGCAACGGTCCTCGCGGCGGCACGCAGAGAAGGCCCTTGACGTCGAAGTCGAAGCATTCGACCGCCGCAGCCGCCCCGGCGGCACGGGAGCACACCTCGGCCAGCAGGTCGTCGGCAACGTCGCCCAGGAAGTTGAGCGTCACGTGCAGGTTGCCCTCCTCGACGGGCTTGAAGTTCGCCCCGCAATGTTCCAGCCTCCGCGATGCATCGACCAGGGCCGCCCGAATGCCCTCATCGGCGTCCAACGCCAGGAACGTTCGCACGGCCATCTCAGAACCTCACCATCCCGCGCAGCTCGCGGAAGCGTTGGTCGATCTCTTGGCGGCTGGCGGCGACGAGGCGGTGGAGGGAGAAGTCCTCGATGGCCAGGCTCGCCGTCACCGCCCCGTAGGCGACGGCCTTGCGAAGCACCGCCGGGCCTAGCCGACCAACCGAGGCCAGGTAGCCCATCATCGCCCCGGCGAAGCAGTCGCCCGCTCCCGTGGGGTCCACCACCCGCCGGCTGGGATAACCGCTGAGGGGAAACACCCCCCCGCCGGTAAACAACAGGCTGCCGTGCTCGCCCTTCTTGACCACCACGAACTTCCGCACCATGGTGGCGAGGGTCGTCCCCGCCTCGATGACGTTGCCCAGGGAGGTGAGGGACTTGGCCTCCGAATCGTTGAGGACCAGCCCGTCGAGCTTGGCGATCAGTTCCAGCAGCGCCTCTCGCTGGCTGTCGATCCAAAGGTCCATCGTGTCCGCCACCACCACCGCCGGTGCGTCGAGTTGCGAGAGCAGTTCCATCTGAAGCCGCGGGTGGCTGTTGGCCAGGAAGACGTAGCGGCTGTCGCGGAAGGCCGGCGGGACCCTGGGTCCGGCCTCGCCAAGGACGTTGAGTTCCACCGCCACGGTGTCGCGGTGGTTGACGTCGGCGTGGTAGCGCCCGTGCCAGCGGAAGGTCTTGCTGCCCGCTCGCACCTCCAGGCCGGACAGGTCGATCCGCGGATGGTCGCGCAATGGTTTGAGGAAATCGGCGTGACAGTCCTCCCCCACCACCCCCACCAATCGAACCGGACAGAAGAAGCTCGCCGCATAGGCGAAATAGATGCTCGACCCGCCCAGGGCATCCACCACCTTGCCCGATGGGGCCTCCACCGTGTCGATACCGATGCTTCCGGTGACAAGAAGGCTCATGGCCGGCTCCCGGCTTCCGCAAAACCGCCGGAGAGTATAGCCCACCAGGCTCCAAGCCCAAACATTCTTCCGTGTTCCTGGTTCCGTGTTCCCGGTTCCAATCGGCGCGAGGCAGGTACCGGTGGGTGTCCCAGGTAGTTCACGGGGCGTCCACGCAAAAGCCACGTAGGCAAGTCTCACGGGAATTGTGACTTGGACAGGCGAAGCCCCGGAGAGTTGCTTTTTGGCCGCACGGGGCTAGAATTGATTTGTCCCGTTGTTCCGCCAGGAGTTCGGCGGAAGGGAATCTGTGTGGGAGGCAGGTCGAGTGATGTGCGTTCCACCACCTCGGCCTTGCCCGGCATTCTCGCCATTTGATCTGTATGTTGTCGCATGTCATCTGAATGGACCGGTCAGGGAGGACCAATAATAAAAGGAGATGCCCCATGAACGCGCATGAAAGGACATTACCGACCGCCTTGCGGTTTGCCGGATGCTTGACGACGTTAGCGGCCTGCCTGGCGCTTGCCTCACTGGCAGAGGCAATCCCTACCCCATATGACCAGCTCCCAGCCGCCATCTGTTGCTACGACAACGGACTGCTGTGGGACCAGCAACTGGCTGCCTCCCTCAATGGCGGACCCGGAAGGCGGATCACCGTCATGGACTTCTGCTACAGCGGCGGGTTCATAAACAATCTGGGCTCCCAGCCGCTGTCCTACACGGCGGCGGCTTGCGACTGGGACGAGAGTTCCTATTCCTCGGCGGCCTTCGGGCAGACGTTCATGGCCGCCAGCAAGACCCAGACGCTCAACCAGTCCTTCCAGACAGCCTACGCCGCGGCGGTCACCCGCCAACTGCCCCAGGAGGCGGGCGATCTGGGGGGAGCGTCGCTGAACTTCCTCTCCGGAGACCGGGCGATATTGTTCTCCGACCACGACCCCAAGGATCCCTCCTTCAAGCAGGACCTGGTCGTAGCGCGCACCGCATTGACCACACGCGCCAACCTGCCATGGGAGTCCGACGCCATTGAGAGCTACTATGGTGACGGAACCGGCGAGACCTGGTTCACCGGCTCGGCTACGCGGGGGAATCTGCTGGACGCCATCACCGAGGCTAAGGACGATCTGCCGGACACCGGCAATCTGTTCCTCTACCTGGGTGACCACGGAACCAGCACGGACGTGGTCAAGTCGCGAGTGATCGGCAAGCACTACGAGTACCAGACCCAAGTGTCCCAGTGGCGAGGTTGGACCACGGATAATCCCTATGGCATCTGGATGATAAAGCACCAGTTGATTGACCCGGATCCGGCGCACTACATCAACCCCTACTTCAACAAACCCGGATGGGTGGCCGAGGTCGTCGATGGGTATATGAAGTATTACTCCACAAATCGGAAGGACCCTAACACCTGGCTGTTGTCCGGGGTGGATTACGACTTCGGCTACTGGTACTACGCCTATCCGCTTTCCAGGCACGTTGAATGGCAGTCCATATCCACCAAAGCAGACGCCAATGGCTTCTGCCTGGTTAACGACTGGGGCCTGCCGCACTATGCCTCCGGCAAGGAGGTCGATGATCTGGGCATCGGCTGGTCCATCTGGCTGGCCGATAGTTTTCAGGCCGTAGACCCGCAGATTTGGCCGGGCTGGATGAACGGTGGCGACGGCTGGGTGCTTGCCCCCGAGGTGATACCCGAGCCTTTGACGATCGCGGGTACATTCCTGGGCATCAGCGCCCTTGGCGCCTACCTCCGCCGCCGCGCTGTCTGACCGCATATGACAAACCGACTCTCAATCGCACGGCGTTAAGAGCCAACACGACCAGACCCGGCGACGCCGGGGGCTTCCCTTGCGGGTCAACGGAATTGGTTTTGAAGCCCCGTGCATCGCACGGGGATGCGCGGTGGGACAGATCCCCACCGCGCGGAATTGCAGGCCAAAGGCGGCGAAGATAAAAAGCCGTGCGGCCCATACGGGCCGCACGAATAAAGGGAAAAAGAGCCAAAGGGCAAAGCGTTACCTACTCAGGCCCCGGCGCCTTCTCAGCACCTGCCCTGAGCGACGTCGAAGGACCGCACGTCCTGAGCCACGTCGAAGGAGCCCTATCCCGCCCAAGGCGAGAAGCGCCATGGAAGCTGGCTCAGGAACCTGGGAAACACGGAACCCGAGACCGTAGGTCTCAAGCGACGGGGGCAAGCCGAAGCCGTCGTCGGAGCGGGTCGACGGCCAGATGGCATTCTCAAACCGCGGTTTGATATTCGTGCCACCCCCAAGCTGCGCGCTTGGGGGTGGCAAATTCAGGGAGATCGTTGGGATGGCCACCGGCCCGAACAATTTGGAATAAAAAAAGCTTCGGCTGTGTTCGTCTTGTTCGCGTTGTTCGCGGCTAATAAAAATCCGGGGAAGGCTTAGCATGGGCCGCCTTGGCGGCGGGAAGATCGCCTCGGCGGCGCTTATTGCTCAATGTTGCTTAGGTTGCCACGGGGTTTGGCCGATATACTGTGCAGTTAGGCCCCGGCGTACGCGGTCCAGGGGCGGCGGCGTGTGTATGCCGCAGCCGGCGTATCCAAGGAAGGAGCCGAGGATGCTGGTTCTGTCCAGACAACGTGACGAGTCGATCATCATCGGCGATGACATCGAGATCATCATCGTCGATATCCGCGGGGAGAAGGTTCGTCTGGGAATCAACGCCCCGCCGCACGTCTCCGTCCATCGCAAGGAAGTCTACGAGGCGATGGTCCGCGAGAAACAGGCCGCCGGCGCAACGGGCCTTTCGGTGAAAGTCGAGTCCCTGGCCAATAAGAAGAAACCTGCCCCGCAAGGACCGCCGACTACGCCACCCCCCCCGGCCGGTCAGTAATTCCACGAAACATTCTCCTCCGCCGGCCAAGGAATGCCCTTGGGGTATATCCTATTTCCCCTGCCGCATGAGGCGCCATCGAAGGAGCGTTCCACCTTCCTAGACCCTCTTCCCCTTGGGGCGAAAAGTTGCGCAGCCGCGCAGGGCAAGGTTACACCCCGTGGATAATATCCTCCGCACCTCCAAGGCGGGTCTTTGTGGCTACACCCAGCAAGCTCCTCATCGCCCCGCAAAAGTCATTGACAACCTCGCCGCCGGGTGGTTTTATGCTCCCTTCCCGCCGTCGGTCCTGCGTGTCGGAGCGGATCGCACCGGATCGAGGCGGCATTCACAGGAGAAACATCATGGCCGTGCCCTTCAAGAAGCGTTTCACGACGGTCGCCATTCGCGGCAACATGTTCATGATCAACAGCAAGGCCACCTATCCCGATCGGTACTACAACGGCATGAAGATCGAGGGGTTGCTGTTCAACTCCCGCATGGTCCAGGGCATCTTCGACGACCTGAACCCCGGAAACCGCTCGATGTGGGCCTATCCCGACGGTTCGGCCTTCACGGCTGAGCGGAACACCCAGGAATTCCTCGACGCCATGCCGACATGGCGCAAGTACGGCTTGGCGAGCTTCACCATCTGCCTCCAGGGCGGCAACCCGCGCGGCTACGGAAAGGACCACCCCTGGTACAACTCGGCGTTCGACCCAGACGGCGGGCTGCGGGAGGACTTCATGGCCCGGCTGGAGCGGATACTCGACCGCGCCGACGAGCTGGGCATGGCCCCCATCGTGGGTTACTTCTACTTCGGGCAGGACAAGCGGTTCACCGGCGAGCGGGCGATCATCCAGGCGACCAAGAACGCCACGCAATGGCTGCTGGACCGCCGCTACCGCAACCTGCTCATCGAGATCGCAAACGAGAGCAACGTCGGCTACCACACCAACCCGATCCTGCGTCCCGATCGGATCGCCGAGTTGATCCAACTGGTCAAGTCCTACTCAGCCGGGAAACTTGAGGACTGGCGAAGCGAGAATAAACGTTTGATGGTCTCGGCGAGCATGGGCGGCGGGCACATTCCCGAAGACAGCGTCCTGGCCGCCAGCGACTTCATCCTGCTGCATGGAAACGGCCAACACCAGCCCCAGAAGATCCGCGACATGATCGACGCCACCATGAAGCGCCCCGCCTACGCGGGACAGCCCATCGTCTTCAACGAGGACGACCACTTCGCCTTCGACGCCCCCGAGAACAACATGATGGCCGCCACCGAGAAGTACGCCAGTTGGGGCTACTTCGACTACCGCATGGGCGAGGAAGGATTCGACGAGGGCTACCAGTCCGTTCCGGTCAACTGGGGCATCAGTTCGGCCCGCAAGAAGGGCTTCTTCGAGTTGATGGCCAAGGTGACCGGAAGCGACCCCAATGCCTGATCGCTGCCCGGGGCTTGGCGGGACGCCGCCTTTGCCGTCCAGGTCGCCACAGGACTTCCTCCCCGCGCCGCAGGCTCATAGGGTAATCTTTTCACCACTAGGAGGTCGATAAAAACCTCATCGAGGCGTTTTTTGGTTGCTTTGGCGTTCCGGCGGGCCTATCTCGTATCGGCAAGGACGCCATTGATCCGGGCAAAGCATTTTCAGGCGTCCGGGAGAGTCTCTTGAGCGGGTTCGGGGTCATGTTCGTCGCGGCAGCAGCGATGGCGTTGGGGACCACGCCACTGGCGGGGCGGTTGGCCCGGTTGATGCGGATTATCGACCGGCCGGGCACGCGCAAGGTCCACTCCACCGCCACCCCTCGCATCGGCGGACTGGCCGTCGTAGTCGCCGTGCTTGGCTCAGCCTGGCTTTCGCTGTTCCTGGGAGACTCATGGAGGCAGGAACTGCTCGGCATGCCCAAACCGCTGGCCGGGCTGCTGGGCTGCGGCCTGTTCGTCTGCCTGGTGGGCCTGGTGGACGACATCTTCAACATCGGACCGCGGACCAAGCTGGCCGCGCAGATCGCCGCCGCCACAACCGCCTGCGCATTGGGCGCGCGGATCGAGACCGTCTCCGCCGAGGGTCTGTTCGCCTGGACGGCGGGCTGGTTCGCCTGGCCGATCACCATCCTATGGATGGTGGCCCTGACCAACGCCGTCAACCTCATCGACGGGCTGGACGGGCTGGCCGCGGGGATTTCCGCCATCGCCGCCGCATCGCTGGCGATCTTGGCGATCCTGACCGGACAAGTCGCCCTGGCGGCAATGCTCCTGGCGCTGGTGGGCGCCTTGGCGGGGTTCCTGCTGTACAACTTCAACCCGGCCAGGATTTTCCTGGGCGACTGCGGAAGCACGTTTTTGGGCTTTTTCCTTTCCGGCGCCGCCGTGCTTTGCGCCCCGCCGGACAACAGCCTGATGGTCCTTGGACTGGCGGTTCTGGCACTGGGCATCCCGGTCCTGGACACCGTCTTCAGCATTGTGAGGCGAATTCTCAACCGCCGCTCGCTGTTTGCCCCCGACCGCGGACACATCCACCACCGCCTCATGGAGATGGGCCTCTCCCAGCGCCAGGCCGTCCCGGCGATGTACCTGGCGACGCTGCTGGCGACGACGATCGGCCTGTGCATGTGGCTGGTCAGCGGAGCGGCGCTGGCGGCGGTGTTCCTGCTGGGCCTGGCGCCGCTGGGAATCCTCTTCCGCCTGGCCGGGGCGATGCGCCTGCGAGAGGCGATCCTGGCATTCCGAATCCACCGCGCTATCCTCCGCGACGCGCGGGAGCAACAACAGGCCTTTGAGGAGATGGAGCTTCGCTTCCGCGAGGCCGTCACGCTGGAGCAGTGGTGGCGTGCCGTCCGCCGCACGGCCAGGGAGATGCGCTTCGCCCGACTGACCATCGACCTGGGCGCGGGGATCGGAGGCGGTCCGAGGCTTTCCTGGAGCTGCCCGCGACACAGTCTGACCGACGATGAGACCATTCACGTGGCTTTCCTCCTGCCGGAGCGATTGGGGGGCCTGCCCATCGGGGTGGAGGCCGACGTGTGGGTCAACGGTTCGCTGGAATCGGTGGGGAGGCGACTGGCGCTGTTCGGCAGGCTGCTGGATGAACACGCCAACGGAAACCTGGCCGCGATGCTCCAAGCCTCCACGGACTACGTCTCGACGGCGGACGATCCCGGTGGAGGCGAACCGACCAAGGCCCCGAAGTTCGCCGTGAAACCGGCCGCCGGTCGGGCTTGAGCAACTCGCCCCAAGGCGCGTGGGGAAACGTTTTATCGCGTCTTCCCTGTCGGCGAGCTCCCGGACCGCCGCTCTTGACGCCGCTGGAGGGGGATTGCTACTACCTTCTCCCGGTCGTATTCTGCTCGATGTCAGCGGCTATCGGCGCAAGCTGGATGTTCCTTGGGCTTGTTTTCATACTCCGTCTGTCTCTCTCTTTTCCTGTCACTGCCCAAGTATGCTGTGGGATTCCGCCCCATGCGATTGCGTCTCAGCGGCAACCAGCGGGGCGTGCCGACGAAACAGCATGACTTTTTCGTCGCCGACCGATAGGCCACTTCCGACCGGATCAAGGCGAACATCCTTGAAGCCTTCTGCTTCTTGGTCCGAGGAGATGATCCAGAGCGTTCGGCCTTCTTGCAGCCATTGCCGCCAGAGGCGCTGCCCATTGTCCCCTCCATGCATCCTCACGAGACGAGCTTCGATGTCCCTTGCCACCGGCAAGTCGCGGCCGGCGTACCAGACGAGCGCTGGGTCTGGACGTTCCAAGGCAAGTATCTTGTCGCCAGCCGGAACCTCCTTGCGAATCCGTTGCCCCATGCGGGCATAGTTGTCCCACCTTTTGCGCCAGGGATTCTCAAGGGCGAAGTAGGCCATTTCAACCGCAACGACGGTCATAAACATTATCGCAAGTGCCGCCGCGGGCTTGGTGCGCACGAAAGCCAATGCGAACCACACGGGCGCCATGGCCAATGCGACTATGATGAACACGTGGACAACAAAGGGCCTTCCGTCATTTTCGATAACCGCCAGAGCGATACCTGCCGTAATGGCCACTACCATGATTGTCGCTACGTATACCGCGACAATACCTCTTGCCATTGACGGCTGAAACCAGCGATGTCTGAAAAAGACATCGTCCGCGCAGTAGCCCATGAGCAGGCACGCCGCCGGCAGGGCCGGAATGATGTATTGCTCGTGTTTGCCAACGGATACGCTGAACAGCAGGACAAGCCCGAATACCCACAGAAGGAGGAATACAAGGGCATCACGATCTTCCCGAAAACGTTTCATCAGGGGGATCGCAAGAGCGCCTGGGAGGAAAACGACCCAGGGCAAAGACCATTTTGCCAGGGACCACAGATAATATCCGGTAAGGGGCGCGGCGGAACGCCCCAGCCAGCCGCCTGTACCCAAGGCCCGGTCAGTGGTCTGTGAGGTAAAGACCTGGCTTGCCTGCGGGAAGGTGTAAGCAATGTAGACCATCCAAGGAACGAACAGGACCAGCATTAATACGACGCCCGGCAGCGCCGTTGGGAGGACGGCGATGGCCTGCCGCCACGCCTTGCTTCTGATAGCGTATACCGCCGCTGGTCCACCAATTGTCACCGTGACGGTGATGGCCATTCCAACGCTCTCGGACAAATTGGCGATGCGCCACCATTGCAAAAACGGCATGAGGCGAACCGACACACAGGCTACAAATCCCGCGGCTGCAACGGCGAGATAGCGAATCAACACCCGCCGGGCCACGTCATCTTCGACTGAAGCGACTGACGCGCGCCAGCAGAGGTAAAGCCCGATGGGCAAGAACATGAACAAGGGAACCATCTGCTTGGCAAGGTTCGCCAAACCCAAGGCACCCCATGCCGCCAACAGAAGGAGGTGTCTCTTTCGCACCTCAGGTTGTCGCAACGCCCAGAACACGCAGGCCGTCGCCGCGGACATCCAAAGCGTCATCTGTATATCGGCGCGGGCGTTGCGACCCCAGCCCAAAAAGGCCAGGGACGTCCCCAACATCAGCGCCCCCAGCAGGGCCGCTCGCGGCGAGAACATGCTACGGCCTAGCGACAGAACCACGACGGCCAGGGCGATGCTGGCCAGCGATGAAGGCAATCTGGCGGTGAATTCATTGGGCGGCAATCCAAGCTTCAACAGGCCCGCCACGCACCAATAGGGCAGCGGCGTCTTGACCAGGCGCGGCTCACCATTGAAGACCGGGATCAGCCAATGGTTCAAAGGGGTATTGGGCGGGATGGGGCCTTCCGCGATCGCGGGATTCAGCCAGGAATCACGATCCGCCATGTTGCCGGCCGTGGAAGCAACATAGGCTTCGTGGCCGTCCAGGGCAGTTGCCCCAAGCTGCCAGAGCACTACGACGGATGTAACAAGGGCCACAATCGCATAATGCCATCTGGATGAAAATCTCTTACTGACAATGTCGGTCAAGACTGTCATCACGGACGGTTCTCCTTGTTGTCAGCTCCAACGGAACGATGGACGATTCGGCGGATGGCATAAGTTCGAGCGGAAGTGGCCTCGAAATAGACCCGCATGAGAAGTTCGCCGATCAGACCGGTGGACAGAAACAGCAGCCCGGCAATCACAGCCACGAACCCGACGGCCATCAGCGGGCCGTGCTTTACGAAGAGGTCGAAGCTCGACCATTGCAGAAGCTTGCGGACGAATCCATAGCCGAGAATCAAGCCGCCGGCGGCGATACTGGCCAGGGCCGGCTTGCCAAAAAAGTGCAACGGGCGCGTCAAGTAGGCCGTGATGAACCGCAGCGTCAGGATATCCAGGGCAACGCGAAACGTCCGTCCGATGCCGTAGTTGCTCTTGCCAGCCTTGCGGCGGACGTTCTTGATCGGAACCTCGCAAACCTTCGCTCCCAGGCGGGCACAGACCGCCGGCACGAACCGATGCATGTCGCCATACAGGCGGACGCCCTGGAGGACTTCCCGCCGGTACGCCTTGAAGGTTGTGCCGAAATCCCGCAACGGCACCCCCGATACCTTGGCCAGCAGCCAGTTGGCCACGCGGGACGGCAGCCGCCGACTCAGGAATCCATCGCCACGTCGCCGCCTCCAACCAGAAGCGATGTCATAGCCCTCATCGATCTTGGCCAGCAGCAACGGTATCTCATATGGGTCGTGCTGTAGGTCGCCGTCCATGGCCACGAGGATTTCTCCGCGGGCGTGGTCGAAGCCTGCCTGGATCGCCGTGGTCTGACCGAAATTTCGTCGCAGGTCGATAAACCAGACCCTCTCGTCCGACTCGGCAATCTCGGCCAAAATCTCAGCCGTGCCGTCCGAGCTTCCGTCGTTGACGAAAATCATTTCGTAAGGTTGGCCCAGGCTGTCCATCACGCGCCGGAGGCGTTCGTAAAGCTCTCGAACCACTGCCCGCTCGTTGTAGAACGGCACAACAAGGCTGTAACGAGGTTCGCCCGATGCGGCAGAAGGGTCAGTTGCCTGGTGAAGGCAGGTGTCCATAATGAACAAGCTCCAGTTGTTGCCTCGCGAACGCTTCCCGCACGGCGGGGCTGCACAGCGACTCCAACTCCCTCTGGCGGCTGTCAAGCAACCGGGTGTCCCGCCGGTCCAGGTCATGCACAAGGCCAGGGTGAGTCATGATCTCGGTGATTCCTTCGGGGATAGCCTCCGCCGCGTGAACAAGCCAATCTTCACTGATAAGACCGGTGTGGGCAATGCCCCATGTCCCGCATGTGGGCCGTAAGGAGCGTCCCGTCAGCGCATTCATCGCACACATGGCCCTTAGCAGTCGTGCGGTGCGTGCTTGTTGTCGCGGCGGTTGCGGCCAGCCGCCGCCGCAGAGCTGCTCTCGAGGCCAGCGGACGAATGGAACGCCGTACTGCCTCGCCAGCCGGACAACACCAACGAACAAAGGCGGAAAGGCATGCACGTGGCGGTGGCTGTCCAGGTGCGTAGGTCTTAGGCCGTGGCCATAAACCCAATGAATCTGGGCTTCGCACTCCGCGAGCACCGCGCCTATGAGCCAAGGCCGCAACAGACATCGCGCGATCAGCCCCGGACCCGTGAGGCGCATCAGGCCATCACGGTCTGCCAGCGTCGTCCCCGCATCGCTCATAGGCCGGCCCTGGCAGACATTGAGATGGATGCCAACACCCAGGGCAGGCTCAGCGGTGGCCAGGGCCACGGCTCTTTGGGCGTCGGGCATGTTGGCAGCCAAAGTCGCCGACGTGACAATCCCGTTGCGATGAGCCATCAGGATGCCGTCGGTAACGCCGACGGACCATCCCAGGTCGTCCGCATTCACGATGACCCGCCGCGATGTCAATGTTCTCCGCCTTCTAGTCCACAACGAGGTGAATAGCGCGGGCAACTTGCCCGGAAGGCCCCTTCCGGGGTTGCTCGTGCAATGGCGATGCCGTCAGATCGAGCCTACCAGCGTGTTCCGTGGATAAATATGCTCAATCTGCTTTCTGTCCATCTCAATTGCCATCATGCCAGCGCCACACGTCCGGGTCAATGTTTGGCGCCCCAGACGTTCTGGGGGATGGTTGGCCCTTGGTTGCGGGGATGCCACGGTCCTGAGGCGACATATTAAATTAAAATCCAGTCTTTGTGATGTGGTCTGCGCATGGGGGCAGGAGGTTTCGTCCTGGCAGTGTTGTAGCCGCAAGGCCGGTCCATCACATTTTCTCCATGATCGAGGCCAACGGCGTTGTTTCGCCGCCCAGGGACGACGATAATCGCCGGTGGTTCCGCGCGAGATACAGAATGGCGTGCGGCCCGGTCGGGCGTAAACCCGCCCGCTGTCGGCGGATCAGGACGTTAGAGGGACGGTTCATGCGTTTCAGACCGGCAGGGGTAATCGGCTTGGCGCGGTTTCTGGACCGGTTCTCACGGCCGCTCCACGGCACCGAAGTGGACCGGCGCCTGGCGCGCGGGGCGTTCTGGAGCGTGGTGGGCACGGTGCTTTCGCGGGGAACGGGCCTGGTCGCCACGATCGTGGTGGCCCGGATACTCGGACGGACGGTCTTCGGCGAACTGGGCATCGTCCAGAGCACGGTGGGCATGTTCCAGGCGCTGGCGGGCTTCGGCCTGGGCCTGACGGCCACCAAGTACGTTGCCGAATACGCCGCGACGGATCCCCGGCGGACGGAGCGACTGCTGGGCCTGTCGCGCCTCATGGCGACGATCACGGGGCTGATCGCCACCGGAATCCTGGCGGTGCTGGCCGGACCGCTGGCGGAACGAGTGTTGCACGCCCCCCACCTGGCGGAACTGCTGCGATGGTCCTCGGTGATGCTGCTGCTGGGAGCGCTCAACGCCGAGCAGTTGGGGGCCTTGGCGGGTTTCGAGGCCTTCCGAACGCTGGCGGTGGTGAACCTCCTGGCGGGCGTCGCGACGTTCCCCCTGGCCATCGGCGGCGCCGCCTTGTGGGGGTTGCGGGGCGCCCTTGCGGGCATGATCGCCTCGATGGCGGTCAACTGGTTCCTCAACCACTGGGCCTTGAAGCGGCAAATGCGGAAAGCGGGCATCCGGGCTAGCCTCCGGGGCTGCTGTCGGGAATGGCGGGTACTGCTGAGCTTTTCGCTTCCGACGGTGCTGGCGGGCCTGATGGCCGGCGCGGCGACCTGGGCCTGCCAGGCCATCCTGGTCCGTCAGAACGACGGGTTCGCCTCGCTTGGAATCTACAACGCCATCGTGCAGATCAAGGGGATCCCGATCCTTCTCCTGACGGCGCTGCTGAATCCGCTGCTGCCCGTGCTCAGCGAGCGGTTCGCCCGAGGCGACAAGAAAGGCTACGGTCAGGCCCTCTGGAGGGCCTATTCCGTCTCGCTGCTGGTCATGGCGCCTTTCGCCCTGCTATTGGTCACCGAGCCGCAATGGGTATTCCTCCCCTTCGGGAAAGACTTCGGCGGCCACCGCTGGGCGGTCCAGTGGTTGATGCTCCAGGCGGTCATCGTCGGACTGTCCATGCCCCTGCGAGACACCCTGGCCAGCAGCAACCGCATGTGGTTCGGGTTTGCCTACAACCTGGGCTGGGGGGCCGTCTTCCTGTCTGGCGCGTGGCTGCTGACGCCCACCTGGGGCGCCGATGGACTGGCCGCGGCGCTGGCGATGGCCCAGTTCATCGCCGCGGTCCCCTTTGTCTTCATCCTCTACACACGGTTGCGGGAATTCAAAGGCCGCTTCCCGCTGGTATCCTGCGCGTTGATGCTCCTGGGGCTTTTCGCTATCATGGTGGCGGTTTCCCATCTGAGTCCGACGGCGCGCCGAATCGTCACCCTGCCGATCGTCGGCGGCGCGCTGGGGGCAGGGGGCTGGTTGCTTGCCAGGGGCAGGCGCCAGGACGGGCCACCGGCCGCAATGGACATCGGCCCCGCGAGGGAGCGCAACGGGACGTGATCGGCTCACAACGGAACGCACGGTTTGCCAAACCCCTGGCCGGTCTGGGACGACTGGCGCGGCGCCTGCTTCACCCGCGGCGGGAACTTCGCCGGAAGTGGTTCCGCCTGCGATACGCCCATGGGCCGGCCCGCCGGATACGCTGCAAGGTGGACGATTTCCTGCTGACCGTCCGGTCGGACTCCGTCCTGTGCGAACCGCTCTACGTCGGGGGATTCGAAGCCGACCTGGCGCGATGGATGGAGCGAACGGTACGGCCCGGGATGCGCGTCATGGACGTCGGGGCCAACGTGGGAATCCACACCCTGCGCCTGGCGCGCAAGGTCGGGCCGGCCGGGCACGTCTGGAGCTTCGAGCCTTATGCCCCCGTGGCCGACCTGTTGCGCCACAACGTGCGACTCAACGGCCTGGACAACGTCACGGTCATCGAGCAGGCCGCCTCCGATACCGACGGACCGGCGATGCTGCACGTCTTCCCAGAGGGAGCGGACGTCTACAACTCCCTGGGGGCCTGCCGGAGGGAGGAAAACCTCCAGGCCGTCGGAACCGTACCGGTCCTGGCCACTCGACTGGACGCCTTTGCCGATGCCGCCGGAATCGACCGCGTGGACCTGATCAAGGTGGACATCGAAGGCGCCGAGGAGCGAGCCATCCGCGGCGCCAGGCGACTCATCGAGCGAAGCCCGGGCGTGGCGATCGTCTGCGAACTCTACCAGCCCAGCGCCACGCAGTGCGGCTGTAACGTCCAGGATCTGGTGAATATGCTGAGGGAATGGGGTTTCGCCATGTACGTGGTGGAGCGGCGCGGCCTGCCGCGCCCCCTGACGTTGGAGACGTTCCGGGGCACCTACGCGGTCTTCCGGAGGCCCGGCGGTGATTGAGCCAAGAAGATGGCTTGGCCGTTTCCTGACCGCCCTCCGGCCTCGGCGGGAACATCCCCTTGCCGGGGACAGGGCCATCGAATGGTCCTGGGTCGTGGCCCACCTGCCGGACGCCCCGGCGGAGGTGCTGGACCTGGGCTGCGTGGGATCGGCCCTGACCGGAATCGCCGCTCGGCTGGGCCATCGGGTGACGGCGGTGGACCTTCGCCCCATCGAATACGAGATGGACAACGTCCGCCCCCTGCAAGGAGACGTGCGGGACCTGGCCCTGCCGGAGCGGTTTTTTGGGACGATCATCAACTGTTCCACCATCGAGCATATCGGCCTGTCCGGCAGGTACGGGGTGTCCGCCGATCAGGAACATGGCGACCGGGAGGTCATGAAGCGCCTTCGGAACCTGCTGGCCCCGGCCGGCAGGATGCTGCTGACCCTTCCCATCGGTCTGGACGCCGTCTTCCCCCCCTATCACCGCGTGTATGGCCGGGAAACGCTGCCTGCCCTGCTGGACGGCTACGACATCCTCGCCGAGGAGTACTGGATTAAGGCAACCGCCGATGGCCTGTGGCGCCGCCGCGATCGCCAGGAGGCGATGGACCGACCCGGCGGGGCCAGGCATTACGCCCTGGGATTGTTCGTCCTGAAGGCAGGAACGGGCCATGAATGACGCCGCCGCCCCGCCCACCCCTCCGGCGGAGGACCAGGCGGAAAACTGGCCTCGAATCACGCTGGTGACGCCCAGCTACAACCAGGGACGGTTCCTGGAGACGGCCCTGCGTTCCGTGCTGGACCAGGGATATCCCAACCTGGAGTACTTCGTCATGGATGGTGGAAGCGATGACGAGTCCCTGGGGGTCCTCATGCGATACGCCGATCGCCTGGACCACTGGCGGTCCGGTCCCGACGGAGGGCAGTCCGCCGCCATCCAGGAGGGTTTCGACCGCTCGACGGGCCAGGTCCTGGGCTGGCTGAACTCCGACGATTTCCTGCTGCCCGGAAGCCTCCATCGGGTGGGACGGTACTTCCGCGACCACCAGGAGAGCGACTGGGTGGTCGGGGGACACGTCGTCGTCGATCCCGACGGAAGGGCGATGCTCGACCGCCTGGGCCTGCCCTGCTGCCGCTGGGGGGGACCGGTGAGTTTCAACAGCCTGCTGACGTGCGGATGCGCGTTCTATCAGCCGGCTGTCTTCTGGCGACGCGAGGCGTTCATCGCCGTCGGCGGACTGGACACGTCGCTGCAATTCTGCTTCGACTACGATATGTTCCTTCGTCTGGCCAAACGCCGGACCTCTGGATACCTTCGGAACTTCCTAGCCGCTTTCCGGCGACACCCAGACAGCAAGTCCAGCACCCTGGGCCGGGTCCGCCGGGAGGAGGACGAGTTGATTCATCGACGTTACGAGCCGCCGCGGCAGTTTCGCTTCTGGCGGCAGTGCCTGCGGGCCGTCCATACCACCCGGCGCCGCGCGCGAGGCCGGTGCATCCAGGCGGGACTGGCCCTAGGGATGGTTCGCTGTCCGCTGAGTATCGGAACCGAGACGGTCTGAGAGCCTGCCCATGGAAATCCAGGCCATCGTCCTTTTCCTGTTCTGCCTGACGGCGATGCTCCGCCCCGCCTGGGGGATCGCGCTGCTGCTGGTGGCCGAATGCAGCCTGTTCCACCCGGAGAAGTTCGCCACGGTGGCACTGCCTGTGGGATACGCGGGTCCAAGCGACGTCGGCATCGTCTGCGTTGTGCTGGGGGCCTTCCTCGCCAGGGGGCGGCCGGACCGCGGGCTTCCGCTGCCTCCCGCCTGCCAAGCGAGGGAGGACTTTGCCCGCAAGACCCTGGCCTGGTCCATCCTTCCGTTCGTGGCGTGGATGGGGGTCCAATCCTGGAGGGGCGTCTCCGAAATGATCGGTCAGCCCCAATGGAGCGTCTCCATTCGCAACGCCGTCTCTGCCCTGCTGCCCTGGTCTCTCGTCGCGGCGGTCTGGTGGCTGCGGCGGCGCCGCCGGGAGATTCTGTTGATGGCCGTGGTCGTGGCGGCCGCCACGTCCGCCCTGCACGTGGCCATCCAGTTCCTGGACCTCCGTGACCTGATGGTCTGGGCCTACTGGACCGGACCGGAACAACTCAACGAGTACCAGGAGTATGTCCTGAGCTATTTTGATTTCGTCCGCGGATTGCCCCAGGGCACCATCCTGATCCTGCTGACGGCCATCCTGTGCTTCTACTGGTGTCTGACGGTCCGCGCCGGCCGCCGCGCCCTTGTAGGTTTGGTGGCGATGGTGGGAGTCATGGTTACTGCCATCGGCATCACGCTTACGCGGTCACTGGCGGCGGAACTGGCCGCGGGCATGTTGCTGGCATCGGTACTGGCATGGAAGGTATCCGGCAGGATCGTGTCCGTGCGGGCGACGTACATCCTGTTTTCGCTGGTCCTGTTGGCTGGGTTGGCCCTGGCGGTGCGTCCGGACATCCTGCCGTCGCTGGCGGAGCGAGTGGAGACCCTTGACGTGGATCGTCGCATCTTCTCCGACCAGACCATCCGCGGGCAGGACAACCTCGCCTCCCTGGAGGCGATCCAGGATCGACCGTGGTGCGGCTGGGGCCTGTATACCTACCCGGAGGACTACTCCTTCCGCGAAGACGCCGCCACGGATATCCACCCCCTGCTTCGCGTGGGCCTGGCCGGCGGGTGGATAGGGGTCTTCCTGGCCATTCGTCTCCAGGGGCTGCTGGTGTGGCGTTTTGGGCGTGCCTGCCGTCGCCAGGCGACCGCGGCGATGCCTCGCGTGGCGCCGTACCTGGCCATCCTGGCCACTTCGCTGTTGGTCATCAACGTTATCGGCGCCGGCGGGACGCTGATGGGACAGGCATTGATCGCCATGAGCATCTTTATCGGGCTGCTGGCGGCGGAATATGCCCGTCCGGACCCCTCCGACGCCCCCGCCAAAGCGAATCCCTCCACGCGGCAAGGCGCCTCCTCGGGAGCGACACCGCCATGATCGCGCCCCCGCGAGTCCTGATGCTGGCCCCGGCCTGCTATCCGGTCCAGGGCGCCGAGTCTTTTGTCAACGCCAAACTGGTCCTGGCGGGCCTGGAGGCCGGTTGGGACATCGAGGTAGTGTCCCAGGATCGCGGGGGCTACCCCGCCGATCCCGACCCACTCTGGGCGCCGCTGGCCGGCCGCGTGATCGCCTCCCTGCCGCTGCGACGGGGCTGGTCCTGGCGCCGACTGGTCGGAGAGGCCGTCGGCGCGGTCCGCACCGGACACCTCCTGCCCGGTGGCGACTGGGCCGCCGGCGCCGTGGCTTCCGTCCGCGGCCGCATCGACCGGCGGGGGTATGACCTGATGCTCTCGCGCCTCCCGGGCGGGCACTTGGCCGCCTTGACGCTGGCTCGCCTCGATGGAATCCCCTGGATCGCCCAGTTCAACGACCCCTGGCCCGACGGGGCCTATCCACCCCCTTACCCCACCCACAGCGACGCGGGCCTGTCCTACTTCCAGCGGCGGTTCCTTTCCGCACTGGCGGAACGGGTCGCCTGGGTGACCTTTCCCTGCCCCCGCCTGCGGCGATACATGCTGGACTATCTGCCTTCCGGCCTGGCCGAGCGCAGCTCCGTGATCCCGCACATCGCCCTCCCACGCCTCGGCCGGCAGAGCGAACCGGCCGGGGAAGGGCCTTTCACGCTCGTCCATGCCGGGGCGCTGACGCCGCCAAGGGATCCCAACACATTCCTGGAGGGACTGCGACTCTTCCTGGACCGCACCAAAGCGCCCGACGCGCGGGTCCTACTGATCGGCCCGGTCGGCGGGGAGATCCCCACCGCGATAAAACGCCTGAGGCTGGACGAGGTGGTCTCCTGCCAGCCGCCGATGCCCTATGTGGCCTCCCTGGAAGCCCTGGCCCGCGCTCAGGTGGCCGTTATCATCGAGGCCCGGTGCCCCGAAGGGATATTCCTTCCCTCCAAGTTTGTGGACTGCGTACAGCTTGATCGGCCGGTGCTGGCCGTCTGCCCGCCCGTGGGCACGTTGGCGGACATCCTGACCACCCAGGGCGGTGGATTGGCGGCGGATGCCTCCAGCGCAGAAGCTGTGGCGGAATCGCTGAATGTTCTCTACACTCATTGGCGGGCAGGGACGCTCCAGGAGGCCTTCGGGTCCGGACGATTGATGGATTCCTTCGGTCCCCAGGCCGTGATCGGCGATTACCAGCGGCTTTTCGAGCGACTGCCCCCCGGACGCCGCGATTGACCGCAATCGCCCCCGCGGATCGGCGGGCGAGGGAGATGGCATGTCGGTCCTGCGATTGGCCGTCGTTCAACAGTGGCTGGTGCCCTACCGCCTGCCGGTCTTCCGCGCGCTGGCGGAACATCCGGAGGTGTCGCTGACGGTCATCCACGGGACAACGCCACCTGTCACCGACGGCGAGCTGGGGTTGACCACCTGCCAGGGCCTGGGAGAGCCTTTCGCCACCCTGGAAGGCCCCATCCCCGGCCTGCGGTGGGCGGGCAAGTCCCTGCTATGGCACCGCCCCGCCATCCGCGCGCTGCGCCGGTACCGGTTTGACGCCGTAATCCACAACTTCGCCACGCGGTGGGCCTCCTTCTGGCCGGCACGGTGGATTCAGCGGGGCCGGGGGGGGGCCTTCCTGCTGTGGGGACACGGGTTTTCCAAGACACCCACGCCCTGGCTGGACCGCCTGCGGCTGGGCATGGTCCGCTCCGCCGACGCCGTCATCCTCTACAGCGACACCCACCGCCGGCGATATATCCAAATGGGGGCGCAGCCGGAAAAGCTGTTCGTGGCCCCCAACTCGGTGGACCTGGCGGCCATCGACCTGGCATGCGAACGTTGGAATGGTCAGGTGTTGGCGGAATTCCGCCGCCGTCGGGGGCTGGATGACGGCCCGGTGCTGCTGCACGTCGGACGGTTGGCCCCCGACAAGCGATTGGATGTGCTGCTGACGGCCGCCGCGGCGTTGCGGAAACAATACGCGGGCCTGAAGGTGGTCCTCGTGGGCGAGGGGCCATCGGCGGAGCCGTTGAAGCGGCAGGCCGTGAGCCTGCATCTCGACGGTGTCGTCGAGATGCCCGGCGCCATCCATGACGAGATGGACCTGGCGCCCTGGATGCTCAGCGCCGACCTGGTCGTAGCGCCCGGGCCGATCGGCCTGCTGGCGCTGCATGCCCAGGCCTATGGCCGGACCGTGGTCTTCAGCGACGATCCTGTCTTGCACGGACCCGAGATAAAGACGCTTGTTTCGGGCCAAAACGCCATGGCGTATCCCACCGGCGACGCCGAGGCCCTCGCCAAGACCATCGCGGCACTGCTGGAGGACCCACAAGGGCGGCAGGCGATGGGGCTTGCCTCGTGGCAGGCCGCCCGCGCAGCCTGCGGCGTGCCCAGGATGGTCAACGGTATTCTCGAAGCGGTCTCCTATGCGACCGGACAAAGGCTTCGCCCCTTGCCGGTCCCCGACGCCACCGGCCTCGCCCCGTGCCCACGGCAGCGGCCCACCGCCGCGGAGGTCGCCAATGGATAGGATGACACAAACGCCCGTCGCAAGCCCGATTGCCGGACAGGATCCACGACAGCGACTGGCCCGGTGGCGGGCACTGGGCGCCGTTGAAAAATGTCGCAACATCGTCTCGCTGTGCGGCGGCGTCCCGCATGAGACGGTCCTTGAAATCGGGGCCGGTGACGGCGCGGTGCTGGCGCGGCTGGAGGAGTTGGGCTTCCCAATCCGATCCTGGGCCTTGGAGGTCAACCCCACCGCCGCGGAGGCGATCCGAACCCGCGGACTGCGGACCCTGGCCGACTGCCGCGTGTACAATGGCCAGGACCTGCCCTTTGACGATGGCGCCTTCGACCTGGTGATCTTGACGCATGTGCTGGAACACGTCGATCACCCCCGGGGCCTGCTGCGAGAGGCCGCCAGGACGGGACGTCATGTCTTCGTGGAGGTTCCCCTGGAGGATACGGTGCGGCTGCGCGACGACTCCAGGCCCAATCCCTCCGGGCACGTCAACTTCTATTCGCCCAAGACCATTCGCCTGCTGCTGCGGACATCCGGGCTGGAAGTCCTCGCCCAGCGGCTGACCCACCCCTCTTACGGGGCATATGCCTTCACGAATCGCTGGACGGCGCCCCTGCGATACCTGTTCAAGACGGCGATGCGGGTCTGCCCCCCCGTCGCGACGAGGATCGGGACCTATCACCTGGCGATGCTGTGTCGCGCCCAAGTCCCCGGCGAAAGCCCCCAGGCCAACGGGAATGGACAATAACCTCATGACCCCCTCCAACGCAGAGCCGCTCCAGGAATTTTATGACCGGAAATATTCCGGATCGGATGTTCGCGCCGTCCGGAAAGTTCCGCTGGTCCATCGCCCCAGAAACCGCCTCGAGATGGCCGCCAAGGTCGCCGCCAGTGGCGCGGGCGGGCGATACCTGGAAATCGCCGCCGGGGACGGTGGCCTGGCCGCCGGCCTTGTCGATTTCTACGACCAGCTCGTGCTGACGGAGTTTTCCCGCCCACGAGTGGCCCTGATGAGGGAGCTTTTCCGGGATCGGCCCCACGTGACCGTCCTGCAAAACGACCTGGACCGCCAGGGCCTGGCGATGCTGGAGTCGGAATCCTTCGACACCGTCACCATGGTGGCGGTCATCGAGCACCTGGTGGAACCCATCGCCGCCCTGCGGGAGGCCCACCGCGTGCTCAAGCCCGGCGGGCGGTTGCTGCTGGACACCGCCAACGTCGCCAAGTGGACCCGAAGGCTCAAGCTCCTAGCCGGGCGGTTCCCATCCACCTCCTCAAGGGACGAAGGACTGCTGGGCTACGACGGATGCGCCACCGAACTCCACGACCAGGGCCACCTCCACTATTTCACCTTCCGCTCCATCACCCGACTGGCGGTGGAACGGGCGGGATTCCGCCGCGCCACCAAATATGGATATGGACCGACGATCCTTTCGAGGCTTTGGCCGGAAATGTTTTCAGAGGCGTTCCTGGTCTTCCACAAGTGACCTCGCATGGCAAGTGAACCAAACAAATGGAAGGTCTGCCTGGTACACAACGCCTACGCCCGTCCCAGCGGCGAGGAAGTCGTTGTCAACGCGCTGGAGGAATTGCTGGCCGGCCGCGGGCACCCCGTAATCCGCTTCCACCGCGGCAGCGACACCATCGCCTCCATCCCCCTGGGCCGCGCGCGGGCCTTCCTGGCGGGCCTGCACAATCCCTTCGCCGTCTCCGACCTACGGAAGCTCCTGCGGGAGCATCGCCCCGACATCGTCCACGTACACAACCTCTACCCCTGGATTTCCCCGTCGATCCTCCCCGAATGCTCGCGCCAGGGCGTTCCGGTGGTCATGACGGTACACAACTATCGCCTGGCCTGCCCCAGTGGGCTATTCCTGCATGCCGGCAGGCCCTGCGCGCGATGCCGCGGCGGGCATGAATACTGGTGTCTGCTGAAGAATTGCCAGGACGATTGGCTCAAGAGTTTCGGCTACGCCCTGCGGAGTTGGGCGGCCAGGCGCCGAGGATGTTTTCTCAACCATGTGAGCATCTTCATTGTGATGAGCGGTTTCCAGCGACGCTGCCTGCTGGAAGAGGGGTTTCCAGCGGAGCGGTTGGCGGTGATCCCCCATATGGTTTCCGCCCCGGCCGAGCCATGCCGGGCCGAAAGCGGGCAATATGCGGGTTTCGTGGGGCGTGTCAGTCCGGAAAAGGGGATCGCCACTCTCCTGGCCGCGGCGAGGCAACTGCCGGACATCCCGTTCCACCTGGCCGGAGCGACGCAACGGATGCCGCATCTGCCCGCGCAGGCCCCGCCCAACGTGAAGTTCCTGGGACACCTCGTTGGCGACCGGATGGATGCCTTCTACCGGCGTTGCCGCATGCTCGTGCTGCCCAGCGAATGCCCGGAGACGTTTCTGATGTCGATCGCCGAGGCGATGGGCATGGCCCTTCCGGTGGTCGCCTCGCGGATCGGGGCGCTGGAGGAGATCGTCCAAGAGGGACGGACCGGCCTGATGTTCACCCCCGGCGATGCCGAGGGTCTGGCCCGGCAGGTGCGATACCTCTGGAACAATCCGGAACTTTGCGCCAAGATGGGCCAAGCCGCCCGCACGGTGGCTTTGGACGACTACTCTCCGCGGAACTGTTACGAGCGAATCATGGACGTGTATCGACGCGCCATTTACGCGGAGGGGACTGGCCCTATCCCCGCCGGCCGGGAGGAAAAGGCCGCGACATGAATGGTTCCGATGAGAAGACCGGCGCGATGATCCTGGGCGTCCGCTTCGACCTCATGGCGGCCGAAGACGTGCTGCGTTCGCTGGAGGCGTGGCGCCGCCAGGGGCGGCGGGAATACGTGGTTTTCTCCAACCCCCATAGCGTCATGACCGCTCGGCGCGGCCCTCGCCTGCATCAGGCCATTGCGCGCGCGGGCATGACCCTGCCGGACGGCGTGGGGATCATCCTGGCGGCGCGATGCCTGGGACAAGCCCATCGTGGTCGTCTCACCGGACCGGCCACGATGCTCCTGGTGTGCGACCAGGGAAGGGCGCTGGGCTATCGACATTTCTTTTACGGCGCCGCAACCGGGGTGGCCGACCGGTTGGCGGGGCAACTGACGCAGCGGTTCCCGGGCCTTCAGGTCGCCGGCATGCTCAGCCCGCCGTTTCGCCCCCTGACGGAACAGGAGGACCGCGACATCGTGGAGCGGATCAACGCCTCCGCTCCCACCATCGTGTGGGTGGCCCTGGGGGCGCCAAGTCAGGAAATCTGGATGGCCGATCACGTCGGGCGGATCAACGCCACGGCGATGATGGGGGTGGGCGCCGCCTTCGATTTTCATTCCGGGAACATCCGCTGGGCGCCGGCATGGATGCGCCGCTGCGGACTGGAATGGGCGCACCGCCTGGCGCATGAACCGCGGCGGTTGTGGCGGCGAAACATGGACAACCTGCTGTTCCTGGCTGCGATTCTCCGTCAGCGTGCCTACGGGGCTTCCTCGCCGGTGGAATCGTCCAGGCCCCCAAACGGTGGGTCCGCAAGCACGCGATAGACGCGGATGCAGTCCCTGTCCCGGGAAAAGACCGCCACCTGCTGAAGCGATCGTCGCGGAACGCCCCCCGCCATGTACCAGCAGGCAAGCTTTCCATCGCCGTCGCGGCGCCACAGCAGGTCGCGATGACCGTCCCCATCGAAGTCATACAGACCCACGGGCTGCCAGTCGGCGGGAGTGCGTTCCGCCACCGCCAGCCCCCCCAGGCGACGATCCTGTTGCATGGTCCATGCCTGGAGCATCCCGCCGGGTCTGCCCCGCCAGAGCAGGTCCGCCCATGCGTCGCCGTTGAGGTCGCCGATGCCCACAAAATCCCAGGACAGATTGACCGGCTGGAGCGGCGTCGTTGGAACCGCCCCCTCGGCGCTGAGCGCCAGGCGGATGGCGCCATCCGCGGCGCGGCGCCACAGCAGGTCGTCCCGCCCGTCTCCGTCGATATCTCCAGCGCCCTCGAGGCGCCAGGGGCCTTCCGGCGGCGAAGGCAAAGGCCCTCCGACGGTGGCGCCGTCAGCCCTGCGGACGGTGATTCCCCCGCCCGGACCATTTTGCCATAACAACTCGTCCAGCCCATCGCCGTCGCAATCACCGGCACCGAGGAGGTCTTCCTCGCCGCCCAACCGCCCCGGCAGCGACACGATCTCCGCCCGCCCGCCAGCCGGGATAGCGTATCGCCAAACCGATAGCGTTTTATCGGCCTTGCGCCAGAGGAGTTCGACACCTTGGACGCCCAGGAAATGGCCGACAGCGACCAGCCGGTCCGTCGGCGGGGTGTGGAAGGCAAAGATGCCCCAGGCAAGGCCTTGCCGCGACAGGCGGTTGGCCAGTTCCCCGCCGGCGTGGGAATCCGTGACGGCCAAAAACCTTGCACCGCTGCGCCTCAGGAGGCCCAACAAGTCAGCCTGGCCGGGCAAGGGACGGTCCATCACGTCGCGGCAGTAGGCCAGCCAATTCATCCCCTCCCTGCCGGAATAGTGAAGGACGCGGGGGTCATCGGCAAGGATCAGGTCTCCAGGCCCCGCCAGCGTGGCCAGGAAGTCCCCCGCCTGGCGAAAGTGTTCCTTTCCGGGATGGATCGGTCGCAGCGCGTGGGCCGCCAGGGCAATTGCCATCAATCCGGCGACCAGCAGCGCGGTCGCCTCCTGGACAGCCGGGCGCGGCGGCGAACCCTTTCGCGCCACCAATGGTCCGATGAGCCTGACCAGTCCCACCAGCCCCCCCGCCGCCGCGGGAACAAGCAGCAGGGCGGGAAACAACAGATACCTGTAGGACATGTCCGTGGCCCTGCCGCCGTATCGCCCGGCCAGCAACGGCAGCCACAACAAGGTGTATAAAAAGACCAGGCAGGCGCCATCGGCACGAGGCATGGGCAGGACGAGACGGAGGGATTGGAATCGGCGGATCCTGGCGGCGCTGTAACCCAGGAGGTAGAGGGCAGTGAGGCAGGCCAGCAAGGGATGCTGGGCCTCGGCGAACTTGTTGACCATCTGTCGCGGCAAGGAGTATCCGACGTCCAGGACTGACGTCCCCGCCGAGACGAACAGGCGGGACCAGACCGACTCGATCAACCGCGACTTGGGCGTAACGGCCCCGATGACAGCCATGTACGGCCCCGTCACCAGGGCGAAGACGGCGAAGGCCGCCGCCGCGGCGACCAGGACAGGCCCGATGCCCCCGGAGCCTCGACGCCAATTCCACAGCCAGACGCCCAGGGCAACGGGCAGGAGCAGACCGGCCTCGGGACGAACCAGATAGCCCGCCCCCACCAGAAGCCCCGCCATCGCCGCCAGGGGCCAGCGCGGCGCGGCGGCGGTCTCTAGACGAGCACGCAACGGCAGGATGCACAGGCACGCCCACGCCTGCAAGGCCACGGACAAGGCATCGGTCACCACGTCCGCACCCAAAATGGACCACTTCCGCGTAACCGTGAACATCAGCACGGCCACGGCGCCCACGTGCCAGCCGAAGACGCGCCGACCCAACAGGTACAGGGCCACGGTCGCCGCCAGGGCCGAGGACAACGAAACCAGTTGCCCCGACATGTCCCACCTCGCGACGCCCCCCGGTACACCCGCCGCCGACAACAACCCGTCAAGCGCGGCGACCAAGGCGGGATAACCCGGGTGAAACGGAAATTCCCGCATGGTCTGGAACGGGGCATGCCCCAGTCGCTGGGCCATCCGAATGTAGGCCGTCCCGTCCTCGGAGATGACCTGGGTGTGGGTAATCATCCACAGGCGGACCAGCCCCCCCAGCAGAAGCGCCGCCAGGCAGACCCACGCGCCCGGTCTCCCGATGCGACCAACGAGTCCGGCAAGCCGCCACCGGGTCGCCATACCGATCATGGGGATACCCTGTCAGGCCGCCGGGTTGCCAGCCCGCTTCTGCACCAGGCGACAGAGCCAGACCGTCAGGCCCCCAAGGGCCACGACGACCCCTGCTGCGTAAAACAGGAACAACCGACGGCTGATGTAGCGATACTCCGTGTAGACCATCGGTTCCCCGGCAAGGTACAGCAGGGTCTGGGGAACCAGGTTGTTGGTGGACAGTCCGGCGTGAATCTCCTGGATCTGCTGGGTAATCCTGATCAACTCATCGTAACACTTCAGGAGCCTGGCGGCTGCCTTGCCCTCCTCCTCCGGAGGCAAAAGCGGAGACGCGGCGTCCTTGGATGTGCCTGAAACCACCGTGCGGAGCACATCCTGATACCAGCTCAGTTCCTTGGCCAGGGTGGCCTGCCGCATCGACGCAATGGAGATCCGCTCGGAAAGGGACTGGCGAAATCGAACCTCATCGCTCCGGGAGGTCAACTCGACAAGCCGGTCCAGGAACGTCTCGCCCAACTGAGGGATCATCGCGGATTCGAACGGTTCGACTCGCCTTTGGGCGGAAGTCGTGTCGGTCTCGGCCGAGGCGACCTCCGAACGTCCTCGAGGCTGCTGGAGATACCCCATCAGTGAGTCCGTCAAGGCGCGGACCTGGTCGGACGCCTCCTTGCAGGCCAGGGACTTGTCCTGAATCTGCCCCTGGAGATACAGCACCATGCGTTGAGGCTCCTTGGCGCTCCCCTGCCGGGCAATCGTCTGGATGAGGGGATTGAGTTGGAACTGGAGTAAACTTTCCAGTTGGCTCCGCAGATCCCCCAGCGCGGATCCTTTGCCCCCCAGACGGTAGGTCTTGGCGCCAGGCAGGGCCATCAGTTCCTCCAGGCTCTTCTGTACCTTGGCAATGGCCGCGCGGAGCATGTCGGCGGCGACCAGCGAGTCCTCCTCCTGGAGCTTGTCCCTGGGCAGCATCTGTTCACTCAGGACGGTCACCTGGTACTGCATGGCCCCCTTGTGAACGGCCACGTCATCGGCCCATGCCGCCAGGATATCCCGCAGGACTTTCTCCCGCTGGGTTCCCGTCAACGACCGCATGATCGGAAGGGACAAATCCAGGTTGAGGACATACTCCACGCTATTGGCAAGAATCTTTCGTTTTTCGAGGTACTCGGTCTCCAGTTGCGTGCGATCCACGATGGTCAGGCGCGGCTTGGCGAGTTTGTCGCTGTAGTCGGCGTCCAGGGCAAGCAGGGACGGAGAAGGCATGATGGACACCATGCAGGCCTGGCGGAAGTCGTCAAACGTTCCATGCCGGTCGAGATGGTTGGCCTGATAGACGCGGTTGAGCACGGACATGGAGATCACGTCCTGCGGACTGAAGGGCACGCCGCTGGGGTAGGTGCCCGCGGCGGCGCCGTCGAACATCAGGCGAAACCGAATCCCCGCCCACGACGTGTGTGGTAGCAGGAAATAAACGACCGCCAGGACCCCCACGGTCAGGACCACCACCAGTATCGTCGCCTTCGGGCAGATCCCGACATCCTTCCTGGAGCAACCGTTGCCGACCCGCGCCGGCTCAAGCTTCGCATCCCGCGGCGGTGTTGCGTTTTCCATGTGTTTTCTCCGTAGTCGGTACCCGACGGTCCACCTGCCCCGCGACTGGTCATGCCCGGACAACGCCTCCGCCGGCGGATCACCGTGCCGCCGACGTCTGCGAAGTGATCGTCAACGGGAAACATTGCATCTGGGGGAACGCATTGCGGATCTTGTCCATCGCCGCGTCGCGGTCCTCGGCGCTGCGCGCGACGAACTGCGCCGTGCCGTCCCCCTGGCTTCCCACGCCCTTTCCACCGTGGATGTGCTCGGCAATGGCGTCCCATGCCAGCAGCTTGTGCAGCAACGGGCTGGCCAACTGCTGGGGACTGTTGGGGGCCACCCGCTTGTCGAAATTCTCCTGGGCTTGCCTCATCAGTTCCCCCAGCCCGGCGGCCTGCCCGGCCACCAGGGCGCGATAGGCCTGGCGGATGATCCGCTCGTTGTACTCGCCCATGGCCTCTTGAAGATCGGGCTTGCCGAGATAGGCGCCCTGAAGGTCGGCCAGGATTCGCACGGTGTCCTTGGCGCCAGCCAGGTCGGTGAAGAACATGTGGATCTCCCCACCACAGAAGATGGGTTCCACGCGGATGTCCGCCGATTTCTGAAAGGTCAGCAGCACGGGCGTCTTTCCGTAGATGCAGGCCTGGTCCATCCTGCCGCACTGGCTGCCCGTGAGTTTCTCGCCCAGATAGGCGATTTCCATCAGTTCGTGGGGAAACAGCCCCAGGCGGTAGATGGCGTCGAAGGCCTTGGCCACCAGGATGCACACCGCCGCCGAGCTGGAGACGCCCTTGCGCAGCGGAAGGTCCATTGCCCCGATCCGCAGCTCGATGCCTCCCGTCACGCCGGGGCGCGACAACATCTGATACCCCGTCCCGGCGCAGTAGCGGAAGAACTCCTCCTGGTCCTTGGCGGCCTCCAGCAGCATCCCCGCCTTCCAGGGACAGCTCATCCGCCGGGTCCTTCCCGTGGGCCGGCCACTGACGTCGGGAAGCTGCGTCTCGACGATGAATTCCTGGGAAGCCTTCGCCACGGCCGAAAGGCCCTGGTCGGTTCCGATGACCAGGCAGAAGCCCTTGTGCAGACCGTATTCCGCCGCCCAGTCGCTGTGCTCGCCGAAGAGGCACAACCGCCCGGGCACAAACAACTCCACCTGATGTTCCTTGCCCGTCATGGGACGTGAACCCTTCCTTGCCGGTTGAATCACCCGCGCCCTGCCGCACCGGCGGCAACGTAACGCCCCGCCTTCGCCTTGGCAAGGTTTTTTCAAACAACGGGGAGACCGGCAAGGGACGGAAACGGGCAGGTTCAGACGTTGAGGCTCATCAGCGTCAGTTTTCCGGCCTGGATGCCTCGCGTGGCGACGATGGCGTCGGAGAGTCGGCGGAGCTGCCCGGCTGTTCCGCGCATCAGGATCACTTCCAGGCACCGGCGGTGATCCAGGTGTACGTGCTGGCTGCACAAAATGGCGTGGTGGTCCTCGTGCTGCATGTGAGCCAGCGCCTGGGCCAGCGTGTGGGCGGCGTGGTCGTAAATAATGCTCAGCGAGGCCACCACCTTGGCCTTCGGGTCCGCCCACTCCCGCTCCACCATCGCCGCCCGCATGAGGTCTCGCACCGCCTCGCTGCGGTTGGTGTATCCGCGGGCGGCCATCCACTCGTCGAATTTGACCAGCAAGTCGCCATCCAGCGACAGCGCCGTTCGAACCAGTTCGCCCATAGTGACAGCCCTGCGATTCTTTCCGTGGCCGCGGATGAGTCCGCTGCGACTTCCGGGCCTTGCCTGCGCGTGGCGGGGGCCTCTATGATGTCCGCCCGTGAACGATGTTTTACATGTTATCGACCGCGATGGTCCTGGGAGTTTGCTGGATCAACTGTCGCTGCTGATAGGGCCTGACGACGGGATCGCCTCGGTGGGGCCTCCGCCGGAGGACTGGCTCGCCCCCGCGGCGGTCCTTTCCGTCCATGTCCCGCTGGGCCAACCGCGACTCTGTGGGCGTCAGATGGCCGAGCTGGCCGGACCGGGGATGATCCTTCACGCCTGGTCGCACGCCGCCGCGCTGGCGGGAGACGCCATCCCCCAACAACGAAAGGCCGGTTTGGTCTGGTCGCTGGCCCAGCCGCCGCGGGGACAGTCCCTCCGCGATGCCCTCCGCTTGGCGCGGTCCCGCGGGGCGTGCCTGACCGTACCCACCATCGCCTGCCGCCAGTACCTCCTCCATGCCGGGGTCGGCGAGGATTCCATCCGGCTGCTGCCCCCCGCCGCCGTCCCCATCGACCATCGCCCCACGCGGCGGAGCCGCACGCGAGCGATGCTGGGCCTGGAAGATCGTCACCGCCTGATCGTGGCCCCTTGCGACATCACCCGCGACGGAGGGCACAAGCCGGCCTGCTGGGCCTTCGCCATCCTGCGGCAGGTGCGCGACGATCTCCGCCTGCTGCTCCCGGGGCGGACGACGCGCGGGCGCGGAGTGCTTTCTTTTGCCCAGAGCACGGGGCACGGTTGCGAAATTTTTTTCACGCAAGACCGGATTCCACCGCAAGACTGCCTCGCCGCCGCGGACCTGGCCGTGTTTTTGCCGACTCGAGACGCGGACGTGTATTCCCTGGCGACCGCCATGGCAGCCGGCCTGCCCATTGTTGCTTCCGCGACGAGCGACATCGCCGAGACGGCGCCTCACGAGCAGGCGGCCCTGCTGACACCACCGGGGGACCCCCGTTCCGCCGCGGCGGCGATACTGAGACTGCTGGAGGACTCGGAACTGGCCCGGAGGCTCTTAGCGCGGTCCGTAGAGCTTGCCGGTCGATTTGCCCCCTTGCATGCCCGCCGAGTGCTTGAAGACCTCCGCGCGGGCCTCCGCGCTGGCGCCCGCGCTTGATAGCCTGTTCCAAGGGGGCATATAATCCCGCCTTGCGGGAGACCGCCGACAAGACTACCCCGGCGATCCCGCACGAATCTCATGGGTCAACCCTCCACCACCGAAGCGACGACGCCCCTCGCGACCGACAGGTATATCCTGGCGGCCTCCGCGCCACCGCTGGGGCAGGAGGATCTGGCGGAACTCGCCCGTCCGCGGCGGGAGCGATGGGAGATCGTCAAGCACAATGTTTCCCGGACGGTATATCGCGGTTTCCTGGGCAATATGGAGGTCTATCTCAAGCACTTCCACAGCCGCTCGTGGCTGCACCGTCTGGGACGGCGGATTAGCGGTGGAGAGGCGCGGGGGGAGATGAAATCCCTGCTTTACCTGCGATCCCGCGGCATGGAGGTCGCCTCGCCCCTGGCGGCGGGTCGCACGGGTACGACCGAGTGGCTGGCCACGGCGGCCGTCTGCCCGGCACAGCGGGCGGACCTCTGGCACCAGCGCCAGCTTGCCGCCGGGCCTGCGGGATATCGGCGCATCCGGCAGGCGACGGTGGCCCTGGGCAGGCTCATCGGAAGGATGCACGCAGCCGGGGTGTTCCACCGCGACCTGCATTGCGGGAACATCCTGGTTCGCACCGACACCCCCCAACCAACACTGGTGTTGATGGACCTGCATCGCCTCCACCGCAAAAGGCGCCTTTCGCGCCGTTCCAAAGCGGCCAATCTTGCCCAGCTTCTCCACGACCGATGGGATTTCACGACCCGCTCCGATCGCCTGCGGTTTCTCCGGTCGTATCTGTCCGAGAGTGGCGCGGGGGGCAGCCTGCGAAGCTGGCAGGAGGAGGTGGAAACCTTCGCCCGCCGCCACAGACGGCGACAATACGCGCGTCGCGACCGCCGGACCCTGGGCACGGGGCACTACTTCAGCCCGATCAAACTATCCTACGGGTGGCGGGGGCACGTGGTGCTGGCGTCCAAGCGCCGACCGGTCGGTTCGCGCTCGGCGGAGGCGGAGTTCACCGTCGAGGACTGGCGCCTGGCCCTGCGAAACCCCGAGGCGCTGCTGACCGAAGGCCCCCTGGAGGTGGTCAAGGACTCCCCATCCAGCCGGATCGTCCGCAGAAACCTCCACGTGGGACCGCACCACCTGGAGGTCTTCGTCAAGCAAGCCAGGCGGAAGAAGTGGTGGAAGGCCCTGGGCGACTGCCTGCGCCCCTCCCGCTCGATCCGCGCGTTTGAACTCGGCCATGCCTTGCTGACGCGGGGGGTCGCCACCACCCTTCCGCTGGCGTCGCTAGAGCGGCGAAGCGGACCGTGGCTTCGCGACAGCATCCTGATCACCGAGGCGGTGGACACCCCGTGCCTCAACCGGTTCATGGAGACCCACCTGGCCGCACCCCTCAGGGGGTCCGCGCCCCTGACGACCGTCCAGCGGCGGCAGTTGGCGCAGGAAGTCCTGTGGCAACTGGGACGATTGCTCCAGCGGTTGCACGACAACAACTTCGCCCACCGCGACCTTAAGAGCGGAAACATCCTGATTCACTGGCAGGGAGCTTCGCGGCCGGAAGTGGTGCTGGTGGACCTCGACGGGCTGAGTCGCAGGAGGTTCCTTACCGCGCGGCGGAGGTTCCAGGGGTTGATGCGACTCAACGTCTCCCTGCTGGAGTGCCGCGTGGTCAATCACGCGGGACGACTTCGCATGTTGTTGGGATACCTGCGTCGCCCCGGTGGCGGTCGGGTCAACTTCAAGCCCTACTGGCGGATGCTGGAGGACTGGTCGGCCAGGAAATTGCGCCAACAGATCCGCTCGCGCCGCCGTCGACAAAAGGCCGCCCGGAGGCCCGCGACATGACCAGCGAACCATCGGCCCCCATGACCCCGCCGCGGCGGGTGCTGATCATCAAGCCCAGCTCCCTGGGCGACATCGTCACGGCCACCCCGGTGCTTCGCGGATTGCGCCGAAGTTTTCCCCAGGCCCACATCGCCTGGCTGGTCAACAGCGAGTATGCCCCGCTGCTGCGAGACGATACGGACTTAAACGAACTGATCCTCTTTGAGCGTGGCAAGTTTCGCCGCCTGAGGAAATGGCCCGCCGCGCTGGCGGACCTGGCCCGGTTGCGGCGACAGGCCCGGGCCGGTGAGTTCGACTGGGCCATCGACCTTCAGGGCCTGCTACGCAGCGGCTTGTTCGCCGCCGCCAGCGGCGCCGAACTTCGCGCGGGTTTCGCCACGCCTCGCGAACCGGCTGCGCGGTGGTTCTATACCCACCCCATCGCCACGAGCTCCGACCACACCGTCGATCGCAACGTGGAATTGGCGCGCGGGCTGGGCATCGACGCCCGCCGGGAAGACATGACCCTGCAAGTCTCCCCCGCCGCGCAACAATCCATCGACTCGCTCCTGCGACGTCACGGTCTGGAGCGGAGAGGTTTCGCCATCTGCGTGCCCCCCACGCGATGGAAAACAAAACTGTATCCCCTTCGTCACTGGCGCAACGTAATTGCCGGACTGGCGGGACAATCACCGGTGGTCGTCCTGGGCGCCGGCGGCTGGGAGAAGCGCCTCTGCGACCAGGTGAGCGAGGGACTGGGCCAGGGCGTCGTCAACCTGGCCGGGCAGACGGGCATCGCGGAGATGGTCGCCCTTATCGCCGCCGCCGCGTGCGTCATCAGCAGCGATTCCGCCGCCGCCTTCATCGCCCATGCCGTGGGCGTCGGCGCGGTGGTGCTCCTGGGACCGACTCGGGCAGAACGCACAGGCCCCGGTCCGGGCGGAATTCCCCTCGTGGCGCAAGTCCCCTGCCGCGGATGCCTGAAGCGCCGCTGCCGACACGTCACCTGCATGGAGTCCATCGCCCCCGCCGAAGTCCTCGCCGCGGTGGAAAAGCTGGCCAGTCCCGCCCGCTGAGCCGCCCCAGATGCCGTCGTAACGGACGGCGCCCCCATGCTATAATGCTACGGAAAGAGCCGGAGTCCTCGGCGATCATGGCCACAAGTCAAAAACTGAGTTCCTCCTCCCTGCGGTTCCGCCTGTACACCCGGCCGCTGCACCCGGAGTTCTTCGACATCTACCACGACCATTGCATCGTGGAGAAGGACTACGAGGCGCAGATCTGGGTGACCGGTTGCACGCATCTGATCGGTTTCTTTCACCAGGGACGATCCCTGGTGGAACTGATCTCCTCCGCCGACAGCGAGTTGCCGCGGCGCGGAAGGCTCCTGGACCTGCCTTTCCGCGGCGAGTGTGACCACGAATGCCACAGCCTGGAGGGGACCAAGTATCTGGTCAACTTCCAGTTGGAGCCGATGAGTCCCATGGCCTATGCCCAGACGCACCACGAGCTGGCCAGGATGGGCACGCGGCGGGGGCTGTTCGTGCCCTTTCCGATGTGGATGAGCGGATCGCTGACGCCCTTTACCTACATCGACTACGAGGCCCGCCCCGGACAGCTACACGTCTTCGCCTTCCACGCCTTCCCCCAGGATCTGGTCATCGTCAAGACCCAGTCGATCTTCGAATTGGTCTGATCGTCCGGTGGAAGGTCGGAGAAGGCGCCAACCGCTCCGGCGCAAAAAGACGGCCCATCGTGACTCGGCGGGGTCGGGGGTCTTGTTGAAGATCACCGAAATCACAAATGGGCCATGTGCGATCCTCCCCTGGGCATCGGCGCCGAGGGGCACGAATTGTCCGTCTCAGATCATCCGTCCGCTCCTGTTTCCCCTTTGCCGGCTGATGGCGTGTCGATGACGATGTTGACTGGCCCGTCGGCGGCGGCGCGGATGGTCATGTGCTCCCCGAAGACTCCGCTTGCGACGGGGCAGCCGCCCTGACGAAGGTCCGACAGAAACTCCTCGAACAGTTCCCTGGCGAGATCCGGAACAGCGGCGGCAGTGAACGCTGGACGCCGGCCTTTTCGGGCATCGCCCAGGAGGGTGAAATTCGGGACGGCCAGTATGCCCCCACCGACGTCCCCCACGGACAGGTTCATCTTGCCGCCGCCATCCTCGAAAATTCGCAACTCGGAGATTTTTCCCGCCAGCCAACTGGCCTGGGCAGCGGTGTCGCCCTGAGCGACACCGAGGTAGACCAGAAGTCCACGCTCGATCCGCCCCACCACCCTTTGGGCGACTTCCACCTCGGCCCAGGCCACGCGTTGTATCAACCCCCTCATTCAAGTCCCCTCCCCGCGGTATTTCTTCAGCACGGCCGCCGCCACCCCGGCCACGCGGTCGCGCAGTGGACGCGGTTTCAACACTTCCACCTGATCGCCGTAGCCCAACACCCACCAACTCAGTTCGCCCAGCCCGTTTACACGCACGCGGTAGTCGATGGAACCATCGTCGTTCCATCGCACCCGCTGGGCGGGGTGCCACTGCACCTCGGCCACGTTACCGGCGACCTTGGGGGCGAAACGCAAATGGACGTCGTATGACTTCCCTTCCGGGATCATGCTCCAGGCACTGGCGAAATGCTTGTCCAGGTCCACGTCCTTGGGCCAGGAGAACGTCTTGTCGGTGACGGTAAGCTTTCGCATGCGTCCAAGCTTGAAAGTACGAACCTGGCGATGCATGGCGGAGTAGGCTAGGAGATACCACGCCCGAGTGAGGAATACCAAGCGAAGCGGGTGGATGAACGTGGCGATCTGCTTTTGTTCATGAAAGCTGAGGTACACCATCCGGCAGATCCGCCGTCCGACGATAGCGGACGTCAGGCGGTCGAAGGTTTCGTCCAGGCCCTTGTGTCCCGCCAGCGCCCCCAGGGAGACGCTAACTTGGTCCAGCACGCCACCGATGTGCTGGCGGATGACGGGAGACAAGACGCTCTCCAGCTTCATGGCCGCTCGGGTAGTCTGTGAAAACAATGGAAGGCGATCAGCGCCCCGCAGGCGACCGGTGAGCATCAGCATCGCCAGGGCCTCGGTCAGCGTGAAGTTGATGGGGGGAAGGAAGAAGTGCTGGCTGATCTTGTACCCGCCGCTGTCGGGATCGTGATAGTATGGGATGCCAGCCAATTCCAGCATGTTCAAGTCCCGGAAGATCGTGCGCCTGCTAACTTCCATTTCCCTGGCCAATTCCCCGGCTGTATAGGTGCGACCACCTTGAAGCATCGTGACCAGCCGAAGCAGCCTGTGAATCCGGCTTACGTTCATGTGTGAGACTCCCGTATTATAGCCGGGGGGGGTGACAACGTAGTGTCACACCCCGGCGGGTTCTTGGAAAAAAAGAAGTCTCTCCCCCCGACATACCTGCCCGTGGCCGAAACCAAGATGTGACCATGCACGCACTCTTTTGCACCGGTCCGACACCCTACCACAGCTTCCGCTCTGCCCGTAACAGCGACGTGATGCGGCACACTCACGCACGTATCAAGACAAGTCCCCGGAGACAGTTTCCATGGCCCTCTACATCCCAAGACCTCCGTCGGCGGGCCCCGGTCCCGCGGACACGTATTTCCTACTCCCTCAACGTCTTGCGCACAAGGATATTTCAGAGTTTTGCCGGAAAACAGATAATTGGGGCCTGCCTTGCGCGATCTTGGCAAGGATCTATCGGCCCGTGCTTTGCGAGGGGAGTGAAGTCGGCGCCGTCATGGGCGACGGGGACGCCGCGGAGGGTTGCGGCCAGTAGCCCCCTTCGGTGGCGGGAACCAGCGCCACCTTAAGGCGATGGACGTCCAGCGTCGTGCCGGTGGCCCGATCCAGATCGGCCAGGGCGCTATTGAACTGCACGATGGACGCCAGCTTCTGGCGGGCGCTGTTGGCGACGGCCTCCTGGGCGCTGAGCTTGACCTGGAGGAATTCGGGCGTCAATTGTCCGCGGATTCGCTCGGTGTCCTCCAGAGCACGCAACTGCACCCAGGCGGCCTCCAGCGCCGCGTTCTGCGCCTGCATCTCCTCGTGGCTGCTGCCGATCTGGCGTATCCGCTCCTTGACGTCCAGGGCCACGGCGTCGGCGGCGTTTTGCATCTGGGTGAGGTTTTGAAGGCGGGTGAGTTTCTGCCGCCGCAGATCCGCTTCCGCGGCCCGGTTGCCGATGGGGTACTCGCCCACAAGAGCGAAGCCGTAACTGGCGTAGTCGCCGGTCTCCATGTTTTCTTCGGAGGCGTTGGCCGTCGTGCCCATGCCCTGAAGCGACGCCGAGGCCGTCAGGTCCAGCTTCGGCAAGGCCTGGTTGGCGGCGATGCGGATGCCGATAACGGCGGCGTCCACCGCCAGACGGGCCTGCTCCAGGACGGGGTTGTGTCGCAAGGCCGTCAGCAGTTTGTCCGTCAGGTCGATGGCGACGGGAGTGGTAACCGGTTCGGTGACGGGCACGATCTCCAGGTCGGTGACGACGTTGATGTCGGCGTCGTTGAGCAGGCGTGCAAGCTGGTCCTGGACGTCCAGGATGGTTTTTTCGGCCCGGATCATCGTGGCACGGCGGCTCTCGGCGGCCGCCTCGATCTGCTTGATCTGCACAGCCGTGGCGTCCAGCTCCGAGCGGGCGCGGACCCTCTCCAGCGTCGCCAGCGTGTACTTGAGCAGTTCCTGCTGAATCTTCAGTTCGCCGCGGGCCTGGACCAGCGCCCAATAGGCGTTGATGACGTTGGTGGCGACCTCCTCCACCTTCTGGCGGAAGGCCACCATGCTGCTGCGGTAATTGACCCTGGCCAGTTTGAGCTGGGCAAGGTTGTATTCGGGCCAGGCGTTGCGCAGCAACGGCTGGGTCACGTCCAGGGCCAGGACCGGCTCGAATCGCCGGTTGATCTGATAGAACGTGGAATTGTCCCACGTGTCGATCATCGTATAGCCCAAGGCCCAGGTCGCCCCGGTGACGGTCTTGTTCTTGATCCCCGCCTGGTAGGTCCGGCTGAGGGCCTGGGAATTATCGAAAACCGCGTTGGGGTCCAACTGTCTGTTGGCCAGGCTCCGCTTGTCGTCCTTGCGGTAGTTGAACCCGCCGAAGGCAATATAATCGAACTCCGCGGCGGCCTTTACCATGTCCTGTCGGTTGATGGAGGGCGTGAACGCGACCGTGCGGATTTCCAGATCGTTGGTCAGGGCGCGGACGAGGGCTTCGTCGAGTGTCAGGGACAGTTGGCTTTTTCCGGTCTGGGGATCCTTGGTGATCCGCATGGCCGGTCCGGTCGAGCCGGGGGCGGGACGAAGAGGGTCCAGCCCCTCCTGCCCGCGGGTTTGAGGACCGCGATCCACCAGGGCGCGCTGGTAACGGTCCAGGGACTCGGTCCCCACGCCTTCGGGGATGACGCACCCGGACGCCAACACCAGCGCAGCGAGGCCCAAAAAACGCATGAACCTTGTCCCATCCATGGTCATTGAGATTATAGGTTTCCCAAGGGGCATGTCAAACTACATCGGCAAGGCGGGCAGTTGCTCATTGCATTTCTTGCCTCCGTAGCGAATAATCCCCCTGCACATCCCACAAGGCAGTTGAAAGGATCCGCGCATGGGCGAGGTGGACAAGGTATTCAAGGCATACGACGTCCGGGGCGTATACCCCGAAGAGATCGACGAGGACCTGGCCTGGAAGATCGGACACGCCTCGACGCAGTTCCTCCGCAGCCTGCTAAGCGGATACGAGCGTGGGCAGGCCTCCAGCAACCGCATGGTCGTCGGGCGGGACATGCGCCCCAGCAGCGAATCGCTGGTCAAGGCCCTGGTGGAGGGCATCACCGCCAGCGGGGCCGGGTGCGTGGACATCGGTCTGTGCGACACGCCGATGGTGTATTTCGCCGTCAACCACCTCGGTTCCTGCGGGGGCATCCAGGTCACCGCCTCACACAATCCCATCCAGTACAACGGTTTCAAGGTTTCCGGCCTCAAGGCCCGCCCCGTGGGCCAGGACACCGGGCTGAAGGAAATCCAGCGGATCGTCTCGACGCTACGCCGCATGCCGCTCAGCGCCTCGCTGGCCCCGGCCGTCAGCGTGGACCTCTGGGAGGACTACCGCAAGCACGTCCTGAAATTCTTCAAGGCCCCCCGCCGCCTCAAGGTCGTCATCGACGCCTCCAACGGCATGGGCGGAAAGATGGTGCCCGCGGTCTTCGGCAGCGCCGACATGGAGATCATCCCGCTGAACTTCGAGATCGGCCAGGGCTTCGTCCACGAACCGAATCCGCTGGTGGAGGCCAACCTCGAGCAACTCAAGTCCGCCGTGAAGAAGCACAAGGCCGATTTCGGCGTCTGCCTGGACGGCGACGCGGACCGCTGCGTCTTCGTCGACGAGAAAGGCCAGACCATCCGCAGCGACCTGATGACGGCGCTGCTGGGGAGGCATTTTCTCAGGGACAACCCCGGCGCGATGGTGGTTTACGACCTGCGCAGTTCCCGCGTGGTGGCCGAGGAGATCCGGGCCGCCAACGGCGTGCCCCGTCGCGAACGGGTCGGGCATGCCTTCATGAAGAAGGCCCTGGCCGACGGGCACGGGGTCTTCGGCGGCGAACTCAGCGGGCACTTCTACTTCCGCGACAACTTCAACTGCGACAGCGGCGCCATCGCCCTGGCCACGGCCATCAGCGTCGTCTCCCGGCAAAACCTGCCCTTCAGCGCCTTGATCTCGCCGCTGAAGCGGTACGCCCATAGCGGGGAGATCAACTTCGTCGCCGACGACAAGGCCGCCAAGATGAAGGAAATCGTCGCGGCGCTGCCGGGCGCCAAGGTGGACCACCTCGATGGCGTGACCTGCCAGTTCGACGACTGGTGGTGCAATGTACGGCCCTCCAACACCGAGCCTCTGCTGCGATTGAACATCGAGGCCCGCGACGAAAAGACCCTGAAGGAAAAACTCCGCCAGGTCGAGGCAATCCTCGGAAAGCCCGTCGCGCACTGAGCGGAGCGTTCCCGGCCCGCTTGAATGTGCCGAGGCGCGTGGCATGGACGGATCGGATCAGCCCGCTTGATATCGGCTTGGGGCGCCTTGGGAGTCGCCAGGACATGGACCCAAAGTCCTCCGGCAGCACGAATGCCAAACTCGGACTGCTGACCGCGGTTGTAACGTATGCGATCCTGACAGTGGGGATGTTCGGCGACGTCCTGGTGTCCAAGACCCAGGTGCTGTCCTCCTTCAGCAACGACATCCGGCTCCAGTTCGTGCCCTGGCGGGAGTTCGCCTTCCAGGAGCTGGCCGGGGGCAACCTGCCGCTATGGAATCCGTATCTGTTCAGCGGCGCGCCGTTCCTGGGGGCCTGGCAGTCGGGGTTGTTCTACCCGCCCAACTGGCTGCACCTGCTCCTGCCGGTGGGTGCGGCGATCAACTGGCTGATCGCCCTGCACATCTTCCTGTCGGGCCTGACGATGTACCTTTGGACTCACCGGCGGGGTCTGGCCATCCCGGCGTGCCTGATGGCCGGCGGGGTGTTCATGTTCGCCGCGGTCCAGTTCCTGCACGTCGTCGGCGGCCATCTGGCCAACCTGTACCTGATGCCCTGGGCGCCGCTGCTGTTCCTGGCCATCGACGGATGCTTTGAGAGGCCCTCGTTCAAGTATGTCCTGCTGGGAATGTCGTCGGTGGCGATGATGATCCTGGCGGGCCACCCGCAGTACCTTTTCTACACAACCATTATGGCGGGCCTGTACTGCCTCTTGTGCCTCTATCGAACCAGGCAACGGATGCTTATCGTCGCCGCCGTGGCGGCTATGTTCGTCGGCGCCGTCGCCCTGACGGCCGTCCAGGTGCTGGAAAGCCTTCACGCCGGCGCCGAGAGCATCCGCAGCAAGGGCGTCTCCTACGAATTCGCCAGCATGTTCTCCTTCCCGCCGGAGAACTTCCTGACGCTGCTGGCCCCGGGATTCTTCGGTGACGACGTCCATCTGATCTACTGGGGCCGCTGCTACCTGTGGGAGGTGTCGATCTTCTTTGGGGTCGTCGCGTTTCTTCTGGCTATCTACGGCGCGATGGCCGGGGAGAGAAAAACGCGACGTTTCTGTCTTCCAATGGTTCTCGTCGCGGTGGTCCTGGCTGTGGGCGGCCGAACACCGCTGCTGCGAATCCTCTATGACTACGTTCCCGGTTTCGACAAGTTCCGCTGCTCGGCCAAGTTCATGTTCCAGGCCACGCTGTTTCTGGTGATGCTTTCGGCCATCGGTATGGACCGCCTGCTGCGCGCGGATCGCTCCGCCCGCAAACTGGCTGCCGCCGCGCTTATCGGCGCGGTCGCCATCGCCGCCGGCGGCGCGGTGATTCACTTCTCCAGCGACTCCGTCCCATCGGCCCCCTGGTGGCAGGGAGTCCTGCACGCCGTCGGGGAAACGCATGAATCGTCCTGGGGGGCGCAGGTATTCGATGACGCCAAGTTTGCCCACCAAGCTGGCGCCTTTGCCGCCAAGGGACTGCTTATCGCCGCCGGGACGCTGGCGCTGCTGGCGGCGGCGCTCCTGGCCACCCGCTACCACAAGCATTTCGCCCTCGCAGCCGTGGTCCTGGCATTGGCGGAGGTCTTCGTTTTCGCGCGCCTGTCGAGGACGACCTATGACCTGCCCGCCTCACGACTGGTAGGCATACGGGATATCCTTCGCTCGTATCCGGGTGAATACCGTATTCTCAATCTGCTGAATTGCAGTGAGTCTTTGTGGATGAGGGCCTATGACCTGTGGGGCTACGATCCCGGCGTGCCGCTGCGCTACGCGGAGTTCATGGCATTCACACAAGGAAAGCACCCCGACAATGCGACGCAGTACCTGGAATCCGCCAAGGTACACCGGTTGTACAAGATGCTGCGGCTGCGGTTCATCTTCGAGTGGGACGCCATCACGGAAAACCAAGACTACATGCCCCGGTTAAACCTCATTCGGGACTACCGCGTGGTCAGCGGCAGGGACCGGATACTCTCGGCCATGAATGATCCGGCCTTTGACCCGGCCAGGACCGTCATCCTGGAGCGACAGCCTCGCGTGTCGCCTGCGTCCCAGGACCCCGCCGGAGCGGCAAGGATCGTGGATTCCTCGACGGATCACCTGACCATCTCGGCCGACCTGGCCGGTCCGGCGATCCTGTTAGTCACCGATGGTTGGAGCAGCGGTTGGCGCGCGGTGGCGCTAAGTGGTTCCAGCCAAAGGGAATATGAAGTCCTGCCCGCCGACTATGTCCTGATGGCCGTGCCGCTGGAGGCGGGACATCATGAATTTCGCCTGGAGTATCGGCCGCGGGGGTTCGTCATCGGGGCGTGGGTATCCGCCTTTACTATCGCGGGGCTGGCAGGGCTGATATTATGGCGATGGAGGGCGAATCGGGGCCGTCCAAGTGCTTCTATTGAACCTCAGATTATTCCTTCGAGCGGCCCCCCACCAAGTTAGGGTAACGCAGAATTCGTTGGTATTTTACCGTAGGTATTTTACCTGACCTGTGGTAAGATACGGGTAAGTTGAGTAGCAAGGAAGGCGCAACCCCTGTCTGGCAGCGGAGAAAGAACCATGCGTAGTCTTTATGCGCTGATTTTGGCGATGATAGTCACCATTCTACTGGTCGGATCGTCAGCGGCGATGGCGCAGCTTCCAGCCTTTCCGGGCGCCGAGGGCGAAGGGATGTACGTCACCGGCGGGCGAGGCGGGGACGTCTACCACGTCACCAACCTCAACAACACGGGAACGGGCTCGCTGAGAAACGGAATCACATCGGCCACGGGCGCCAGGACGATCGTCTTTGACATCAGCGGGACGATCTCGCTGGACTCCACGCTGCGCGTCAACAAGTCCAACATCACCATCGCCGGGCAAACCGCTCCGGGCATGGGCATCCTGATCCGCAACTACGGGGTGACCGTCGATTCCGGCAACACCATCCTGCGGCACATCCGCATCCGTCCCGGCGACGCCAAGAAAGGCCAGAAGACAGACAATCCCGTCGGTTTTTACGGGGATCCGTTGGAGCTGAAGAACTCCAACATCATCGTGGACCATTGCTCGACGTCCTGGGGCATCGACGAGAGCACCAGTTCGGCGGGGGCCAGCTTCAATAACGTCACCGTCCAGTACTGCACGATTGCCCAAGGCCTGGACCAGTCCGGGCTTTGGCACGATTATTGGGAACCCAACTACAACCCCGGCGGCACCGGCCATCACGGATACGGCAGCTTGATCAAGCCCATCAGCGGCAGCGGCGTGGCGAGCTTCCATCACAACCTCTGGGCGATGAACCAGAACCGAAATCCGGCCGTGGGCACCTACGGCACCGGCGACACGCTCAAGGCGGACATCCGAAACAACGTCATCTACAACAACCACAACAACGGCTACAGCAGCGGCGCCAGCCTGCGCGTCGACATGAACTACGTCGGCAATTACATCATCGCCGGACCGGAGACCGACTCGAGCTGGTTGACCAGGGCCTTCAACTCCTACGCGGCCAACAATATGTACATCTACCAGTCGGGCAACAAGATCGACAGCGACAAGGACACCACGCTCGACGGAAGCAACACCGACGGGAACATGTTCACGGGCCCGTATACCCCACTACCCTCTTCGGTCAGCATGAAATCCGTCACCACCCAGACAGCCGATGACGCCTACAACACCGTCCTGGCGCAGTCCGGGGCGTTCTATTGGAACCGCGACAGCGTGGACGCCAACTTCATAAGCAATGTCAAGAACATGACCGGTTCAATCATCGACTCGCAGAACGAAGTCGGCGGATATCCGACGATTCCCAGCGAGACTCGCGCCGCCGGCTGGGACACCGACAACGACGGCATGCCGAATTTCTGGGAGCAGTGGTACGGCACCAACCCCGCCGCCGCCGATCCCAACAGCGACCGCGACGGCGACCAATACAAGGACCTTGAGGAATACCTGGTCTGGATTTACGACCCCAACAGCATCCACCACGCCGGCGACGCCTCCGGTGACGACGCCGTGGGTTTGATCGACCTGGGCCGCCTGGCGGCCAACTGGAACTTGCCCGGCAGTTGGCAGCAAGGCAATTTCAATGGCGACGACAAGGTGGACCTTACCGACCTGGGCTGCCTGTCGGCCAACTGGAACTGGGCCTGGACCGGCGCGCCCCCGGCGGAGGTTCCCGAACCGGCCAGCCTGGCCTTGCTGGGCGTGGGGGCCATCCTGGCCATACGTAGGCGAACAAAAGGATATTGATGTATCTCTCGTAACAACCGAGGGGGGCGAAGAGGAGCCTCCTCATGGTAGCCATGTTGTTCGGGCATGCCCCCTGTGGCCGTCGGGCGTTGTTAGCTCATACCGTGTTGTCCGTGGTCCTGACTCTGCTGTCGATGATGGGCAGTGCGGCGATGGCCCAGCTTCCGGCATTTCCGGGCGCCGAGGGCGAAGGAATGTATGTCACCGGTGGGCGGGGCGGCGATGTGTATCACGTCACCAACCTCAACAACACTGGAACAGGATCGCTTAGAAACGGAATCTCCACGGCCACGGGCGCCAGGACGATCGTCTTTGACATCAGCGGGACGATCTCGCTGAATTCCACGTTGCGCGTCAACAAGGCCAACATCACCATCGCCGGGCAAACCGCTCCGGGCATGGGCATCCTGATTCGCAACTACGGGGTGACCGTTGACTCCGCCAACATCGTCATGCGACATGTCCGAATCCGTCCCGGCGACGCTGTGAAAGGCCCCAGCCCGGGGTACTATGCGGATGCGTTGTCGATCGGTTCCTCCAACGTAGTGGTGGACCACTGTTCGACGTCGTGGGGAATCGACGAGAACCTGAGCTGCGCCGGAACGAATTACTCCAACGTGACGGTTCAATACTGCACCATCTCCGAGGGATTGGACCAGACCGGGCTTTGGCACGACGTATGGGACGCCAACTACAATCCCGGCGGTCCCAGCCATCATTCCATGGGCAGCCTGATAAAGCCCATCAGCGGCTACGGAATCGTTACCTACCACCACAACCTCTGGTCGCAGAACGGAAACCGCAATCCCGCCGTGGGCAATTACAACGGCCTGACCGACACTCTCAAGGCCGACATTCGCAATAACGTCATGTTCAACAACCGCAACAATGGTTACAGCACCGGCGAGAGCCTGCGACTGGATATGAACTTTGTCGGCAACTACGTGATCGCCGGACCTGAGACCTCCAGCACGTGGTTGACCAGGGCATTCAACGCCTACGCCGCCAACAATATGTACATCTACCAGTCGGGTAACAAGATCGACGGCGACCGCGACACCACGCGTGACGGAACCGACACCGGCTGGGGCATGTTCAATGGAACCTATACTAAGCTGGCCTCCCCCGTCAGCATGAAGCCCATCACCACGCAGACAGCCGACGATGCCTACAACACCGTCATGGCCACGGCCGGGGCGTTCTATTGGAACCGCGATAGCGTCGACGCCAACTTAGTGAGCAATGTCCAAAACATGCATGGGTCGATCATCGATTCCCAAAACGAAGTCGGCGGATATCCGACGATTCCCAGCCAGACCCGTCCGGCCGGCTGGGACACGGATAACGACGGTATGCCCAACACCTGGGAGCAGTGGTATGGAACTAACCCCGCCGCCGCCGACAACAACGGCGACCGCGACGGCGACCAATACAAGGACCTTGAGGAATACCTGGTCTGGATTTACGACCCCAACAGCATCCACCACGCCGGCGACGCCTCCGGAGACGACGCCGTGGGCTTGATCGACCTGGGCCGCCTGGCGGCCAACTGGAACTTGCCCGGCAAGTCTTGGCAGCATGGAGACTTCAATGGCGACGGTACAGTGACCCTTACCGACCTGGGCTGCCTGTCGGCCAACTGGAACTGGGCCTGGACCGGCGCGCCCCCGGCGGAGGTTCCCGAACCCGCCAGCCTGTCTCTGCTGGGTGTTGCAGCCTTGCTGGCATTTCGTCGGCGAGGCGCCATGAAACACCTATAGGCCGCACCGGACCCATGCGCCCCGGCTGGCGGGAAGGACCGGAATCGACGGCCTGGCCGATGGTTCAAGGGATCGATCCAGGTCGGTCGATATGACCTTGTGGGCAAGAATCGCCTCATGCCCACAAGGATATCCCCGCCATGAGATGTGTCGCTGTAACCTTTTGTCTGTCGGTGTCGGTCCTGTGGACGGCTGTGGCATCCGCGGCAGTCAAGCCACCTGGCCCTTCCAACGATTCGCTTCGCTCCCGGATCGCCTGGCAGATTGCCCTGGAGCGTGCGGGGTTCTCCCCTGGACTCATCGACGGCAAGACCGGTTCTCGCACCGAACTGGCCACGCGGGAATTCCAGCGGTCGCGTGGGCTGGCGGAGACCGGCACGCTGGATGCGGCCACCTCGGCCGCCCTGGGCATCGACCCGGCCGGGGCGGTCCGGTCCTACACCATCGGCCCGAATGACATCGCCCAGGTCGGGCCTCTGCCCAAGGGCTGGACGGCTAAATCACGGGCGGTTCGCCTGCCGTATCCTTCGCTGGAAGAGATGCTGGCGGAGAAGTTTCACTGCTCCAAGTCCGTCTTGAGGCAGTTGAACCCGGGAATAGACATTTCCCGGCTTGGTTCCGGTCAGTCATTATCGGTCCCCAACAGCCGCTCGGATCCGCTGCCCCACGGCCAGCGGATTATTGTGGACTTGTCCCGCAAGCTCATACGTGTATTGGACGCTTCCGGCGGAACATTGGGCCTGTTCCACTGCTCGGTAGCCGCCAGAAAGGCCAAGTTGCCCAGAGGGCGGGCGTCGGTGGCCGTCATTGCGCGGAATCCCACCTATGTATTCGACCCCAAGATGTGGCCGGAGACCAAGAATGTTCGGAAAAAGCTGCTCATCCCTCCAGGCCCGCGAAATCCCGTCGGGCTTTGCTGGATCGGCCTGAGCCTGCCGGGTTACGGCATCCACGGGACACCCGCCCCGGAGCTGATCGGCAAGACCGGTTCACACGGCTGCATCCGCCTGACCAACTGGGACGCCCTTCGGTTAGGCGACATGGTCCGCGTGGGCACACCGGTGGCGTTCCAATCGAACTGATGTCCCTGCGACAATCCTGCCTTCGATAAAATCGTTGGCGGACGAATGCGCCGGGGGTATCCTGTGAATCCCTTAAGAATTGCGGATTCCCAGAGGAATCACACCATGCGCTACACCCAGCGAATTGCCTGGCATCAGATCGAGACTCCCGAGAAGCTCCATCGCCTATTGGCCTTCCTGGGCCGCCATCGCCCCATCGCCCAGGAAATCTCCGTCAGCGACGCCGGCGACGGTCAGGACACTCGCTTCATGCCCCCCCAAGAGGTTGCCCGCCGCGCGGAGCACATGGTCCATGTCGTCCGCTCGGCGAGGGAGGCCGGTTTCCGCGTCGCCATCAATATCCTCAACACCATGGGCCACAGCGATGAGCCTGGCCCCGGCGCCCCTTCCATTCCCTGGCAAGGCATCATGGCGATGGATGGAACCGTCTGTCGTCAGTGCAATTGCCCCGCCGATCCGGACATGTTGGATTATATCCGCGCCAAGTATGCGGCCTTCGCCGCCGCGCGGCCTGATACGGTCTGGATCGACGACGACGCGCGGATGTGGAACCACCCGCCGGTGACCTGGGGATGTTTTTGCCCGCGCTGCGTCCGGGACTTCTCCCGTCGCGTCGGAAGGGAATTCGACCGCGACTCGCTACGCAAGGCACTGGCGGCCGAGGGCGAAATACGCCGTGCCTGGGCGGATCGCAACGGGGAGGTACTCTCCAACCTGCTGGTCGCCTGCGCCGAGGCGTCCGCCAAGGCCGCGCCGGGGGTTGAGGTCGGCTTCATGGTCACCGATATCCACCACTACATAGATTGCGCCGTGGACCTGCCCGCCTGGTTCTCCCGCATGGCCTCGGTGACGGGACAGCCGACCTGCATGAGGCCGGGATTCGGGGTCTACTGTGATGACACGCCTCGCGACATCGTCTTGAAGGTCAACCGCGTCGCACAGACCGTCGATTGCGCCCCGCCGAAAACCTTCGCCACCTATGAACTGGAGACGTATCCCTACACCCTGGGGGGCAAGAGCCTGCGGATCACGGGCCTGGAATGCCTGCTGGCGATCCTGTCGGGCCGGTTGGACGGCATCATGCTCAATATCATGGACATGAACGGCAATGACCTGGAACCCTACGAGAGTTTCTACGCCGGTTTATCATCCCGATGGCGCGAGCACTGGGACGGGGCCTGCCGCCTGGTGGAGGGGACCACGCCCGTGGGATGGCGGGCAGCGTTTTCCTTGAAGCATTTCCAGAACACCCCCGGCTGGCCGAACCTCGGAGACGTCCTGTATCCGCGCTTCTGGACCGTCTATGCCCTCCAGCAGGCCGGATTGCCATTCACGGGTTTCCGCTCCGCCGCCGGTGGAGGCGTGTTGTGCGGACAATGCGCCAGAGGCATGTCGCCAGAGGAACTGGAACGCCTCTTGGATTCACCGCTCATCATGGACGGTGAATCGGCGCGGTACTGCCTGGAGCTTGGCTTGGGGGCGCGGATCGGCCTGGAGGGGGTGAAGCCTTATCAGGGCAGTGTTTATGAACAATTCTCCGACCACCCGATCAACGCCGGTCACGCCGGTTACATCCGAGTCGCCAGCTACCATGGTTCGCCCCATTACGGCCTGGCGGCCTCCGCCCAGACGGAGACGATCAGCCAGCTTTACAGTTGCGCCAAGCGCGACTTGGGGGCCGCGGCGACCCTGTACCGCTCTCCCCCCGGCCCGCCGGTGGCCGTCCTGGGCTACATGCCGTGGGCCCATCTGCTGTCCCCGGCCCGAATGAGCCAACTGCGAATCCTGTCGGCGGTGATGCTGGGTGATGCCGCGCCCGTCACCGTACGGTCGCAGCGTCCTATCACCTGGTGGTTGCGGCGAAGCGAGGATCGCCGGCGGTGGGTGGTGGCGCTGTTCAACGACCGCTTCGACCCGGCCGAGGATGTCCATATCTGCTTGCCGAGGGGATATAACGCTAAGCTGGCTTTGGCCACTGAGGAGGCCCAAGTGCGTGGCGGTGGCGACTCGACGACAGTTACCTTGGCGCCCTGGTCCGTGGCCGTTATGGAGTTGGCCTGCTGACGCCTGGTTTTATCGGACTTCCGCATCGTGCCAAGACGCCGGAGGGAGTTCGCGCTTCAGCGCGCGGCTGGCTGCTCTTGCGTAAGGCGACGGGCGACGATAGGTTATCGCCATGCCACATCACTGCGACATCGCGATCCTGGGCGCCACGCCCGCCGGGTGCGCGGCGGCTTATTACCTCTCCGTCAAGGGCCTGGATGTCGTGGTCTTCGACGCACCGCGGCGGGCGTCGGAGTGCCCGCTGATGGACTGGGTTGCCGCGGAGTTCTTCCGCATCCCCGGCCTGCCCAAGTCGCTAGCCGGTTCTTCCAAGGCCAAGCCCTTCAAGGCCGTCTGTTTCCACCAGGCGGACTTCACCCGCCCGACGGAACACAAGTCCGCCTCTGCCTTGGGATACTTCGTCCATCCCAGGAACCTGACCGCCTCCCTGACGGAGGCAGCGAAGAAAGCTGGCGCGAAATTCCGCTCCTCTACCACCTGCCCGGCCATTCACCTGGAAGAGGACCAGGTGCGGCTGCTGGGTTCCTCGCAACTCCAGGCCAAACTTCTGCTCATCGCGCACGATTGTCCCGACGCGGTTCTCAGCGACCTGTCGCTTCCCGGACGCTCGCCCGGCGCGCCCCCGCTGATCGCCGCGGGCCTGGATGTGCCCACCTCGGTGGACCTGCACGCCCTGCACATCCTGGAGATGGACGAGCCGACGGAACTGGGCGTGTTCTTCGCCTCCGGCTCGACGCTGCACCTCCGCATCGTGTCCAACTCCCCCGCGGCAGGATCGCGCGTGGCGGAACTTTCGTCCATGGTCACACGGCTTCAGCGGGCTGGGCTGCTGCCCGAACGGTTGCCGCTGAACCGTTCGCGCGGTGCGGTGTGGCATCCGCCGGCCGGGGTGGCGATGGAACTGGAGACCCACGTCGCCAAGCGATGCCTGATGGCCGGGACGGCCGGGGGATTCGCCGAGATGGTGCTGGGACAGACGCTCCTGCCCTCCGTCCGCTCGGCGCTGATGGCGGGGGATACGGCGATAGCGGCGTTAAAGAACGACCGGACGCAAGAAACCCTGGCCGGATTCAAGACCTCCTGGCGCAACAGCCTGGCCAGTTGGTTCCGCCCGCTGCCCACGCCGCTGCACATGCTGCTACCGATGTTGCCCGCCAACAAAAAGCTGGCCGCCAAACTGGTCGCCCAACTCCTGCGGGGCGACCGCTCCTGAGGGCGGAACGCCAACGTCCATTGCCCTGTCAGTCGAGGATCACCCGGAACGCGCGAATCTGGAACGGTTTGATGGCAAACGAGAATCGGTCCGTTGCCTCCGCCACCGGGGCGATGTCTTCCTCGATCTGGTTGCACTCGACGATCCGCCGGGCCTTGGCCGCCAGTCGCACGGTGACGGTCCCGCGACCGCCGTGCGGCTCGTAGAGACGGACGATGTAGCCGCGCCCGTCCTCGGCGGGCTTGAACGCCTCGACAATCGCCGCGGCGCCTTCCACCTCCAGCAGGCTCTCCCCCACCGTCGCCCCGCCGGAGACGCCCACGGCGCGGAGCGGGGCGTTGAGTTCCCAGCCATGCCGAACCGTCTCTCCCTGCCGCCAGTCGCCATCGTGGGGCAGCAGCGCGTAGGTGAACTCATGCAAACCCTGGTCGGCATCGGGATCGGGCAAGATCGTGCCTCGCAACAGCGTCAGCCGCATCACGTTGCCCCGCGTGTCATGGCCGTACTTGCAGTCATTCAGAAGGCTGACGCCGTAACCGGCCTCCGACAGGTCCACCCACCGGTGCCCGCAGACCTCGAACTTCGAGGCGTCCCAGGAGGTGTTCTGGTGCGTGGGACGCTCGACGGCGCCGAACTGCACCTCGTAGGTCGCCCGCGTCGCGCGGATGTCCACGGGGAAGGCGGCCTTCAGGATCGTCTGCTTCTCGCGCCAGTCGGCCTGGGTGACAAAGTCGATCCGAGGCGATCCGGCGGAGACGATGATGTCCTGCGTGAAAGTCGAGCCTCGGTGGGCGCGCTTCACGCGGACCATCGCCCGCACCGGGCCGCTCTCGACGACCTCCACCGAGGTGGAGCTTTCAAAGGGATACCTTCTCTTGTCGAAAGTCGCGTGTACGTTCCAGGCGTCTTCGTTCTCCGGACCGTCCTGAAACAGTTGCAGGTCATTGGCGACGGCGCCGGCGGGGATGACCTCCCGGCCGATCCGCTTGTCCAGCAGCCGGGTGATTCCGCCGGTCTCGTTCAATTCGAGGACGTACAGGTCGCTTTCGATCTTCCGCTTGCTGGCCGTGAGAACCGACGCGGACTTGCCCCTGGCCGTCACCACCTTGAATGTGGCGAAACCCATCGGCACGACGGCATCGGGCCTGAAGGCGACGGCCACCCCTTCGGTGGATCGCCGCAGGACCTGCGCCGCCAGCACACTTCCCGTGGGCGACTCGACAGCCGGCTCGCCGCCAGGGTCGGCCACCGTGGCAATCGCCACGTCGTTTCGCTTCCAGGAAGTGGGGTTGAACACGCAAACGGCGATGGCGCCCCGCCCGCCAGCCAGCGCCCCCACCGCCTGGTCCAGCACGCCCTCGACGCCCTGCCGCGCGGCGGCGTAGTCGGCCACCGCCTCCTTGTAAACCGCTCCGATGGAGCTTCCCGGCAGGATGTCATGGAACTGAAGCAGCAGCACGGTCTTCCATGCCTGCTCCAGCGGCTTCATGTCCACCGACCGGCCGGTCATCCTCGCCAGGCAACCGAAGATCTCCGCCTCGCGCAGCAGCAGCTCCATCTTGCGGTTGGCACGCTTGACCTCGCCGTGGGTGGTGTAGGTCCCGCGATGCGTCTCCAGGAATAACTCGCCATCCCAGACGGGCAGTTGCGGCGAGTGAGCGACCACGTCGTCGAAATAGCGGTCCGAAGGCCCCATGCGGACCCGAGGCAGGCCGGGGTAGCGGGCAAAGCGGTTAAGTTGCTCCATCATCTCCTCGGTGACCCCGCCGCCGCCGTCGCCGTGTCCGAAGGGCACCATCGCCTCGCCGTACTCGGCCTTCTGGCGGTAATTGGCCCAGGAGGTCAACAGTTCCGCCGCCGTCGCCTGATTGTTGTAGTACCGCGGATGCTTGGGAACGTGCGAGAGGATCTCGCTGCCGTCCAGGCCGCGCCAGTGGAACAGGTTCATCGGGAAGGGGTTCTGCGCCTGCCAGTGGAGCTTGCAGGTGAAGAAGTATTCCAGGCCGCAGCCGCGCAGGATCTCCGGCAGCGACGCGGGATATCCGAACACGTCCGGCAGCCAGCAGGACTTCGGCTTCGTTCCGAATTCCGTGGCGAAGAAACGCACCCCGTGAAGGATCTGGCGGATCAGCGACTCGCCGCTGGTCACGTTGCAGTCGGACTCCACCCACATGCCGCCCTGGGTTTCCCAGCGGCCTTCCTTGACGCGTTTTTTTATCTCTTCATAGACGGATGGGTAGTGGTCCTTGGTGTATTGGTAAAGCTGCGGCTGGCTGCACGAGAAGTGGAACTGCGGGTATCGGTCCATCAGCCGCAAGGCCGTGGAGAAGGTCCGCCCGCACTTGCGGATGGTTTCGCGCAGCGGCCAGAGCCACGCCGTGTCGATGTGCGAGTGTCCGGTGAAGAAGAGCCTGCCGGCCTCGTCGTCGCAACCGATGGCGTCCACCGCCTCGGCCAGGATCTTTCGGGCCTGCGCGACCTCCTCCAGCAGGCGAGGCCGCGGTAAGGTCAGGTCCACCGCCAACATCGTCCGCTCAACGGCAGAGGAAAGCAGGGCCTTGCGGCGCTCGTCGGTGATGGCGGCCGCCACCTCGGCGGCCACGCGGAGATCGTAATAGAATCCTTCCACCTGGCGGTTGACCACCACCAGCCTGGCGCCGTCGAACAATCCGCGGAGGTTGGCGTACCAGGGCTTGGAGTACACCGAAGGCACCGCGAAAAA
>Ga0315284_10000213_pt1 | contig 80246 bp, 74 predicted proteins | sample YL17G09_16_MG_FD_203696 | JGI IMG/M metagenome (GOLD analysis project Ga0315284, IMG submission 203696) | Sediment microbial communities from Yellowstone Lake, YNP, Wyoming, USA - YL17G09_16 | ecosystem: Environmental > Aquatic > Freshwater > Lake > Sediment | place: USA: Wyoming | collected... | reverse complement strand
GCCCTCGAACGCGAGGTAGGCGTACGGCAAGCCATTGGCCTCGAGCGCTCGCACCATGATCTCGGCCTGCTCGGGCGGCACGACCTCGTCTTCGAGCCCCTGGAGGATGATGATCGGGCACGACAGCATGTCGAACGAGTGGATCGGCGAGCGGGCCCGCCACAGGTCGGCGGCCTCGGGCCACGGCCCGACGAGATTGTCCGTGTACTTCAGCTCGAACTTGTGCGTGAACGTGGCGAAAGGCTCGAGGTCGGCGATGCCGAAGTAGGTGGCCCCGGCCGCGAAGTCATGGTGCCAGGTGAGCGCGCAGACCGTCGTGTAGCCGCCAGCGCTGCCCCCCGTGATGATCAGCCGGGCCGGATCGGCCTCGCCCTGCTCCACCAGGTACCTAGCCGCGTTGATGCAGTCCGACACGTCGACGATGCCCCACTGCCCGTTCAGTCGTTCACGGTACCCGCGCCCGTAGCCGGTACTGCCGCCGTAGTTCACGTCCACGACCGCGAACCCACGGCTCGTGAAGAACTGCTCCTGGAGCGAGAACTCGGCCGTCGACTCGGCGGTCGGCCCCCCGTGGCTCATGACGATGAGCGGCGGACGCTCGCCCTCCGGCGCCGCGAAGTCGCGGTTCGCCGGCGGGTAGAACCACGCGTGCGCCGTGAGCCCGCCGTCCGTGGGGAACTCGATCGCGCTCGGCACCGAGAAGAACCCCTCATCGATGTCGAGCTCGCGGCTCTTGCGCAGGACCTCGACCGAACGGGTCACGAAGTCCAGCGATACGACCTGCGCCGGGGTCGCCGGACCGCCGGCGACGAACACGAGCCGGGTACCGTGCGCCACGATGTGCGGAGGCTCGTAGCACGAGAACGGCAGGTCGACGTCGAGCAGCTCGGAGGTTGCCGGGTCGAGGATCGCCAGATGGTGGATCCCCTCACGCCGGTACAAACACGCGATGCGCCCGTCGCCGAGGAACGCGTAGGCGGAATACCCGAACTCCCACATCGGGACGCCGAACTCCGCCGCCATCGGCGTGAGGTTCCTCGCACCGCCCTCCTCCTCGCGGAAGAGGTTCCACCAACCGGTCCGGTCCGAGACGAAGTGCAGCACGCCGCCCGGGCTCCAATCGGGCTGGAAGATCGACTCGGTGGGGCCGCCCGCGATGAGGAGCGGCTCACCGAGGGTGCCGTCCTCGCACAGATCGGCGACCTTCAGCTCGGTCCCGTCCCAGGGCATCTGTGGCATGTCCCACTCGATCCACGCGACGCGCCGTCCGTCCGGCGACACGCGTGGGAACGCGTAGAAGTCGCGTCCGCCGGCGACGATCCACGGCTCGGCCGAGCCGTCCGCCGCAAGTACCACGAGTTCGTTCGTCGGTATCCCTTCGCCCTCGTGGCGCTCGCGCACGCAGACGATGAAGCGCCCATCGGGCGAAAGGCGCATATCCGCGTACCGAAGCGAGGCCGGCGTCGGTGGCTGCGGAGTGATCGGCACGGGGTCGCCGCCGAGCTCCTGCCGGTACAGCCGCTGGTCGACGAAGTTGGCGAAGAAGACCGAGCCGTCGTGGACGACGTACGCGCCGCCACCGTACTCGTGCACACGGGTGCGTGCGTCGAACCCGGGCGGCGTGATGTCGGTCAGCGAGCTCAATGCATCGGCGCGCACGACGACGTTGCGCCCGCTCTCGGCCGGGCGCAGCTCGACCCAGTACGCCGCCTCGGCGGTGACGTGCGGTTCGTAGAGCAGCACACCGCCGCGCGCAACCATGCCGGCCGTGATCGGTGAGCGCCAGGATCCACAGGGAGCGACCGTTGGTCTCACGTCAGCGCCGCCCCACGATCACCCGGGTGATCTTGAACTCGCCGCCCTTCGTGCTCCTCACTTCGCGGAACCCGTGGACGCGCATGACCTTCATCACAGCACGGGCCCGGTCCGGACTGACCTCGATCAGCAGCCAGCCGCCCTTCCGCAGCCACCCGTGGGATTCCGCAGCCGTGCGCTCGACCAGACCGAGCCCGTCCTCGCTCTGGTCAGTCAACGTGTGAACCGGCTCGAACTTGAGAACCTCGTCGGGCAGGTCGGCCAACTCGCTCCTCGCGACGTACGGCGGGTGGAGCGTGATCACGTCGACCCTGCCGGTCAGCTCCCGCGGCAAGCTGCCGAACAGGTCCCCGGTCACGAACGTCGCGCGGAGCTTCAGTCGCTCGGCGTTCCTCCTCGCGACCTTGATCGCGTCCTTCGACAGGTCGGTTCCGTAGACCCTCACGCCCTTCGCCTCGTTCGCGACGGCGAGCGCGACCGTCCCGCCGCCGGTCGCGAGATCAACGGCCACGGCCTTCTTGCGGCGTCGGAGGCGGCGGACCGCCTGTTCGGCGAGGAATTCGGTCGAGTCACGCGGCACGAACACGCCGGGCTTCGCGATCATCTCGAGTCCGCGGAACTCCGCATAGCCTTTGATGAACTGCACCGGCTCGCCGATCGCGCGCCGGGTGACCATCCGATCGAAGCGCCTGCGGACGCTCGCCGGCACGGTCTCGTCGGGGTCGACCTCGTCGACGTCGAGCGCGAACGCGAGCAGGTCCTCCGCCTCGATCTCCTCGCGGTCCTTCTGCCAGTGGTCGATCGCCGGCGACGCCTTGAGGGTCTTCACCGCCTCTTTCAGGAGCTGGGACGCTTCCACGGGCACGCATCCTACAGGCCGAAGGGAGGTGCGGCGGTCGTAGAATCGCCACGATGTCTCCGAAGGCCACCGTGCCACGCTCGCGGAAGAAGCAGCAGAAGGAGGAGATCCGGCTCACCGGTGACCGGGTCGTCGTCCAGCACCCTGAGAACGGCGAACGGAAGTCGCGCGCCGGCCTGCTGATCCCCGCGACGGCCGTGCCGGCGCCGAAGCGGTGCGCGTGGGCCGAGGTCGTGCTCGTCGGCCCCGACGTTCGCGGCGTGCAGGCCGGCGACCGCATCCTGTTCCTGCCGCAGGCCGGCCTCGAGGTCGAGATCAACGGCGAGGACTACCTGCTGCTCCGCGAGCGCGACGTGCAGGCCATCGCCTCGGCCGAGGGCAAGGAGCACGCCCCCGGTCAGTATCTCTAGCGATCAGCCGACGGTCGGCCGGCGGTCAGCCGGCGAGGAACGACAACCGCACTCGCCGATGGTCGTTCTCGCGGTTCGGGTCGACGATCACCACGCTCTGCCAGGTTCCAAGCACGAGCCGGCCGTCGTCTACCAGCAGCACGAGCACCGGCGAGATGAGCGCCGGCATGAGGTGGTCGCCGCCATGACCGACCGACCCGTGTCGGTGCGCGTAGCGGTCCTCACGCGGCAGCAGCCGCTGGAGCAGATCCTCGAGATCGCCCTCCGAGCCGGAGCCCGTCTCCATCAGCGCGAGCCCGGCCGTCGCGTGGGGCAAGAACATGTGGAGCAGGCCACTCCCACCGGTTTCCGCGGCGAACGCGGTGACACGCTGCGTGATGTCGACGACCCGCCGGCCTGCGGTGTCGACGTCGAACTCGGCCGTGCGCATGGCCAGGGGGCCTACTCCTTCGACCCTGCCGGCCCTTCGTCTACGACCGGCTCCCTCCCGGTGGGCGGCGGCGGAGCGGGTGGCGCCCACACGTCCGGGAAAGGCTCGCCGGGCACCGACACTGGCGGAGAGACCCGCTGCGGGGAAGCCGGTGGAGCCGGCGTGGTCCAGCCGGTGAGCCCCGCGCCCGACGGCGTGGCGAGCGGCGACGACGACGCTCGGCGCACACGCGTGAGGAGCCCCACCGCGATGCCGACGAGGCCGCCGGCGATCACGAGGTACAGACCGATCTCCAACGAGATCTTGAAGGCCCCCTGGTCCATCGCCTCTTGCATGGCGGCGCGGGCCTGCTCGAACGGGATGCCGAGCTGCTTCCCGATCTCCGAGGCCGCGTCGTCGATCACCTGGTCCGTCGCGGTCAGCGCGGTGTAGATCCCGACCCCTGCCGCGATCCCGCCGCCGACGATCGCCGAGGCGCGTAGCCGCGCCCGGGCGCCGGGCGCAGCGAGGGCCGAGAGCCCGCCGATGAGCAGGATGACGCCACCGAAGATGGTTGCTTTGCCTTCCCAGCCGTTGATCCCCTTCGCCGTGGTCGAGAAGCCCGTGACGGACGCCTTCGCCCAGGAGAGGATGGAGCCGATCACGATCACGAGGCCGCCGAGAACGGCCAGAACCGCACCGAGACGGCCCCCTTGCGAGCGCTCCTGCATCAGATCTCCCCCCGTCGAGAACGGAACGAGTCTGTCACCGCGGGAAACGAGAGGGAAGCGTATCCTGCCCCTGTTTCCGATCCGGGACGATGGAGGGCGACATGGAGATCGATCCGGTCTGCGGCATGGAGGTCGACCCGGCCACCGCGGAGTGGGCGTACGAGTACGAGGGCAAGAGGTACTGCTTCTGCGCGAAAGGTTGCATGGAGGACTTCGCCGAGGACCCGGCCGCCTACCTGAGCTGAGCAGAAGGGTCCGAAGGAGCTACTCGGCGCCGATGCCCATCCGGTACATGCGGCGCCCGTGGGAGCGGTCGTACAGGACCACTTCCTCCACCCCACACCCGACGAGGTCGGACCAGCAGGTGCGCATCCACTCCTCTGCGGATTCAGCGTCCGGGAAGCGCCCGGACCTGCCCATCTCGTCTCCCGACGCATCGAGGTAGGCCCACCAGAACATCAGGGTCTCCGGATCGATCGCACTTGGAGCACCAACGCCTTCGCCTCGTCGACTACCGGACGGTAGGCTACCGGACGCACCGCCGAGCGCAAGCATTCCGGGGGGAGAAAGGACCGAACGGCCGAGGAACGGCCGAACGGCGGAGGTCGGCCGTCCGTCGAGCCCCCCGGCCGGCCGACTCAAGTTCTGACGCTCCGGCGTCGAGGACGTTGGTATGGCACCGCCAAGGCCCCTTCGGCGCCTGTTCGCCGTGCTCACGGCCCTCGCCCTGGCGCTGCCGCTAGGGGGGGTCACCGCGCACGCCGACGGCGGTATGCGTGCCCGCTACGACCTCACCGTCGGCGACAGCGGATCCGGTCCGCCCGCCGTGCTGCCGGCCGCGCCTCGCCCGACGACCGATGTGAAGTGGTCCGACGTCCCGAAGAGCTACTGGGCGAAGACGGCGATCGACTACGTCGGCGGCACGGAGAGTTGGATGCGCGACTTCAAGCAGAACGCCGACGGCACATACCTCTTCAAACCCGACTCGCTGGAATCGCGGAAGCTGTTCGCCCGCACCGTGGTTCGCGCGTTCGCTCCGGACGAGCCGACCGACCCGGACGTGGCCTTCCCCGACCTTCCGGACACCGATCGCTCCTTCGCGTTCGCGAACATCGCCGTGAAGCTCGGCTGGATGGCAGTCGACGCCGACGGCAACTTCTTCCCCGACGACCCGGTGACGACGCGCATGGTCCACCGGGCGCTCGTTCTCGCGCTCGGCCTCGGCGCCGATGCGGATGGTCTGGACCAGCTCCATATGCGGGACGGGACGACGCTCGACACCCCGCGGGACTTCGGGACCCTCCTCATCGGGATGCGACTCGGCCTGCGCTACAACCACAGCGACGAATCACTCGACGTCGGGCCAGACACCCCGCTGCCCCGCGCGGAGGTCGCGTGGTCGCTCTACCGCGCGGCGACCGTGGACTCGTGGCAGCTCGACGCGATGGCGCCGTACGCGACGATCACGCTACCGAATCTCAAGCCGAAGGCGTCGGACATCGTAAGGTTCGGCGTCCAGTACGTCGGCTACCCGTACGTGTACGGCGGCGAATGGTACGAGGCCACCCCGCCCGGCTACTGCTGCGGCGCGCAGCCGGTCGGCGGGTTCGATTGCTCGGGCATCACGTGGTGGGTCGTGAATGAGGCCACGGGGGGCTGGGACAACGTGCCGCCGCGCGACTACCGGGGCTGGCCGCTGCCCCAGCGCAGCTCGGCCGACATGGCCTCGACCGGCACGAAGGTGAAGAGGTTCGAGGATCTCCGTGCCGGAGACCTGATGTTCTACGACGGCGACGGGAACGGCGTCGTCGATCACGTCGACGTCTACATCGGCAACGGGTGGTCGATCGACTCCTCGAGCAGCATGGGTGGGGTATCGATCGTGAAGGTCGACAGCGGCTGGTACTTCGACCACTTCGTGCACGGGCGCCGAGTCATCGGCACCTCGAGCTAGTCCTCGCTCTCGAGTTCCCCCTCGACGGTTCCTACGGCGTCTCGTCGATACGGTCGACCTGCAGCCCCTGGTCCGCGAGCCACGCGACGGCGCGCGCGATGTCCTCAGCAGCGCCGTCCATCTCGAGGATCACCCATGCGGCGCGCTCCTCGATGTTCGCCCGCCGGATGTTCGTCACGAGGTCGAAATCCCTACCCACACGGTGGATCACGGGCTCCGAGATCAGGTGCTCGGGGAAGGTCAGATGGAACCGGGCCTTCGTCACGGCGCGCCCTCCTCGGGGTTCATGCTGCCCGAGCGGAAGCCCTCGAGGTCGATCGTGACGAACCGATAGCCGAGGGCCTTCAGGCCATCCACGACGCGGGCGCGCACGCCGAGCTCGGCCAGGCGCGGCAGGTCCTCGAGCTCGACCTCGACGCGAACGAGGTCGCCGTGCACCCGGGCCCGGCACTGCCGGAACCCGAGATCCCTCAGCAGCCGCTCGGCCCGTCCCACCTTCGTGAGCTCATCCACGCTGATCCGCACCCCGAACGCGATCCTGGACGACAGGCACGCCGACGCCGGCTTGTCCCAGGTCGGGATCCCAAGCTCACGCGCGGCCTCCCGCACTTCCCGCTTGGAGAATCCCACTTCCGCGAGTGGGTGGCGCACGCCACGCTCCGCCGCGGCCCGTAGCCCGGGACGGAAGTCATCGAGGTCATCGACGTTGGCGCCGGAGACCACGGTGGCGCCGCCAGCCTCCTCGGCGATGCGAGCGAGCACGTCGTACAGCTCGGTCCTGCACCGGTAGCAGCGGTCGGGACCGTTGGCCAGGTACTCGGGCTTCTCCGTCTCGTGCGTGCGCACCGTCCGATGCCGGATGCCGAGCTCCGCCGCGATGCGCCGTGCCTCCTCGAGCTCGCCGGGTGGCAACGAGGGCGAGACGGCCGTCACGGCGAGCGCCCGGTTCCCCAGTGTGCGCGCCGCCACGGCGGCCAGGAGCGTGGAGTCCGTTCCCCCGGAGTACGCGACCACGACGCTGGGACTCGCGGCGAACCAGTGATGCAGCTCCTCGAGCTTGAGCGAGACCCCCGTCGAGACCACTCCGGGATTCTGCCACGCGGAGCCGGGAGGCAGGGATCCGGCGGAGCAGGTTTGGGGGTGGCCCGGCAAGCGGAGCCGGGCCCTCGCTCCCGCCACGGCGACCCCCGGGGATGGAAACGGGCCCCGGGAGTCTCACTCCCGGGGCCCGTCTCGCCGGAGAGAGGGGGGCTCCAACTGGCCTTCGCCGCCCCCTCCCAGAGGGTTCGATATCCGATCGTTGCGGTTCGGTGACAGGGACTAGAAATCCATATCGCCGCCGGCCGGCATGGGCGGCGCCTTCTCCTTCTCGGGCTTCTCGGCCACAACGGCCTCAGTGGTGAGGAACAGGGCCGCGATCGAGGCCGCGTTCTGCAGCGCTGAGCGCGTGACTTTCGTCGGGTCGATGATGCCGGCCTTGAACATGTCCACGTACTCACCGGTCGCGGCGTCCAGGCCGTGGCCCGGGGCCAGCGCGCGAACCTTCTCGATGATGACACCGCCCTCGAGACCGGCGTTCGCCGCGATCTGCTTGAGCGGCTCCTCGAGCGCCCGGCGGACGATCGCCGCGCCGGTCGCCTCGTCGCCCTCGAGGTCGGTCTTATCGAGCGCCGCCTGCGCGTTCAGCAGGGCCACGCCGCCGCCGGGCACGACGCCTTCCTCGACGGCAGCCTTCGTGGACTGCACGGCGTCCTCGATGCGGTGCTTCTTCTCCTTCAGCTCGACCTCGGTGGCCGCGCCGACCTTGATCACCGCGACGCCACCAGACAGTTTCGCGAGACGCTCCTGCAGCTTCTCGCGGTCGTAGTCGGAGTCCGTCTTCTCGATCTCGCCCTTGATCTGGTTGATACGGCCCTTGATCTCCCCTTCCTTGCCAGCCCCCTCGACGACGGTCGTGTCGTCCTTCGTCACGACGAACTTGCGCGCCTGGCCCAGGAGGTCCAGCGTCGTGTTCTCGAGCTTCAGGCCGACCTCCTCGGAGATGACCTGACCGCCCGCGAGGATCGCGATGTCTTGGAGCATGGCCTTGCGGCGGTCGCCGAAGCCGGGGGCCTTCACAGCGACCGACCGAAACGTCCCGCGTATCTTGTTCACGACGAGTGTCGCGAGCGCTTCGCCCTCGACGTCCTCGGCGATGACCGCGAGCGGCTTGCCGGTCTGCATGACCTTCTCGAGGACCGGCAGCAGGTCCTTCACCGCCGAGATCTTCGAGTTCACGATGAGGATGTAGGCGTCCTCCAGGACCGCCTCCATCCGCTCGGCGTCGGTGATGAAGTAGGGCGAGATGTAGCCCTTGTCGAACCGCATGCCCTCGACGAGCTCGAGCTCCATGCCGAAGGTGTTTGACTCCTCAACGGTGATGACACCGTCCTTGCCGACCTTGTCAACAGCCTCGGCGATCTGCTCGCCGATCTCGGGGTCGGCCGCGGAGATTGCGCCGACGTGGGCGATCTCCTCCTTCTCCTCGACCTCCTTCGATTGGCTCTTGATGCTCTCGACGATGAGCTCGACGGCCCGCTCCATCCCGCGCTTGAGCGCCATCGGGTTGGCGCCGGCCGCGACGTTGCGCAGGCCCTCCTTCACCATGGCCTGGGCGAGCACGGTCGCCGTCGTGGTCCCATCGCCGGCCACGTCGTCGGTCTTCTTCGCGACCTCCTTGACGAGCTCGGCCCCGACCTTCTCCAACGGGTCCTCGAGCTCGATCTCCTTGGCGATCGACACGCCGTCGTTCGTGATCGTGGGAGCGCCCCACTTCTTCTCGAGCACGACGTTGCGGCCCTTTGGCCCGAGCGTGATCCTCACGGCGTTCGCCAGCATGTCCATGCCGCGCTCGAGGGCCCGCCGCGCGTCCTCGTCGTACGAGATGATCTTCGGTGCCATCTCATCCTCCTCCTTGACTCTCTCAGCCCTGCCTTCCGACTCTTAGCACTCGATGGCTGTGAGTGCTAAGGGATTGTACCCGCAACCCCCTGGGAGATGACAAGGGCAGGACGAACGGGCAGGCACGAGGGGGCGCCCGAACGGGCGCCCCCTCGCCACCAACCTGGAGCCGGCCTCCGCTACTGCCTGAGGAGCGCCGCCCTCACTGGTCGTCGGTCGGCTGCGACTCCGCCATCCCGTGGATCGCCTCGACGATCTCGGCGTTCGCGAGCGTCGTGACGTCGCCGAGCGGGCGACCTCGCGCCACGTCGCGGAGGAGCCGCCGCATGATCTTGCCCGAGCGCGTCTTCGGAAGGTCGTTCGTGAAGATGATGCCGTGTGGCCGTGCGATCTTGCCGATCTTCGCCGAGACGTGCTCTCGGAGCTCCTTCGCCACGGTGTCGTCCCCCACGTAGCCCTGCTTCAGCGTCACGAAGGCCACGATGGCCTCACCGATGACCTCGTCGGGCCGCGACACGACCGCCGCTTCGGCGACCTTCGGGTTGTCGACGAGCGCGCTCTCGATCTCGAAGGTCGACAACCGGTGCCCCGCGACGTTCATCACATCGTCGATGCGACCGAGCAGCCAGAAGTACCCGTCCTCGTCGCGCTGTGCACCGTCGCCCGCCACGTAGATCTCCGGCCCGAACTGGCCGAAGTACGTGGTCGCGTACCGATCCGGGTCACCCCAGATCGTGCGGAGCATCGCCGGCCACGGGCGCTTCAGGACCAGGTACCCACCGCCGCCGGGCGGCACCGAGTTCCCCTTCTCGTCGTACACATCGGCCTCGACGCCGGGGAACGCGAACGTCGCCGAGCCGGGTTTGAGCGACGTTATGCCGGGGAGCGGTGTGATCAAGATCGCGCCGGTCTCGGTCTGCCACCAGGTGTCGACCACCGGGCAGCGCTCGCCGCCGACGAACTTCCAGTACCAGATCCACGCCTCGGGGTTGATCGGCTCGCCGACCGAGCCGAGCAACCGCAGCGACGACAGGTCGTGCGTCTCGAGGTGCTCGGTGCCCCACCGCATGAAAGCACGGATCGCGGTCGGTGCCGTGTACAGGATCGTGACCTTGTACCGCTCGATCATCTCCCACCAGCGGTCCCTGTTGGGCCAATCGGGCGCCCCCTCGTACATGATCCCGGTCGTGTGGTTCGCGAGCGGCCCGTACACGATGTACGAGTGCCCCGTGACCCAGCCGATGTCGGCCGAGCACCAGAAGATGTCGTCGTCGTGGATGTCGAAGATCATCCGGTGGCTCGACGCGACCTGGGTCATGTAGCCGCCGGTCGTGTGCACGATGCCCTTGGGCTTGCCGGTCGTGCCGCTCGTATGCAGCAGGTAGAGCAGATCCTCCGCGTCCATCTCCTCGGGCTCGCACATCGGCGACTGCTCGGCGATCAGCTCGTGGTACCAAAGGTCGCGGTCCGGGTTGAATGGGTGGTCGCCGCCCGAACGCCGCACCGTGATCACGTGCTCGACCGACGGACACTCCTTCAGCGCCTCGTCGGCGTTCGCCTTCAGCGGAACCTCGGAACCGCGCCGGTACCCACCGTCCTGCGTGACGAGGATCTTGGCCTCGGCGTCGATGATCCGATCACGCAGGGAGTCGGCGGAGAACCCACCGAACACCACCGAGTGGGGGGCGCCGATCCGGGCGCACGCCAACATGGCAACCGGTAGCTCGGGGATCATGCCGAGGTAGATCGCGACCCGATCGCCCTTCTCGACGCCGAGGGACTTCAGGGCGTTCGCGAACCTCGAGACCTCGTCCAGCAGCTCCGCGTAGGTGATCGCGCGCTTCTCGCCCCGCTCTCCCTCCCAGTAGTAGGCGACCTTGTCCCCGCCGCCCGCTTCGACGTGCCGGTCCAGGCAGTTGTAGGAAGCGTTCAGCTTGCCGCCCACGAACCACTTAGCCGTGGGAGGGGTCCACTCCAACACCGTGTCCCACTTCCTGGACCAGGTCAGGAGCTCGGCCTGCTCGGCCCAGAAGCCCTGGTAGTCGGCTTCGGCGCGCTCGTAGACCGATCGGTCCTTCACGATCGCCCGGGCGGCGAAGTCGGCGGGGGGTTCGAAGACCCGTTTGTCGGAAAGGAGCGCACGGATGTTCTGTTCGACGTCTGCCATTCGGATCCGCCTCCTCGTATCGGCGCGTTGTTCTGCGGAATCGTAGCGGGGAGACCGTCTCCGCGACGACCCCCAGACCCGGCCGAAGGACCTGACATTCGGGGTCCGAGGTGCTTGCATCCGTGCCTGGAAGGCCCCAGCATCGTGCGTACGAGGCCGCCATCGAGCGGCCTCGAGGGCTGTTGGGGGAAGGAGGGCCAGCGTGGCCGATAGATACGAGGCCTACTGCGTGAAGTGCAGAGCCAAGCGCGAGTTCGAGGGCACGATCGTCGAGCTCAAGAACGGGCGCAAGGCCGCTCAGGGCACCTGTCCGGTTTGCGGCACCAAGGTGATGCGGATCCTGGGGAAGTCGGCCTAGGGGGCATCTCCGGCCGGGACGGTCTCGGTCCCGGCTGGGCGATCTCAGCTCAGGTGACTGAGCAGTTCGTCCGACGCGAACAGGGGGCGCGGTGGGACAGTCTGTCGCTGCCGTTCGATCAGGTCGGCGACAGTGGTCTCCTCGAACACCCTCTGGATCGCCCTTGCCACGTCACCCCAGAATCCCTGGAGCCCGCACCGCGCGTCCTTAAAGCAGGTGTGGTCCGAGGGTTCCAGGCAGAACATCGGGAACAGCTGTCCCTCGATCGCGTCCGCGATATCGGCCACGCGGATCTCGGTCGGGTCTCTCGCGATGCGGCAGCCACCGCCCGCGCCACGGAAGCTCTCCACGAGCCCCGCCTTGTGCAGCGCCCCGAGCTGCTGCTCGAGGAACCGCAGCGGGATCTGCTGGGCATCTGCGATCTCGCGCGCGGACAAGAGCGCCCCCTCCGCGCGGTGGTTCGCGAGCTCGATCATAGCCCGCATCGCGTATTCGAGCTTCTGAGAGATCCTGAGCACGCAACGGCCTCCCGCGAGCCAATGTAGGGTCCGGTTGTGCGAGTGTCAACGCAGGTGGACCCGTGAAACGCCTTGCCGAGGAACGCCCGAGCCTCGAGAGCCTACGGGCGGTCTATGCGGACCTCGACGGGACGCTGCTCGGCCCGGGGGGCTCCCTGTTCGCGGCGTCGGAGGGGGGAGTCACCCAACGGGCGGCCGATGCGGTGCGGGCGCTCCACGAGGGTGGCATCGCCCTCGTACTGATGTCCGGCCGTACCCAACGGGGGATCCGCGAGGTGGCGCGCGTCCTCGGGGCGCGCGCGTACATCGCAGAGCTCGGCGCGATCCTCGTCGAGCGCGATGGCCCCGAGGAGCGCACCGTCGAGAACTTCGGCGCCCACGAGGGCGACGGGCGGCCGGTCGAGGCCATCGCGCGCACCGGTGCCGGCGCGTTCCTGCTCGAGCGCTTCGTCGGATGCCTGCAGGTCGTCACGCCTTGGACCGAAGCTACGATGATGTTCGAGGGCTACGTCGATCCCGCCGAGGCGAACGCCGCGCTCGAAGAGGGCGGATACGGCTGGCTCGAGTTCCACGACAACGGGACGTTGCGCTATCAGGTCCCCGGCCTGGACGTGCCGGAGGTCCACTTCATGCACCTGCTCCCCCGTGGTGTCACGAAGGCCTCGGCCGTGCGACTTCACCGCGAGCGCCACAGCATCCCGGTCACCGCGACGATCGGCGTCGGGGACTCACCCTCGGATCTCGCCGTCGCGCCCGAGGTCGGAGCATTCTTCCTGGTCGCGAACGGCGCGGCGTCCGCCGAGATCGTCGGCCAAGTACCGGATAACACGTACCTCACCCGCGCCTCGCACGGGGACGGGTTCGCCGAGGCCGTCGAGGCGATGCTCGCGGGCTAGCCCGGGAGGTCCGGGCAAGACGACCCGAACGGGCTATCCGTGAAGGGGTGCACGGTGCCGACACCTCAAGGGAGAGGAGCGTTCCATGCGAGTGCTCGTCATCGACGATGAACCCGACGTCCTCTTCCTGTGCCGCGTGAACCTCGAGCATGCGGGGCATGAGGTGCTGGAGGCACCAGACGGAGAGCGCGGGATGGAGCTGGCCGCCGCGGATCGGCCGGACCTGATCGTGCTAGACGTCATGCTCCCCCGTCTCGATGGGCTGTCCGTTCTCGAGGCACTCGCAGCGGACCCGCAGACCCAGGACACCCCGGTCGTGCTGCTCACGGCCAAGGTCCAGATGGAGGATCAGCTCCGTGGATGGCGGGCCGGCTGCAGCGAGTACGTCACGAAGCCGTTCTCGCCCATCGGGCTCACCGACACCATCCAGCGCGTGCACACCATGACAGCGGATGAGCGCCGCGAGCAGCGCGAACGGGCGCTCGCGCGGCTGGAGGGCCACGCCTAGCAGCGTCAGTCGGAGGGTCGGCGGTAGACTCCGCCTCGCATGCTCCCGACCGTACCCGTTCCGCCGAAGCGGCTCGACGAATACATGGAGCCGGCCGGGGAGGAGGCCGTCGAGCGCCTCCGCGAGGCGGCCCGCCCTTTCGCCGGGGCGAGGCTGCTCCACCTGAACAGCACCGGCTTCGGGGGTGGGGTCGCCGAGCTGCTCCACACGCAGGTCGCCTTGCTCCAGGATCTCGGGGTCCCCACGACCTGGGCGGTGCTCGAGGGCTCCGACGACTACTTCGCCGTCACGAAGACGGTCCACAACGCGCTCCAGGGCGCCGAGGTCCCGTGGACCCGCGAGATGGAAGCGACGTACCGTGAGCGCATCCGGGCGAACGCGGCAGAGCTCACCGATGAGTTCGACTTCGTCTTCGTGCACGACCCGCAGCCGGCAGCGATCATCGAGGTGCTTGAGGTGGAGCGTCGCCGACGCGGCAAGTGGCTCTGGCGATGCCACATCGACCTATCGACGCCGTTCCAGCCCGTGTGGGACTTCTTCGAGCCCATCGTCTCCCGCTTCGACGCCGCCATCTTCACGATGGAGAGGTTCGCGCAGTCGGGGATCGACGGCCCCCTCCTCGCGTTCATCCCGCCGTCCATCGATCCACTATCGACGAAGAACTGCCCGATCGGCAGGGACACGATCCACGAGGTGCTGACACGGTACGGCATCGACCAGAGGCGCCCGACCGTCGCCCAGGTCTCGCGCTTCGACCCGTGGAAGGACCCGATGGGCGTGATCGACGCCTTCCGGTTGGCGCGGGAGGAGGTCCCGGGTACGCAGCTCGTCATGACCGGCTCGATGGCGCACGACGATCCTGAAGGCATGCAGTACCTCAACCTCACCGACGAGCATCGCCGAGGCGACCCCGACATCCACCTGCTGACGGAGATGCAGGGCGTCGGGAACCTCGAGGTCAACGCCCTCCAGCGCGCCTCCGACGTCATCGTGCAGAAGTCCACGCGGGAGGGGTTCGGCCTCGTGGTGTCCGAGGGCATGTGGAAGGAGAAGCCGGTCGTCGGGGGGAACGTCGGAGGCATCACCCTGCAGATCGAGGACGGGCGGACCGGCCACCTCGTCGACTCCGTCGAGGGGTGCGCGAAGCGCGTCGCGGAGCTGCTCCGCGACCCCGACCTGTGCGCGAGGATGGGACGTGCCGGGCGCGCTCGTGTCCTCGAGCGGTTCTTGTCGCTCCGCGAAATCGAGGACTACCTCCGCTTGATGGCCCGCCTGTCATGAGCGCACTCGACGCCCCGATCGTCGTGGCGGCGAACCGTGGTCCGGTCACGTTCGAGCGGGATGAGCGGGACGAGCTCGTCCCGAGGCGTGGAGCCGGGGGTCTGGTCACCGCGCTGATCGGCGCACTCCAGGAGGCTCGGGGCATCTGGGTCGCGGCGGCGATGTCCGACGGCGACCGCGAGCTCATCGCAAGCTCGGGGGACGGCCGGATCGACATGCACCCCTACGGCGCCACCTACAGCCTCCGGTATCTCGACATCCCGCCGGAGACCTACGACGGCTACTACACGCGGATCTCGAGCGGCATCCTGTGGTTCGCCCACCACTACCTATGGGACACGCCTCGGACGCCGGCCTTCGGCGAGGAGACCGAGCGCGCGTGGGCCGACTACGTCGCCGTGAACCGCATGTTCGCGCAAGCGCTCGCCGAGGAGGGCGACCGGATGCGGTCGGAACCCGTCTACCTCGTGCAGGACTATCACCTCGCGATGGTCCCGCGGTTCCTCCGCGAGCTACGGCCCAACGCGCTGATCGCGCATTTCTCGCACACCGCGATCGCCGGCCTGACGTACCTGCGGATACTGCCGGGCAAGATCCGCGAGGGCGTGCTGCGCGGGATGCTGGGGGCCGACGTCCTCGGGTTCCACTCGCAGATGTGGGCCGAGAACTTCCTGATGTCGGCGCGGTCGCTCTCGGGGGTGCGCGCCGACCTCGCGCGATCGCGGATCACGGTCGAGGGGCGCGAGGTCGCGGTCCGGATCCATCCCATCTCGGTGGACGCCGGGCCGATGCGCGAGTCTGCTGCTACGCAAGAGATCCGTGAGCTCCAGCGGGAGGTGAATCGCTGGCGCGGCAACACCCGGCTGATCCTCCGCGTCGACCGGCTGGAACTCACGAAGAACATCGTCCGCGGGTTCCAGGCCTACGAACTGTTCCTCAAGCGGCGTCCCGATTGGCGCGGGCGCGTGCGGTTCCTCGCGCTGCTCAGCCCCTCGCGGATGGACCTCGCCGAGTATCGCGCGTACACGGAGGAGTGCCTCGCGGAGGCCGAGCGCGTGAACCGCGAGCTCGGCGACGATGGGTGGCAGCCGATCGAGGTTCGGGTGAAGGATGACTACGGCAGCGTGATCGCCGCCTACGGGCTGTACGACGTCTTGTTCGTGAACCCAGTCTTCGACGGGATGAACCTCGTCGCGATGGAGGGCCCGTTGCTGAACCGTCGGGGAGGGGTGCTCGTGCTGTCGCGGAACGCCGGCGCGTACTGGCGGCTCGGCAGGTACGCGCTCGCCGTGAACCCCTTCGACCTCGGCGAGATGGCCGACGCCCTCGAAACGGCGCTCGAGATGCCCCCGATCGAACGGACCCGTCGCGCGCGCGGCCTATCACGCCTCGTGCTCGCGAACCCCCCGCAGCGGTGGGTGGGCCGGCAGCTGGAGGACCTGGAGCGGGTGCGGCGGCGACGCGGCCCTGCTCAGACCAGCTGACGTAGGAACTCGACGAGCCCCCCGGGGCCGTCGACGCGAACGTCGGCCGACGCGAGGAGTTCCTCCGGCGTCTCGTCGCCGCGAACCGCGACCTTCACGGCCACGAGGCCGGACGCGACGAGCCGGTCGAGGGCGGCGAACGCGTCGAGGTCGGCAACATCGTCGCCGGCGAACAGCGCCGCCGACAGCCCGTGCTCTCCGACGAGCCGCTCCACGGCGCCGCCTTTGCGGGGGCGGTCGGCGGGAACGAGCTCAAGCACCATCTTCCCCTCGACGAGCTCCAGCTCGGCAGAGGTCGCGACCTCCTGCAGCGCGGTGACGAGCGTCGCGCGGGCTGCGACCGGGTCCGGCGCCTGGCGGTAGTGAACGGCGACCGACGCGCTCTTGTCCTCCACCCAGGCCTCGGGGACCCCGGCCGCGGCCGACTCGGCCCGCCTCGCGACGACCGCCATCAGCTCGGACGCCGAATCCTGCATGCCGTAGAGCCCGACGCACCGGAGGCCGGGGACGTCGAGCAGCGCGGTCACCTCCTCTGAGCGACGTCCGGAAACGACCGCCACGACCCGGTACCGGCCGGCGAGCGCGCCTAGGACCTCCCGCGCGCCCTCGATCGGGCGGGCCTGCTCGGGGCGGGAGACGATCGCGGAGAGCGACCCGTCGAAGTCCAGGAAGATACCGGCGCCGGACGCGCGGTCGCGGAACTCTCGGAGGCTAGTGGGCAGTCGCGGCGTAGTCGTTGCCGAGGTAGATCGCGACCTGGACGTCCCTCGGGATGTTGGTCCCGGACTCCAGCTTCTGGATCTGGACGTTGAGTCCCTTGAAGAAGCCGTCCGCTAGGGCCTGGGCCTCGAGCTTGTCCTGGGACGTGCGGTAGAAGAGCGTCGTCACCGCCACCGGCTTCGTCGGCGTGTCGCCCATATGGCCGGGCTCCGTGGGAACGTCGTACGCGTACTTGTCCTCGAGCTTGATCGCGGTCTCGCTGGCGAGCCCGGTGACGTCGGTGCCGTTGTAGACGCCGAGGACGACGCCGGCGATCTGGGGACTCGGCTCCTCCTTCGGGGGCTTCGTCGGCGACGTCGAGGGCGTCGGGGACTCGCTGGAGATCCCGCCTCCGCCCGGACGCCCCGGCGCGGGCTCCGGGAAGGCCCGGCTGATGACGAAGATCCCGCCCACAACGAGGGCGCCGATGATCGCGAAGCGGATCGTGCTGGTGGCCACGGAGAGGTAGAAGCTCCTGTTCGTCGGTGGCTCGTGCTTGCCAGACATCCTACCCCGGGCTAGCGGCAAGACCCAAACGCCGTGAGGAACCGCTGCTCCCTCCGGGTTCCCCGGAGGCGGCGGAGCCTGAGGACGAGCATCGGGTCGTGGGCAAGGGCCTCCGGTAGATCGATGACCCGGTTGAGGAGCTGGTGGTACCGGGTCGCCGAGAAGCCGAACCGCTCACGGATCCTCCGCTCCTTCGGTCCGGATCGCCTCCACCATCCGCGCTCGAACTCCAGGAGCTCGCGCGCGCCTTGGTCCAGCTGTGCATCCTCGGCGGTCGCGGGGCTCAGGGTGTTCACGCCCCGAGGCTAGCAGCCGCCGCCGACATGCCCACGGGTCCCTTCAACCCCGGGCACGCAGATGCCGAGTGAGACAATGGCGACCGCGAGGCCGTGGATGGGAGCGGAGATGGCCGAGGCCGTGCGTCGTGCGCACAAGGAGCGGGGAACCCCCGCCGAGCGAGCGGAGCTGCGCTCACTCGCGCAGCTCAATATGCTCCACAGCCTCGCCGCCCGCCTGAACCGCCTGAACGACGTCCGGGAGATCGGCGACGCGATCACGGCCGAACTCCGGACCCTGATCGACTACCACAACTGCCGGATCTACCTGCTGCAGCCCAACGGGGAGACCCTCGCGCCTGTCGTGTTCCGCGGTGCGCTGACCGAGTACGAGGGCGAGACCTACGAGGAGCTGGTCACGAAGGTCGGGGAGGGCATCACCGGACACGTGGCCGTTACCGGCGAGCCCTTCTACACGCCGGACGCCAACCAGGTCTCGTTCGCCGTGCAGATACCCGGGACGGCCGAGATCGACGAGTCCATGCTCGCGGTTCCGCTCCTGGTCGGTGACCGCGCTACCGGCGTCATCGTGCTCTCGAACCTCGGGATCGACCAGTTCGATCAGCAGGATATGCGTCTGCTCGAGGTGCTCGCGTCCCACGCGGCGGTCGCCTTCGAGAACGCACGGCTGTTCCAGATGGAACGGGAGACGGCCGAGACGTCCTCGGCGCTGCTGGGGCTATCGCAGGCGCTGACCGGCGCGCACGAGATCAACACCGTGCTCGACCAGGTCGTGGCCGCCGTCCCTTCCATCCTCCCCTCCTCCGTCGTGCTCACCTACGTCCGCGACCCGCAGACCGGCATCTTCGGGCTCGCCTCCCATCGTGGGCTCCCGGACACCGATCTAAGCAAGCGCCTTCCCACCGAGATCGACGCGGAGGTTGGGGCCCAAGTCCTGCTGTCGATCGAGGATCCCTTCGTGCTCACGAAGGAGGGCGTCGCCAACTTCCCCAAGCACTACCACCCCTCCCAAGAGGCGCTGCGAGAGACCGTGGTCGCGCCGCTCCGCTGGGACCCGGACGGGTTCGGCGTGCTCATCCTGAGCGCCCCCGACGGTGACGCGCACTTCTCCGAACAGGACCTGCGCCTCGCGCGCGGCATCGCCGACATCACCTCACTGGCGCTCGGCAGCGCGCGGCACTTCCACGAGCTCGAGCGGTTCCACGAGCTCGTCGAGAGCCTCGAGGCGGTCTTTTGGGAGGCGGATCCCGTCACGTTCCGATTCTCGTTCCTATCGCGGCGCGCGGCCCTCGTGCTCGGCGGCGGGGGGGACAGCCCGACGCCGCGGGGATGGGGCGACCACGTCCACCCCGAGGACCTCGGCGCCGCACTTGCGGCGCTGCGGGCCGCGATCGCGGAGGGCGGTGACCACAACCTCGAGTACCGCGCGCTCGGCCGCGAGGGCGAGACGATCTGGCTCCGCGACGTCATCCACGTGGTCCGGGACCCGCAGCAGGAGACCGCTGCGCTCCGTGGCCTCATGGTCGATATCACCCAGCGCAAGCGCGCCGAGCAGGCGCTCCGGCGGAGCGAGCGCAAGCACTCGGAAGCGTTCCGCCGCGAGCGCGAGGCGACCCAGCGCCTCCGGGCCCTCGACGATATGAAGAACACGTTCCTGCAGGCTGTCTCGCACGACCTCCGGACGCCGCTCACATCCATCCTCGGGTCGGCCCTCACGCTGGAGCAGGCCGGGACGAGTCTCGCGTCCGAAGACTCCCACGACTTGATCCAGCGCATCGCCGCGAACGCGCGCAAGCTCGAGCGGCTGCTCTCCAACCTCCTCGACGTGGACCGTCTGCAGCGCGGGATCGTCACGCCGCAGCGCCGGCCTACGGACGTCGGAGCGCTCGTCCAGCAGGTGGTGGCGGAGTCCGAGTTGCTCGGCGGGCGCCCGCTGGAGCTCGATCTCGAGCCCGTCGTGATCTCGATCGATGCGGCCAAGGTTGAACGGATCGTCGAGAACCTCGTGGCGAACGCCGCGCGACACACACCGGCCGGCACGCCCATCTGGGTGAGCGCCAGGGCGCACGAGGGCGGAGTGCTGATCGCCGTCGAGGATGCCGGCCCGGGCGTCCCGCAGGATGTCCGCGAGGCGATCTTCGAGCCGTTCCGTCAGGCCGGCGGCGGCCAGATCCCCTCCCCCGGCGTCGGCGTCGGGCTCTCGCTCGTGGCGAGGTTCGCCGAGCTCCACGGCGGCCGCGCATGGGCCGACGAGCGCCCGGGTGGCGGAGCCTCATTCAAGGTGTTCCTGCCCGGCGCCTGAGCGCCGGGATCGCTACTCGGCCGGCTTCTCGCCCTCGGCGGCGGTCTCCCCCTCGCCCACACCACGCGCCGCCATCTCGGCGAGCTGCTTCTCGAGGTCGGCGATCTCGACGACGAGCTTGCCGGCCTCCTCGCCGGCCGGCGTTCCCTCGGTCCGCTCCTTGAAGACGAGGTAGCCGAGCCTCTTCGCGGCCTCGTCCGCCTTCTTCCGCGTCTGGCTCGCCTCGACCTTCGACTGAACCTGCGAGGCCCCCTTCTTCGCCGCGTCTGCGGCCTCCCCAGCGACCTGCTTCACCTTGTCCAGGATCCCCATCGCGCTCCTCCTCCCTGTCGTGACGTTCAGGCTACTCCCCAACCCGGGGCTCGCGCGAGCCGGACGGCCGCGGCATACGACACCACTCAAGCTGACACTCGCCGGCCCCGCGTGCGACAGTTGATGGCGTGATGACCGACCTCGTGATCGCCAACACGCTCGTCCTCGACGGGACAGGCAGCCCAGCCATCCGGGGATCCGTTGCGGTGCAGGGGAACCGGATCGAGCGGATCCTCCTCTCCGGAGAGCCGGAGCCGCCGGCCGCCCTGCGCGTGGACGCGGCGGGACGAGTCCTCGCCCCGGGATTCATCGACGTCCACAACCACTCCGATGTCGCGCCGTTCGTCGAGCCGGGGATGGAGAGCATGCTCCGCCAGGGCGTGACGACGATGGTCGTCGGCAACTGCGGGGGCTCGGCGTTCCCCACCGCGGGCGCCGAAGAGGCAGCGGTGCTCGCGGGGGCCCACGCGGGCGACCTCGACCCGTCGTGGCGGACCTACGGCGAGTATCTCGAACGGATGGACACGTGCCATCCGGCGTTGAACGTCGCGAGCCTGATCGGGCACGGCACGCTCCGCCTTTCCGTGATGGGTGAGGCGCGCCGGGCACCCACCTCCGACGAGATGGCCGCGATGCAGCGCCTGCTCGAGGGTGCGATGGACGAGGGCGCTCTTGGACTTTCCACCGGTCTCATCTACGCACCGGGGCTGAACTCGACGACCGACGAGATCGCAACGCTCGCCTCGGTGCTCGCGCCCACGGGCGGCGTGTACGCGAGCCACATCCGTGGCGAGGGTGAGCTGGTGTTCGACGCGGTCGCCGAGTGCATCGAGATCGGACGCCGCGCCGGGGTGCCGTCGCACGTCAGCCATCTGAAGGTCGAGACGTCGATGGTCTGGGGCCGCGCCGCGGAGCTGCTCGAGCTGATCGACCGGGCGCGCGCCGATGGCGACGACGTATCGGTCGACCAGTACCCCTACACCGCGTGGGAGAGTGAGCTCGCCTCGTGCTTGCCACCGTGGGCCTCACCGGCCGAGCTCCCAGAGCTGCTCGCGGGCGCCGCGACTCGCGATCGTCTGCGGCGCGCGGTCGAGGAGGGTGAGGAGGGCTGGCAGAGCTCGGTCAAGGGCGTCGGCTGGGATCGGATCGTCGTAGTGACCCACGGCGGCGCTGCCGAGCACACCGGCAAGGCCATCGCCGAGATCGCGACCGCCGCCGGCGCAGATCCCACCGACACCGCGCTGGAACTCCTGTCCCTCGATGGGCACACGAGCATCATCGGGCACGCGATGCAGGAGGAGGACGTTCGGACGATCGTCGCGCGCGAGGACGTGATGGTCGCGAGCGACGGGCTCGCGGTCTCACCCGAGGGCCCGCTCGGGCGATTCAACGTGCACCCGCGCTACTACGGCACCTTCCCTCGGGTACTCGCGCGCTATGTGCGCGAACGGCCGCTCCTTACCCTCGCATCCGCGGTGCGCAAGATGACTTCGCTCCCCGCCGACCGGTTCGGCCTGGCCGGGCGCGGGAGGATCGCGGAGGGAGCCTTCGCCGACCTCGTGCTGTTCGACCCGGAGCGCATTTCCGATCGCGCAACGTTCGAAGCTCCCCACGTCTTCCCCGACGGCATCGATCTCGTCGTCGTGAACGGCCGCGTGGCATGGGACGGTTCGCGCTACGGCGAGCGCACCGGCCGCGCGTTGAGCCGCGGCTGACGCGAACTCACGGGCAGTCGGCCCGGCCGCTGTCGGCATCGACCATGCACGAGGACTCGTCCACAGCCTCGAACACCGACGCCGGAACGGACTTCAGCTGGTCGAGGAGGCGATTCGTCCACCGATCGTCGACCGTCCCCTGGAAGAACCAGTTCGCCCCGTTGTCGGCCAGGATCAAGCCGTACCGCTGCATCGCACGGAGGATCACGCGGGCCTTCGGCGTGAAGCCGGAGAGATCGAAGTCGGCCTCGAGGCGGAACCGCGCTCCCATCGACGGATAGCTCCGGTCCGCCGAGCCCGCGTCGTGGCGCGCCGGCCACAAGTGCGTGTCGCGCGTGAGCTCCGCGGTGAAACGGATGGCGTGGCGGATGTGCCCGTCGAGCACCTCGTCGTAGCGGACGAGACCCGGAAGGATCGGCAGTCCCGCCGCATCTGCGGAGGTCCAGCCGTCCGGCCGGAGCGCGTTCGACGATAGGTCCCACACGGAACCGCTACCGGCCGTCGGCTCGCCGCCGTTCCAGGCCGCGTCGTACAGCTCGTAGAGGGTGCAGGTGCTCTTGTTCACGATGAGCGCATGGTGATCGGAGCCACCCTCGATGGGCGTCTTCGCCCCGAACGGGTAGCGGACGTGATCGCTCTCATCCGAGTACAGGAACGACACCCGCACGGTCCTGTGCCGGTTCGTCACCACGTCGAACGGGAGCCCGTAGTCGGGCGGCCCGAAGTCCGGGTGCAGGTTCGTCGTCCCGGCCTCCATCACCTGCAGCCAACCGTCGCTCTTCGGGTGGATCGGCAGACCGTCGACGCGTGTGTTCCAGATGTCGTTCTTGGGGAACAGTGCGCAGTTCGTACCCGGGACCGGAGCGGCGCGTGCGTGGGACGGCGGGCCGACCGTCGCGAGCGAGACCAGCACAAGCACGCCGAGAACGGCACGCAGCTTCACACTGAACCCATCGGCACCGCAGGACCTCCGGCTTGACTCACGTCTCGCAGCCGATCCCGTCGTGATCGCCGTCGAAGCCGTGCGGGTCGGGCGGAAGCACCCGGAAGCCGTGGAAGCTGACGTCGCCGCAATCGAGGTCAGGCGGTGGCGGAGGGATGCACACACCCGGGTACGCCGGATCGCACCTTTCCCCGCTTCCACCGTCACCGTTCGCTCCGCCGTCGTTCTGGCACACGCTCCACAGTCCCCTCCCGTCCTCACGCGCTCGTCGCTGCGCCGCGACGAGCCGCTCCACGTACTTCACGTCCGGCGGGTAGGTCGTGACGACGGCATAGCCGCGGGCGACCAGTACCCGGTTGAAGAGTTGTTCTTCGTGCCACACGTACGCGAGCGTGCGCCCGTACCGATCGAGTCGTTCGATGTCGAACTCGAGGTTCACGCGCTGGCCTTCGAGCTGGTTCGTTGTGAACGTCGAGGCCTCAGGCCCGTAGCACATGACCGGCTCGAAGGGATCCACGGTTTCAGGTGTGTCGATGCCGATCAACCGGATGCGAACCTCGCGTCCACGGAAGCGCACATCGACCGTATCTCCGTCCACAACGCGCGTCACGAGCGCCGGCTCGCCCGGCATGTACTGCTCGGGGGGCGGCTGCGCCGAGGGCACCAGCGAGACCGTGAGCGGAGGCGGCTGGATGGAAGGCGGCGAGGACCCCGCGTCTCCGAGGCACGCGGTGAGCGACGCGGCGAGCACGGCGAATCCGAAAAGCAGGCGTCCCCTCACGATGGGCAACGTACCGCCCCACAACGACACGAGCCGGCGGCCGGATTCGAACCGACGACCTGCTGTTTACAAGACAGCTGCTCTGCCACCTGAGCTACGCCGGCCAGGAGGCGAGCCTAGCACCAGGCGATCGCGTGACGGTGCTGGTGACGCCGATCCGCCTGACGATCACGAACGGCGCGAGGGCACCACGTACGCGTACAGCACGGCCGCGAGCGAAGCCGCGGCGTTCAGCGACGAAACCCTTCCACGCATCGGCAGCGAGACGAGCGCGTCGCACGCCTCGCGGGTCAGGCGCGACAGCCCCTCGCCCTCGGACCCGAGCACGATCGCCACGCGCCCCGGCGGACAGGGCTCCTCATACACGTCGGCCTCCGCCTCCTCATCGAGGCCGACCGCGAAGAAACCCGCCTCCTTCAGCCGCTCGATCGCACGGGAGATATTCGCGACCCGCGCGTGCGGCAGGTGGAGCAGCGCGCCCGCCGAGGCGCGCACCGCGGCGGGCGTGACGCCGGCCGCTCGACGTATCCGCGTGACGAGCATCACCGCCCCGGCGGCCTCGGCGGAGCGAGCGGCCGCGCCTAGGTTCTGCGGGTCGGTGATGCCGTCCAGCACGACCACGACGTCGTCGTCCCCGAACGGGTACGTCGCGAGGTCGCGCTCGGTGAGGTCCACGGACTCGCGGATGCGGACCACGACCCCGTGGTGGTCCGCGGCGAGCGCGTCGAGCTCCCGCCGCGGGACTTCCTTCACGCGCACGCCTGCACTGCGGCTCGCCTCGAGCACGTCCCGGAGCGCCCCCGTCTGCCGGTAACCCGAGGCCACGAGAACCTCGAGAGCACGGCCGGCGCGGACGGCCTCGAGCGTGGCTCGCCGTCCCGCGACGACCCGCGGCCCCCCCGTCACCCCACGTTCAGCACCACCAGCGCGAGGCAGGCGGCGCCGTCTCCGGACAGTCCGAGCCCCTCCGGCCGGGAGGCCTTCACCGACACACGCTCGACCGGCACCGAGAGCGTCGAGGCGAGCTTCTTGCGCATCTCCTCGCGCCGAGGTGCAATCGCAGGCTTGTCCGCGATGACCGTGACATCTACCGACCACGGGAACAGGTTGCGCACCCGCACCTTGGCGACCGTCCGCGCGAGGAGTTCCATGCCCTCGATGCCGGCGGTCCTCGGGTCGGTATCGGGGAAGTGCTCACCGATGTCGCCGAGACCGGCGGCCCCGAGCACTCCGTCGGCCACCGCGTGACACACCGCGTCGCCATCGGAGTGGCCTGCAAGGCCGGTCTCGCCCTCGAACCGGACGCCGCCCAAGAAGAGCGGCCGCCCGACCTGCCGTGGGTGCACGTCGAACCCGAGCCCGAACAGCTGTTCAGCCACGGGCCATCTCCTTCGCGAGAGCCTCCGCGCGGGCCAGGTCCTCCGCCGTCGTGATCTTGAAGTTGTCCGGCTCGCCGGCCACGGCCTTCACCCGGTACCCGGCCCACTCGAGCACGCCCGCGTCGTCGGTGAACTCGAGGCCAGCTTCCACGGCCCGCGCGTGGGCTTCGCGGAGCGCCGGGGCGCGGAAGGCCTGCGGGGTCTGCGCGAGCACGAGCTCGTGCCGATCCTCGGTGGCGACGACGAACCCGGCCCGCAAGCGCTTCACGGTGTCGGGCAGCGGGATCACCGGAACGACGCCGTCCGCCTCCGGGGATCCCTCGAGCGCACCGAGCACGGCCGAGAAGAGCTCCACCGATGCGAGAGGCCGCGCGGCATCATGACTGACGATCAACCTCACGTCGTCAGGGATGGCGCCGAGCGCAGCCCGTACCGACGCCTGCCGCGTGTCCCCTCCGGTCACTACCGCGTGGGTGCCCGCGTGTTCCAGCATCGCGTGGGCCAGATCCTCGTGGCCCGCGGGAACGACCACCACGATCCACCCGATGCCGGAGCTCGCGAGGGCGGCAGCCGCAGCGCGCGCGAGGATCGGACGGCCGGCAAGCTCCACGAAGGCCTTCGGCATCGACGTTCCGAGCCGCTGACCGGAGCCGGCGGCGAGCACGATCGCCACGGCCGGTACCATCAGGCCCCGTCGCCGTCTTGGAGCGAGGCGAAGACCATCCGGCCGGTGGTCGTCTGGATCACGTTCCGGACGACGATGGGAACCGCCGAACCGATCCGATCCCGGGCCTGCTCGACAACGACCATCGTGCCGTCCTCGAGGTAGCCGACGGCTTGGCCGTGCTCGCGCCCATCCTTCACGAGATCGACCGTGAGCTCGTCGCCGGGAGCGACCGGTAGCCGGAACGCCGTCGCGAGGTCGTTCAGCCGCGGCACGGGGACCGCCAGTGCCTCGGCCACTTTCGCGAGGTTGTGGTCGGTCGTGATGAGCGAGGCGCCGCGGTCCCGCGCTAAACGGACGAGCGCGGCGTCGATGTCGGATACCCCGGCTTCCTCGACGAGGTGCACCTGCACGGTCGGTGACCGTTGCAGCTCGGCCACGACCTCCAGCCCTCGGCGGCCCCGGCCCCGCCGCTTCGGATCGGAGGAGTCGGCGATCTGTTGCAGCTCCACGAGCACGCCGCCGTGGATCAGCACATCTCCCACCAGGAACCCCGTCTTGACGAGGTCGACGACGCGCCCGTCGATCAGCGCGCTGGTGTCGACGACACTGATCTCGCCGGGGGCGACGCCTGCCGCCCTCGGTTTCAAGCCGATCAGCCCGAACAGCTCAGCTTGCTTCGTCCGGCCGATCCGGTAGCCCGCGAACCCGAGCGTGACGTAGATGAACGCGACGCTGGTCCATGCGGCGAGCGGGGGCAACCGGAACAGAGGGACCGAGAGCAGCACGGCGATCGCGAGACCGGCGATCAACCCGATAGCCCCGGCCACGATCTCGGCGGCCGGTACGCGGCGGAACTCGTGTTCCATCGAACTCACCGCCGTCGCCGTCTGTCGTCCGAAGACGCCACCGATCACGAACCCCGTCCCCGAGCCGAGGATCACGCCGAGCAGCGTGCGCTGGGTGGTCGACGGCTCCAGCAGACGCGTGGCGATCGTGTACCCGGCGGCCGCGAACAGAACGACGAAGATCAACCGCACGAACTCGACGAGCCGCCCCCGCGGGATCGGCCGACGCCCGTTTCTCGTCTGGTTCATCCGCCTACCGTGCCTCTCCGATCCTCCGGGTGCAAGTACCACGCGAGGGTGCGCGGGAACGGATCTCGATGACGGACGTCCGAGGAAGCTAAGCCTGGGCGAGAGCCCGCGACCGGTGCGACTCCTCGAGCACCTTGTCGATCATGGACTCGGCCTTCTCCTCGGTACCCCCAGTGGCATAGGTGAGCTCGGAGATGAGGATCTGGCGTGCCTTCGTGATCATGCGCTTCTCGCCTGCCGAGAGCCCGCGATCGCGCTCGCGGATCGAGAGGTTCCGCACGACCTCGGCCACCTGGTAGATGTCCCCGCTCCGCAGTTTCTCGATGTTGTTCTTGAAGCGGCGGCTCCAGTTGGCGGCCATCTTGGACTCGTCCTCGCGCAGGACGTTCAGGACCTTCTTGACCTCGTTCTTGCTGACGACCTGCCGCAGACCCACTTCCTCGGTGCTGTCTACCGGGACCATGAGTGTCAGATCGCCGTAGGCGACCCGGAGGACGAAGTACGTGCGCTTCTCACCCAAGAACTCCCGCTCTCTGAGCCCCTCGATGACTGCTGCACCGTGTTCAGGGTGGACTACCGTGTCACCTTTGCGGAACACACAACCCCCTCGGATCGCAGAAGAGATGGTCAAGGCTACTATCAAGATAGCACGCGGACGCCTTGCACCGCAAGTCAAAAGCCCAGGTCAGAGGCCACTTTCGACCTTTTCCGCAGGTTCCAGGGCCTAGGTCGACCGGTCCCGACTGGCGACCGAACGTGTCCCCTCGGCCCAATCGAGGGCGTCGGTGACGTGCCGAATGGGAACGACCCGGACCCCTTCCTCCGAGCGGCCGGCGGGCGCGAAGACCGTGGTCACGCCAGCCGCGCGAGCCGCCGCGAGCCGCTGACCCATCGACGGCGCCGGGCGGACCAGGCCCGTCAGCCCGATCTCGCCGACGAACGCGCAGTTCGCGGGAGGCGCGACCCCCGTCGCCGCCGAGGCCAGCGCCGCCGCGACGGCCAGATCGCACGACGGATCGTCGATCCGGACCCCACCCGAGACGGCGCCGTACAGCTCGGCCCGGGCGAGCGGCACCCCGGCCAGTCGGTCGAGGACGGCCGCCACGAGCTGGAACCGCCGCTGGTCGAGGCCGGTCGCTTGCCGCCGAACCGCTCCATCGGTGGGGGCCACGAGAGCCTGCACCTCCACCGCGAGGGCCCGCCGTCCCGTCCGGGGCAACGCGGTTGCCGAGCCCGGCTCGCCCTCTCCCGCCAGCAGCAGCTCCGACGGGTCGATCTCGTGCAGCCCGTCGCCCGCCATCTCGAACCAGCCAACCTCCCCTTCGGCGCCGAAGCGGTTCTTCCCTCCGGAGAGCATCCTCAGGCCCGACCGCGGATCGCCGTCGAACGTGAGAACGACATCGACCGCGTGCTCGAGCGTCCGCGGCCCGGCGAGATCACCGTCCTTCGTCACGTGGCCTGCTAGCAGCACCGCGACGCCCTCGGTCTTCGCGAGACCGACGAGCGCGTCCGTGCACAGCCGGACCTGCGCCGGACCTCCAGGCATCTGCCCGCCCTCCGGGTCCCGCAGCGACTGGATCGAGTCGACCGCGAGCAGGAAGGGACGCATCGCGCGCGCGGCGTCGATCACCGCGTCGAGCTCTCGCCCGGGAACGAACGCAACCGCCTCACCGGAGATGCCGAGGCGCCGGGCGCGCGCCGCGACCTGCTCCCGCGACTCCTCTCCCGACGCGAGGAGGCAGGAGAGCCCGGCGGCCGACAGGTTCGCCACCAACTGGAGGAGAAGGGTCGACTTGCCGATGCCGGGCTCGCCCGCCAGCAGGGCCACGGTGGCCGGTACGAGGCCACCCCCGAGGACCCGATCGATGCCCGGGAACCCGGAGGAGACCCGTCGCCAGCCGTCACCATCGTGCGCGAGCGTCATCAGGGGAGTTCGGGAGGGGACCGTGCCGCCGGCCCGTTCCTCGATCGTCCCCCACGCGCCGCAGCCCGGGCAGCGGCCGACCCACTGACCGACCTGCTGGCCGCACTCCGAGCACGCGAGCAGCGCCCGCACCTTGCCCACGTCGCGACCCTAGCTCGGGGGTCTGACATCCACCGGCTTCTCCTCGAGCCGGCGGAAAGCGTACAGTGGGTACGTGAAGGCATGCGTCGTGTACCGGACCGAGCAGGGAAGGACGCTGCGGATCTCCGAGTCCGACGACGGTGCCCCGAAGGTCGAGATCCTCGAGCACGGCGCCTGGACCGACGGCCCCGTCCGCCTGATGGGCCTCCGCCTGTCGCCGACGACGCGGCGGCTGACGGGCGCCGAGGTCCGCGCCCTCCCCACGTAGGTCGCACGCCCGCCCGCGGGCTGGTATGGTCCTGGCGAGGGTACCGATTCGTAGCTTGCTCCGAGCAGTTCCCTCAACCGGCAGTTGCGCCGGGGCCGAGAGGCAGCAGGTAGGCCTCGAACGGCCAAGGAAGGAGGGATCGCTCGTGGCAACCGGTACCGTGAAGTGGTTCAGTCCTGAGAAGGGCTACGGCTTCGTGACCCCCGACGACGGCAGCGCCGATGTGTTCGTGCACTTCAGCTCGATCGTGGGTGAGGGGTACAAGAACCTCGAAGAGGGCCAGAAGGTCGAATACGAGGTGACCTCGGGGCAGAAGGGCCCCCAGGCCGCGAACGTCAAGCCGATCGCCTGATCCACTCGGATCTCCGAACGGGCGTGAGCATGAGCTCGCGCCCGTTCGTGTCCTTCCCCCTGCCACAGCTCCCAGCCGACCCGCCCCATCCACCCGGGAGCAGTGTCGGAGGACACCCGCCGCCGCGAGAGCTCGGTCTAGCTCTCCGAGGATCCGGCGAGCTCGACGGGTGGCGTCTCGGGCGGGGTCGGCGTCTCGAACAGCACTTCGCCGTCCCGCACGTCGACGATGATGGTCTGGCCGGCGCGGAACTCCTTCCACAGGAGCTTCTCGGAGAGCGGGTCCTCGATGAGGCGCTGGATCGTGCGGCGGAGCGGCCGCGCACCGAGGGCCTGGTCGTAGCCCTTCTCGGCTAGCAGCTCCTTCACAGTATCAGTGAGCTCGATGTCGAGATCCTTCGTCCCCAGCTGCTCGCGCACGCGCTTCATCATCAGGCCGACGATCTCCTTCACGTCCGCCCGCGTCAGTGAGCGGAAGACGATCACCTCGTCGATCCGGTTGAGGAACTCCGGCCTGAAGGAGCGCTTGAGCTCCTCCATGACCCTGTCCCTCATCCTCTCGTAGGTCATCTTCTCGTCGGGCCGAGCCGCGAAGCCGATGGAGGTGCCCTTCTGTATGTCCCGGGTTCCGAGGTTCGAGGTCATGATGATGATGGTGTTCTTGAAGTCCACCTGGTGGCCCTGCGCGTCGGTGAGGTGGCCGTCCTCGAGGATCTGCAGGAGCGTGTTGAACACGTCCGGATGGGCCTTCTCGATCTCGTCGAACAGGACCACGCTGAACGGCTTGCGCCGGACGGCCTCGGTGAGCTGTCCGCCCTCCTCGTACCCGACGTAACCGGGGGGCGAGCCGACGAGGCGTGACACCGTGTGCTTCTCCATGTACTCGGACATGTCGAGCTGGATCAGCGCGTCCTCGTCTCCGAAGAGGAACTCCGCGAGCGCCTTCGAGAGCTCGGTCTTCCCGACGCCCGATGGGCCTAGGAAGATGAACGAGCCGGACGGCCGTTTCGGGTCCTTCAGGCCGGCCCGCGTGCGACGGATGGCCTTGGAGACGGCCGTGATCGCATCGTCCTGGCTGATGATGCGCTTGTGGAGCTCGTCCTCCATGCGGAGCAGCTTCTCCGTCTCCTCCTCGGTGAGCTTGAAGACCGGGATGCCCGTCCACGTCGAAAGGACCTCGGCGATCTCCTCCTCGTCCACCTCGGAGAGCACATCCATCTCGCCGGACTTCCACTCGCGCTCGCGGCGTTGGCGCTCCTCGAGGAGCTGGCGCTCCTCGTCGCGCAGGCCCGCCGCCCGCTCGAAGTCCTGGGCGTCGATCGCGGACTCCTTCTTCAACCGGACCTCGGCGATCCTCTCGTCGACCTCGCGGACGTCGGGCGGCGCGGTCATGCGGCGGATCCGCATGCGCGAGCCGGCCTCGTCTATGAGGTCGATCGCCTTGTCCGGCAGGAACCGGTCGGAGATATAGCGGTCGGCCAGGTTCGCGGCCGCGACCAACGCGTCGTCGGTGAACGACACTCGGTGGTGTGCCTCGTACCGGTCGCGCAGGCCCTTCAGGATGTCGATCGTGTGGGCAACCGTGGGCTCGTCGACGCTTATCGGCTGGAATCGGCGCTCGAGCGCCGCGTCCTTCTCGAGGTGCTTGCGGTACTCGTCGCGGGTCGTGGCGCCAATCGTCTGGAGCTCTCCGCGCGCGAGCATCGGTTTCAGGATGCTCGCGGCGTCGATCGCGCCCTCGGCGGCGCCGGCGCCGACGAGCGTGTGTAGCTCGTCGATGAACAGCACGATGTCGCCGCGCGTTCGGATCTCCTTCAGGACCTTCTTCAGCCGCTCCTCGAAGTCGCCGCGGTAGCGGGAACCCGCCACCAGAGCACCTAGGTCGAGCGTGTAGATCTGCTTGCCCTTCAGGGTCTCGGGGACATCGCCCTTCACGATGTTCTGCGCGAGGCCCTCGACGATGGCTGTCTTGCCGACCCCGGGCTCCCCGATCAGGACCGGGTTGTTCTTCGTGCGGCGCGAGAGCACCTGCATGACCCGCTCGATCTCTTTCTCGCGACCGATGACGGGGTCGAGCTTCTGCTCGCGCGCGAGCTGGGTGAGGTTCCGACCGAACTGGTCGAGGACCGTCGAGCCCTGCGGTCCGCCCGATTCGGATGAAGGCTGCTCCTTGCCCCCCGTGTAGCCGGACAGCAGCTGGATGACGGTCTGACGGACACGGTTCAGGTCGGCCCCGAGCTTCTGAAGGACCTGGGCGGCGACGCCCTCACCCTCGCGGATCAGGCCGAGCAGGATGTGCTCGGTGCCGATGTAGTTGTGTCCGAGCTGCAACGCCTCGCGCAGCGAAAGCTCCAGCACCTTCTTCGCGCGGGGCGTGAACGGTATGTGGCCCGTCGGCGCCGCCTGCCCTTGGCCGATGATCTCCTCGACCTGCTGGCGGACGGCTTCGAGCGAGATGTTCATCGATTCGAGAGCCTTGGCGGCGACGCCCTCGCCCTCGTGGATCAGCCCGAGCAGGATGTGCTCGGTGCCGATGTAGTTGTGGTTCAGCATCCTCGCTTCTTCTTGGGCGAGGACCACGACCCGCCTGGCTCGGTCAGTGAAGCGTTCGAACATGTCCAGAGTCCTCCGTGCCGAAGCCCGTTCCTCGTGTCGTTCCGAGGATCAGCGGACCACGTCCTACCCTCGAAGCGGGTCGGGCGCCTCGAACGGCGCTCTTGTCGCGCCTCCGAAGCGCCCCACGCTCGCAGTATACCCTGGCCCTCCGATACGCCCGGAAACAGCTCCTGTGGCGCGAGACCTGCAGCTCTCCTCTCGACCGCGTCTCTCACCTGGATATTCGGGAGGCACGGGGCCGGAGATGAGGCGCCGTGCGAAGGTTGAAGCCCTAGGCCGAGGAAGCTTGCGCATCACCCGAACGGGCTATCCAGATTCCCCCCGAACGGCCAGTTGTCCGAGCAGCCAAGTCTCGGGCAAGATGTGCAAGTCCCGTTCGCGGGCGTCTTCCCCCCGGTCTTCCCTGCTAGGAGACGATGACGTTGCGGGTGCTGGTCGTGGACGATCACCCGGCGTTCCGCCGGGCGCTTACGTCCGCCCTTCGGATGGTGGACGACATAGAGGTGGCGGGTGAGGCCGGCGGCGGTGTTGCGGCGACCCAGCAGGCGGCAGAGCTCGAGCCCGATCTCGTGCTGATGGACCTCTCGATGCCAGATCTGTCGGGGATCGACGCCATGCAGGAGATCCACCGCAAGAAGCCCGACCTGCCCGTCGTCATCCTGACCGCCCACGCCGACACCGGCATGGAGCGGGAGGCCCGTGCGGCCGGCGCCTCTGGATTCCTGGCGAAGGGGACGGCGCTCGAGGACCTGGTCATCGTCCTCCACGAGGCCGCGGAGGACAGCGGGCAGTAGCCGCCTCAGCCCTCCTCGGGGCGGAGGTGCGGGAACAGGATCACGTCGCGGATCGATGGCACATCCGCGAGGATCATCAGCAGCCGGTCGATCCCGATGCCGATGCCGCCGGCCGGCGGCATCCCGTGTTCGAGCGCCACCAGGAAGTCCTCGTCGAACGGGTGCGTGGCCTCCTCGCCGGCCGCTCGCTGGGCCGCTTGCAGCTCGAACTTGGCGCGCTGCTCGTCCGGGTCGGTGAGCTCTGTGAACGCGGTCGCGAGCTCCACGCTGCCGATCACCAGGTCGAAGTGCTCGGTCAGCCCTGGGTTCGCGCGGTGCGGACGCGCGAGCGGCGAGACCTCGCGCGGGAAGTCACAGACGAAGGTCGGCTCCCACAGCGTCTCCTCCACGAGCTTCTCGAACAGCTCCTGCGCGATCTTGCCCGGCCCCCATACGGGATCGACGTACACCCCGTGCCGGTCTGCCAGTGCACCGAGGTCGTTCCGCTCGAGCGTGACCTCCTCACCGACGGCCTCGCTCACGCTGCCGAGCACGGTCACGCGCCGCCACGGTGGCGTCAGGTCCAGCGTCCGCCCCCGAAAACCGAAGACGAGCGAACCGCGGACCTCGGTCGCGCACGCCGTGATCAGCTCTTGGGCGAGGCGCATGATCGCCTCGTAGTCCGCGTAGGCCTCGTAGAACTCGAGCATCGTGAACTCGGGGCTGTGCTCGCGATCGATGCCCTCGTTGCGGAAGTTGCGGCCGATCTCGTACACGCGCTCGAGCCCGCCCACGAGTAGCCGCTTCAGATAGAGCTCGAGCGAGATCCGGAGCTTCAGCTCGACGTCCAGCACGTTGTGGTGCGTGGTGAACGGTTTCGCCAGGGCGCCGCCGGCGATGGCCTGCAGCACCGGTGTCTCGACCTCGATGTAGCCGCGTGCGTCGAGCTCGCGGCGCATCGTGCGGAGCACCTTCGCTCGCGCCGTCGCATATGAGCGCGCGGTCGGGTCGGTCGCGAGCTGCAGGTAGCGCTGGCGCTGCTGGAGCTCGGGGTCCTTCAGACCGTGCCACTTCTCCGGCAGCGGCCGCAGGGCCTTGGTGAGCATCACAAGCCGCTCCACGAAGATCGAGAGTTCGCCCTTGCGCGTGGCCCCGACCCGGCCGGTCGCCCCCACGATGTCGCCGAGGTCGACCTCATGCAGGACCACGACGGAGTCCTCGTCGAGGTTCTCGGCGCTGCACACCAACTGGATGTCGCCGGTGCGGTCGCGAAGCGTCAGGAACACGAGTCTGCCGAACCGCCGCGCGAGCACGACCCGGCCGGCAACGGCAACGACGTCGGCCGTCACCGAGCCCGGCACGAGCTCCGCGTACTTCTCGCGGAGGTCGGCGGCGTGCGCGTCGGGCACGAAGCCGAACGCGAACGGCTCGATCCCCCTACCCCTGAGACGCTCCAGGCTCTTGCGCCGAGCGCGCAGGACATCGCGCTCTCGGAACCCGGCGTCGTCACTCATCGGAAGCTCCCACGTTCCGCTCGAAGACGAGCCGGAGCCCTTCCAGCGTGAGCCACTCGTCGTGCACGTCGACGCTTCGGCAGTGCGCCACGATCGCCGACGCGAGGCCGCCCGTCGCCACGACCTTCGCCTCGCCGCCGAGCTCGGCCTTCATCCGCTCGACGATGCCGTCGGTCTCGGCCGCCGTGCCGTAGATCAACGCCGACTGGATCGCCTCGACCGTGTTCTTGCCGATCACCGAGCCCGGCGCGTGCAGCTCGACCACCGGGAGCCGGGCGGTCGCCGACGAAAGGCCGAGGTTCGACACCTGGACGCCCGGCGCGATCACGCCGCCGAGGAACTCGCCCTTGGCCGAGACGGCGTCGTAGGTCGTCGCCGTCCCGAAGTCGATCACGATGCACGGGCCGCCGTAGCGTGCGAACGCAGCAAGCGCGTTGACGATGCGGTCGGCGCCGACCTCTCGAGGATTGTCGGTGAGGATCGAGATACCGGTTCGCGTCCCCGGCTCGACCACGATCGGCGGAAAGTTGAAGTAGCGGTCGACCATGTCGCGCAGGGACGAGGTCGAGTTCGGCACCACCGACGAGAGCACGACACCGGTGATCTGGCGTGAGAACGAGAGTCCCTGCTGCTCGAGAAGGCCGCCGAAGATCACCGCGAGCTCGTCGGCCGTGCGCTCCGGATCGGTGGACATACGCCAGTGCCACTTCAGCTCGGCGCCCTGGAACACGCCGAGCACGGTGTTCGTGTTGCCGACGTTCACGGCGAGCAGCACCCGATCCCACCTCCCTCGATGCCGCGCCATCCTCCCACGGTGGGGAGGCCGCCGACACGCGGGCGCGGGAGGGCTCCGGACGGACGGCTCAGGCGGGAGGCAGGAGGAGGTTGTCGATCAGTCGCGTCGTACCGAACCGGGCGGCCACGAGCGCGCGGGCCGGGCGCACGATCTCGCGCACCTCCTCGAAGCTCTCCTCGTCGACGACGGCGGCGTAGTCCAGGCGCGCCGGCGGAGTCGCACCGATCTGACGCTCCATCACCGCGACGAGCCTCGCCGCGTCGCGTTCGCCCGCGTGAGCCATCTCGGCCGCCTCGGAGAGCGCGAGGAAGAGGCACCCGGCCGCCTCTCGCTCCTCCGGCGAGAGGCGCGTGTTCCGTGAGGACATCGCAACGCCGTCGGCCTCCCGCACCGTGGGGCAGGCCACGAGCTGAACCGGGAACGAGAGCTCCTGGACCATCCGCCGCACCACCGCGAGCTGCTGCGCGTCCTTCTCGCCGAAGTAGGCGCGACACCGCCCGACGATGTGGAACAGCTTCGAGACGACCGTCGCGACCCCGCGGAGGTGGCCGGGGCGGCTCGCGCCCTCGAGTCGGTCTGCGAGTGGCCCGGGGTCGATGGTCACCTCGGGCTCGCCGTCCGGATACATCTCCTCGAGCGGCGGGGCGAAGACCAGGTCGACGCCGAGCCGCTCGGCGACCGCCAGGTCCCGCTCCTCGTCCCGCGGGTACGCCGCGAGATCCTCGGGCGCCCCGAACTGCAGCGGGTTCACGAAGACCGACACGATCACGGTCTCGCGTTCGTCGCGAGCACGGCGTATCAGCGACGCGTGACCCTCGTGGAAGGCGCCCATCGTCGGCACGAACCCGACGCCCCGTCCACCTGAACGCGCTGCGTCGCAGACTTCCCGCGCGCCGGCTGCGGTGCGGATCACCTCCACCGCGCGAGCACCTCCTCCACCGTCGCGTGGCCCTCGGGCGAGAGACGCCCGCTGCGCTCGCCGAGGTCGAGCGCGACGCCCGCGAGTGCCACGTACGCCGCGATCGCGGTCGGCGCGTGCGTCGCGAGCGCCTCGAGGTTCCGCTGCACGGTCACGGCGTCCCCGCGGACGGCGGGCCCGGTGAGCGCCCGCGCCGGGCCCATCGCCGCGACGTTGTCGAGCGTCGCGCGCTGCAGCGGCATCGCGAGCCCGATCGGATCGGGCAGGCCGGCCGTGCGGAACATCCCCTCGGCGAGCGCCGTGACCGCAACGAGGTAGTTGGACGCGAACACGGCCGCCGCGTGGTAGAGCGGCTTCACCTCATCCGCGAGGCGGAACGGGCGGCCACCGACGTCCGAGGCCAGCCGCTCGCCGAGCGCGTGACCCTCCTCCGAGAGCGCCGTCACCGCCACACCGGCTCCCGCGATCCGCTCCAGCGCCGCGTCGACGTCGGGGAAGGTCTGCAGGGGATGGATCGAGAGCACCGTGGCGCCGACCGAGTGCGCCGGCGCGAGGGCATCGAGCGACGCCGCACCCGACAGATGCACGACTGCCTGCCCGCGGCCCATGGCGCGGGCCACCGCGAGCGCCGTGCACATCTGCTCGATCGCCGCGTCGGGCGTTCCGATCAGAACGACCTCCGCCGCGCGCGCGGCCTCCACGGGATCGGTGACGGAGACGCCCGGCAGGTACCGCGCCGCGCGCTCCACGGTCGCCTTGCGCCCCGACACCGCGACGATCCGGTGCCCGGCGTCCCGCAGACGCACCGCGAATGCTGTCCCGACGCGTCCCGCCCCCACGACCGCGACGTCCATCCGCCCGGAGTCTCCCACGTCAGAGCGGTGGGACGACCGGAACCTCGAGCGGCGGAGCGAACGGTCGCACACCGAGGACGGCGTCCGGACCCGTCCGGAGCGTCGAGGGTCGGCGCCCGCCGGGGAGCGGTGGGTCGATCTCGAGCTCGGTGAGCGGCACGATCACGAACGCGCGCTCGTGCATACGAGGGTGTGGAACCGTGAGGTCCGGGTCGTCGATCGTCCGATCATCGTAGGTCAGCACGTCGACGTCGATCGCCCGCGGCCCCCAGCGCTCCGTCCGCACCCGCCCGAGCGCGTCCTCGACGGCGCTGCAAGCTTCCAGCAGCCCACGAGGCGAACGGTCGGTCGCTACCTCGATCACAGCGTTCAGGTACTCGGGCTGCGGGGGTCCGCCAACGGGGTCGGACTCGTACACGCGGGACGAGCGCACGACCCGCACGCCGGGTTGCGCCGCAAGCAGTTCGACGGCACGCTGGAGGCTCGACAGACGGTCTCCGAGGTTGGACCCGAGCCCGAGGTATGCGCTGACCGCCACGGCCATCGGTCAGGCTTCCCCATCGACGGTGGCCGCGGCCGCGACGCCCTGCACGTCGCTCGACCGCGCGGCCGCCGGCTTGTGAACGATCGCCGTCGCGCGCACGACGCCCGGCATGTGCGCGACGGCTCTCGCGACCGCATCCGCGATCGTCTCGAGCAGGTCGAACGACTCGTTCGCGACGACCTCGCGGGTCACCGCGATGAGCTTGCGGTAGTCGGCCGTGTCGTCGAGCGAGTCGCCCGACACCCGTGCCTCGACGTCGAGGTCGACCACGAACTCCTGCGGATCGTCCTTCTCGCCGGGACTCGCGCCGTGGCGACCGCTCGCGCGGATGCCGGTCAGGAATAGGCGGTTGGTCGTCACGGACCCCTCCTCATCTCGTCTCCGATGGCGCCGTTCATCGGGATCGGTGACGCGCCTGCGTGCGTGATCGCATCGACGACCCTCACGACGCGCACCATCTCCTTCACATCGTGAACGCGGACGGCGTGCGCGCCCTTCGCGACGAGCCACGCAACGGCCCCGGCCGTGCCCTCGACCCGCTCGCCCTCCGGCAGATCGAGCAGAGTGCCGATGAACCGCTTCCGCGACGGGCCGACGAGAACCGGCCGCCCGAGATCGAGCAGCACGTCGAGGTTCCGCATCAGCGTGAGGTTGTGCTCCAGGCTCTTGCCGAACCCGATCCCGGGATCGATACAGAGACGCGCGGAGTCGATCCCGGCGAATCCGGCCGCCTCCACGCGCTCGCGCAGGAACCCGTGAACCTCCGCCACGACGTCGTCGTAGTGCGGCACCTCCTGCATCGTCTTCGGCTCGCCCTTCATGTGCATCAGGACCATCGCCGCTCCAGCGTTGCGTACGACGTTGAGCATGCTCGGGTCGCGACCGGCCGAGACGTCGTTCACGATCGTCGCGCCGGCCTCGAGCGCCGCGACCGCCACCTCGGGCTTGCGCGTGTCGATCGAGATCGGGACGCCGGGAATCTCCTCGACCAGCCGCTCGATCACGGGGAGCACGCGGTGGAGTTCCTCATCGGCCGGGACCGGATCCGAGCCGGGACGCGTCGACTCGCCGCCGACGTCGATGATGTCCGCGCCGTCGGCGGCCATCTGCACGGCGTGCCGCGCAGCGAACACCGCCCCGAAGAACCGCCCGCCGTCGGAGAACGAGTCGGGCGTGATGTTCAGGACACCCATCACGAGCGTCCGCTCGCCGCAGTCGAACACGCGGTCGCCGATCTTCCAGATGGGGTGGCTCATGTGCTCCATCGTATCGGGGTCGGTGGGAAGGCCAGGCACGCTCGAAGAAGGGCGGAAGAGCGGGTCGGCCCGCCGCAGGTTCGTCCTCTCCGCGGGACGCCTACCGCGGTGACCGCGCGCCGCCGGTAGCCGCTCCGCCACCGCCCACAGCCGCGTGCAGTCCCATCGGGATGAGGATGCCGAGCGCGATCCCGACCCCCGCGGCGACGGCCGCCACCGTCAACGTCGGGTAGATGACCGCGAACTGCTGGGTCAGGATCAGGAAGGATCCCGCCAGGAGGATGCCGGCCAACACGCCCGCTCCGAGCCCGCCGACACCGTCCGAAGGCTTCACGGCCGCCACGACGCTCGCCAAGAGGAGGCCGAGGCCGATCACCCCGACGACCGCGCCCGCGATGCCGGCGACGGTCGTGAGCGGGCTCTTGCCGGTGACCTTCACGTACGCGGTTCCCGTGCAGGCGTTGGCGCCCGTGCTCTCGCCGACGACCTTGTAGACACCCACGCCGTACTTCGCGTACGTCGCGACGTTCATGGTGTGGCCCCACGAGGTTCCGGTGTCGGTCCCGCTCCATACCGCCCAGCGGATGCCGGCGAACTCGAGCGCCACCTTCTGCCCGGTGACCGACTCCTGGGACTTCACCTCGATCTGGATGGTCCCGTCGTAGGGGACCTCGAGCGCGGTCCCCGAGGTCGAGATCTGGTTCACGTCGACGCCGTTCATCGCGGCGGTGCAGGGGCCGCTCACCTGCGCGGCCGCGCTCCCCCCAAGGGCCCAGAGCCAGCCGACAACCGCCAGCGCTAGGACCGAGAGGAACGGGTATGCCTTCCGGCGGCGCATCGCGCCTCACCTCCGTCGGGTCGGGGGACGGTCTGATCGGAGTCTAGTCCGAGAAGGCCTGCCGCCCGAACCCGGCAGGACGACCGCGTCACGGGGCAGCGGCGGAGGGCCCTGCCAGGGCTGGACCGAGCGTCCGCTACCCGTGCTTGCCGATGTGGCTCATGGCCTCCTGGCGGGTCCGGGCGTCCGTCCGGAACAGCCCGCGCACCGCGGAGGTAAGCGTGAGCGAGCCCGGCTTCTTCACGCCGCGCATCGTCATGCACAGGTGCTCGGCCTCGATCACGACGAACACGCCGCGTGGCTCGAGCGCCGTGTCGATCGCGTTCGCGATCTGCGTGGTGAGTCGCTCCTGCACCTGGAGGCGCTTTGAGAACACGTCGACCACACGCGCGATCTTCGAGAGGCCCGTGATCCGCCCATCCTTGCTCGGGATGTAGGCGACGTGCGCCTTCCCGACGAAGGGCAACATGTGGTGCTCGCACATCCCGTACAGGGGGATGTCCTTCACCATGATCATCTCGTCGAAGTCGGCGCCTGGGACTACGCTGACGAGCGGCTCCGCCGCAGTCTGCATGCCGGCGAAGATCTCTTCGTACATCTCGGCGACGCGCTCCGGCGTCTCTCTGAGGCCCTCGCGGTCGGGGTCGTCGCCGATCCCGGCGAGGATAGACCGGACGCCCTCCTCGATCTTCGCCCTGTCGAAGCCGGCCATGGCGGACACTCTACCCGTCGGTCGGTATCACGGCGCGAGAGCCTAGCCGATGGGGTTCGGCGGGATCGTACCGGGGGTCTCGAGCCGCCGGGTGCGGACCGCGCGACGCGACACGGCGAGACCGGCCCCTCGCACGGCCAGGTCGCGCTGCGGGCGCTTCGGGATCTCGGACAGGAACCTCTCGACCTCGTCCTTGTCGAGGGTCTCCTTCTCGACGAGGAGCGCCGCGAGCTCGTCGAGCTTCGCGCGGCGCTGCTGGAGGATCTCGAGCGCCTCATCGTGCGCCTCGTCGATCAGTCGCCGCACCTCGGTGTCGATCTCGAACGCGATCTGGTCAGAGTAGTCGGGCTGCGCCGCAAGGTCGCGCCCGAGGAACACCTCGTGCTGCTTCTGGCCCAGCGTGAGCGGTCCGAGCGCGTCGGACATGCCGTACTCGGTCACCATCTGCTTCGCAATCTTCGTAGCCCGCTCGATGTCGTCCGCGGCCCCGGTCGTTATGTCGCCGACGATCAACTCCTCGGCCACGCGACCGCCCAGCAGCATCGTGAGCTCGTCGACGAGCTCCTCACGCGTCATGAGGAACTTGTCCTCCTCGGGCAGCATGAGCGTGTAGCCCAGCGCCCGTCCGCGCGGGATCACGGAGATCTTGTGTACCGGGCTGGTATTCGGTAGCACATGCCCGACCAGCGCGTGCCCACCCTCGTGGTAGGCGATCATGCGTTTCTCGCGGTCGCTCATCGCTCGGCTCTTCCGCTCCGGGCCGGCCATCACGCGGTCTATGGCCTCCTCGAGCTCCTTCATCGAGATGGCCTTCTTGCTCCAGCGGGCCGCGAGGAGTGCCGCCTCGTTGATGACGTTCGCGAGGTCGGCACCGGTGAAGCCCGGGGTCCGCCGCGCGATCACGTCGAGCTCGACGGTCTCGTCGAACGGCTTGCCGCGCCCGTGGACCCTCAGGATGCCCTTGCGGCCCTCGAGGTCCGGGCGATCGATCACGACGTGCCGGTCGAAGCGGCCCGGTCGCAGCAGCGCCGGATCGAGGATGTCGGGCCGGTTCGTCGCCGCCATGAGGATCACGGTCGTCCGCTGGTCGAACCCGTCCATCTCGACGAGCAGCTGGTTCAGCGTCTGCTCGCGCTCGTCGTGCCCGCCGCCGAGCCCGGCGCCGCGGTGGCGCCCGACGGCGTCGATCTCGTCGATGAACACGATCGCCGGCGCGTTCTGCTTCGCCTGCTCGAACAGGTCGCGCACACGCGCCGCACCGACGCCGACGAACATCTCCACGAAGTCCGAGCCGCTGATCGAGTAGAACGGCACTCCGGCCTCGCCGGCCACCGCGCGGGCGAGGAGCGTCTTGCCGGTGCCGGGCGGCCCGAACAGCAGCACCCCGCGCGGGATCTTGGCGCCCATCGCCTGGAACTTCGCCGGGTTCTGGAGGTACTCCTTGACCTCCTGGAGCTCCTCGATCGCCTCGTCCACACCGGCGACGTCGGAGAACGTGGTCTTCGGCTGGTCCTTTGTGACGACCTTCGCGCGGGCCCTTCCGAACTGCATAACGCGCCCGCCTCCGCCCTGGGACTGATTCATGATCCAGACGAAAGCCCCGATGATCAGCACCACCGGGATCAGCTGCAGCAGGAACCCGAGGATCGGCGAGCCCTTCTGCGGGTCGATGTTCACCTGGACGCCCTTGTCCTGGAGCTCCTTGACCAGCGTCTCCTCGCCGTCGAGCGGGTAGGGCGCCTGGTACTTGGAGTCGTCGACGAGCTCGCCCTGGATCTTCCCGTCGCCCTCGAGGAACGTCGCCGACGCGACCCTGTCCTCGCCGACCGCGGCCTGGAACTGGCTGTAGGTGAGCTTGCTGCCCGCGTGGGTCCAGCCGGTGAGCAACACGAACAGCCAGATCGCGATCAGCACCACGAGGATGTAGACCGCGGGTCCCCGAAGGAGCCGGCGGAACGGGGACTCGGGCGGGGCCAACGCTGCTCCTCTCGGCTATCTAGCTGCGGAGATGCTACGGGGCCCAGCCAAGTGGGCCCTCGGCGAGGATAGCACGGAGGTCACTCCGGCCGAGACCCTAGCGGATGCCGCTGTCCACCCTGACGTCGACCTGCGCGTACCCGCTGGAGGGTTCCGCCGGCTACGAGATGTCGCGGTAGGCCTCGGGCTTCAACGTCCCGATGTACGGCAGATTCCGGTACTTCTCCGCGAAGTCCAGGCCGTAGCCGACGACGAACTCGGGTGGGATCTCGAAGCCCTTGTAGCGGATGTCGAGGGCAACCCGCTGGATCCCCGACTTCTGCAGGAGCGCACACACCTCGAGCGAAGCGGGCCGACGGCCCCGGAGGTTCTTCAGCACGTAGTTCAGCGTGAGGCCCGAGTCCACGATGTCCTCGACGAGCAGGACATCGCGGCCCTCGATGTCGTGGTCCAGGTCCTTGAGGATGCGCACGACCCCGGAGGTCCTGGTGGCCACCCCGTAGGAGGCGACCGCCATGAAGTCGAAGTCGACCGGTAGGTGGATGTGGCGAGCGAGGTCCGCCATCATCACGAACGCGCCCTTCAGGACACCGACGAGCAGCAGATCGCGGCCCTCGTAGTCGTGGGTGATCTGGGCACCGAGGTTCCGCAGCGTGCCCTGGATCTCCTCCGCTGTGATCAGGACGTGCTCGATGTTCCGCTCGTACTCGGCGGTGTCCGCCGGCACGTCCATCGCGACGATGAGGTCCTGCGGCTCAGACAGTGCGACCCGGCCTTCCATCCCGTTCTCCTTCGTCCCGGCTCTCGGGGGAAGGACGAGAGAGGGAAACATACTCCCTGTCGCGCGACGCCTTCAATCCGTGGGCGAGATCGCGGCGGCGGCCCGGCCTCCCGGCCGCGAGATCGAGGACCGCGTCGACGTCCTCCTTGGTAGCGGGGGGACCTCCGATCCGCAGGGCGGCCTGGCGGACCACGCGAGCGGCGACGGCCTTCGGCAGTTGCACGAGCCGATCGACCGCGAGGTCGGCACCCTCGGCCGTCTGCTCGCAGACGTCGAGGAACACCGCGCGTGCCTGCCGGCCGAGTTCGTCGGCGTCGTCGCGGAGGAGCGCGGACGTGCGCGCGAGCGGCTCGCGCACCGACCGGCCGAGCGCCCGCTCGAGTGCGGGGAGCCCCTTCAGCCGGAGCGCATTGCGTAGGAAGCGAGGATCACGGTTCGTCGGGTCCTGGCGCGGACGAAGGTGGAGCGCTCGACAGAACGCCTCGACCTCCTCCCGCGTGACATCGATGAGCGGCCGGACGAACGGGCCGACCGCCGGACGGATGCCGCTCACGGCATCGAGCCCGAGGCCGGACAGCGCCGCGAGCAGGACCGTCTCGGCCTGGTCGTCCTGCGTGTGGGCGATCGCGATCCGCCGGGCGCCGACCTCGCGCTGGACCTCGTGGATCGCGCGCAGGCGCTCGCCGCGCGCCCAGGCCTCGACGGACTCGCCTCTTCGCGGACTGGTCTCGGCGACGCGGGAGTGGAACCGCACCTTCAGCCGGGCCGCGAGTCGCCGGACGTACTCGGCATCGCCCGCGGAGTCGGTGCGGAGCCGGTGGTCGAGGTGGAAGACCTCGAGCCTGACCCGAAAGAGCCGGCGCAGGTGGTACAGCGAGTACAGGAGACACACGGAGTCGGGCCCGCCGGACACGGCGACGAGCACCGTGTCCCCCGGGAGGAACATCTCGCCAGCGCGGGCGGTAGCCGTCACCCGCTCGAGCACTCGGGAGACCGCCGTCGGGCGCGACATCAGCTGCCGGCGACCCTAGCGAGCCACCGATCGGGGTCCACGACCTCTTCCAGCGTCGGGAGGTTGGCTTCGTCCGCCCACACGACGTTGAGCCCATCCATGCCGGAGCGCTCGACGACCGCGCTCACGAACCGCTCTCCGATGTCGTACTGGCGAACCTTCGACTCGAACCCGATCGCGCGCTGGAACGTCCGCTCGATGCCGCCCGCACGGCGCCGCTCCTTCAGCGCCCGCCGCATCCGGTCGAGGTCGTGGACTCGGCCGGCCCCGACCTGGTTCATCACGAAGGTCGCGTGACCCTCGAGGAGCGACATCATCGCCTGCATCCGGCGGAAGAGCTGCCGCTGCTCGGGAGTCATGAGCAGCAACAGGGCCCCGCCCCCACGCCAGTCCACGCCGTTGCGTATCTCCGCGGTCGCGCGCCTAAGCTGCTCGACGAGTTGTTTCGAGTCCAGCTGCGCGGTGTCGAGGTAGGCGTTCACCTGGCGCGAGAGGTGGCCGAGCAGCCACGGCGTGCCCCCGAACTGCAGGCGGTGCGTGACCTCGTGCAGAGCGACCCACAGGTGGAAGTCGCGCGCCGGCAGCCCGTAGCGGCGCTGTACCTCGGCGAGATTCGGTCCCACGAAGTAGATGAGGCCCTCGTCGTCGGGAGGCAGGAAGACGTCGTACTGGCCGAGCACCTTCTTGGACATGTAGCCGAGCAGCAGGCCGATCTGCGCTCCGAGCGCCTTGCGACGGACGTCGGAGCGGCTCGGATGCGCCGCAAGCATCCGCTGCGCGAGCGGCTCGAGCAGACGCTGCAGTCCGAGGAGGTTCGCGCGGGCCCACTCGCCGCGGGACATCACCCAAGCGCGGGAGCGGAAGCCCTCGGCCCGAAGGCCAGTGAACTCGGAGACGAGCACCTCGGCGCGCGGAACAACCCCGGCGAGATCCTCGCGCAGGCGAGCGCGATCAACCGCGAAGAGCGACGGCCCGGAGCCGCCGACCCGTCTCCCGACCTCGGCGGCCGTGCCCCAATCGACCAACCGGGCCGCGGCCGAGCCCATCGACCAGTCGACCTCGGCTGCCTTCATGGGCCCACGGAACGCATGGCGCGGATTCTAACAACGTCGTTCTGAGCCGGAGGAGGGACTCGAACCCTCGACCTACCACTTACGAGGCGGTTGCTCTGCCAGGCTGAGCTACTCCGGCGCCGTGGCTGAGTGTACCCAAGAGGCCAGCATCACCTCTCGCGAGTCGGTCTCCCGGGCTGCGGTCGCCACACGGAGGAACGCGCGCTCGAGAAGGAGGCGCGGGTTGAGGTTCAGGTCCTCGGCAAGTGCGGCGCGCGCCTCCTCGACGGCGCCGAGCGCGCGCGTCGCCACGGCGACCGACCCGGTTTCCGGCGTGCGATCCAGGTTGATCAGCAGCTCGCGTCCGCCGCCGAGGGTTCCGACGATGCGGTCCCGGAGCATCGCCGACACCGCGAGCAGGACCCAGTCGACGTAGTCGCGCTCGGCGCGCGTAACGCGCCGCTTGTGCCGTTCCTCGAGCCGCCGGATCGCCCCCCGGTAGACCTCCTCGGGCCGCCCACGTTCATCCATGAACGGCGCGAGATCCTCCTCGAGCGCGTCCTTCAGACCCTTGCGGTAGTCGGCGGCCGCCGTGAGCACGGTGTCGGCCGCTGCGAGCGCGCCGGACGGGCCTCGCGCCGCCTGGGCGAGTGCTCGGGCGGCAACGTCACGGAACGACAGTCCATCGGACCCAGTCGCCAGACGCCGTGCGCGGCCGAGGTTCCCGCCCGCGAGGCGCGCCACCAGTGCAGCGAGCGCGGGGGCGATCCCCTCACCCTCGAGTGTGCGGACGACGAAGCCCTCGGCGAGCGGCCGGAACGTCACGACATGGCAGCGGGAGAGCACCGTCTCGGGTAGCTCGTGCGGCCGCGCCGACAACAGCAGGAGGATCGAGTCGGCCGGCGGCTCCTCGAGGACCTTCAACAGCACGTCGGCCGCAGCCGGGTTTAGCCGATCGGCCTCGCGGATCACGAAGATCTTCCGACCCGGCTCTGGCGCTGTGCGGAACGCCGGGTGCCACACCTCCGAGCGCACCGTCTCGACGTGGATCTCGCGACCCTCGGGCTCCACCATGAACTCGTTCGGGTGCCGGTCGTCGAGCGCGAGCCGGCAGTCGCGGCACTCCCCACACCCACCCCGCTCGCACAGCAGCGCCGCCGCGAACGCCCGCGCCGCAAGGCTCTTCCCACACCCCTCCGGCCCGGCGAACAGGTATGCGTGGTGAGGCCTCGCCATCGCCTGTTGCAGGAATGCCATCGCCTGGTCCTGGCCGGGCACACGCGAGAGGACCGGGGTCGCGGTCGGGGACTCAGGCGCCGTGGTCGTTCTCCTCGCGCTCGCGGAGAGCCCGTTTCAGCGCCTCCACGACCTGCGCGTGAACCTTCTCCGGCGTGTCGTTCGCGTCGATCACGACGATCCGCTCCGGGTGCTCCTCGGCTATCTTCAGGTATGCATCGGCGACCTTCGCGTGGAACTCGCTCGACTCCATCTCGATCCGATCGCGCTCCTCGAGGGAGCGGAGCAATCCGGCCTCCGGCTCGAGGTGCAGCAGGACCACGAGGTCGGGGAACAACCCTTGGGTCGCCCAGACGTTCAACGTCAGCACGTCCTGCTCACCGAGGCCGCGAGCCCAGCCCTGGTATGCAAGCGAGGAATCGATGTACCGATCGCAGACGACCACCTTGCCCTCGGCGAGGGCGGGACGGATGACCGTGACGACGTGCTGCGCCCGAGCCGCGGCGAACAGCAGCGCCTCGGTCCGAGGCTCGATGTGCCCGGTGCCGTGGTCGAGCAGCACCTCGCGCAGCCGCTCGCCGATCTCGGTGCCGCCGGGTTCGCGCGTGACCAGAACGTCCACGCCCTCAGACTCGAGCCACTCCTTCGCGAGCCGTATCTGAGTGCCCTTGCCCGAACCCTCCACACCCTCGAGCGCGATGAAGAGGCCCTTCGTCGGCGGCCGCTTCAGCTTCGGGATCAGCGCGAGCAGCTTCGGCCGGCTCACGCGGAAACGCTTCAGGCCCTTGCGGGTAACGCCGGCTGCGGCGATCACCCCGAGCGCGGCAACCCACAACGCGATCCGAGTGCCAGCGAAGTCGAACCGCTGACCCCCGACATACGCCTGGTGGTTGCCGACGATGCCGGCTAGCGCCGGGAACGCCACGAGCGAGAGGAACAGACCGAACCGCGACAGGACGGTGATCGATCCGAAGGTGCGGCCGCGGTACTCGTCGGCCACGTTCTCCTGGAGCAGGACGTAGCCAGAGACCCACGTCGCGCCGCAGAAGACGCCCAGTACGACCGTAAGCAGCGCCGCCATCGTGATGTTCGGCATGGCCCCGAGGACGATGAGCGTAGCCGCAGCCGCGGTCATCGACCACACGAACACGATCTCCCGCTCGACTATCTTGGCAAGCCTGTTCACACTCGCCATACCGACAGCCATCCCGACCCCGAAGGATGTGACCAGCACCCCCCACCCCGCCGAACCGTCCGCCGAGCCGGCGGAGAGCGTGTTCGTCGCGAAGATCGCCCCGAGAGCCAGGACGGCACCGACGGCGCTGAACGCGGCCACGATGCCCACCGTCATGGCCGAAGCGAGGGAGTTCTCCCGCAGGAACCGGAACCCGTCGGCGATGTCCCGCCAGGCTCGCGACATGTCGAACCGCTCGAACCTGCGCGCGGCCGGTGTGCGGATGGAGATCCGACTCAGCATGAGCGCCGAGAAGAGGAACGTCCCGGCGTCGAGCCATAGGGCGAGCGACTCGGGGTTGTCGTGGAAGTACGCGATGTCCGCGCCGAGCAGGTTCGTCGAGACGAACGCGAGAACCGCGAACACCGACCCTCCGATCGGGAGCGTCCCGTAGGTCGTGATGAGGCCGATCGAGTTCGCGTTCGGCAACTGTCGGCGAGGCACCAGGTTCGGTAGCGACGCGTCCCGCGCAGGGGTCCACAGGAGCGACAGGCTCTCGATCACGAACGACAGGATGTAGATGCCCCACAGGTGGGACAGGAAGGGCATCGAGCCGTAGAGGGCCCCGCGCCCGAGGTCGGCGACGATCATGATGCGCTTACGGTCCATCCGGTCGACGAGTGCTCCCGCCAGTGGACCGAACAAGACCGCCGGCAGCATCCGCACGAGCATCACGCCCGACGCCGCGAAGTAGGCGGCGGCGCCCTTCCCGCCGATCCGGGTCACGAGCGCCAGGACCGCCGTGAACCCGACCCAGTCCCCGAGCGAGGACACCGACATCGCGGCGAGCAGCCGCGAGAAGGCAGGGTGAGTGAGGAGGTCCTTGAGGGTCGCCGACCTCGTGCCGCGGAGCTGCGCGACCTCGTCGGCGATGCTCGACAACTAGCCCTCCGCCGTCGCCGGACCGCCGTCGCCGGACTCGGACCGGGAGCGGCGGGCCGACGCTCGCTTCGCCGGCGATCTCTTCCGCGCCTTCGCCCGCGCTTGCCTCGTCGCCGCCTTCCCCGCCCGCGTTTCGGCCTCGGCCCCCGGGTCCCCGTGCCTCGTTACGGTGAGACGGGTGTCGAGCTCGCAGCCGCAGTTCCAGCAGCGGAAGCTCTTCGGCCGCCGCAGCAGCAGCGATCCGCACTCGGGGCAGGGACGGTCGGGGTACGGCGGGTTGCTGATGGCAAGGTCGCACTCCGGGTACCGGTCGCACCCGAAGAACGGGCCGAACCGGGTGCGCTTCTCGACCAGCTCGCCCTTCCCGCACTGCGGGCAGGTGACGCCGGTGCGCTTCGGCGACTGCTTCTTGATGTACTTGCACTCTGGGTAGCCGGAGCACCCGATGAACGGCCCGAAGCGCCCGACCCTCTTCTGGAGCTGGCGCCCGCACTCGGGGCAGGTCTCGTCGAGCATCTCGGGCTCGGCGCGCTCCTCGCCGTTCAGGTTCCGGATGTACCGGCACCCCCCGTCCTCGTCGGCGTACCGGTTGCACCCGATGAAGAAACCGTACCTACCCAGACGCTTCTGCAAGTGCCCGGGCGGCGTTCGCTTCTCCTCGATGCACCTCGGGCAGTCCTCGTCGAGGTCCTCGACGTAGCGCTCGAACTTCTCCTCCGCTCGGTCGAGGGCCGCCTTGAACGGGCCGTAGAACTCGTGGAGCACCTGGGTTCGGCTGGCCTGCCCCTCGGCGATCTCGTCGAGCTCCTCCTCCATCTCGGCGGTGAAGTGCACGTCGACGATGTCGGCGAAGTGCTCGACCAGGCCATCCGTGACGACCTCGCCCACGTCCTCGGGGAAGAAGCGCTTGTCCTCCAGCCGCACGTACCCACGGTCCTGGATGGTGGAGATGATCGAGGCGTAGGTGGACGGCCGGCCGATGCCGAGCTCCTCGAGGGTCTTCACGAGCGACGCCTCCGTGTACCGGGGCGGCGGCTGCGTGAAGTGCTGCTCGGGCAGGATCTCGAGCATCCGCAAAGCCTCGCCGGCCGTGAGCTCCGGCAGACGGGCTTCCACGTCCTCATCGGGGCCTTCGTCGCGACCCTCCGTGTAGACGCGGATGAACCCGTCGAAGACCCGGGTCTGGCCGGTCGCGCGCAGCCCGTAGCGGACATCGTTCGCGGTCGCCTCGACGTCGACGCCGACCTGATTGAAGCGCGCCTCGGCCATCTGCGTTGCCACGGTGCGCTGCCAGATCAGCGTGTACAGGCGGAGCTGGTCGCGGCCGAGCGCCGACGCGACCCGCGCAGGCGTCTGCAGCACGGTGGTGGGGCGGATCGCCTCGTGGGCCTCCTGCGCGTTCCGCGAACGCGTCTTGTACCGGCGCGGCTCCTTCACCGCGTACGCTTCGCCGAACTCGGTCCGAACGACCTCGGCGATCTCGCGCAGGGCGCTCTCGGCCAGGTTCACGGAGTCGGTCCGGATGTAGGTGATGAGCCCCACGATGCCTTCGCCGGGCAGGTTCACGCCCTCGTAGAGCCGCTGCGCGACGGTCATGGTCTTGCGGGCGCCGAACCCAAGCTTCCGGGCGGCCTCCTGCTGGAGCGTCGAGGTGGTGAACGGCGGCGCCGGCGAGCGCTTGCGCTCCTTGCGCTCGACGTTCACCACGCGGTAGGCGGCGCGGCTCAGCCGTTCGACGTGTGTCGCGGCGTCGGCCTCGGTCGAGAGCACGACACCCTTCTTGTCCGGCGAGGCGGCGAGTTTGCCTCCGGGAACGTCGGCGAGCCGGGCGAGGAACGGCTGCTCGACGGTCCCGGGGGTGAGGCGGACGTCGACGCTCCAGTACTCGACCGGGTCGAAGGCTCTGATCTCTCGCTCGCGCTCGACGATCAGCCGAACCGCCGGGGACTGGACCCGCCCGGCGGACAGCCCGGGACGAACCTTTCTCCAGAGGATCGGCGAGATCCCGTAGCCGACGAGCTTGTCGAGGATCCGCCGGGCCTCGCGGGCGTCGACGAGCTTGAGGTCGATCTTGCGCGGGTGCTGGAACGCCTCGAGGATCGCGTCCCGCGTGATCTCGGTGAAGGTCACACGCTTGGCCCGAGACAGCTCGACCTTCAACTCATCGGCCACATCGAAGGCGATCGCCTCGCCCTCCCGGTCGAAGTCCGTCGCGAGGACGAGCTCGTCGGCCTTCTTCAGCGCCGATCTCAGCGCGGCGACGTGCTTCTTGGAGTCATCCGGGACGACGTAGTCGGGGGTGAAGTCGTGCTCGATGTCCACGCCATAGCCGCCGTGCTTCTTGGACAGGTCACGGATGTGGCCATAGGAGGCCCGGACCGCGTAGTCCGACCCGAGGTACCTCTCGATGGTCTTCGCCTTGGCGGGCGATTCCACGACCACCAGCGTCTTCGCCATGCCTGCAGCCTTCTTCTCCTTGAGGGGGTCCGGCGGGCCCGGGGCGGGCCTCCGCGCCGCAGGGTACCAGCCCCTTCCGCCACCCCCGGTATCTGCGGAGCCTGGTGATACCCTCGGTCCGTCCCCGGATCGGCTGGAGCACACCCCTGCTCGCGCTGTTCAGCAGCTTCGTCACCGACGAGATCGCCCGGTACGGCTACCTGGCGATCTTGCTGCTCATGGTGCTCGAGTCGGCTTGCGTCCCGATCCCGAGCGAGGTCACGATGCTCTTCGGCGGGGCCCTTGTCTCGGCCTCCTTCCTCGCCCCCGACCAGCAGCTGGACTTCGTGCTCGTCGCCCTCGTCGGAACGGCGGGCAACCTCGTTGGGTCCTGGCTCGCTTACTGGGCCGGGTACGCCGGCGGCCGGCCGCTCATCGACCGCTGGGGCCGGTACCTACTGCTACGTCCGCACGAGATCGACCGGGCCCACGACTGGTTCGAGCGGTACGGGTATGAGGCCGTGTTCTTCGGGCGGCTGCTCCCGGTCGTCCGTACCTTCATCAGCCTCCCGGCCGGCGTCGCCCGGATGAGCTTCGCGAAGTTCACCGCCTACACGCTGCTCGGCTGCCTGCCCTGGTGCTTCGTCCTCACGTTCCTCGGCTACAAACTCGGCGAGCGCTGGGATGAGGTCGAGGCGATCCTGCGCCCATTCTCCTGGCTCATCGCTACCGCCCTCGTCGTCGCGATCGGCTGGTGGGTATGGCGCCGGGTACGGGCGATCCGGGCCGAAACGGCGCCGGTGGACCCGCCGGCCGACGAGTCGCGCCGGAGCTAGAGCCCGATCTCGGGCGCGACCTGCTGCAGGCCCTCGATCGAAACGGCGATGAACTCGTCGAGCGGCAGCTCGATCGAGGCCTCGACACCGATGATCTCCTCGCGGTTCACGCCGGGCGCGAACGCCTTCTCCTTCAGCTTCTTCTTCACAGAGGGGACCTTCATGCCCTCGGCCTTCTCGGGGCGGACGAGCGCTGCGGCCACGAGCAGCCCGGCCACCGCGTCGGCGTGCACGACCGCCTTCGACATCAGGTCGGTGCGGTAGTGCTCGTGCGCGTGCGCGAGTACGCCGTTCACGACCCGCTCGTCGACGCCGACCTCGCGGAGCCACTCGGCCGCCATGTACGCATGTCCCTCGGCATCGTCGCCCGTGTGATCCTGATCGAGGTCGTGGAACAGACCGGTGAGCGCCCACAGCTCCTCGTCCTCGTCGAACCGGCGGGCGAGCGCGCGCATCACGCCCTCTACCGAGATCAGGTGCCGGACCGTCGTCTCCTTCAGCGCTTTCTCACGGCAGAGTCCCACAGCGGCATCGCGGTTCATCACGGCTCCAGGCTGAACGGAACGGAGGCAAGCACCACCCGCGGTTCCGAGAGCATGAGCTGCTTCACGAACAGCGCGTTCTGGTTGTGCAGCAGCATGTGCCGCCACCTCCTGACGACGAACTCCGGGATCACGACCATGGCAAGGGTATCGGGGCGCTCGGTGAAGCGGCGGACCTCCGAAAGTATCGGCACGGTCAGGTCGCGGAAGGGCGCCTCTACGATGTCCAGAGGGACCCCCAGACCCTTCTCGGCCCACTCCTCCTCGATCCGGTAGTCCTGCTCGGGATCGAGGTCGAAGTAGATGGCCCGCGTCTCGCTCGCCTCGAGCGCCTGCGCGTAGTTGACCGCCCGGATGGTGGCGTCGTGGATCGCGGAGACGAACACCAGAGCCACCGTGCGCTGCGGGATTAGGGCACGACCGCCCGCCCCTACCGCCACCTTCTTGCCCGGGTGAACGGGCACGTCGGCGACCACCACGTTGGGCTCGCGGAGCAGTCCAGCCTTCAGCCGCACGAGCGAGCGGCGCCGCACGAGGTAGGAGAGGACCCCTTCTTCCCTCACCACCTCAGGGACCACGACCGTGATGAAGTCCCGGTGCCGGCAGCGGATACCGCGGATGTAGACCCGGATGCCTCCCAGCAGGTCACCGTCCTCGACCGGCAGAGGCTCGAGGTCGGGGGATCCCACCGCGAGCTTCCGCCACCGTTCCTGCAGGTCGACCGGGACGCCTCCGGCGGTCGGGAAGACCGCATGGAGGTCGGTGGGCCGGATCGAGCGGACGTACCCGAGCGCCTCCACCATCGCATCATCGAGGTCGCGGACGAGAAGCACGACGTGGTTGAGGCCTATCCCGCCCACGGTCACCCGCCCTCGGCGGAGCTGCGCCCTCACCGACGTGTAGTGCCGGTGGATCGCAAGGAACATCAGCACGAGGAGGGGAGTGGCAACAACGACGATCCACGCGCCACGCGTGAACTTCGTCGTAAGGACTACCGCGAGCACCACGAAGGTCGTCACCGCGCCGACCGAGTTGATGACGATCGATCGACGCCATCCCCTCGCTCCCTCCGGCCCCCTGTGCCGTTCCTTCAACCAGTGTTTGACCATCCCGGCCTGTGAGACCGTGAACGCGGTGAAAACGCCGACGACGTACAGCTGGATCAGCGCCGTCAGGTCGGCACGGAAGACGTAGATCAGCACGCACGCGGCCGCGGCCAGCACGATGGCGCCGTTCGAGAAGACGAGCCGGTTTCCTCGGTTCTGGAACTGCTGAGGTAGGAACCGGTCCCGAGCCAGGATCGCGGACAGTCGCGGGAAACCCTGCATCGAGGTGTTCGCCGCAAGCACGAGGATCGCGGCAGAGAGGAACTGAACGAAGTAGAAGCCTACGCCGCCGTCGAAGACGGCGTAGGAGACCTGCCCGACCAGAGACCGATGCTCGCTGAGCGTCACGTGTGCTCGGCCGGCCAGGAACATGATCCCGAGGAACATGCAGATCGCGATCACAGCCATGATCACGAGCGTCATCGCCGCGTTCCTGGCTTGCGGACGGCGGAACGCCGTGACACCGTTGGCGATCGCTTCGACGCCGGTCAGCGCTGCGGAACCCGAGGAGAACGCCCGGAGGATGATCCAGACGCCGACCGGACCTGCGACGGTGGCGATCTTGGGGATGGACTCCAGGTGCTGCAGGGACGCGTCGGGGCAGGCCCCCGAGAGACACTTCGCCAGCCCCACCGCGACCATCAGGAGTATGGACGCGATGAAGAGGTAGACGGGCGGGGCGAAGAACGCCCCCGACTCCTTCGCACCGCGCAGGTTCACGAGCGTGATGAACGCGACGAACGCCAGCGAGAGGATCACCTTGTGGGGCAGCAGAGCCGGCACGGCCGACGTGATAGCGATGACGCCGGCAACGATCGAGACGGCCACAGTCATCACGTAGTCGATCAGGAGAGCGGCGGCGGCCACCAGCCCAGCGATGGTTCCCAAGTTGTCCTTGCCCACGATGTAGGCGCCGCCGCCCGACGGATACGCGCGGATCGTCTGCTGGTACGAGATGACGACGATCACCATGAGGGTCGCGATCGCCGCGGCGATGGGGAGACCGAGGTACGTCGCCGAGGCGCTCGCCGTGAGCAGCACAAGCATGATCTCCTCAGGCGCGTAGATGACCGACGAGAGCGCGTCAGGGCAGAAGACCGGCAGCCCAAGGAACTTCGGCAGGAGCGTGTGCTCGAGCTTGTGAGTGGCCACCGCCGGGCCGACCAGGACGCGCTTGGCAACGCCGCCCGGACCGATCCTCTCGCCAGCCTTCGTAGCCACCGCGCGGATTCTAGTTCGACGGTTCGGCGATCCACCGGTACCCGACGCCGGGTTCCGTAAGGATCAGCTCCGGGGCGGCCGCCGCATCCCCGAGCTTGGTCCGAAGCGCCCGCACGTAGACACGGAGGTAGTGGGTCTCCTGCCCATAGCCCTGGCCCCAGACCTTCCGAAGGAGCCACTGGTGGGTGAGGAGCTTGCCGGGGTTCGTAACCATCGTCTCGAGCAGGGCGTACTCGGTCTTCGTGAGGTGGACCGACTCGCCGGCGCGGCTCACGAGCTGCCGTGCGAGGTCGACCTCGAGGTCGCCGAACCGCATCAGCGGGGGCGTGGGTTCCTCGGGATGGCTGCGCCGCAGGGTGGCCCGCAGGCGTGCGAGCAGCTCCTCCATCCCGAAGGGCTTCGTGACGTAGTCGTCGGCCCCAACGTCGAGCGCGGCGACCTTGTCGGCCTGCTGATCGCGCACCGATAGCACGATCACCGGCACCTCGCTGAACGCCCGGACGCGGCGGATCACCTCGGTGCCGTCCATGTCGGGCAACCCCAGGTCGAGGAACACGAGGTCCGGCGCCGCCTCGGCCACGGCGAGCACCGCCTCCCCGCCGTTGCTCGCGGTCTCGACATCGTAGCCGTGGGCCTGGAGGCTCGTCCGGAGGGCCCGGCGGATCTGCGGCTCGTCGTCGACGACGAGGATCCGGGTCACGACGACGGCTCCTGCTGCGCGGGCTCGGCGTCGGTGATCGGCAGCTCGAACACCACCGCCGTTCCACCCGAGGGAGCCCCCTCTATGAAGATCCGTCCGCCGTGGCCCAGCACGACCGCCCGCGCGATCGCGAGGCCGAGGCCGCTTCCGCCTCGGCCGTCCCCGGCATCGCGTCGGTAGAAGGCCTCGAACACGCGCTCGCGGTCCTCCGCGGGGATCCCGGGACCCTGGTCGGCGATCCGGACCTGGACCGAACGCCGCCACAGCGACACGGAGACGAGCACCTCGCCGCCGGGCGGCGAGAAGCGCGCGGCGTTCTCGAGGAGGTTCGACAGCACCTGGTCGATCTGCACGGGGTCGATCGGGATGTCCGGGACATCCGGACGGATGATCGTCCGGACGGTCACGTTCGCCAGCCGCGACCGCATGCGGTGCAGTACGGAGTCCAGCACGTCCTCGATCGCCGTGGGCTCCTTCGCGGGGACGAGCGCGCCGGCCCGCACCCGCGCGAGGTCGAGGATGTTCCCAACCAGCCCGTTCAGTCGGTCACTCTCCTCCAGCACCGTCTGCAGCAGCTCTCGCTCCTGCTCGGCGTCGTACACGGCGTCGTCATCGAGCAGGCTCGTGACGCTCGCCTTGATCGAGGCCAACGGCGTCCGCAGGTCGTGCGTGACCGACGAGAACAACGCCGCGCGGAGCTGGTTCCGCTCCGCTTCGACGCGGGCGTTCTCCACCCGCTCATCGAGCCGCGCGCGCTCGACGGCGACCGCAACCTGCTTGGCGCAGGCCCCGAGCAGGCGGTGGTCGGCATCGGTGAGCGGGCCAAGGCCTCCTCTGCGCACAGCCGTCAGCGTGCCGAAGGGCACCCCGCCGACGACGAGCGGGATCATCTCCCGTGGCCCCTCGGTTGCGCCGGTACGCTCACTCGCGGCGTCGAACGCGAGATCGCCGGCCCGGGCGCGGATCTCGCACCGGGCGAGGCCCAGCGGATCCAGCAGGGCCGCGGCGAAGTCGTTCAGCACGCGATCGAGCGGCTCTTCCGACAGTAGCTTCGCGGCGAAGTAGTTCAGCAGGCGGCTCTCTCGCTCGCGCCGCGTGGCGCGAGCTCGCTCGTCCAAGGCCCGCGCGAGGAGCGTCGCCACGACGGCCGTGACGATGAGGAACACGATGAGGGCAACGAGGTCGTCGGTCTTGCCGACCCGGAACGTGTTTCGCGGGGAAGTGAAGAAGAAGTTGAGCCCGAGGAACGCGAGCGCAGAGGCCGCGAGCCCGCTCCACAGCCCGCCTAGGATCGCGGCCGTCACCACAGCGAGCATGTAAAGGGAGCCGGCGGCCACGTCGCCCCCGTGGAACGGCAGGGCTAGCAGGGTCGCGGCGACCGGCGTGAGGACGGCCGCGGCGACCCCGCGCACGGGCGAGCCTCCGCGAACCGCTGGCAACAGGATCTTCATGGCTCCACGCTAGCGACTTTTACGGGATCTTCACGCCTCTTCCATCCGCTTTGACGGGTCGCTTACGCGCCGGAGTCCAACCTACCTGTAAGCGGAGGAGATACCCGAGTGGCGACAACAGAGGAAAGGCTCCCGGTCACCGAAGCGCCGCGCCGACGGCCGCGCCCTAGGCCGCTGCCTCCCGGGACCGGATACGCGCTCAAACGGGCGCTCCTCGGACCCGCGCTCCCGACCCGCCGGCTGATCCACGAGCGCCTCGGCAAGGTCACCGCGCTCCCGATCTTCTCCTCGGACGCGCTGTCGTCGGTCGCGTACGGCACCGAAGAGATCCTTCGCGTGCTGGTCCCGGCAGCCGGTATCGCGGCCTTCGCGCTCGTGTTCCCGATCTCGATCGTGATCGGCCTGATACTGGCGACCCTGGTCTTCAGCTACCGCCAGACGATCAAGGCCTACCCCTCCGCCGGCGGCGCCTACATCGTCACCAAGGACAACTTCGGCCTGCTCCCCGCGCAGGTCGCCGGGGTCGCACTCCTCACCGACTACGTGCTCACCGTGGCCGTCTCGATCTCGGCCGGCGTCGCGGCGATCGTGTCGGCCGCTACCTGGCTGTACCCCTACCGCATCCCCATGGCGATCGCATTCCTCGCCCTGCTCGTCTGGGGGAACCTGCGGGGCGTCAAGGAGTCCGGCCGGATGTTCGCCACTCCAACGTACGTGTTCATCTTCTCGGTCTTCTCGCTGCTGGCCGTCTCCGCGATCCGGCTCGCCACCGGCACGCTCGCGCCCATGTCGGCGACGAACCTGCCGCCGGCCCCCGCGGACATCGGACTGCTCTCGGGCGTCGCGCTGTTCGTGGTGCTAAGGGCGTTCTCCTCGGGGTCCGCGGCGCTGACGGGGGTCGAGGCGATCTCGAACGGTATCCCGGCCTTCAAGCCGCCCGAGTGGAGGAACGCACGGACCACCCTCATGATCATGGCGGCGATCCTCGGAACCATGTTCCTCGGGATCGGCTACCTGGCCCACCGGCTGCAGATCGCGCCGGACTTCACCGACCGGAAGACGGTCCTGTCGATGCTCGCCTCGGCGACCTTCGGCTCCGGCGCCGTCGGCCACGCGGCCTTCCTGCTGCTCCAGGTCGCCACCATGGCGGTGCTGGTCCTGGCAGCCAACACCTCGTTCGCCGACTTCCCGCGCCTCGCGAACTTCCAGGCCGGCGACTCGTTCCTGCCGCGCCAGCTCACGAGCCGCGGGCACCGCCTGGTGTTCTCGAACGGCATCATCGCCCTGGCTGTGGCCGCGGGGGCCCTCATCGTGGCGACCGGGGCCAGCGTCGCCCGCTTGATCCCCTTCTACGCGCTCGGCGTGTTCACGTCGTTCACCATGTCGCAGGCTGGAATGGCCAAGCGCCACCTCAGGCTGAGGGAACCGGGCTGGCGCACGGGGCTCCTCATCAACGGTTTCGGCGCCCTCGCCACGGGCATCGTCGACGTCGTCATAGCCGTCACGAAGTTCCCCAACGACGCGGCGATCATCGTCATGGTGCCGATCCTCGTGTGGATGCTCTTCCGCATGAACCGCCAGTACCAGCGCGAGCGACAGGAACTCGACGAGGACCTGCCGCGATTCGATGCCTCCGACATCAGCCGCCCAATCGCCGTGCTCGTCGTTCACGACCTCAACCGCGAAACCATCCACGCCCTCCAGTACGCCAAGACGATCAAGACCTCGGAGATCCACGCCGTCCACTTCACCCCCGCCTCCGCGTTGAGGAGCGGGCTCGCACGCCGCTGGCAGGAACTCGGAATCGACGTGCAACTCGAGATAGTCACCTACAAGGGCACCCTTCCGGATGCGCTCGCCTGGTACGTCTCGGCGCTCCCGGAGGAGGCCGATGTCAACGTGATCCTGTCGGGATCGCCGGATGTCGGCCTCGTGGCAAGGCTCAGACGGTGGCGGGAACTCGACCAGCTGACCCGGAGCGTCCTGCCCTTCGAGCGGGCCCGCATCACGGTCGTCCGAGACCATCCCGGTCCCGGCCACATCATGACGCAGACGGCCGAGGGCGAACGCAGGCTCCGCGTGGTCACACGCCCGTCCCACCACGTTGTCGTGCTGGTCGACAAGGCCGACCGCGCCACGCTCCGGGCCGTCCGGTACGCGCTGTCGCTCGGCGCGACCGACGTGTGGGCGGTCCACGCCGCCGTCGACCACGACAACCAGGAGGAACTGATCCGCCGCTGGATGGAGCTCGGCCTGCCCGTGCCGCTCGACGTGATCGAGTGCTGGGACCGCAATGTCGCCAGGTCGCTCGAGGGCTACGTGGTCGATCTGATGGGCAAGCGCGCCGAGGTCACGGCGGTCATGCCGCGCCGTGACTACGCGAAGCTCCGCCACCGCCTCCTCCACGACCGCACCAGCCGGAGGATCACGAACGCCCTAGGCCGCTACGAGCACGTGGACATCGCGATCGTCCCCTACTTCTTCTGCAAGCCCGACGGCAGGGTCACCCCCCGCTCCAGGCGCTAAGCTGAACCACCGATGAAGGTCGTGATCGTGGGCTGCGGGCGCGTCGGCATCTTCCTGACCCAGGAGCTGTGCAAGACCGGGCATCAGGTGTCGGTGATCGACCACAACGCGAGCGCCTTCGACCGCCTGCCGCCCGGCTTCGATGCGAAGACCGTTGTGGGCGTCGGGTTCGACCGCGAGGTGCTGGAGGAAGCCGGGATCAAGGAGGCCGACGCCTTCATCGCCGTCTCGAACGGGGACAACTCGAACATCGTCTCGGCCCGCGTGGCGCGTGAGCACTACCACGTGCCGACGGTCATCGCCCGCATCTACGACCCGGCGCGGGCCGATATCTACGAGCGCCTCAACATCCCGACGGTGGCGACGACCCGCTGGGGCGTGAAGCAGATCCTCCTGATGCTCACTCACGCCCGCGAGGAGATCAAGGAGACCCTGGCCGGCGGCGACCTGCTCCGCATGCGGGTCGCCGTCTCGAACCACCTCATCGGGAAGCCGGTCTCCGCGCTGAACGTCGAGGGCAGGATCCTCGTAGCCGGCGTGGACCGAGGCGGCTCGGGATTCATCCCGGTCGCCTCCAGCACGTTCCAGGAAGGCGACCACGCCGCGCTCGTCGTGCAGAAGGACGCCCTCAAGACGCTCGACGAGCTCCTGACCCCGATCGGAGAGCACTGAGATGCGGATCGTGATCGCGGGCGCCGGCGCCGTGGGGCGCTACCTGGCCTCGGACCTTGCCGGGCGGGGTCATCAGGTGATGCTGATCGAGCAGGACCCGGGAACCCTCGAGACCGCCGCCGAGTCGGCGCCGAACGTCCAGCTCCTGCTCGGTGACGCCTGCGAGCCGTGGGTCCTGGACAAGGCCGACCTGCGCACCGCCGACGTCGTGGTCGCGGCGACCGGAGACGACGAGGACAACCTCGTCACGTCGCTCCTCGCGAAGCAGGAGCACGGCGTCCCACGCGTCCTCGCGCGCGTGAACCACCCGCGGAACGAATGGATGTTCACCGAGCAGTGGGGCGTGGATCAGGCGGTGTCCGTCCCCCACGTCCTGACCGGCCTGGTGGAGGAGGCCGTGACGGTCGGAGACCTCGTGCGCCTGTTCCGGTTGGAGGGCGGCCGCATCGCGTTGGTCGAGATGACGATCCCCAGCACCTCACCGAACGCTGGACGGCCGCTGTACGAGCTCCGTCTACCCGCCGACTCCGCGATCGTCGCGGTGCTGCGCGAGGGACACGTGGTGATCCCGCAGCCTGAGACGATGATCGCGGTGGGCGACGAGGTGCTCGCGCTCTCGACTGCCGAGGCCGAGACGGCACTCCGGCTCACGATCGTGGGTGAGGGCATGCCGGGCGGCACCCCGCTCGACGAGTTCGACGCGTAGCGGCCGCCGCTCCCGCTACCTACTACTTCGCGTGGGCGTTCGCGTTGCCGCGCGGCTGACCGCTCTTGCCATGGGTGTCGCCGGACCGGCCGTTCGACGCTCCGGACCCTGAGGCCGCGGCCCTCGCGTCGTGCCTGGCCTGGTTGTCCTGCAGGTGCTGCCCCGCGTTCGCGAGCCCATGGTTCGGGTGCGCCTCGCCGTTCGCCGCAACACGACACTCCGCGTTCGCGAGACGCCTTAGGCCCTCGCAGGCGGAGAAGTCGGCTCCCCCGCCTTGCACGTCGGGCGATCCCGAGTCTTCGGGGTCCGGCGACTCCGTCGCCGTGGGTTCGGGGGTATCGGTGCGATCCGGGGTCTCGGTCGACTCCGGCGCGGGCGTGACGCTGGGCGTCGGCTCGTCCTTCGGCTTCATGTGAGACCCGGGTGAAGCGTTGGCGATCAGACCCGCCATAATCACGGTGCAGAGCGCCCAAAGGAAGATGTCGAGGAACTTCCTCACACAAGTGGTATCGGCACCAGCCGGTCGCCACTTGACCCAGCCACGCCGACCGGTCGCCGGCGATCCGGCTAGCCCGACACTACGCCGCGAACTCGAAGAGCGGGTTCACCATGCGTCTGCCCAGGCGCTGCTCGCCCACGACGCCCTCCACCACGAGCCGCGTCCCGAGCGTGAGGCCGGGGATCGAGCGCCGCCCCATCCAAACGACCGACATCTCACCGGTGCCATCGAACAAGCGCGCCTCGAGGGCCTCGAACCCCTGCTCGGGGTGCACGGTGATGCGCTTCACGATGCCAGCCAGGCGAACCCGGCTCCGCATCGGCGCGTCGGAGATGGCCACCGCGCCGGGAACTTCCGAGGCCCACGCCTGTATCTCCTCAGCCAGGCGTTGCTCGTCGCTCTCGCTCATGCGGCGGAAGAACCGCCGAACCGGGTCAAGGAGCCCCATCCCCGCTACCTTCGCGGTTGGCGCGGTCGCCCGCAACTACGGAGCGACCGCGCCCTCCTTCGAGGCGCCCTCCGCCGGGAGGAAGAGCTCCGTCTTCCGGGACTTCGACACCCAGATCGCGAAGCCGAGGAGCGCCGCCGCGGCCACGGCCACCACCAGCCGCACCGCCGTGTTGTCGCCGTAGCTGACCACGAGCGGCGCGATCAGGAGCGACACCAGGTTCATGACCTTGATCATCGGGTTCAGCGCCGGACCGGCGGTGTCCTTGAAGGGATCTCCGACCGTGTCGCCGATGACCGCCGCCTTGTGCTGCTCGCTGTTCTTGCCGCCGTAGTGGCCCGCCTCGATGTACTTCTTGCCGTTGTCCCACGCGCCGCCCGAGATGGACAGCATGACCGCGAGCAGCTGTCCCGTGAGGATCGCACCCGCCAGGAACGCGCCGAGCGCCTCGGCCCTCAGGAGGAACCCCACGATGACCGGCGACAGGACCGCGAGTAGCCCCGGCGTCATCAGCTCGCGGAGCGAGGTCTTCGTGCATATGTCGACCACGCGCGCGTACTCCGGCTTCTCGGTGAAGTCCATGATGCCGGGATGCTCGTGGAACTGCCTGCGCACCTCCACGACCACCTGCGAGGCCGCGCGACCGACCGCCGCGATCGCGAGCGACGAGAAGAGGAACGCGACGGAGCCGCCGATCAACAGGCCGACGAGCACCTCGGGCCGGTCCAGACGGATGCCGAGGAAGTGGAACCCCGCGGCCCGCAGGGCCTCCTCGAAGGACCCGAACAGCGACGTCGCGGCGATGACCGCCGTGGCGATAGCCATGCCCTTCGTGATCGCCTTCGTCGAGTTCCCGATGGCGTCGAGGCCGGTGAGGATCTCCGCCGGCCGCCCCTCGAACTCGCCGGACATCTCCGCGATGCCCTGCGCGTTGTCCGACACCGGACCGTACGTGTCCATCGACACGACGACGCCGACCGTCGTCAGCATCCCCATACCGGTGAGCGAGATGAAGTACAGGCGTTCGGCCGTGTCGTGGCCGAGCAGGAACGCCGCGAATACCGAGCCGGCGACCACCAGGATCGCCCAGACCGTCGCCTCGAGGCCGACCGAGAACCCCGCCAGGATCGTCGTCGCCGGGCCGGTCTGCGTGGCCTCGGCGATATCCTGCACGGGTTTGTACTTCGTGTCGGTGAAGTACTGCGTGAGGACCTGGATGATCGACGCGAGGACCAGGCCGAACGCGACGGCGAACCCCGGCCGGTAGTCCTTCATGTAGATCCCCGAGATCACGAACACCGCGGCGGCGGAGAGCGCCGCTGAGAGGAAGAAGCCGCGGTTGATGGAGGTCATCCCGTGCTCCTCCTCGCTGCGGGGAGCGACCGCGAGGATGCCGACCATCGACGTGATGACGCCGACGGCGCGGACGAACAACGGGAACATAACGCCGGCGATCGCGCCGACCTCGGAGCTCTTGAACGCGGCCGCGCCGAGGATCAGCGAAGCCACGAGCGTCACCTCGTAGGACTCGAAAAGGTCGGCCGCCATCCCGGCGCAGTCGCCGACGTTGTCGCCGACGTTGTCGGCGATCGTGGCGGCGTTGCGCGGATCATCCTCGGGGATCCCCTTCTCCACTTTGCCGACGAGGTCCGCACCCACGTCGGCCGCCTTCGTGAAGATGCCGCCGCCGACCCGCATGAACATCGCGAGCAGCGCGCCGCCGAACCCGAAGCCGACCAGCACGCTCGTCGCGTCGGACTTGAAGACCATGAGGATGACGGTGGCGCCGAACAGGCCGAGACCCACCGTGAACATCCCGGCCACGCCACCGGCGCGGAACGCGAGCCGCAGGGCCCGCCGCAGCCCCGACACCCTCGCGGCGTCGGCCACCCGCACGTTGGCGCGCACCGCGAGCCACATACCGGTGAACCCAGTGGTCGCCGAGAACACGGCACCGAGGATGAACGCGAGGGACCGGCCGAACCGGATCATGAAGTCGCTGTGGGATGCGTTCTCGGGCACCGGCAGGACGAAGAACAGCACCACCGTGAGGATCGCGAGGAAGACGCCGAGCGTGCTGAACTGGCGTTTCAGGTACGCGCTCGCTCCCTCCTGGATCGCCTTGGCGATCTCCTTCATCTTGGGCGTCCCGTCGGATGCGGCCAGCACCTCGCGTACCAGGTAGTAGGCGAATACCAGCGCCGCGAGCGAGATGACCAGGATGATCCAGAGGGCTCGGTCTTCGAAGGAGCCGAACTGCGCCTTGATCGGCTCCGCCTCGGCGGCCAGGACGTACATGGAACCTCCTCTGTCGGCGTTCGGGAAGGAAGCCCGTTCGGGCTCAGCGTCGCCGGAGCCCGGTGGAGTATAGGTAAAGAAGTCACGCGCCGCGACCCGGCGGGGGGCCCCTTCCGCGCAGGTCACCCGCCCCATCACGTGCAGGAAGCCGCAGGAGGAGGAACAGCCGGAGCCGCCGGCCCCTTGTTGCTATCGCTCGGCCGCGCGGGTAACCTCGGGCCGTTTTGTCCGAAGCTCGACATCGCCGGTCCCCCCGGAAGAAGCGACTCAACCCAGCGGTGATCGTGGTCCCCGCGGTGCTTGTGGTCGCGGGCGCCGTCGCCTTCTTCGCTCTGCGCGATGGGGGCGGCGACGGCATCTTCGGAGGGGACGGTGGGAACGAGACGATCCCCACCCTCGAGCTCAAGACCACGAAGGCGACCGCCGTCTCGACGACGACCACGCCCGCGAAGAAGCTGGAGGCCCCGGCCTCCACCGTCGCGAAGAAGGTCGCCGGCGCGATGAACCGGCTCTACACAGCGGCCTTCCTCGACCCCGCGAACTGGCGGGACGATAGCTACGACGGCGTCTGGGCGATGTTCGACCAGAGCGCACGGGGCTCCGCGCAGCGGGGGGTCGACACGCTGACGCTCGGCTCCACGGCCGGTGACACCTACGACAGCGTCACCGGGCCCAAGGGGAAGATCGAGGTCAAGGTCCTGATGAACGAGGACGACCAGCCGGCGACGGCCGTGGCCACCGTGCAGTTCACGGCGAGAGCGACCGGCAAGGATGGCACGGAGACGCTGGTCGTTAGCGAAGGCCAATACTTCCTGAACGCAGTCTCCGGCGGCTGGGCGATCTACTCGTTCAGCGTCCGCCGCGACGACCACGAGATCATCCCCAAACCCGAGCCCTCAGGCAGCCCCTCGGTGGTGAGTTCGTGAGGCGCCGCCATGCGCTCCTGGCGCTGGCCCTCGTGGCCTGGACGGCCGGCTCGGTCCTCGGCGCCGCGAGCACGCCGGAGTCGGCCGCCGCGTCGCCACCCTGGTTCGAGATCGGCCAGGCCCACGCCGACTACGTCCCGGCGCTGGACGGCACGAGCCCGGTCTTCATCCTGTTCATCGGCTCCGATGCGCGTCCCGGCCAGCCGGTCGACGGGGAACGCACCGACTCGATCCACCTCGTCGGCATCAACCCCGCGAAGCACAGGGCCTCGATCCTCGGCTTCCCGCGCGACTCCTACGTCGAGATCCCCGGCCACGGGATGAACAAGATCAACACGGCGATGTTCTACGGGGGCCCCGATCTCACCATCCAGACGGTGGAAAGCCTCACCGGCATCAAGATCGCCTACTGGGTCCTGACCTCGTTCGAGGGCATCGCCGACATGGTGAACGACGTTGGCGGGCTCAAGGTCAACGTGCCGTTCCCGATGCACGACCCTTACTCGCGCGCCGACTTCGAGCCGGGGCCACAGCGCCTGGACGGCCATGAGGTCCTCGCGTTCTCGCGCGACCGCCACAGCCTCCCCTCGGGTGATTTCGGACGCTCCGAGAACCAGGGCATCGTGTTCATCTCGGCCCTGACGCAGTTCCGCCAGGAGTTCCGCAAGGACCCGAGCTGCGTTCTGAACTGGGTGGGCGCCGGCGTCGGCAACGTCGAGAGCAGCGTGCCGCTCGACCAGGTGCTGGGACTCGCCTTCACGGCGTCGACCATCAACCCGAAGACCGTGGAGAACATGGTCGCCCCGGGCACCACGGCGTCCGCCGGCAACATGTCGATCGTGCAGCTCTCTCCGGACGCGCAGGAGATCTTCGCCGACATGAAGGACGACGGACTGGTGTCGAAGAAGAACGTGCCCGAGTCGCCGAACGCCAACCTCATCGGCTAGCGGCCGCGCGCCGGCCGTTGGTCACCACATCAGCACGTAGATCACGTATGCCGCGTAGAACCCGCCCTGAAGCAGGAGCATCGGCGCCGTGAAGCGGTGCCGGAAGCGGATGGTGAGGTAAAGGACGCTGCCCGCCGCGAGCGCAATCATGGCCGCGACGAGCGCCTCATGCGCGAGGTGCCACGGGGTGAGCAGCAGGCCGACCGTCACCGGGAACGACGACTGGAACACCATCGCGCCGGTCATATTCCCGAGCGCAAGAGTGTCCTTGCCGCGACGCACCCACAGCACGCTGTTGAACTTCTCAGGCAGCTCGGTCGCGACCGGTGCCAGGAGCAGCGCGAACACGAGCTGCGACACGCCGAGGCGCACGGCGATGATGCTCACGGCGTAGACGAACAGCCGCGCGCCGCCGATGATCAGAAGGAGCGACACCGCCACCTGCACCAAGCTCGGCCACCTCGGCGAGCGCCTCGACCACCTCTCGAGGCCGCGGCGGAACCGCCGGAACACGGTCCAGACGTAGAGCGGCCTGATCTCGCTCTCGGCCTCCTCCTCGAGCTGCACCTCGCCGGGGGTCTTGAAGTGTCGTCGCACGTAGAACACGTAGCCCACCATCAACACGGCCGCGAGCACCCAGTCGAGCGCCTTGATGTCGATGAGCCCCGCCGCCACCGCGAGTGCGTACATCACGAGGAAGTACCCGAGGTCCTGGCGCAGCACGCCGCGGTCGCCCTCAAGCTCGAGGCTCCGGCCGTTCCTCCGCGCGAAGATGAACACCGCAACCGCGATCACGAACATCGCGAGCGTCGTGAGCATGAACGGCGCCCCCAGGATCGCGCCGATGCCGATCTCCTCTCCGGCCGCGCGGCCGGAGAGGATCGCGATCAGCGGCAGGATCGTCTCGGGGAGCGCGGTGCCGACCGCGGCGAGCACACTACCGACGGCGCCTTCGGACAGCCCGAAGCCCTCGCCGATCCACTCGACCCCGTTCGTGAACAGCTCGGCGCCGGCGAGGATCACCAATAGCGCGAGGACGAGCTCCGGCCATTCCATACGGGCGAGCATTGTCCCACCTCGAGCCGGCCGCGGCGCGTGAGGGGGAACCCCACCGCGGATAGCATCCAGCCGTGGACCCCCACTCGTTCCTCGCATCCCTGGAGACCGAGGCGCCGCTGGTCCACGTCCGGGACTTCCCGGGCCGAGCGAACGAGCCCGCGCCGTTCCCGGACGACGTGCCCGAGGTGCTCGTCGAGCGGCTCGCGCTGCTCGGCATCGAGGGGCTCTACGAACACCAGCGGGGGGCGCTCGACGCGGTGCGGGCGGGCCGCAACGTCATCATCGCGACCGGCACCGCGAGCGGCAAGACGCTGGTCTACAACCTCGCGTTCGCGTCGGAGGCGCTCGCCGATCCGAAGCGGACCGCCCTGTACCTGTTCCCAACGAAGGCTCTCGCGCGCGACCAGCTACGGCAGGTCCGCGAGCTGAAGCTCCCGCAGCTCAAGGCCGCCGTCTACGACGGTGACACGCCGCGTGAGGAGCGTCCGCTGGTCCGGCGGAATGCGAACCTCGTGATGTCGAACCCCGACATGCTCCACGCGAGCGTGCTGCCCGACAACGCGCGGTGGGCCGACTTCTTCCTGCGCCTCTCGCTCGTCGTCGTCGACGAGGCGCACGTCTGCCGCGGCGTGTTCGGCTCGCACGTCGCGATGGTGCTGCGGCGGCTCCGACGCATGGTCGCGCACTACGGCGGTGACCCGCGGTTCGTGCTGGCCAGCGCCACGGTCGGCAATCCCGCGGAGCTCGCCGAGCGCCTGGTCGGCCTGCCGTTCGAGGCCATCACCGAGGACGCGTCCCCGGCCGGCGAGAAGGTCTTCGCGCTCTGGAACCCGCCGGTGATCGACGAGGAGTCCGGCGCGCGGCGGAGCGCGCTCACCGAGGCCTCGGCGATCATGGCCAGGCTCGCCGAGAGCGGCGTGAGGTCGATCGGATTCGCCCGGTCGCGCCGCGCGGCCGAACTGCTCGCCGAGTTCGCCCGGCGCGAGCTGCCCGGAGGTCTGCGGGACCGCGTGAAGTCCTATCGGGCCGGCTACCTGCCCGAGGACCGGCGCGAGCTCGAGCGCCAGCTCGCGGACGACGAGCTCCTCGCGGTCGCCTCGACGAGCGCGCTCGAGCTCGGGATCGACATCGGCTCGCTCGACGCGGCCATCCTCGTCGGCTACCCGGGCACGCGCGCGTCGATGTGGCAGCAGGCCGGGCGCGCCGGGCGCCGCGTCGAGGGCGCGCTCGCCATCCTGGTCGCGCAGGACGACCCGCTCGACCAGTACCTGGTCACGCACCCACAGGACCTGTTCGACAAGCCGCCCGAGGCGGCGGTGATCGACCCATCGAACCCGTTCGTGCTGGAGCCGCACCTCGCATGCGCGGCCCGCGAGCACCCGCTCGCGGACGACGAGATCGCGGTGTTCTTCGGCCCCGACGCGCCTGCCGCCGTCGCGCGCCTGCAGGAGCGCGGCGAGCTCGTCCGTCGCCGCGGACTGCTCCACCATCGGGGACGCGAATCGCCGCATCGCAAGGTGGACATCCGGAGCGCCTCCGGGCATCAGTTCTCGATCGTGATCGAGGAGACCGGCGAGCTGCTCGGCACGGTCGATGAGGCGCGCGCCTACTACCAAGTGCATCCGGGCGCCGTGTACCTGCACCAGGGCGAGCAGTTCGAGGTCACGGAGCTCGATCTAGTCACGCGTGTCGCCGTCGTCACGCGGAGCGATCCCGACTACTACACGCAGTCGCGCGACACGACCGACATCGAGGTCGTTGAGGTGAGCGAAGAGGCCGTCACCGCCGGCGGGGTGCCGACCTTCTACGGCACCGTGCGTGTCACGAGCCAGGTCGTCGGGTTCGTACGCAAACTCGTCGCGACCGGTGAGACCCTCGACACCGTCCCGCTCGCGCTGCCGCCGCAGACGCTCGAGACGAAGGCCGTGTGGTGGGCGATCCCGCAGGCCGTGATCGACCGCGCGGCGATCAAGCCGAGCGACCTGCCCGGCGCAGCCCACGCAGCCGAGCATGCGACGATCGGCCTGCTCCCGCTCGTCGCGACCTGCGACCGGTGGGATGTCGGCGGCGTCTCGACCGCGTACCACCCCGACACGGGCTCGTGCGCGATCTTCGTCCACGACGGGTACCCGGGCGGGGCCGGGATCGCCGAGCGCGGATTCCGTTCCGCTGCAAGGCTGCTCGAGGCCACGCTCGAGACGGTCAGGGGCTGCCCCTGCCCTCACGGCTGCCCGTCGTGCGTACAGTCACCGAAGTGCGGCAACGGCAACGAGCCGCTCGACAAGGCCGGCGCGGTCTCGCTGCTTTCTGCGATGCTCGGGGAGGCATGGGGATGAGGGGCATGGGGATGAAGAAGGACACGTACATCGCGGTCGTCGGACCCTCGGCCGGGACGCCCACCGAGCTCACGCTCGGAGAGGAGGTCGGCCGCCTGATCGCGGAGGCCGGAGCCGTCCTCGTCTGCGGCGGTCTCGGCGGCTTGATGGAAGCGGCCGCGAGCGGCTGCGCGGAGGTGGGCGGGAGGTCGGTCGGAATCGTCCCGGGCGATCGTCCGGCCGCGAACCCGTACCTCACGGTCGCCGTCGCGACGGGTATGGGCGAAGCGAGGAACGCGATCGTCGTCCGGACCGCCGACGCGATCATCGCGGTGGCGGGCGAGTTCGGCACCCTCTCCGAGATCGCCCTCGCGCTGAAGATGGGCAAGCCGGTCGTCGGCCTCGGCACCTGGGAACTCGCGAAGCACGGCCGGTCCGTCGACGCGATCGTCCGCGCCTCGTCGCCCGCGGAGGCTGTGGGCAAGGCGCTCGCGCTCGCCGGGTGACGGCCCTCAGAGCAGGGCGTCGCAGAACGGGTACGGGGCGAGGACTTCGGCGCCGTCGGCGGTGACCAGCACCTCGTCCCCGAGCTTCACCCCGTCGCGGCCGCCGACCTCGCCCACGTAGAGCTCGACGACGAGGACCATGTTCTCCTCGAGCGCGCGGTCCGGGTTCGGCTGGGGGTCCTGCGGATACGCGACGCTCGGGCTCTCCTCCTCGAGTCCGGCGCCGTGGACCATGCACTCGTAGCGCTGGGGCAGGTACTTGTCCGGTAGCCGCGGCGCCCGCTCGGCGAGCTCACCGCAGGTTACGCCCGGGCGGATCAGCTCCCGCATCGCGAACAGCCACTCGTGCGCGGCTCGGTAGGCGTCTCGCTGAGCGTGTGTCGCCTGCCCCTCGCCCCCCGACCCGTCGCCGCACAGGAACGTCCGCGAGACGCAGTAGAAGCAGCCTTCGACACCGACCGCGTCCGTGTCGACGTAGACGAGATCGCCCGGCTCCACCGTGCGGTCCGTAGTCTCAGCTCTCCAGGGGTTGGTGTTCGGCCCCGAGCAGATCGTGTTCGTCGCGAGGTACTCGCCTCCCCTGCACAGCAGCGCTCCCGCGAGCACGGCGAGCAGGTCGCGCTCCCGCACACCGGGGGCGATCGCGGCCTCGAACGCCGAGAGCATGTCCACGACGATCCCGCCGTTGATCTCGAACAGCCGGACCTCCTCGGGCGTCTTCACCTCTCGAGCCGCCCGCGTGACCGGCGCTGAGTCCTCCAGCGCTACGCCCTCGCGCTGCAGTGCCAGGAAGCCCGGCGTCCCGAGCCGGTCCACGGCCAGCCGGTCGGTCGCCAGGCCGAGCTCCCGCATCGCCGACACGGTCTCGCGCGCCCACACGGACGCCTCCGCGACCGCGCCGTCCGTGAACTCCCACGCGTGCATCGGCCGAACGTCCTCCACGACGCCACGGAACAGGTGCATCGAGTTCGGGTGCTCGAAGAGGATCGGCCGGCCCTCGACCGGCACCAGAGCGCACCGCACGAAGGTGCTCATGCCGTACACGGGCATCGTCGACGCCCCGGTCGCGTAGCGGATGTTCGGCTCGTTCAAGAGCAGGCAGCCGTCGACACCGTGTGCTCGCATGCTCGCCTGCAACCGAGCGAGCCGACCCACCCGGAGCCGCTCGAGGTCGACCCCCATCGCGCCAAGGACGCTCACACGATCTCCGGGCGCTTCTCCGAGGTTCCCGCAGAGGACCCGACACCCGCGAGCTCGGACTCCACCGGCGGCAGGCCGGTCTCGCCCTCGATATCGAGGTGCGGCAGGATCCGGTTCAGCCACTTCGGCAGCCACCAGTTGGCGTGACCGAGCAGCACCATCGCCGAGGGCACCAGCACGATCCGCACGATGGTCGCGTCGACGAGCACCGCCACCGCCAGGCCGAATCCGATCATCTTCACCGTCGTGCTCTCGTTCAGCATGAACGAGAGGAACACCGCGATCATGACCAGCGCGGCCGAAGTGATGACCCGCGCAGTCGTACGGATGCCGGCCGTCACGCTCTCGATGGTGTCGCGATCCACGAGGTACTGCTCACGGATCCTGGACAGCAGGAACACCTCGTAGTCCATCGACAGGCCGAACAGGATCGCGAACATGACCATCGGAACGAACGAGACGATCTCGACCTTGCCCTCGAGTCCGACCAGCCGGACGCCCCAGCCCCACTGGAAGACCGCGACCACCGCGCCGTAGGCCGCGCAGATCGACAGCCCGTTCACGATGGCTGCCTTCAGCGGCACGAGGACCGACCGGAAGACCAGCAGCAACAGGACGAATGAGAGCGCGATGACCGTCACGATCAGAAGGGGCAACCGCCCGAGCACGCGATCCCTCAAGTCCAAGAGGATCGCCGTCGCGCCGCCCACCAGCACCGTCGTGTCGGTCTCTCGCTCGATGGGTGGCAGCATCGTGTCGCGCAACCTCCTCACGAGGTCTGCCGTCGCCTGCGAGGCGGGCGCGGAGCGCGGGATCACCGTGATCGCCGCCGTCGTGCCGTCGGCGCTGACCGACGGCGACGCGACCGTCGCGACGTCCGGGTCGGTTCCCACGGCCTGCGCGACCGCCTGCAGAGCCGTCGTGTCGCCCGCGGTCGGAAGCTCCGCCACCAGCAACAGCGGTCCGTTCACGCCCGGCCCGAACCCCTGCGCGATCAGAGCGGCCGCACGCGCCTGGGTCGATCCCCTGGCCGCCACGCCGACCCCGAACCCGAACCGCATCGAGAACATCGGGGTCATCAGCACTCCGATGACCACGAGACCGCCCACGAGCGAGCGCCACGGGTGCGCCGCGACGATCCGCGCCCACCTGGCCCAGACGCCCTGGTGGTTCACGTCGGCGCGCTTGCGCAGCCAGTGGATCCCGAAGCTGTCGATCCTCCGCCCGACGACGCCGAGCATCGCCGGCAGCAGCGTGAGCGCAGCGAGCGCCGCGACGGCGACAGCGATCGACGAGACCGTGCCGATCAGCCCGATGAACGGCATGCCCGACACCCACAGCCCGTAGATCGCGACCATCACGGTGCCGCCAGCGAACAGCACGGCCTGCCCGGACGTCGCGATCGCGCGCCCGACCGCTTCCTCGACCGACATCCCACGCGAGAGCCCCTCTCGGAACCGGGTCACGATGAACAGCGCGTAGTCGATCCCGACACCGAGGCCGAGCATCGTCGCGAGGGTCGGGGTGAGGGTCGGGATCTCGCCAACGCGCGACAGCAGCCACACGATCGCGAGCGACGTGCCCAGGCCGAGGAGCGCGGTCACGATCGGCAACCCCATCGCAACGAGCGAGCCGAACGCGATGAACAGCACGATGACCGCGGCCGTGACGCCGATGACCTCGGAGCCGCGCGGTTCCGGCAGGTGCGTGTACTCGACCAGCGGGCCGCCGAGCTCGACCTGCAGGGCGGCCGTGCGGGCCGGCGCCACCGCCTGCTCGAGAAGGTCGGCCGCCGGACGTCCGAGCTGCGTGATGCCCTCGTCGTAGTGGACGGTCGTGAACGCGATCGTGCCGTCCTGTGAGACGCCGGCCATGCCGCCCGGCTTAGTCGGGTCGTCGACGGCGATCACGTGCGGTTGCTTCGCGACGGCCGCGAGCGTCCGCTGCATCGCGGTCATCGGTGCCGGTTCGGTGAGCGTTCCGGTCTTCGCTTGGAACACGACGGTCGCCGTCGCGCCGGCCGCCTGAGGCACATGCGCTCTCAGCACGTCGAAGGCCTGCTGTCCCTCCGACCCGGGGATCCGGAAGTTGTCGACGAAAGCCGGACCCACGGCGCGGCCGGTCGTGAAGACCACGCCGGCGACCACGATCCAGACGCCGAGGACCCACCACCGGTGCCTGGCCGCGAACCGGCCGGCCCGGTAGAGGAGCATGGTCAGGCTCATCCGCGGTCGGCCTCCCATCAAGACCTCAAGCAGCATCGTAGCCGGGGTCCGGAACGTCACCCTCGGCCGTTCGTCCCGTTCGCCCGGGGCTTCCGGCCGGGCTCAGACCCCCGGCTCGAACGAACCGCTCAGCGGAGCGGCAGCTCGAGCTCAATCTCATCGGTGATCGGAACGCCGCCCAGCCCCACGAGCGGGATCGTCGGCTTCAGCTTCCGAGACTCGTTCACCGCGCCCTCGCGCACGACGGCAACCTCGAAGCCGACCGACCGGTAGAACCCGAGGGCGTGCCGGTTGTCGTTGGTCGTGACGACGCACAGTCGCGCGCATCCGGCGCTCTCGGCCTCGGCGCGGACCACGTCCACGAGCGCCGTCCCGATCCCCCGGCCCTCGTCGAGCGAGTCGAGGCTGCCGAGCATGCAGACATCGCCGTCGATCCGGTAGGTGACGAGGCCGACCCGCTCATCGTCCTCGACCGCGACGAACCCGGGCAGCTCCGCCGGGCGGTAGACCTCGCCGTTCACTACCTGCTCCTCCCCGCTCCAGCGTTCGCGCATGAGCGCCCGGATCCACTGCCCGTCCTCCGGCGCGACGGGGCGGGCCCGCAGGCCGCGAGTCGCCTTCGACATGGGCTCACGCTACCGCGACCGCCCCAGGAATCCTTTGAACAGACCGATCGCGGTCCGCCGCTCGCCAGGGGTGAGCCCGACCGCGAGAAGGGCGACCGTATACGTCCCGCCGCCGACCGCGAACGAGCCCACTAGGTCGACCAGCCATCGCCGATCGGGCAAGACGGCGTGTGTAGCGATCATGGCCCCCGCGCCGATCAGGGTCGGCACGATGAGCCGGAGGAAGTTGGCGTCGAACGGCCAGATGCCGAGGAACCGGCGAACCAGCATCAGCCGGGCCACCGCTGAGAACGACAGCGTGAGGGCCTGCGCGATCGCGGCGCCCCGGATCCCCAGCACGTCCGGACGGGCAAGGGCGAACGCGACGCCGATGTCGATCGTGAACCCGCCCATGTAGACGAGCAGGTCCCAGCCGGTGCGGCCGGCCATGATGAGGATGAAGCCGACCGTCCCCACCATGACCGGGACGATCATCCCGATGATCAGGATCCGCAGCGCGGACTCGCCCTCGACGAACGCCCCGCCGAATATGCGCAGCACCGGCCCCGGCAGGATCGCGAGAAGGAGGAGCACCGGGATCGTCGCCGAGAGCGTCCAGCGCGTGACCGACTTGTACAGCCGGTCGAGCTGCTCGCGCTCCCCTCGGTGGTGCAGGTCGGCCACGAAGGGGCTGAAGGTCAGCGACACCGACGTGAGGAAGAGGAACAGCGACTGCGCCGCCCGCAGCGCCGCGCCGTAGATTCCGACCCCCGACGCGCCCTCCGCCCCCTGTGAGCTCGAGAGCACCGACAGGACGAAGAAGTCCGTCCAGAAGATCAGCTGCGAGAACAGCGTGGCCGGGGCCCGGAGCGCGCCGAACCGCAGGAGGGCGCCCGTGCGCTCCTCGGCGATGCCCTCGCCCGTGAGCTCGTGCGGGAACGTCCGTGAGCATCGCTGCCATCCCCACCACGCGATCGCCAGCGCCACCACCCACGAGACCCCGTACGCGAGCGTCGTCATGCCAGCGGTCTTCGAGACCGTCCAGAGCGCGAGAGCCAGGACGATCCAGCCGATCGGCTGCGCGATCCACTGCGAGTAGAGCGTGTAGCGCATGATCTTCAGGCCACGCGTGGCGCCCATGTAGGTGAACGCGAGCGCGGCGATCGGCATCACGAACGCGGCCGCTTGGAACGCCGGCCTCGCGACGTCGGGCAGCGCCGAGAACCGGTCGGCGAGCGACCCGCTCGCCAGGAACGCGAGCGCGGCGAGGGGGAGCGACACGGCCGCGGCGATCGCCGCGGAGCGCCCCACGAGCCCGCGCGTGCGGCCGGGCTCACCCCGGCCGACGAGGATCGCCACCAGTCGGACGTTCGCCACGTCCATCCCGAAGCGGGTTGCGGCCGCCATGATGAAGGCGAACTGGGTAGTGAGCGTGACGATGCCGTACGCCTTGTCGCCCAGCGCTCGCGTCATGAGGACCTGGGCGGCGAAGGTCGCGAGGGCCCCGATCCCCAGGCCGAGGACGTTCTGGCCTGTGTTGCCCAGGATGTTCCGCTGGTCTCCGAACCGCTCCGCGGGCAGGATCCCCTCGACGACGCCGCGGAAGCCCCGCGACGAAGCCGGGCTGGTGGGCTCTCCGGGGCTGGGCACGGTCGGCTCCTGGGACTCGGTCACGGCCGGCCTAGTATCTCCGACCCGGGGCCGCGCGCCTCGCCCGTGCCGCCCCAACCGGTTAGGAGCGCCCCGGCTTCAAACCGAAGAGGAACCGGGACGGTTACGTGGACGCCGGTCCTGCGAGTCGCCGCCCCCTGCGGAGCCGACTGTCACCCGTGGTCATCGGGCGGGCATGACAGAAGGCGCGGCCCATCCGTTCGGTCCGGACGCTGCCGCTACTCGAGGCACGAGGGCGCCCACCCTTCCCTCTGCACCCCCGCGGACAAGGCGGCGAGCCGCGAGTCAGGGTCAGAGGGCGATCCGGTCAGGCTGACCACGAGCCCAGATCCCGCGACGAAGTACCAGGGGGGGCCGGTGCACCCCTCGTGTACCGACAGGTCGAGCGACGGGCCGAGGGCCTCCTCCAAGTCGGCGACGCTCGCTCCGACCGCGATCCCCTCCGGCGTCGGCAGGACGGTGCCGTTCGCCGTCCTTCGCTCGCTCGCGCCCCACCCCGCTAGGTGCATCACCCCGTCGTCTCGGTAGGGCGTATCCCAGTTGCCGAACACCGCGTACAGACCTCCGAAGTCGACCCGTCGCACCGTGGGGTCCATGCCCCCATAGCCGTAGGGCAGATCGCCGTGCATCCGGATCTCGTCGACGGGTGGTCCAAGGATCTCGACCAGCAGAGGAAAGACGTCCACCATGGGCTCGCCGAACCGTGCGAGGCCGAGGCCGTTCGTGCGGAGCCGGATCGCTCGCACCGGGCTCGTCGACTGCGTCGTGCTGGGTGACTCCATCACGATGGGTGACTCGGTTGCGCTCGGCGAGCCGGTAGGGACGGGCGATTGCCCCCGTTCCGTCGCCTGGCCACAGCTCGAGCCGACGACCGCCATCATCACCACGAGCGCCCAGATCCCGGCCGCGGTCCGCCGCTTCACGCTCGCTCCCTCGGCGCGAACGGTGAACCCGAACGGATGTCGTAGCCACGGTCACGCATCGGCGCTTCCCTGCCCCCACAGATCGCGCGCCTACCGGGATACTCGGCGGAAAGCGTGCACGGCGCCCGCTATGAGACCCACCACACAGATCGCAGTGAGGGCGAGCCCGACGACCAGCCGTGCCCGGCCATGCGCGACCATCTCATCGCTCCGCCGCTCATCCTCCGCCGGCACGCACCACCGCGCAAGACGCGCGGCCACGGGAGCTTGGACCGTGACCGCTAGACGAGACTCGCCGCAACCAGCAGTGCCGCGGAGACCGTCAACAGGACCGGGCAGATCTTGAACCAGATCACCGGTGTGCGTGCTCCCGTGAACCCCGTGAGCAACGCCAGCGCGACCAGCAGTCCGGCGGCGACCCGATAGATCCAGATGGTGACGTCGTGACCCTCGACCATCACGGTCGCCACCACGACCACGGCCGCGACGCCCCACATCGTGAACGCTTCGGCCAGCCACTCCTGGAGGATGACCCGTCGGTTGTCCGCCGTGATCGGCTCGAAGCCCGCCAGAACCTGCCGGGTGGGGATCACATGGGCCACACCCCACAGGGCGACCAGCGCCGCCGCGACGTAGGCAAGCGCGTCGTTCACGGGCACACGATGAGCGAGGCGTCCATCGCGCCCTGGGGGCAACCACCTCGATGTCGGGGACCCACGGGATCCTCCGAGCGCGCGCTACTCGAGGTAGCCGAGGCCACGGAGATGTTCCTCCATCTCGTCGGCCTCGGCGTCGCTGACGGTCGGCTCCTCGGCGGCGGCCTCGGCCGCCCTGCCGGCCGTCTCCCCGGCGTGCACGTGGGCCTCGGTGCCGACCACCTCGTGGAGCACCCGCCCGGTGTGCCGGATCGAGGCCGGAGCGTCGAGCGCCGCGAGGATCGTTGGGGCGAGATCCACAAGCATCGGCTGCTCCTCGAACGGCCGGACGGAGGGCCCGACGGCGACGATCACGCCCTCGGGGCGGTGGTCGCCCGATACCCAGTCGGCGTCCTCGATCGCGCTCTTCGCATGGGTGAGCGAGTAGCCCTCGGCCGGCTCCATCAGGATGTCGGGCGCGGTGTCGGCGTGCTTGCCCCTGAAGACCTCCTCGCGCCTGTAGATCGCCTTCACGGGCCTGCGACCGGTCTTCGGGTCAACGAAGCTCGAGAGCGCGTCCATCACCTGATCGCGCACCTTCTCGAAGTCGGCGGGGTCGACGATACCGTCGGGCTCGCGCCCGGCTAGGTTGATCGAGACACCCTCGCCGGTCGAGCGGATGGTCGTGAACGCCTTCGTCTTGGCCCAGTTCACCGACTGCGGCAGTGAGATCTTCCCGTGCAGCCCGAGGATGTCGTAGGCCTTGCGCGCGATCTTGCGGATGGGACCCCACTGCATCGGACCGAAGACCACGTTCGAGGCGCTGAACTCCAGGAACCCGAGCTGCCTCAGCAGTTGGTCCATGTGGATCGCGCGCCAGCACGACTGGAATCCATGGTCCGACATGAAGATGACGATGTCGCCATCGCGCGTACGCGAGACGAACGAGCCGATCGCGTCGTCGAGCTGCTTGAAGACGTCGCGGACCTTCGCGGCGAGCGGAGTGTTCACGTTCTTCGCGTAGTCGGGGTGGTCCGGCCCGATGTAGTTCGACAGGCAGTGCTGTGTGCGGTCGACTGAGACCCACACGCTCGCCATCAGGTCCCAGTCGGTGTTGTCCATCAGCCACTCGCACGCCTTGATGCGCTTGGCGGTGATGTCGAGGGTCTCGTCGAGGTACTGCTCGGGGCGATTGCGGTAGGTCGTCCACGACATGCCGTTGATCACCCACGGCACGCCGGCCTTCTCGAGCGTCCCGGGCAGGTCGGCCGGCTGCGTGTACTGGCGGTTCTTCGGGAGCACGCCCCCGGCGAGGATCTTCCCGTCGATCACGGGCGGCGGGAACATCAGGGGCACGTCGGCGTAGACGCCGACCTTGCCGGCCTTCGACAGATCCTCGACGAAGGTGCGTTCCTTGATCGACTTGTACGTGACCGGGTATTGCTTGTGGGTCCCCGGGACGGTCTCGAGGATGTCGTATACGCCGTGATCGGCCGGATCGACCCCGGTCAGGAACGACGGCCACGCGGCCCACGAGTGGGTGGGGATGGTGGAGCGCAGGACCGCCTTCTGCCCCCGGTCGATCAGGGCCTGGAGGTTCGGTAGGTCACCCCGCTCGAGGAGAGGGTCCAGGATGCGCCAGTCGGCGCCGTCCCACCCGATCAGCAGAACTCGTGACATAGGTCCACCTCAAACGCGGTTTCGGGAACAGGAGGAGTGTACCCAGGCATCGTCATGTCAACACGCGTTCCACACCTCGCCAACGGAACCCCGACTGACCGCGCGACTGCCGCAGCGATCCGGCACCCCCTGCGAGGCTGGCCGGCGTGCCGGTCCATCTTCCGCCCGCCCGGACGAAGCGGGAAGGGGCCGAAAGGCCCGCCGAGAGTCTTCGGCACTATCCTTGGCCGATGGCTCTGTACCGACTCACCGAACCCCCCGAGCCGCTCGTCGCGCCGGCACTCGTTGCGGCGTTCGATGGGTGGGTCGACGCGTCCGGAGCCTCGACCGCCGCAGCGTCCATCATCGCCGGTGACGGCGAGACGATCGCCATCTTCGACCCCGACGCCCTGTACGACTATCGCTCGCGACGACCGGTGCTCGACATCGTCGACGGCATCCCGAACGACCTCATCTGGCCGGGTCTCGCGGTGAAACGCGTGCGGCACGAGGGCCGCGACCTCCTCGTCCTCACCGGCCCGGAGCCGGACTTCCGCTGGCGCGAACTCGGCGTCGACATCCTCGATATGTGCCTTCGCCTCGGCGTCGTCGAATGGATGAGCCTCGGCGCCATCCCCGCTGCCGTGCCGCACACCCGGCCGGTGCGCATCCTGGCGACCGCCTCGAAGCCCGGGCTGTTGCACGAGGACGAACAGCAGGGCCCCGGGGGTCTCCTCCGCGTCCCCGCCGCCGCGCTCTCGACGCTCGAGGTCGCCGTAAGCGGAGGCGGTATCCCGGCGGTCGGCTTCTACGCCCAGGTCCCGCACTACGTCGGCGGACCCTACGTGGAGGCGACCATCGCGCTCCTCGAGCACGCAGGCCGACACCTGGGCGTCACATTCTCACTCGGTTCGCTCCCCGACGAGGCCACGGCCGAGCGCCAGCGCCTCGACCAGGCGGTCGCCACCGACGAGGACTCCCGCACCTACGTCGAGCGGCTCGAGCGCATGGTCGGCGACGAGCGTATCCCCTCCGGCGACGAGATCGCTGCCGAGATCGAGCGGTTCCTCCGCGCTCAGCCCGGCTCAGGCGAAGGCGGCCGAACCCCACTCGGCGGGCCCTGATCCTCGGCCCGAGCCCCACCCGTCACCGCGGGTGGCCAGCAGGGTTGACGCCTCCCCGATGTGGTGGTTCGATATATCGGACCGATATACTCAGCCGATATATCGGAGCGCAACACCAAGGGGAAGGTAGCACCGGATGCTCGAACTCGCGGTACTCGGCCTGCTGAAAGAGCGGTCGATGCACGGCTATCAGCTCTCGAAGCGGCTCACCGACACCCTGGGCGGGTTCTGGCGGGTCTCCTACG
>Ga0315284_10000212_pt1 | contig 81204 bp, 64 predicted proteins | sample YL17G09_16_MG_FD_203696 | JGI IMG/M metagenome (GOLD analysis project Ga0315284, IMG submission 203696) | Sediment microbial communities from Yellowstone Lake, YNP, Wyoming, USA - YL17G09_16 | ecosystem: Environmental > Aquatic > Freshwater > Lake > Sediment | place: USA: Wyoming | collected... | reverse complement strand
GGAGAGGCCAGACCCCGGCGCCGACCCGCGCCGCGCCCGCCCCCCGCCCCGCGCCCCCCAGGTCGGCGTCCTGTACGGCAACCCCGAGACCACGCCCGGCGGCAACGCCCTCAAATTCTACGCGTCCGCGCGCGTGGACGTGCGGCGGAAAGCCGCGATCGAGGGGCCGGCGGGCGGGGCCAACGTCGGGATCCGCGTCCGCGCCAAAGTGGTGAAGAACAAGTGCGCGCCGCCGTACCGCCAGGCGGAGTTCGACATCCTGTTCAATTCCGGCATCAGCGCGCTGGGGTGCTTGCTCGAGGCGGCCGAGGCGGTGGGCGTCGTCGAGCGGCGCGGCGCGTGGTTTTTCTTCGGCGAGGCCCGCCTGGGGCAAGGGAAGGAGAAATCGATCGCCGCCCTCACCGCCGACGCCGAGCTGCGCGCCACCATCGAGGCCGCGACGCGCGCCAAACTGGGCGCGCCCGCCGCGGGCGAGGCCGCCGTGCCGGCGCTCGCACCGCCGGCCGACGCCAAGGTGGGGGCGTCCGCGGACGACGAGGAGGAAGAGGAGACGGCGTGAGGGGCGGGGTGGAGGGAGGATGCTTTGCGGGGTGTGTAGCAAGTGTGAGCGTCGAGAGAAAGCAAGCAGAAAAACTAGACTAGAAATCAAACCCCTCGCCCTGCCTCGCGCCGCCTCCTCCGACGCTCACGCCACCGCCCGACTGCAATGCAGCGTCCAGGGCGCGCTTCTTGGCGCGCACGGCGTCCAGGGCGTCTGTGAGGCCGGGCGCCTGCGGGTCGCGCAGCGGCACGGCCGCGACGAGGCCTTCCAGCGCGGCCGCCGCTTTGGTCGCCCGGTCGCTGATGCGAGGGCCGCCAGGAGCCGCCGCGAGGGTCGTCGCCGCGCGCGCCGAGCCGAGCGCGGCGCCGAGCTCGCGCCCGATCGCGAATCCGTGCGCCGCGCCCAGGGCCGCGCCATCGGCCAGACCCAGGCGGCGGCCGTCGCTAGAGGAGGAGGGGTGGGTGGGCAGAGAGCGAAAGGGCGCTGGCAAATGCCGCCCGGCCCTGTCTCCTCTCACCGCTCGCCGTCGGCGAATCCTTCCGCCGTCTGGGCGGCCTCCAGGTCGTGCGCCGCGTCGAAGGCGTCGGCGGAGGCGCCGGCCATGTTGGGGGACGGGAGAGAGTACGAGACCGCGCCGCCGGGTCTCTGCCGCTTCACCCTCGATCAGTGGTGCTCTGCTGACACGGCGGGCGTCGGTTTGGTGCGTGGCGAAATGGAATGGGGCCACGGAGGAAGGTTGGGAAGGGGAAGAAAAGGCGGAAGCCGGGGCGAGCGGGGTCGGCCCGCGCCCGCCCCCACTCCCTCCCTCACTCGCGCCCCCGACCCCGGCGCGGCGGCGACGGCTCGTGCGCCGGCGACAGCAGCAGGTCGTGCGCCGCGGGCGAGCGCGGGGCGGTGGACGCGGGCGGCCGCGGCGGCGTCGCCGCCCCGTCGCAGCTGGCCAGCGAGGGCGCGGCCAGGGACCCCGGGGCGGTCACCATGGCGGGCGAGTCGAGCGGTGAAGTCAGAGGGGGCGTGGGCGGCCGCACGGGCGGAGGCGGCACCGGCGGCGAGTCGGACTGCGAGTCGAGCGTGGACGCGCCCTCCTCCTCGTCCGACGCCTCCTCCTCTTCCGCTGCCGACGCGAACGCGGCCCGCAGCGAGCGGGCGGCCGCGACGGGCGCGGCCAGCACGGCGCGCAGGGGCGACGCGGGCGGTGCGTAGCGCGGCGCCTCGGCCGCCGACGCCGCCTCGGCGGCCGCCGCCGCGCGCCGGGCCTGCATCTCGGCCAGAGCAGCCTCGGCGGCGGACCCAAAGCCGTAGGACACGGCGACGGGGGGGGGAGGAGGTGGAGGAGGAGGCAAGGCCGCCGCCTCGCCCGCCCCGTCGACCGCCACCGCGGGAGGCAGCGCCCCTGCGTCCACCCCACCACCCACCCCCGGCACCGGCGGCCACGCGCGCCGCGGCGCCAGCCCGAGCGCGACCGCGGCGTCGGCCGCCGGCCGCACTTCCGGCAACCGCGGCGGCAGGCGCGAGCAGCAGACCGCCACCCAGTTGCGCGCACACCCGCGCTCGTACGGGTTGTGGCGCGAGTGGCGGCCGGAGCCGCCGCCGCGGCCGCGAAAGTGTTCGTACGTCGTCGTCGCGTTGGACGCGAGGTAGGTGTGGAACCCGCTCAACCCCCCCACGAACGCGAGCGCGAGCAGGCAGTAGAACGCCAGGGCCAGGGCCCACGGCTCGCGCGCGACGGCGAGGGAGATGTTGCCCAGCGCGCGCGCGCGGTCCGCCAACCTCGCCCAGCACAGGGCTTGGACGGCCACGCAGAGCCCCGCGGTCACGTATACAAACGCCAGAAAGAACCGGTAGTTGCGCGCGCCGACGCACTGGCCGACCCAGGGGCAGTGATGGTCGAACCCGCGGACGCAGTTGTCGCACACGGCGCAGTGCGACGTGCGCGGCGGCCGGTAGTGCGCGCACGTGGCGCACCACTTTAGGGTGATGGTGCCCCCGTTCTCCAGGGTCACCGTCGGCGCGGGCGGGCGCGGCGGCGCCCACGCGTCGGGCGGCGGGACGGCGCGCGGCACGAACCCCGGGTCGGCCGTCGCGGCGGCCGCGAGCGTGCCCATGGAGGCGGCCAGGAAGAGGGCGACGATGAGGGTCTGCCACCAGGGGAGGGCGGGCGACATGAGGGCGAAGAAGACGACTGCAAAGCGGGGGGGCGGGTCGACTGGGCCGCGCCCGCGGCGCCCACCGCTCGCCCCGCCTCCCACTCCTCTCACCCGACGGGCCCGCGATGAGGACGACGGAGCCGAGCAGCGACTTCCAGTCGGGGCCTGGAGGCAGAGAGGGGCGGGAGGGTCGGCGGCGGGGGGAGACGCACCCCAACCCTTCCCACCGCCCTCCTCCCACTTCCGCCTCACCGATCGCGACCCGGCCCCCGCAAAACAGCCAGTGCAGGCCCGCGTTGTAGCCGCGCCGGCGCGCGGCGCGCACGGCCTTGGCCGGGGGGATGGGGGCGGGGGGAGGCGGCGGCGCGGGCGCCGACCTCTCTCCCGCCTCGGCGGCGGCCAGGGCTACATCGGCCTCGGGCTTGAGCGGGAGCGCGGTCATCGCTGGGCGTCGAAAGGGGCGCGCGTCTCACGGCGCAGCCATCGGTCGCGCCGCGGGCGGACGCCGGGCCGGCGGGTGCGTCGGCGGAGGCCGGCCTCGCGTCGCCCTGCGCGCGAGGGGGGCGGCGCGGCCAGACGGCGGCGCGGTGGTGTGTGCCCGCGCCGCAAGCCCCCACCGTTGCCACAACTGCGGCCGCGCGCCCTCTTAACGCCCCCTGAGGGGGCCGCCCGCTCGCCCCCCAAGCGGCCGCGCGCCGCCCCGCACGACGTCGAGTCGCGTGCGCTCCACCGCGCGCGGCACGCGCCGCGCGACGCCGCGGGCGAGCTCTGCCTGAGCGCCACGCTTCGCCCGTCTCCAATGTCGACCAGCGACGCCGTGCCCGTCGACTGGGAGGCGGCCGCGGACGAGGCGCCGGTGCGTGGGGGCGGAGGCCGCGCGCCCTGGCGCCACGCGCGCCGCGGCACCGCGCGTGGGGGGCGCGCGCGAGGCCGCCATGCCCGCCCGCGGCGCCCCGGCGCCGTCCAACGCGACGCCCGAGGCGGGAGCCGGGCGCCGAACCGCGGCGCGCCCCGTGGGGAGCCGCCTCCGACGCGCCCCACCCCCTGCTTCCCAGCTCCCGCCCCGCGCCCCCTCCCCCCCCCTCCCCCGCCCCACCTCCGCCGCGTCCTCCGGCGACCTCCTGTGCGCCGTATGCCTCGACACCATCCCCCTGCCCGCCCTCGCCACCCTGCCCGGCTGCGACCACGCCTACTGCGCGCCCTGCATCCTCGCCTGGGCGATGGCGGCGACGGCGGCCAACCCGGTCGCGGGCGGCGGCGCGGCGTGTGGCGACGCCGCGCCGTGCCCGCAGTGCAAGGCGCCGTTCACGTCTGTGGTGACGCACCGCCGCCTCGACGGCTCCCTGACGGAGGAGCCGGCGGAAGAAAGCGTGTGCCTGCTCGTGCGCGCGCGCTGGTTCCTGGACGGGCGCGAAGCGGCGGCCACCGACGCCGACGCGCGCGGCAAAGCCGCCGCGCCGCCTCCGCACTGGTCGGACGACGACGAATACGACGACGAGGAGGAGGACTACTATTTCTCCGCCGCCGCGGGGCGCGCGCGCGTCGTGCTGGGCAACCGCCGGTTTGGCGATGGCGGCGTGTTGGCCGCCGGCCGCATGCGCGCCCGCCCCGCGGCCGCGGCCGCCCGGGGCGGCAAGGGCAAGGGCAAGGCGGGGCCGGCGGAGGCGGCGGCCGCAGCGAGCGCGAGCGCGGAAAAGGGGCGCCGCGCGCGGCGCGCGGAAAAGCGCGGTGTGTCGGGGCCGCCCCAGCGCGGCGCGTCCGCGTCGGCGGCGGTCGCGGCCGCGGGCTCGGCCGCGTGCGGGCGATAGTGAGGGTGGCGGCGTGCCGCCTCGCCCGTTTTCTTCCCGCGCCCCGCCCGAACGATTGTACCCCCTTCCCCGACCCCCGTCGCCCGCCATTTTTTGACGCCTTGTACCCCCCCCGGCCCCGGCCCGACGACCGCCGCCGCGCCCGCGGGCGCGAGACGAGAGAGGAGAGACCCCGCCCCGCCCTCCCCGCGCACACACTTGAGGCGCTGCCTGTCAACCCTTCCCTGCACCATGGATCATGAGGGCGTCTCTCTCATTCACACGCGCACGCAACCGTCTCTCGCTCCGGCGGGGCGGTCTCACTCTCCCCTGGCCGCCCAAACACTGTCGCTCCGCCGCCCTCCCGCTCAAAACCCTTCCAGCTGGGACCACGCCTTGGTCAGCGTCCAGAAGACAGCCAGCACGGTGGCGAGGGTCTGGAGAAGGGATGGGAGGGGCGGGAGGGAGGGTGGGCGGGCTCTCGCGCGCGTTCCTTGTCCGCGCCGCCGCCACCCCTCTCTCCGCCTCCCACCAGCGCGTCCCGCATCGTGGAGTCGTCCTGCTGGAAGAACTTCGTCGGGTCGGTCGGGTCCGCTTGAATGTCCGGGCCGGCGTCTTCATCGTACGAGGAGAGACTTTCCAGGAACGCCGCGCCGCCGCGCGCGACGTCTTCGCCCGCGCGCGCCACCGTCCACGCCGCGCGCGCCGCGGTGGCGGGCAGGCGGGCGGAGGCGGGCGTGCGGGACAGGTTCCACGCCTCGTCGTGCGTCGAGACGCGGCCGGTGACCTGGTCGGGAGAGGAGGGCGGCGTCGGGAGGAAAGAAGCGCGCGCGGCGGCCGCGCGCGCGCGCGCCGCCCCCGCCCCCGCCCGCCCCCTCCCTCCCCACACCTGGTCCAAGCTGTACGTGGACGTCACGTCGGCGGCAAACGGGGCGCCGTTGACGGTTCCGGCGACGCTCCAAGAGATCGCCACAGTGCGGCGGTCGGCAAAGCGGATGCCGTCGATCGACACCTCCGGCGCCACCACCAGGTCGACCACCCAGTCGCGCTCGTAGCCGGCGACGCCGGTGAAGCGGCGGCCGCCAGCGTCGCGGACCGAGACGGCAGGGGCGTAGCGCGAAAGCGTGACACGGCGGCGCAGCAAATCTCTGGCCAGCGTCCGCGCGGTTCCTTCGCAGACCGGTGAGACCGTGCAGGCGTCGCCGTCTGCGTCCCCGGAGCGTGCGACGCCCGCGATGGGCAGCGCGTCCACGTCGTCGAGCGTCGACGCGCGCACGGCAGGCACCGCGCGCCGCACAGGTGGGCGGCATGAGACGCGCGCGGGCGCGCGGGAGGGCGGCGCCAGCGGGCGGGGCGGCGCGGCGGCCCACATCGCGGCGGGAAGAGTGCGCGGACGACGCGACACTCTTCGCGCCCACCATGCGGCTCTCGCTCGCCGCCCTGGCCCTGCTGGCCCTGGTGGCTGCCGCCGCCAGCTCCGCGGCCCCGCTGGAGGACCAACTGTTCGACGACGAGTACGATCTCTACGCGGAAGGCGAGCAGAGTATGGGGGCGGGGGCGCGGGGGGGCTGGATTGGGGCGGGAGACCGTCGCCCGGCCGGGCTCGGGTGCGGCGTCAAGTTGCCCGCCCGCCGGGGCCGGGAGAGGGGTGGCGCGCGGGCGGACGGCGCGGGCCTGCCCGCTCGAGTGCGCGCGATGGCCGCCCGCGCGCTGGCGCTGCCTCACGCGGCCCTCCCACCCACCCCTGCACAGGCTACGACGAGCCCTGGCTCGATGACTTTGACGACGAGGTGCGGGAGAGGACGGGCGGGGCGGGAAAGGCGCCGCGCGCGCCCCTCCCTTAAAAACTCGAATCCCAATCCGTCCCGTCTCTTCCTCAGATCGACGCGTCCGACGTGTACGACGACATGGAGGACGATTATGACTTTATTGCGGACGCCGGCGCGCCTGCCGCCGATTGCGAGCTCGACGCGGCGGGCGTCGCCGTCTTTTCGTCCGGCCCTCCTCCCTGCCCCGTCGTCGTGGCCGGCGCCGACGCCCGCCTGGCCGAGGCCGCCAAACCGGTCGACGGCACGTACGCCCCCGCGGGGTGCCACGGTGGCCGCCCCCTCTACGTGCGGCAAGCGGCGCCCGGCGACCCCCCCTCCGCCCCCCTGCGCGTGCTCTGGTACTCGACCGAGTTTCACGATTGGGACCTGACGGTCGGGGAGGAGCCGAACCCGGTGAGGGAGAGAGAGGAGAGGGCTGCGCGCGCGCGCACACGCTGCCGCCACTACCACCGCCACCACTCACCACTCCCCTCCCTCCTCTCCCCTCCTTTAGGACGACATCGCCATGTACGGCGGCCGCGGCGGGCGCGAGCCGCGCCCTCAGGCCGCGCCCGCCGGCTCCTGGCGCCTGGCGGCCGACCTCCAGGCCGCGACCGCGGCGGGCGGCTCCGCCGACGGGTACACGGCGACCGAAGTGACGGTGGCCTGTGCGGCGGGCAGCGAAGAGACAGCGAAGGGCGCGGGCGCCGGGGCCACTCAACCCCCCTCCTCGCGCCGCCCCACGCCGCTGCTCACGGATGCCGAGATGACGGCCCAGTACTCGGCCGTCTACGCGCGCGCCCGGCGCGCGCGCGCGGCGTCCCGCGGCGCCACGCTCGCCGCCGTCCCTGTCGGCGCGCTCCTCTTTGCCGCCGCGGGCGCCCTGGTCGGCCTGCCCTGGGCCGCGTCCCGCGCGGCGCGCCGCAGGCGCGTGGCGCGCGGGCGGGGCGAGGCGGCGGCGGTGGCGGGGGCCGCGCCCGGTGTCGCGGGGCTCCTCTTTGGCGTCAAGCGCGACCACGCCCAGTGATGAGGGCAACAGGCGCGTGCAGGCATTTGTGTGACGCGGTTGTGTCGCGGCGTTTGGTGGCTGCGACAGGGACGTGACACGTGTTTTTGGGGGGGGACAAAAATCGACTCTCACTCGTCTCCCCTACGCCGCCCACCCCACCGGATCCGCCAGCGCATACTCCGGCAGGTCGTACGCCCGCCCCCGCTCATCGTACAGCGTGACCGGGGCGCCGGGAGGCGACACGCCGCCTCTCTCCCCGGGCGCCGCGCGCCCAGTCAACACGCCCGCCGCGTCCAGCACCACCGCCGCGCCGGCGACATCCTCACACTCCGCCGCCGCTTTCAGGGCGTGCCATATCACCGCGTCGCCGCCGTAGTGCGGCGCGGTCTCCCAAAACTCGGCCCGCATCGCGGCCAGCTTGGCGGGGGTCAGGCCGGGGGGGGCGGTCCAGGCGGGGCGGGCGGCCGGCCAGCGCGGCGGCTCGGGTGGGCGGGGCGGGCCCGAGAAGCACGCCCCCATTCGGGGGAGAGAGACTGAGAGCAAGCACCAGCGCGCCGCCACCACTCCCGATGCTAGACGTGCCCCCCGACCGCGGCGTGCTCGATGAAGCGGGTGCGCGTGCGATCGGTCGACCCGGCGGCCGAGCCAACCGCCGGCCCCCGCGCGCCGACGCGGACCCCCCCTCTTCTCTCTTAGCCGTCTGCGCCGCGGGCGGCGCCCCCACGCCCGCCCGCGATGGCGTGACCATCGGCGGGTGGACGGTGACGTCGCGCAAGGGCGCGATGGCTGGCGCGCCCGGTCTCGACGCTGCGCGCGCGGCGCTCGGCGGGCCGCCCGCGCTCCCCGAGCAACTGTTTTCAGACGCCCGCCTCACGGCGACGCACGCGGCGTCGGGCGTGACGCTGAGCTTCTGCGCGACGGGCGCGCTGAGAGCGTGGCGCGCGGCTGCGCGGGACGCGCCGCGCGTGCCCGCCGCTGCCGCGTGGCGCGCGGCGCGCGCCAAGGAGATCCGGGACGCGGGTGCGCCGACTCTGGACTACGATTGGACGTTCACGGCGCCGTACAAAGGGGATTTGAGTGGCGGAGGAGGCAGCGCCCCGGCGCGCTTCACCCCCACCCCGTCCCGCCTCGACCGCGCCCCCCTGACCGCGCGCGACCCCATCCTCTACTGGGACGACGTGCCCCTGTTTGCGTCCGAGCTGGATGACTGCGGGGCGGCCAGTGCGGGGGTGCGGGTGCGGGTGATGCCGTCGTGCTGGTTTGCGCTCGCGCGCACATTTGTGCGCGTCGACGGCGTCCTCGTGCGCCTGTACGAGTGCCGCGTGCTCGCGTCGTTTGATGCTGCCTGTGCTTCCGCGCCCCCTGTCGTCACGCGGGAGTGGCGCGCGGTGGAAGGCTCCCTCTCCGACCTCGCCGCGTCGGGCGCGCCCGGCGGCGGCCCGGCGTACGCCGACGCGGACGCGGCGGCCGCCGCGCTGGCCGCGGTCGCGCCCGTGGGCGTCGTGGCGTTTGAGACGGAGGCGCTGGAGCTGGGGTGAAGGGGGGGAGGGAATTGACAGAGAGAGGGGGGGGCGCGCGCTTGCAGCATTCACGCAGGCACCGCGGCCGGCAAACGAGAATACGTTATCGTCAGCCTTGCACAGCCAACGCAGCCGCGCACATGCCACCGCCACCACGACGCCTTGTTCCTCACTCGGCGGGCGGCGCGCCCGCGGCCGCGGCGGCGGCTTCAAACCTCTCCAAATAACCCGCCACGAACGCCCTGGACGCGTGCAGCGCGGTCGCAGTCACGTCCGCGTCGGCGCGCGCGGCGGCGGCCTCCTTTTCGGCCGCTTCCGCGCGCTCGAGCGCGGCGGCAAGCGCGGCGTCGCCGCGCTGCGCGCCGGCGCGCGCGGCCGCCGCCGCGTCCACGACCGCCTTGTCGGCGCGCGCGGTCGCGTCGGCGGCCGCCCCCCGGGCAGCATCCCGCTCGGCGGACGCGGCGGCCGCCGCTGCCTCCGCGGCCGCCGCGCGCTCCGCCACCGCGTCGGCCACCCCCGCCGCCGCCGCCGCCGTGCTCAGCTCGGCGCGCGCCTCGGCCGCGTCCCGGCGCGCGGCGTCGGCGGCGGCGGCGGCGGCGACGGCGTCGGCGCGGGCGGCGTCCCGGTCGGCGAGCGCGGACGCGGTCGCCGCCGCGGCGCCCGCGCGCACGTCGTCGCGCGCCGTCGCCGCCGCCGCCGCCGCCTCGAGCGCGCGCTCCAGGAGCTCGCTGGCGGCCGCGGCTTCCGCGGCGGCGGCCTGCACCAGGGCGGACGCGTCGGGCGTGGCGGCGGCGAGAGCGCGCGTGGCGGCCGCGTCGGCGGCGGCGGCGTTGGCCGCGGCTTGCGCCTCGGCCAACGCTTTTTTCAATGTTTCGGCCTCGCCGCGGGCGGCGTCGGCGGCCGCCCGGGCCTCAGCGGCCTCGGCCGCGCTCGCGTTCGCGCCACCCCGCCTCTCCCCCCCTTCCATCAGTGTCTCCAGCCGCGCGCTCGCCCGCAGCAGCGCCGCCGCTTCGTCCGCGTTGGCCAGCGCCCGGGTGGCGACCGCCTGCGCGCGCCCGGCTTCCGTCTGCCAGCGCTTGGCGGCCGCGACGGCGTCGGCCAGGGCGGCCTCCTTGGCCTTCAGAGCTTCGCCCGCGTCTTCCAACGCTCTCGTTTTCGCGTCCAGCGAGCGCTGCAGCAGGTCGGTGTCAGGGGATGCGGGAGGAGTAGGAGGCTGGGGCTCAGGAGGAGAGTCGGGTCCGGGGTCGGGCGCCGCCGGCGCGCTCGGCCACCACCCCCACACGCCGGCCCCCGCCCTCACCGCCACTGGCGCAGGGCGACCGCCGCCAAAGCCGACCGCGGGCGGCTTGGACGCCGACGGCTTGCCCGCCGATTTGGCGGCGGCGGGCGGCGCCGGCGCGCGGCAGGGCGGCGCGCCGGGGCGCGGCGCCAGGCCGCGCGGCGCGGCGCGGGCGGTCGACGGGAGGGGCGGCATTGTGGGCGGCGGCAGAGCTGGCTGTGCCGCGGCCGAAGGCGCGCGGCCGACCGCGTGCGCGCGGTCGCTGGACCTCCGTCCCCCCTGTCAGAGCTGCGACCCATCGCTACACAGTCGCCGCGCCAACAAAGCGTCAGGTGGTCGCCGCCGGCGCTGGCGCCGGCGTGAGCGCGCGCCGCGGGTCGGCCGCGCCGTCGGCCTTGGCCTCGACCGGCTCCCGCTCCCGCCCGCGCGAGCGTGACCGCGATCGGCGGTCCCACGAATGGCGCCTCCTATGCCGCCGCTCGCGCTCGCGCGAGCGCGACCGCGACCGCGACCGCGACCGGCGCCGGTCGCGCCGCGACCGCTCCCGGTCCCGCCCACCCCGTTCCCTCTGCTCCCGTTGCTCCCGTTGCTCGTGCGATGGCGGCCTGCGTGTCGGGGAGGAGCAGCCGCGGTCCGCGTGAGGGGCGCGCGCGGGCACCGCGGGCGGCGCCGCCACCGCCACAGCCGCCTTGGCCCCCCCTCCCAGCCGCGCCTGCAACAGCGCGACGCGCGCCAGAGCGGCCGCCCGCCCCGGGTCGACGGCGCCTGCGGGCGGGGGTGGGGGAGGCGGGGGGCGGGGGGCGAACGCCGCGCCGCCAAACTCGCTCGCCTCGCCGCGCGCGGCCGCCGCGGCCGCCGCGCGCAGGGCGGCCACCTTGTTCCCGGTCGCGGTCGCGGCCGCGCCCGCGGTCGTGGTCGCGTGCAGGGTCGTGGCGCGCGCGGCGACGGCGGTGAGCGCGGCGCGCTCGGCGCGCACGCGCTTGCCGGCGACCACCTGGCCGTCCAGGGCGAGGGCGGCCGCCACGGGGGAGCCTTCGCACGGGGAGAATGTGATCAAGGCCAAGCGGGTGCCGTCAGGCAACGGGTTGCCGACAAAAGCGGCCGACTCGACGACGCCGGCGAACGCGCACAGGCGCGACAGCGCGTCGGCCGAGAGGCCGGGGTGCAGCCCCGCCAGCATGAGCGCGCGGTCCAGGGCGCCTGGGGCCGCGGGCCAGACGACGGCGGCGGCCGCGGCGGCGGCGCCGAGCAGGGAAGGTGGAGGAGGGGGTGGAGGCGGAGGGGGCGGCGCCGCCGGCGCGAGCACCGACGCCGCCGCACCTTTCCCACCTTTCTTCCCGCCCCCACCCCCACCCCCTCCAGCCGCCTCTGAAAAGTAAAGCGGCACGCCGCCGCCCGCGACGGGCGCGCCGTTGAACAGGACGTGAAGGGTCCAATCACCCCGCACGGGCACGGCATAGGTGCCTCGATAGCTCCCGTTGCCGCAATCGGTCACGGTGGCGTCCACGCGGGGGGGCGCGCCGGCGCCGCGCGCGCCGGCGCCGGGGGCGAGGTGCGCGACGACGTGCGCGCCGCCGTCGCGCACGCGCGTCCCCGCCGCGTCGCGCGCCGCCAGCGTAAAGTCGAGAGCCACCCCCACGCCGCCGCCGCGCGCGCCGGCGCCGGCGAGGGTGGCGCGGTCTGCGTCGGGCGGGCCGGCGGGGGCGTCGGCATCGTCGGCGTCGGACGAGGCGGACGAGGTCGACGGCGAGGGCGACCGCGCCGCTCGGCCGGCCAGGGCCAGCGCCCAGTCGTCGTCGCCGTTGGCGGGCGGCGGCGGCGGCAAGTCGGGGCGCGGCGGCGGCGGCGGCAGCGGGACGCCATCCGCGGCCGGCGCCGGCGGCGGCCCGGGCGGCGGCGACGGCAGTCCGGCGCCGGCGCCGGCGCCTGGCGGCGGCGGCGGCGGCGGCAGGAGGTCGTCCATGGCCACTGAGAGTGCGTGCGGCGACGGCCGTGCCCGCCACAACGCGGCCCGGCCCCCTCGATCCCGGCCGACCGCGCCCGCCCAGCGCCACCATGGCGCCCGGACTGCCGGCGTTCCTGCTGGCTGCCCGCGCCAACCACTCACTCGTCGCCCGCATCGCAGCCGTTCAAGCCCTGGCCCTCCTCGCCACCGCCTACGTGCGCTCCGTCGTCGCGGATCCCAAACGTACGCACGGCGCGCGCCTGGCGGCGGCAATCCCGGCCCTCGTTTTTTACGCGGTCGCGCCGCTCGCGTTTGATCCAGCGACAGAGATCATGACCTTGTCCGTCATCGCGCTCTCCCTGCCGTGGCTCGCGGCTTTCAAGACCGTGGGCGCGGCGTTGGACCGGGGGCCGCTCGCGCCCGCGTCGGCGGGTCGATGGACCTTTGCGCAGACGGCGTTCGTTTTGGGGCTCCCCGTCACTCCCCAAGAGACCAAACCCGAGGGTGCGGGACGGAGGAGTGGGTGGGGGCGGCGCCGCGACCGGGACGCGGCCGAACCTCAACGAGTCCTCCCCCCCTCTGCAGCGCCCGCCTCCGGCCGCGCCACCCGCTCCACCACCGCCATGCACCGCGTCCCGTCCCGCTCCCGCGTCTTCGAAGCCATGCCCGCGGAAGCGTCGACGCGCGCCCGGCACATGGCCGGCAAACTCGCCCTCCTCACGTGCACGTGCGGCGGCCTCTCCGCGTCCGCCTTCCCGCCGGGTTACCCCACCGCGGTCGCCTACATCTTTGGCCTATACGCCCTGCTGGGCGTCATCATGGACGGGCCGGCGGCCGCGGCGGCGGCGGCGGTGGGAATCCGGATGTCGCCGCACTTTGACGCGCCCTTTCTCTCGTCCTCGCTCGCCGACCTCTGGTCGCGCCGCTGGAACCTGGTGGCGGGTCATTCGCTGCGCTTTTTGGTGTACGACATCGTGGCCGAGGGGCGGCTGGCGGCCGCGCCGCGCGGGGGCCCGCCCGCGCGCGTCTCGCGCGCGCGGCGCCTGGTCGCCATGACCGCCGCCTTTGTCGGGTCTGGCGTCATGCACGAAATTCTGCTGCTCTACGTCATGGTGTGTGTCGCGGTGGGGAGAGGGCGGGAGGAAGGGAGAGCCTCCGCCCGACACCGCCCTCCTCTCCTCCCTCTTCCTCCCCAGCCCGGCTTCTGCCCCTACTCGGGCTATTGGTTTGTCTATTTCACGTCCCAAGCCTTGGGCCTCATCGCGGAAGGCGCCCTCGCGCGCGCGTGGACCGCGCGCGGCCTCCCCCCGTCCCCGCGCTGGCTCGCCGTGCCCGCCGTCGTCGGCAGCGGCCTGCTCTGGGCGCACTGGCTGTTCCTGCCGCCGGTGCACAACACGACGCTGGGGGCGCGCGTGCTGGACTCGCTCGACGGGTCGGCGCGCTGGATCGTGGGGGCGCTCTCCGGCGGCAAACGCTAGTAGGGCAGCGGCCATTGCCGCTGCCCCAAACACACAGACTGCAACGCGCGGTGCACTAAGCAGGACTCGGGTCACAGGGCGCAGTGCTCGCGCGCGTCTCTCTCTTCTCTCTCCTCAATCTTGGGGCGTCGTCGCGCGCACCTCGGTCGGCGCCCCGCGCCCTCCCCGGGGCGGGTTTTTGGGCAGCATGAGGGCGCGGCGCGCGGACGCGCGCGCCGCGGGCGGCGGCGCCGGCGCGGGCGCGCCGGCGGGCCACCCGCCGCGGCCGCGGTCGCCGCCGTTCCCGCCCCCCTCCTGCGAGAAGAACGCGTGCAGCGCGCGCTGGTCGGGCGTGAGCCCGTCGCCCGAGCCCGACCGGGCGCGGGCGGCCGGACCGCCCGAGCCCGATCGCGAGCGGCCGGCGCTCGACCGCCCGCCGTCGGCCGAGTCGGCGACGACGAGCGACGCGCGAATGGCCTCCTCCACCATCATCCGCTCCGCGTCGTCCGGCGGCAGCGCGCGCACGTCTACGGGGACGGCCAGCCCCCAGGCGGCTTCCGCGGCGGCGTGCGCGGACGCCGCCGCGCCGGGCGCTGCGCGCCCGCCCACCGCGACGGCCGCGTCGAACGCGGCCGCGGCCGCGAGCGCGGCCGCCGGCACGAACGACACCGCGGGCTCGCCCGTGCCCAGGGCGGCGTCCAGAAAGGCGGCGGCGGCGGCGTGGAAGACGGGGGGGCGGGCCGAGTTGTGGTCGCCGCCAAACGTGCACAGCGCTTTCACGCCGCCGTACGCGGCGTGCAGCCGCTTCGTGTGGGCCACGGGGATGAACGAGTCGGCGTCAGCGTGGCCGAAGAGGGCGGGGGGGGTAGCGGAGGGGGCGGTCAGGACGGGGGCGACGGCGCGCACGTCGAAGCCGGCGCGCTTGCGCACGCTCCGCCGCATGAGCGCCAGCGCGGGCGCGGCTAGCAGGCGCGGCAGCGGCACCGACCGCGACGTCGCCAGATCCCGCATCAGGTCCGGCAGCGAGGCAAAAGGCGAGTCGGCGACGACGGCGGCGAGCGGCGCGCCCGCGCGCGACGCGGCGAGCGTGAGCGCGGCGACCGCGCCCATCGACCGGCCCCAGACCGCGACCCGGCAGCCCGGGCGGGTGAGGCGCACGTGGGCCACGATCGCGGCAAGGTCGACGGCTTCCGTGGCGCCCAGGGAGACGACGCTCCCCGTCGACAGCCCCGAACCGCGCGCGTCGAACGCGACGACCGCCGCACCCCGGGGCAGCAACAGCCCCAGCACTTCGTCGGCGTCCCGCCTCGACCCCGAGTTGCAGTGGGCGTACACGACGACGGGCGCGGCCGGGTTTGGAGGGGACCGCTCGTAGAGCGACGCTTGGAGCCTCCCGAGCGGCTCGCGCCCGGGGTCGCCCGGGTCGGAAGGCCTGGTCCGCGCGGTCCCGGCGACCCCGGCCGGCACGTCGACCGCAAAGTCGGTGCGGCGGTAGGCACGGCCGCCCGCGGCAAACGCGCCGGCCGCGCCGCCGACGAGGTCGGCCGCGGTGTAGGCGTCGTCGCTGGGGGTGGCGAGGGCGGTCAGAGAGCTCTTGCGGCGCCGTCTCGCGCGGCGGCGGGCGGACGGGCGCCGCGCGGGGCCACAAAGACCGCGCATCGCGCGGTCTATTCGCGGCGCCCCCTCTTTTCTCCTCCCGCCCCTCCTCCCCCTTCTCTCTCACCGGGGCGGCCGGCAGATGGCGTCCACCAGCTGGTCCCAGACGGCGGCCAGGGCCGCCATCGCGCGCGGCGTCGCGTGGCGCGCGGGCCGCGGATGGGTGGGCGCGGCGGCGCCCGCGGCGATGCCGGACGCGCGCGGGCGTGTCGGGAGGGGGGTGTCGCGGGTCCGCGGGCGGCGGCAGGCCGCGAAGAGAGCGCAATGGGCGCGGCGCCCGGTCGACCCCACACCATGTCCGCCCGCCCGCCCGCCGGCTTTGGCGGATCGAAGCCGGCGGGTGCGTCGCCGCCGCGGCAGACGCCGCCGGCGCCGGCGCCGGCGCGCCCGCCCCCGTTCACACCCGCCGCGCCGCGCGCCCCCACCGACGCCACGCTCGCCGCGCGCGCGCGCGTCGGCGTGGCATCCATCGTGGCCGAGCTGGCCAAATCACGGGCGCGCGTGGCGGCGCTCGAGGCGGAGGTCGAAAAGCTGCGCGCCGGGCCCCCGCCCCCTCCCGCCACCCCCACGACAACCATCACGCTGCGCTACGCGTCCGGCTGGCGCGACGTGTACGCCCACTACTCGGCCGACGGCGGCCCCTGGACCGCGCCGCCCGGCGCGAAACTTCAGCCCGGCGGCGACGCCGACGGCGGCGACCGCCTCCTCACCGTTCCCGCGGCCCGCCTCGAGTTTGTGCTCACCGACGGCTTTGCGTGGGACACGCCGGACCCGTACGGGGCCAAAGGGAAAGGGGGGAAGAATTATATCATTCAGGGGCCGGGCGCCTGGCGGCTCAAGTCCGGGCGCCTCACCCGGCTCGACGGTGAGGAATGAAGAGAGGGAGGGAGGGGCATGGTGTGCCTCTGTTTGGCGGAGTGTGAAGGGCATTTGCAGCCAGCGCTCGCTCGTCTCCTCCCTCGCTCGTTCTCGCCTCTCCTCGCCTCTGCCTCTCCCCTCGTGCCTCGCTCCAGCCCCGGGGGGCGTGCGTTGGACCCTCGATGGTTCGCTCCGCTGTTCAGTCGAGTCCTTTCCTCTCTTCCCCTCTCTCCCCTCTCTCCCTCCTCGGCTCTCCGTGTGTGTCGTTCCGTGTCTCTCGTACAAGTGTTAAGGGTGGTGGTGGTCGTGTATCAATCAGCGGGACGCGATGGGCGCGAGGGAGCTGAGGCCGAGCGCGGTCGCAGCGCGCCGCGCGCCGCGCGCGAGCGCGCGACGCTCCGCAAACGCGGCGTAGGCGAGCAGGCCGCCCAGGGCCGCGCCGGCCGCCGCCTGGAGCGGGGTGACGGACGCGGGCAGGGCGGGCAGGCGGCCGCGGCCGCGCGGGCGGTCGCCCGCGCCCCCACCACCGCCCCAGAGCTCCGCCAGGCGGTCGGGCGTCCCGGCCAGGAAGGACGCCGACTTGAGCAGGGGCCCCGCTTCACCCATGGCGACCGTGCCGCCCGACGCGCAGCGCGCGACGGTCACGGCGGCGGCCGCGTCGGCCGGGGGGGGCGCGCGCGCCGGCGCCGCGCGCGCCGCCGCCGCCGCGGCCAGCGCGCCCTCCAGCTCGACCGCCACCGCGGCCTTGCGCGCTGCCGGCAGCGGGTCCAGGCCGCCGGCCGCGACCCAGGCGGACGCGGACGCGCCGTCGCGCGCTTCGCGCGCCCACGCCTCCACCAGCAGCATCCGCGCCGCCGTCTCGTACTGGTCGGCCGACAGCACGGCGCCCGCGGGGCGGCCGTCGGGGCCCGGGGCGGCGGGCGGGCGGTGGGAGGAGGGGACGGTGGCGGCGGACAGGTAGGAGGCGAGCGCGCGCGCGACGCGGACAGCGGCGCCGGCGTCCAACCCGAGCGCGGCCCACAGGAGCAGGACGTCGGGCGGGATGAGGGACGGGGAGCCAAACGCGGCGGCGATCGCGGGGTGCGCCTCGGCAAAGCTGAGGCGGAACGGAGCGGGGGTTGGTTTCGGGTCGGCGTCGCGCGGCCTGTCCTCGTCGGAGGCGCGCGCGGCAGGCGCGGGGCACCGGCCGCATCCCGGCGCCGCCGCCCCTGACGCGCTCCGCGGGCGTCGTCAGGCGCGACCGAGTTTGGCCGCGGGCGCGGTGGAGGCCGGCGCGCCCCGGCACTCGCGCCGCGCCGCGGGGCGCTTGCAGCGGCGCCCCAATTGGCCACCCTCCCGCCCCCATCTATTCACTCTCACCGCCCCAGTTCAAACAGTGCCTGCACCGCGACGCACGCGCCGCGCGACGCGACCGGCCCCGCTCCGCGACGCAGCGCGTCGAGCCCCGCGTCGGCCGCGGACGAAAACCGGCCGCGCAGCAGGGCGTCCTCGCCGCGGCCGGCGGAGGAGGCCGCGGAGGGGAGAGGGGGGTGGGGCATGGCGCCGCGAGGCGGCGGGCCGAGAGTGCGTGCCGCGCCCACTCTCGACGCCGCGTCCGACCCGTGGCATGCTCGCGGCACGCTCCCCGCCGGCGGCGCCCGCGCGCGCGCGAGCCCGGTGCGTCCGGCGAGCGCCAGTCGCGTCCGCATCCTTCGCCGGCGGCAGCGGCGTGGCCGCGTTTGCGCCGCCGCCGCCGCCCACGGCCGCCCCTTCGTCGCTGCGCGCCCGGCTCGCGACCGCGGGCGCGTCCGGCCTTGCCGCCATGGCGCTCTGCAACGCAGTCTGGTACTCGACGTTGTTCGTTTTGTCGGCGGGGGCGGCGCGGCCGGCGCCGGGGCAGGGTGTCGCGGCCGCGTGGCGCGCCGCGGCCGTCACGCTCGCCTACACGTACGGCGCCTCCCAGCTGTCCAAAGTGCCCAGGAGTTTTGCCATCCTCGCCCTCGTCCCCGCGCTCGACCGCGGCTTGACCCTGGCCGCGCGCGGCAACGCGGCGCGCGCGCGGACGTACGCGTTTGCGCTGGCCGCCTGCTGCCTGGCCGCGCTGCTGGCCGTCATGGGCGTGACCGTGCTCGCGTGGGCGTGAGAGGGAGGAGGCGCGAGTCGGCGTTTCTCTGGTTTTTTTGTGGGGGGGCCGACCGCGCCGCGCGCGGTCGCACCCCACCCCACGCGCGCGCTGGGAACCGTCCGGCGGTTGTGGAGCTAGTCACTGTCGACGTCAGGCGAGAGAGGGGTGGAGGGCGGGTCCGGGTCGCGCCGCTTTCTGTTTCGCTCGCACTCACCCAGCCCCCCAAACCAAACCACACCCCCGCCCTCCATCACCCCGGCGCCCCCGCCACCCGCCCCAGTACGCCCGCCATCCCCCCGACCGCCCCCCCCGCAAACGCGCGCAGCGTCGTCGCCGGCAGCCAGTCGTCGACGGCCTCGTCGCCAGGGTCCAGGGCGCCGCCCGCTTCCGCGGCGGCTTGCAACGCGTCAAAGAGGGCGTCGAACGAGGAGGGCGGGTCGTCGGGGGCGAGCAGGGTGACGAGGGCGGCGACCGCCGCGCGGTGGACGAGGCCCGCGCGCGGCGGCGGCCGCCACGCGCCGCCCGCACCCCGCACCCCGCCGTCGGCGGCCGCCAGCGCCACCACCCAGTCGGCGACGGCGTCCACGCCGGCCTGGGTGGCCAGCTCGGCGGCGGCGGCGAGCGCGGCCGCGCCGCGGACCGCGTCGGCGAACGCGCGCGGGGGGGCCGAGGCGGCGGCGGCGGCGGCGGAGCCGCCGAACGCCGCCAGTTCGTCCATGGACACGTAGCCATCGCGGTCGCTGAAGAGGAAAGGGGTCAGGAGAAGGTTGTGGGCGCGCCGGGCCTTCCTCGCGCTCGCCGCGCGCCCGATTTGGGCGCATGCGCGCTCTCCCTCCCCCCTCCTTCCAACACTCACAGGTCCAGCGCCATCAGCAGCGGCAAGCTAGGCGCCCCCACGTCCCACGCGCGCGGCTGGGCGCGCAGGGCGAGGACTTCGGAGAGGACGAGGCCGCGGCGCGCGGCGCGCGGTCCGCCACGCGCCGCGGCCTCGCCCCCGCAGCGCGCCGCCAGGGCGGCGCCGTGGTCGGCGGCCAGGCCGGCGCGCAGGGAGGAGGCGTGGGCGCCCATTGGGGGCCGGGCGGCCACACGGCGCTGCGCCGCGCGCGGTCTGGCGCAGGCGGGCGTTCGTTTTTTTGTAGGCCGCCGCGGCAGGGAGCGCCCCACACTCCCCGCCTCCAACGCTCGGGCGCGTGGTGATGGTGTGGCAGACACAAAGAAGAGGGGCGCGGCCCCCCACCCCCGGCCGCGCTCCGCCCACCACCCTCCTCCCCTCCCCTCCTCCATCACGCCGCCAGCCGCCCCTCGGCAAACGCGGCCGCCGCCGCGAGCGCGACCCCCACCCGGTCCGGCGCCCCGCCCTGCCCCTGGGCCAGGACGGGCTTGCCGCCACCCTTGCCGCCGAGAGGGGCGAGCGCCGCTTTGAGCCAGTCGCCGGCGGGCAACGCTTTGGCCAGCGCCTCCGGCACGCCCGCCAGGACGAGCGATTTGCCCTTGGCGGGGTCGCCCGTCGCGAAGAGGGCGGGAAGGGCCGGCGCGGCGGTTTGCACGGCGGCCCACGCGCTCGCGGCGGCCTTGGCGTCGGCGCCGGGGCCGAGGTCGACGGCGACAAATTTGGCGCCAGAAGCTAGAGCGGCGGTGGCCGCGGTCCGCGCCGCGTCCGCCGCCGCCGCCGCCACGGCCGCCGCGGCCGCGCGCTGGCCGTCGGCCGCGCGCTTGGTCAGCCCCGCCAGCGCCGCCCGCGCTTCGGCCTTGACAACGGCGGGCGCGACGACGGCGTCCACGTCCTGCTTGAGCTTGGTGAGGGCGGCGTCGAGGGCGGGGCCCGAAGAGGCGGCGGCGGCAGCGACGTCGGCCTTGAGCTGCTCCCCCGCCGCCAGCGCTGCGCGCGCCGGCGCGCCCGTGAGCGCCACGATGCGACGCACGCCTTTGGCGACGCCTTCTTCGGAGACCAGGGCGAACGCGCCCGCGTCCGCGGTCGTCGCCACGTGCGTCCCGCCGCAAAACTCGACCGCCGCCGCGTCCCCGGTCGCCTTGCCCGCCAGCAAGTCGGCGACCGTCGCCCCGACCGCCACGACGCGCACGGGGTCGGGGTAGGCCTCGCCAAACATGCAGCGCGCGCCGGGGATCTCGCGCGCAGCGGAAAGCGGGACATCCGCTGCGTCGACCGCGAGCCCTTTGGCCACGACCGCCGCGCATGCCGCCTCCACGGCCGCCAGCTTGTCGGCGGGCACGGCGCCGGAGTGCGAAAAGTCAAACCGCAGTTTGGCCGCGTCGACGATGCTCCCCTTCTGATCCACCCCCTCCCCGAGCGCCGCCCGCAGCGCGTGGTTGAGCACGTGCGTCATGGTGTGGTTGGGCGCGATGGCGGCGCGGCGGCCGGCGTCGATGGACGCGACGACCGCGTCGCCGACCGCGGCGCGCGCGCGCGCGGGGGCGCCGTCGGCCGTCGGGGGAATGACGTGCAACACGTAGCCCGCCGCGACCTGCACGTCGGCGACCGCGAACGCGTCGCCGCCTTTGGTGGTGAGCGACCCGACGTCGGCGACTTGGCCGCCAGACTCTGCGTAAAACGGCGTCGCGTCGAGCACAACCCCGAGCGGCGCGCCAGCTGGCGCGTCGCCCGAGTCGGCCACAAACCCGCCCGGCGTGAGCAGGGCGAGCACAGTCGCGTTGAGGGGGGTGGGAGCGTACTTGGCGGCGTCGTCGGTGAGCGGCACGCCGTCGGCCGCGAGCGACGCGGTCGCCTCGGCCTCGAACCGCAGCCGCGGCGCCCCCCCCGCCTTGGGCGCCGCCCGCGACCGCTCCCGCTGGGCCGCCATCGCGGCGTCAAACCCGGCGGCGTCCACGGTGAAGCCGCCCTCTTCCGCCATCAGGGTGGTCAGGTCGAGCGGGAACCCGAACGAGTCCCAGAGCAGGAACGCGTCGCCGCCGCCGAGTTGGCCGCCGGGCGGCAGCTTGGCCGCAAACTTTTTGTAGCGGTCGATGCCGGCGAGCAGGGTGCGGGAGAAGGAGACTTCCTCGTCCGCGATGACCGCGTGCACAGCGTCCCGCTTGGCGACCAGCTCCGGGTACGCGCCTCCCATGGACGCCACGACCGCGTCCACCAGGCCCGCGAAAAAGCCGTCGGGCGCGGACAGGGTCTCGCGGCCGTAGCGCACCGCGCGGCGGAGCACGCGGCGGAGGACGTACTCGCGCCCTTCCGCCCCCGGCCGCGCGCCGTCCGCGATGGCGAACGAGAGCGTGCGGATGTGGTCGGCCACGACGCGGTACGCCATGTCGGCGCCGCCGGCGTCGGCGGCGCCGACGCGGTCTTGGTAGGGGGGGGACCGGGTGGCCGCCTGGACCGCCGCGAAGATGCCGGAGAACACGTCCGTCGCGTAGTTGCTCGGCACGCGCTGCAGGATGGACGTCAGGCGCTCCATGCCGAGCCCGGTGTCGACGTGGCGGGCGGGGAGGGGGCGCAGGGAGGCGTCGTCCTCGCGGTTGAACTGGATGAAGACCAAGTTCCAAATTTCGAGCACGTCCGGGTCATCCATGTTGACGAGGGACGCGGCGTCGCGCCCGCCGATCCGGTCGTAATGAATCTCGGTGCACGGCCCGCAGGGCCCCGCGTCGCCCATCTCCCAAAAGTTGTCGGCGCAGCCAAACGGGAGCACGCGCGCCGCCGGCAACACTTTGAGCCACAGGGTGCGCGCCTCGGTGTCGGGCTCCAGCCCTTGGGCGGGGTCGCCTCCAAAGTAGGTCGCATAGACGCGGGCGGGGTCGAGGCCAAAGACGGTTGTGAGGAGTTCCCACGCCCACTCGATCGCTTCCGCCTTGAAGTAGTCGCCAAAGGACCAATTGCCGAGCATCTCGAAAAAGGTGTGGTGGTAGACGTCGCGGCCTGGAAGGAGGGCGGGTGGGGGTGGGGGTGAAAAAGGAGAGCGGAGCACCGCACGCGGCCCGCGCGCCCACGCACAAACACCCGCGACCCCCACTCCTCCACTCTTCTCTGTTCTCTTACCAACGTCGTCCAGGTCATTGTGCTTGCCGCCCGCGCGGATGCACTTCTGCGCGTCGGTCGCGCGCGTCAGCTTCGCCAGGTCCGACGCGGGATCCGCCGTCCCCAAAAACACGGGCTTGAACTGGTTCATGCCCGCGTTGGCAAACAGGAGCGTGGGGTCGTTGTGCGGGACGACGGACGAGGACGGGAGCGCGGTGTGGCCTTTAGTTTCGAAAAATTCGACAAAGGTGGACCGCACGCGGTCGCCCGACCACGCGGGGAAGAGGGCCGGGAGGGTGGCCAGTTTGGCGGCGGCGCCGACGGCGGGGGGCGGGGGGCGCGTCGCGGCGGCGAGCGCGGGGGCGACCAGGGGGGCGGCGAGGACGCCCTCGACGTAGGCGAGGGTGGCAGGGAAGGCGATGGCCAGCGACGCGCCTTCGGGCGCAAAGAGCGCGGGCGCGAGCGCGCCGGCGAGCGCGGCGTCCGAAGCGGTCAGCCCGCCCCCGCCTATCCCCGGCCCCGCCTTGCCCACCGCCGCCTCCAGGGGCGGGAGCAGCTCTTTCAGCGCGGCCAGGGCGGCGTCGGCTTCGTCGGGCGCCGCGTCGCGCTCGCCGAGCGCGGGCGCCGCGAGCGCAGCGGCGTGCGGAGCGGCCGCCAGCGCCAGCGCGGCCCACTGCGCGTCGGCCGGCGCGCCCGTGAGCGCGGTCAGGATGGCGGTCTCGCCCACGACCGGGGCGGCGTGGCCGGGGAGGAGGAGGAGCGGGAACTGAAAGAGAAGGGAGGGGGAGCGGTCGGCGGCCGTCGCGGGGGCCGGTTGAAGCGCGCGGGCCGGCATCGACGCACGCCGCCCCGCCAGGCTCGCTCCCGCATCGATCGATCGCGCGTGCGGGCGGCGGGCCGGCGTGGCGCCGTCCCCTGCCGCTCAACGCGGCCGCGCCCCGCCGCAATTGCGCCCGCCACCCCCTCTACCCCTCCCCGAATCCAACCGCCCTCACCTCGCCGGTCGGGCTGATATCCAAATACGAGGGCGTGGCGTTGGTCACGCCCGCGGTGAAGGGCGGCACGGCCAGCGCAATGCCGCCGAACGCGGCCGCGAGCCGGGCGGGCAGCGCGGCGAGCGCCGGCGCACGCAGGGTGGCGGCCATGATGGCAGAGCGCAGGCGGCGGCGCGGCAGGCGGGCGGCTGCCTGGGGCAGGGAGTGGCGCTGCTGCGGGCCGCCATCACACCCCGCGGCGCTGCCTCGCGTCGCGCATCCGCCCCACATGGCGGATGAGGAAGAGTATGGCGGCGGCGACGCCGGGTGAGGGAGAGAGGGGCAGAGAGGGCGCGCGAGGGACCGGCCGGCGCCGCCGCCGCAGCCGGGCGCGGGCCAATGGAGCGACGGTTGCCCCTTCTCCCACCCCCAGCTACGACGCCGAGTACGATGAAGCGCCCGAAGAGGTGAGAGTTGAGCGCGGGGAGCGGGAGGAGCCCCCATGGACCCCGCGACCGCCGGCCGACCCCCCTCCCTCCCTCTCTTCAGCCCTACCCCGAGGACGCGGTCGACGGCGACGCGCCCGAGGATGGCTTGGACCTCCTGGTGCCGGGCGCGCCCGGCGGCGCGCCGCGGGGAGGGCCCAACCGGGAGAGGGTCACGACGCGCTACCTCACCAAGTACGAGCGCGCCCGCGTCCTGGGCACGCGCGCGCTGCAGATCTCCATGAACGCGCCCGTCATGGTGGAGCTGGCGGGGGAGACCGACCCCCTCGACATCGCGGCGAAAGAGTTGCGCGAAAAGAAGATCCCGTTCATCATCCGGCGCCACCTCCCGGACGGCTCGTACGAGGACTGGTCGGTGGAGGAGCTGATTCCCACCGACCGGTGAGGGAAGGTGGCGGGGGGGAGGGGGGAGTGCCTGTTTTGGGAGTGGGGCGCAGCGCCGTGTGTAGCTGCTCGCGCCTTTCTTTCTGCGGGCCCTCCTCCCCTCTCCTCCCTCTCAAACGCGTGCGAATGGGTTTGCACGGCAAAAACGGAGGGTGGGAGAAAACGCCGGGCGCAGGCCGCGGCGACCTTGGCGGCAGAAATGGGGTGGCGGATGAAAAGGCGGCCGTGCGTCCCCCGGCGGGCCGCGGGGGGCGCATCACCGCGCCTCGTGGGCGGGTGGGGCAGTGTGTCTAGCGTGCGGGCGGGGAGGGGCGTGCCGCGCTCACTCTTCGCGCGCGGCGGCACCTCCCCCCCCCGCCTTGACCCCCACGCGCGGCGTCGCCCGCATCCAGAGCCCCGCCAGCGGCTGCAGCGTGAGCCGGTTGATCTCCGCCGCCTCGACGCCGTCCCAGCCGCCCATGCGGGGGGCGAGCGCGAACGAGAAGCGGCCGTACAGGTGCGCAATCCCCCCGTCGTGCATCAGGCGGGCCAGCGACTGGCCCACGCACTGGCGCGGACCGACGGAAAACGGAATGAAGCGGCGCACGCGGCCGGCGGCGACGTCGGAGACGTCGCCCGTGGCGTGCAGGTGGATGTCGCCGTCGACGCCGCCGGGCGGCGCGTCGTCATCGCCCCCGGGCAGGAACTCGGCCCCGGCCGCTGCCCACCGCTCCGGCATGAACTTGGCCGGGTCATCGGGCCAGTTCTGGGGGAGGTGGTGCACGGCGTCAAAGGGGCAGAGGACGGTGGCGCCGCGCGGGATCAGGTACCCGCCGACCACCAGGTCGCGCTTGACCGTGCGCGTCGTGCCCGAGGACGCGACCGGCTTGACGCGCATGGCCTCTTTGCAGACCCAGGCGAGGTAGGGCAGCGCGTTGAGGTCGGCGTACGTGAGCGCGCGCGGCGTCGGGTCGGCCTGCGTCGCGACCAGGCCCGCCGCCGCCAGTTCCGCCACCAGCTTGGCCTCGACCTCGGGGTGTTGGGAGATGAGGAACGTGGTCCAGGTGAGGGCGTTGCCCGCGGACTCGATGCCCGCGGTGAAGTAAACGCCAAACTCGCCGGCGAGCAACGCGTCGTCCAGCGGCCGCCCCGTGCGCGGGTCGGTGAGCCGCAGCAAGTGGGCCGCGATCGTGACGTCGTCCGCGGCGGGCGGCCCGCGGCTCTTGACCTCCGCGACGAGCGCGCGCATGTGCGCTTTGAACGCGGCCCACGCCGCCGTCCCCTTGCGGTGGGCGCCGTCCCACACCATGAGCGGGCGGGTGGGGTTGGTGGCGGTGCGGTACAGCTCGAGCATGCCGTCGCGCAGGGTGTCGAAGAGGGAGTCGGTTTCGGCGTCGACGAGCGCGCCGGTCGTCCCAAAGTCTTTGGCAAAGCCGACGACGCCCGTAATGTCCATGGCGTACCGCATAAACATGTTGTTGACGTCAACGTCGGTGCACGGGCCGGCGGCGGTGAGCGAGGCGGCGAGGCGGTCGGCGATCGACACGATGCCGGGGAACCCGGCTTTGATGTTTTTCATGACGAACGCGGGGGCCGTCCCTTTGCGGACCAGGCGCCAGTAGGGGGCGTTGGTGCCGTCAGTGAACAGGGTGTTGTGGCCGGGCTGGAGGAAGGGGGGGGGGTGTCGGCGGCGCTCCCTTTCTCTCGCGCGCGCACGCGCGCGCGCACCTCGCGCTCGTCCCTCTCCTCTCTCCTCTCTCCTCTCCCGACCTTTTGGGATATCATCTTGTTGCCCAGCGATGGCTCCAGGCACTTGTCCAGCCCCTCCCCCGCCCCAAACAGGAGGTGCACGAGGCGCGCGTCGGACGCGACGAGCATGCGGCGGTGCGCGACGCGCATGGAAAAGAGGCCGCCGTGCTCGATCGACCAGCGCCGCAGGTGGCGGTGGTGGTTGGGGGCGAGCATGGTGAGGGTGACGCCGAGCAGGGGGGAGCCCTTGGGGTGCGGGACCTGCGAGGGGGAGGGGGGAGAGAGGCGGGCGGGGGCGTGAGCGAGGGGGGGGGGCGGCCCGCCGCGCGCGCGGCGACTCGCCTCCCTCCATCCATCCACCGCGCCCTCCCCCCTCTCCCCCCGCTCACCTTGCCCAGGTAGTAGAAGGCGCGGGCGTGGTCGTAGAGGGCGCGGAGGGTGGAGGCGAACGCGGCGGCGAGGGCGACGGCGGCCAGGGCGGCGGCCAGGGGGAGGGCGTGGGGAGGGAGGGCGGCCATGGTGAGCAGCGGCATGGCGCCCGCGACGGCGGCGGGAGGCGGCCTGGGGAGGGGAGGAGGGGAGGGCGGAGGAGGCGTCAGCGGCTCTCCGCCTGCCGCGCCCGCAACGCGCGGCTCCTCTCTGATGCGCCCATCTATGATCGTTTGTGCCTCGGCGGGGGGCGGGGGCGGCAGCGAGCGCCGCCACGGCCCCCGGCGCAGGTGTAGGGGTTTGAGTCCCCTGCGGCCCGCGGCGCGCCCCGGCGCCGGCGCCGTCCGGCGTGGATAAGCTGCTGACAGTCGATTGCGCCAATCCGCGCGCAATGTGACGCCCGCGGGCTGGAAAGGCCGCCAATGCAGGGCCGCTCTCGACGCGGCCACGCGCGTGCTGGCCGCGCGCCACGGGCCGCCGGGGCGCCGACTGTGGTCTCTAACCTGGACGTTAGTGCGCGCCCAAGCTCGGCGGGGCGGCGAGGTGGGCGCGAGCGCGAGCCGTTTCGCGGCGAGGAGTGGCGCGGTGCCGCCTGGCACACGCGAGGCTTTCGCCTCGCGCTGCTGCCTGCGAGCGGCCGCGCGGTCGCCTTGCCCCGCCCACCCCCCACTGCACGCACTGCCCTCCACGCGCGCACGTACCGCTCAAACGGGGTCGAGCAGAGGCCGGCGCGCCGCACTCGCGCGGCATCGACCGCCGCGACCTCCCCGCGACCGACCTCCCCCAACCCGGCGATCGGCCTCGCCGCCCGCGGTGCGTCGACTCGTATTCGATTAATCATCGCGCGAGCGCGATCGAGTCGGGCGCGGCCGCCGCCGCGGCCGCGGGGCAGAGACCGGGTCGCGCGCCGCCCGCACAACTCGCCGCCCGCCGGGCGATGATGGCCACCCTCCAACGCGCGCAGCGACCGGCAGCCATTGCCACTGTGAGCGCGTCGGGGGTCTTGGGGCGGCCGCCCGGGCGCCCGCCGCCGCCCCCATCCCATCGCCGCCCTCGCCCCCCCCCCCAGGCGCCGCCCGCCCTCGCCACCGCGGCTTACGCCTCCCACGCGCGCCGCATGGCGCCGCCCACCGCGCGACGCCCGCGCCCCGCGCCCCGCCCGCCGACCGCGCTCCCCCCCGGCACCACACTCCCGCCCTCGTACGGCGACGTCCCGCCCGGCCCGCCCTCCGGCCGCAAAGCAGGTACAAGGAAGGAGAGAGAGGAGGGAGGATGGAATCGCTCGAGAGGCGGCCGTTTTTCGACCAACCCCTTTCCCTCTCTTCGCCTCCAGGCATCATCCTGCACCCCACCTCCCTGCCCGGCCCCTACGGCATCGGTGACCTGGGCCCCGCCGCGCACGCGGCGGTCGCCTGGATGGCGGCCGCCGGGGTGGGCGCGTGGCAGGTGCTCCCTTTGGTCCCGCCGGAAACCGCGCACTGGTCCCCATACGTGGGAAGGGACGCTCTGTGCGGGTCGGAGTTATTGCTGTCGCCGGATGGCTTGGTGGTCGATGGGTTGGTGGGGAAGGAGGACGCGGCCGCCGTCGCGCGCACGGTTGCCGGCTTGGACCCCGCAAAAGTGGACTACCCTGCCGCCGCCGCCGCCAAGCAACCCTTGCTGGACAAAGCGGCGGCGGCCCTGCTCGCGCGCGACGAGTCCGACCCGCTGCGGCGCGACGCGGCCGCGTGGCGGTCCGCGCGCCCCTGGGTCGAGGATTCCGCCCTCTTTGCCGCCCTCTCCACCGCCGAACCCGGCTGCACGGACGCCGCCTGGTGGGACTGGCCCAAAGATCTGCGGTTTCGGCACGAGGGGGCGTTGGCGGCGGCGCGGGAGAAGCACGCTGCGCGGATCGATTCTTTTTGCGCCCTTCAATTCCTGTTCGACCGCCAGTGGACCACCCTGAAAGCCGCGGCCAATGCGGTTGGAATCGACATGGTCGGCGACATGCCCATCTACGTCGGCGGCCATTCCGCCGACGTGTGGGCGCACCGCCACCTCTTCGCCCTCGACCCGGCCTCCGGCGCCCCCGCCGCCGTGTCCGGCGTGCCACCCGACGCCTTTTCCGCGACTGGCCAGCTGTGGGGCTCGCCCCTGTACGACTGGGGCGCGCACGCGGGGGAAGGATTTTCTTGGTGGGCGCGCCGCCTCGGCCGCGCGCGCGAGCTCTACGACTTGACCCGCGTCGACCATTTCCGCGGTTTCGCGGGTTACTGGGCCGTGCCCGCGGGGGTGGAGACGGCGATGGGCGGGGAGTGGGTGCAAGGGCCCGGGGTCGCGTTGTTCGAAGCGGTCGAACGGGCGATCGGGCCCGTCCCCATCATCGCGGAAGACCTGGGCGTCATCACGCCCGACGTGACCGCCCTCAGGATGGCTCTCGACGCGCCGGGCATGGCGGTCCTTCAATTCGCGTGGGGGTCGGACGCCAAGAACCCGCACCTGCCGCACAACCACTACGAAAACTGTGCCGTGTACACAGGTAAGGAGAAGAGAAAGGGGCGGCGAGTGAAATGGAGCGAAAAGCGGGAGTTTCGTGGCCTTTTTGGGGCCGCGCGCGCCGACGCCGACCCTTCCACCCCTCCTCTCTCCTTTCCTCCAGGCACCCACGACAACGAGACGTCCGCCGGCTGGTACGCCGACTCCGCCTCCCCCCGCGACCGCGCCGCGCTGGCGGCGTACTTGGGCCCGTCCGTCGCTGCCGACCCCGCGTGGGCGTTCGTCCGCGCCGCGCTCGCGTCGGTCGCCCGCCTCGCCATCGTCCCTCTGCAGGACGTGCTCAGGCTGGACAACCGAGCTCGCATGAACCTGCCGGGCACGGCGACGAGCGCCAATTGGACGTGGCGCGCGTCGGAGGGCGTGTTCAAGCGCGCTGCGAAAGAGGCGTCCGACTTACGCGCCCTTTGCTCCCTGTACGGCCGCCTGCCGCCCGGAGCGCCCGGCGACGACCCCAAGCACGCGCCTGCGTGGGCGACGGGCAAGCCGGCCGGGGTGCGGCGCTGGCTCGCGCGCGTCGTGTTGCGGCGCGGGTGAGCGAGAGAGAGCGCGCCGCGCGGGGGAGTGCGCGCGTCTTGCGGTTTGGATCAGGGCTCAACGGGGTGGGCCGCGAGGCTGAGCGGTGTGTCGCAGGCGGGCAGACAGAAAAAAAAAACCTCTCCCTCCCTCTCCCTCTCTCCCCTCTTCTCTCAACAATAGCGCTGCCCCGGCGCGAGCACGGGCATGTCGGCCGGCAGCGCGACACGCCCCTCGAGCGGCGCGCGCTCGGGCGCGGGCGCGAGCAACGCCGCGCCGCCGCGCGCCGCCTTGGCCGCGCGCACGCCCTCCGCGAAGAGCGCGTGCCACCGCGCGTCGTCCGTCAGCTCGGGGTGGAACGAGGTGGCGAGCAGGGTGCCTTGGCGCACCGCGACCGCGACCCGGGAGGGGGGAGGCGCGCCGGCGGCGGCGCGCGACGCCGCCGCCGCCGCCACCTGTTCGCCAGACAACTCGTACCACGCCAGCGTCTCCACCCCCGCCCCCGCCTCCAGCACGGCGGGCGCGCGAATGAAGACGGCGCGGAAGCCGCCGGACGCGCCGGCGGCGGCGGCGTGCGGCGCGAGGCACGGCGGGTCGGGGAGGGTCACCTCGAACGAGTCGACTTGGGCCCCGAAAAAGTTGCGGGAGACGGTCGCGTCCAGGCCGCCGAGCAACGCTTGGCCGCCGTCCTTTTGGCCGGCGGCGCGCGCGGCCAGGAAGATGAGCCCCGCGCACGTTCCCCACACGGGGCGCCCGCCCGCTGCAAACTCCTTCAACGGCCCCACCAGCCCCCACCTCTCCGCCACCAGCGCCATGGTCGTCGACTCGCCGCCGGGGATGATGACGCCGTCGCACGCGGCCAGTTGGGCGGGCGTGCGCACTTCCGCCGCGGCGACGCCGGGCAGCCTCCGCAGGGCGGCGGCGTGCTCGCGGAAGGAGCCTTGCAGGGCGAGGACCCCGATGCGGACGTCGCAGGGTGGAGGGGAGGCCGCCATGGCGGCCGCCGCGGCGTGGCGGCGTCGGAGTGTGGGAGCGCGTGGCGCCAGTCGCGCCTCTGGGCCCGCCCGCCCCATCGGTCGGCCGCCGGTCGCTAGCGCGGCCAACTGGCGCACCGACGACCGTCTCAGAGCGCCCAACCGCCTGACCGCGCCCGACCGCGCGCCTCATCGCGCCCCGGCCATGGCCCCGGACCAACTCTCGATCGCGCCCGGCGTCGCGGCCGCGATCGCGGCCGACGCGGAGCAATCGGGATCCGCCGTCGCGGGCTGGCTCGTGGGCGCGGCCGCGGGCGGGGACGCGCGCGTGCTCGCGTGCGCGCGCCGGGACCCGGCCGTCGGCGAGGGCGAAGATCGAGGTACGAGAGAAGGGATGGTGGTGATGGCGGTGGCGGCGGCGGCGCGGCGTGCCGACTCGCCCCCCTGCCCCTTTCGCAGTGTCGCTCGAGCGCCTGCTGCCCGCCGGCCTGCGCGTCGTGGGCGCGTACGCGTCCCCCGACGGCGCGTCCGCCGCGGAAGCCGCGGCCCGGGGCGGCCTCGTGGCGGTGGCGGCGGCCGACGGCCCGGCGTTTGCGCGCGGCGGCGCCGGGGTCTCTCTCCTCCCGCCCTCCCCCGACCGCGACTCCGTCACCCCCGCCGGCACCGACGCATGGCTCGCGTCCACGCACGCGGGCGTGCGGCTGACGCTGCGCGTGGCGCGCGGGCGCGCGGGGGGGCGCGCCGCGGCGGCCGAACTCGCCGGCGATGGCGACGACGCCGGGGATGCCGTGTTTGCGGTGCAGGGTGGGGATGGGTGTGCGATCCTGCTGGCGGGCGAGGAGGCCATTCGTCTGGGCACCGTGGACGCGCCCGCGCGCGCGACCGCGCTCGCGCGCCCGCCCGCGCCGCCCGGCCCGCCGCCCGCGCCCGCCGCGGTGTACGAGCCCGGTGCGGCGGGGGACGATTCCAGTCCTCTGCTCATCGACGTGCTCGCGTTTGTGCCGAAAGGCGCGGGCGGCGCCGCCGCCGCGGCCGCGCTGCGGCGCGCGCTCGCGCGTGCGCTCGCCGCCGCTGCCGCCTCCCCGCCCGGCCCCGCGCGAATGGCTCACTTTCGGCCGGCGTCCTGGCGCGTGCCGGTCACTGCATGCCTGCCGCTGCCGCCGGGCGGCGCGTGGGACGGCGGCGTCGCCGCGGCCGAGGACAGCCCCGCCGCGACCGCGGCGCGGCGCGCGCTCGCGCCCCGCCTCCGCCTGCCCACTGGCACGCCCCACTTTCGCCTGGGGCAGCGGCTGCACGAAGAGGCGCCCGGCGGCAGCGGCGGCGCGCTGCTGAATGTGCACCTCTCCATCCCTCTTGCTTCCCGCCCCGACCCCTCCCGCTTCACCGTCGCCACCGTGGCCACCCCCTACCGCTACCACCACTACTGCATGGACGGCTTCGACGACGCCGGGTGGGGGTGTGCATACCGATCGCTGCAGACGCTCGCGTCGCACCTCGCTGCCGCCGGGGTCGCGCGGCGGCCGCCGCCCGCGCACGCCGAGGTGCAGGCGGCGCTCGTCGCGCTCGGGGACAAGCCGCCAGGCTTCAAAGGGTCCAAACAATGGGTTGGGGCCTTGGAATTGAGCTTCGTTCTGGATTCTCTTTATTCGACGCCCTGCAAAGTGATCACCGTCCCCTCGGGCGCCGACATGCCGGGCGCCGCACGTGAATTGGTCGCCCATTTTGAGACCGTCGGCACGCCGGTTATGGTCGGCGGCGGCGTTCTGGCGTATACCTGCCTCGGCGCCGCGCACGACCCCGCCACCGGCGACGCCCTCTTCCTCATCCTGGACCCGCACTATGTCGGCCCCGACGACGCCGCGCCCGTCGTCGCCGGTGGCTGGGTCGCGTGGCGGTCGCTCGGCGACCGCGCGGCGGCGGGCGGGCCCCTGTTTGTCGAGGACGCGTTCTACAACCTGCTGTGCCCGCAGAGAACGGTGGAGGATTGAATGTGCATCGGCATCGTTCGAGCGAAGAAACGGGGGCCAACGGGGGGTGGAGGTGCAAAAGCGCGCGCTCTCACGGTGGCGGACGCGTTTTCCTCCCTCTCCCCCGCCGCCCGCATCCCATGCGCCCCGTGAGAGATAGAGGGCTGTCGTGAAAAGTGTTACACCCGGGCCGGCGGGCGGCGCGGGGCGGGCGCGGCGGAGGCAAGGGCCGCCGCGGCGCGCACGCCGCGCCGCCGCCGCCGGGCGCCGTCCGGTGGGGAGTCTCGACTGAACATGGGGGTGAAAATCACGGGATGATGATGGGCGTTGCGTTGGGAGCGGGCTGGAGAGCGGGGCAGCGCGCGCGCCGCGCGCACCGCGCGCCGCGTCCTCACTGCGCGTGCGCCGCGCTCTGCGCCGCCGGCTGCAGCGGCGCCTGAGCCTGGTAGTCCTTGGGGCGGCGGAAGAGCATGATCTGGGGAGAGGGAGAGAAAAGGGGAGGAAAGGGAGGGCGTCGGCCGCGAGCACGCGCGCGGTCGACCACCGCTACCGCCCTCCCTTCCCCCTCTCCTCGCTTACGTGCGGCTCCGGGCGGTGGATGGCGTAGTGCACCCAGCCGCGCGACTGCTGGACGCCGATGCCGCGCCACTCGGCCTGGGGGGGGAGGGAGAGCGTGAGCCGCGGGCGGTCACCGGCGCGCCGGCCGAGCGGGAAGGCCGCGATCGGCGGCCCGGCGTCGGCGCGCCGCCCGCCCCGCGCCAGAATGTTGCCCGAGCGATGAGCATGCTCCACGCGGACCGGCCAGCTGCCCACGCCGCCGCGGGCCGCGATCGGCACCCGCGCGCACTTTGCGCCCAAGCGACCTCCCTCTCCGCCCCTCCTCTCCTCTCACCTCGGCCAGGAGCTTGCCCTTGGGTAGCAGCTGGGCGATGTCCTGGGGCAGGACGACGTGCCTGTGAAGGGGAAGAGGGGAGCGCGTCGAGCCGCGATGCGCGCGCCCGCCGCAGGCGGCGCCGGCGGCCGCGTGCTCCCCTCGCTCACCGGTACTCGTATATGTCGTCAAAGTACTTTTCCGAGTACTGCGGGGGGGGGGTAGGAGGGAGGCGTGAGCGCGGGGGCGCGCGCGCGCCGCCTTTCCAATGGCCGCCGGCCCGCCCGGCCGCCGGGGGCCGCGCAGGGCGCCCACCTGAATCTGGTTTGCCGGCATGGCGGCGGCAGAGGGGGGGCCGAGGCGCGCGCCGCTCGCGGGAGACGGAGGAGTGACGGGGGGGGCGGCGCTTGGCGCGTGAGCCCGCAAAAGGGAGAGCGGCAGGCGCATGCTGCCCCTCCGCCAATGCCTGCCGCGGTCGAGAGAGTGTGTGGACGCCACCCGCACGGGATGGAAAGAGGAATGAGTGCGGGACAGCGTTTCTCACCACTCACCCCCCAACCGCGCGCGCTCCCAACCCCACCACCGCCGCCGCCGTGAGCGGCAGCCTCAGCCGGGGATACCACGCGGGCAACCACCCGCGCCCCGCGGCCCAGGCGTCGACCGCGGCGGCGGTGGAGAGTGTCGCGGCAGCGAGCGCGGCGCCCGCCGAGGGGTCGAGCGCGACCGCGGGCCAGGTGAGGAGGCAGGGCGCAACCGACCACGCGTAGCGGTACTTGGCCGCGGCCGCGACGGCGGCGGGCGAGTGGCGGGGGAGGGAGGAGGGGCCGGACGCACCCCTCCGCGGCGAAAAGTCAGCCCCACCGACCGCCGCCCCCCAATGCACCGCCCCCAGGAACGAGGCAATGGCCACCCCGTACCCCACGTGCAGCGCGGGCGCGGCGGCTGCGAGGGCGGCGGGGAGGAGGGGGGCGGCGGGGGGGGAGAGCGCGAGAAAGGGGGCGACGCCGGCGGCGCCCAGCCAGAAGGCGGCCGGAGGAACATCGTCGTCGGGGGCGTCTTTGGAAGGACGGTCGCCGTCGGGCGGCTCGTGCGGGGCCGATGCGGCGGTCGCGCCGCCCCGGGTCGCGTCGGCGCGGGGCCGGCGCGATCGGTCGTTCAGCGACGACGCGTGGCGCGTCCGTTGCATCCTAATCAACAGTCCTACCTGCGTGGAAGGAGCGGGGTGAGGCGGCGGGCGTGGCGCGCCGCGCACCCCGCATGCGGCCACTCTCGGCCGGCCCACCTGGCGCGCCAGGCTGGACCGCGCCATGGCGCTGGGGCAAAAGCGGCGGTCGGGGCCGGCGGCAGGGGGTCCTTGGTCTGACTGTGGCTGCGCGGCGGCGGCGGCGCGCTTCAGACCGCGCGGGCGCCGCCCCCTCTCCCTGCCCACAGGCGCCCGCATACGCCCGCCCACCCGCCCACGTCAACGCCATCATGCACCCATTTATGCGCCCGGGGGGTGAGTGAGGGCGCGGGCGGCGGCGCGCCGCGCCGCAAAACGGACGCCCCAGGGACGCCGCGCGGGCGGGCGCGGCCGCCGCGCCGCGCGAGCACAGTCTCGTCAGACGCAATTGCGGGCGGCGGCGGCCGCAACCGCGCTCCGCGGCGGCGTCTGTTTTTTTTTCTGGCCCGGGCGGCCCGCCGACCTCACGACGCTCGGCCCCTCTCCCTCCCCCTCCAGAAGTCGCCCCCGCGCCCGCCCCCGCCCCCGCCCCCTGGCCCGCCCTCCACCGGTCCCGCTCCATAGACACCGCGCCCTCGCCCTCGCCCTCGCCGTCGGCGTCCGACGGCGGCGACGGCGCGTGGGCGTCGCCCCCGCGCAAGAAGGCGCCGCCCGCGCCCGCGTCCTCCTTCACCGTGCCCGCCCTGGACAGGGCGCTGACGGCAATTGCCACGACGCTGGTGGCGGCGGGGGCGTACACTCCTGCGACGGCAATCCCCACCAAGGCGATTCCTGAAATGTCCCCGGGCCTCGCCCCCCCTCTCGCCGACGCCGCCGCCGCGCGCGGCCTGGGCGCGTACGTGAGAGGGCGCGTGCTGCGCGCGCACCGGCCCAAGGGGCTGCCCCACACGCTCTGGCTGGCGTCGGTCGACTGGCGGCCGGCCGACGCGGCGACCGCGGACGCGCTCGACACGGCGGCCGCCGTGCTGGAAGCCGCGGTCGCGACCCGGGCGGCGCGCGCGGCGCCGCGGGTGGACGTGGAGGCCGCCCTCAAAGCGGCGGGCGTGCACGGCGCGCAGGCGCGCCGCACGCTCGCGCTCGTCGGCGCGCGCGCCGGTCGCGGCGTCCTCCGCCGCGTCGAGACCCGCATCCGCGGGTCCCGCGGCCGGACGTGCTTGTACTTCCTGGGCGCCGTCGGCAGTGGCCCGGACGACGCGCCGCCGCCGCCCGACCTGGCCGCCGTCGTCGCCGCCGCCGACGCGGTCGCCGCCGCGACGGCCGCGGACGCGCGCGGGCGCGCACCGCCGCCGGCGCGGGCGGCGACCAAGTTTCCTGGGGGGAGTGGGTGGGGGAGGCGGCCGCCGACGGCCGAGCGCGCGGCGGCGGCAGCCGCCGCGGCGGCCGGCGTGGCCCCGCCGCCGACACCTGCCTCGCCCGGCACCGCCGGCCTGCACCAGCTGGCGGCTGCGGCTGTGCTGAAAGGGAGCGGCGGCGGCGGCGGCGGGAGCGCGGCGCCAGCGCCCGCCCCCCCCCGCCCGGCCAAGCGCGCACGCTCGCCCGCGCCGCCGCCGCCGCCGCCGCGCGCCCCCGTCGCGCGGTCGCCCTCCCCCACCCACTCGCGCACATCCAGCCGGCGGCCGGACGACGCCGCGGCGTCGGCGGGCGGGTCGCCGCCGCGTGCGGCGTCGCTGGCCCCCGCGCCGCCGCTCGCGGCCGACTTTGCGCGCCCGCGCGCCGCCACCGCGGCGACCACCACCCGCCTCGCCATGCTGCACGCGGAATGGGAGGCGCTGAGTGCGCGCGCGCGTTACCTGCGGGCGCTGCTGGAGGCGAGCAAGGATTGAGAGAGAGGGGGAAAAGAATGTAAAAGGGGTGGGGGGGGCGCCGGGCGCCGCGCAGGGTGGGCGATGGCGAGGATGGGGGCGGTGGCGTCGATGCGGGGGCGGTTGTTGGTGCGTGGCTTGGGCGCGGGGCGGAGAGAGAAAGAGGAGAGTGAGGCGGCCGCGGCGGCCGGCGCACACACCGCCGCCGCGCCGCTTACACTCCCCACTGTCCGTCCCGTGGAACGCCGACACTCGCCCCTCCTCTCCATGGGCAAGCGCGACCGCGCCGGCGCCGGCGGCGACCCCGCGGAGCCGACGCCGCGGCACCCCCCCGGCACGACCCCCCCACCAAACCCTCTCAACGCCCTGGCCACAACCGCTCTGGCCGCCGCGGGCGACCCTGAGACCTTGACCCGGGGCGCGGGCGGCGGCAGCCCGTCCCGCGCGGCGCCGCGCGGCGCCGAGCGGGCGCCCGCGCCCGCGGCGACAGCGCCGCCGCGCGCCGCCGAGCGGGAGCCCGCGCCCGCGACGCCCACTGCCGGCCGGGGCACGCGGGGTGCCGTCTTGCCGGCGGGCGTCGCGGCCCTGAAAGCGGAGGCCGACCTCGTCGCGGCCGGAAAGATGCCGCCCGGCTGGCGCGGGGCGGAGCGCACGTCGTGGCGCGCGCGCGTGTCGCGGGCGCGGACTGTGGCGACGCTGGACGTGGCGGCGTCCGACCTCCAACGGTGGATAGCGGCGAGCGAGGGAGGCGGCGGCGGCGGGGGTCGGGCGTCGGCCGACCCCGGCGCGCCGCCCGCGGCCGCTGCAGGCGGCGGCGACGCCCGCGTCGCCGCCCTGGAGGCGCGCGTCACCTGGCTGGAGACGTCGCTGGCCGCCGTCGCGGAAGCGGGGCGCGGCCAGTTTGAGGCGCTGGCCGACGCCGTGAGCGCGCGCGGTGGCCGGGGGAACGGTGCGGGCGGCGACGCGGGCGGCGAGGGATGATGGGCGAGGGGGCGGGAGGGACGAGGTGGTGGCGAGGGGGCGGGCGTCGCCGTCGCCGTCCGGCGCCGCGCGCGGCCGCCGCGCCACGCTCCCCAGCCACGCACGCACACCGCCCCCCCCCCCGCGCGCGCGCGCCTCGGCGCGCTGTCCCGGCCGCGGGCGCCGCGCGCGCGCCGCGCCGACCTCAGCGCCGGCCGCGCGGCGCGCGGCAGAGAGCGGAGAGAGCTCCCCCTGTCACACACGCTCCCCCTGTCTCACACGCGCCCACCAGCGCCCCGCAACTCTCTCCCCCCTCTCACCCGGCCAGCGGCACCAGTTTGCCCTTGGCGTCAAACGCTTTCCGAAACGGGATGAATTCAATCCCCCCCGGCATGTGCGGGACGAGGGCGGGGGGGACGCGGACCCCGTTGTCTTCCTGCCAATTTTCCAAAACGCAGCACAGCGCGCGCTCCGTGGCCGCCAGTGTGGAGTTCAGCATGTGCACATACTCTTTCTTGGGCTCCACCCCCGGCGCCTTGGGCGTGCGCAGGCGGGCTTCCACGGCGCGGGATTGGTAATCCGTGCAGTTGGAGCACGAGACCAACTCCCGGAACGCCTTGCCCCCGGGGAACCAGGCCTCCAGGTCGTACTTTTTGGCAGCGGCATTGTTGAGCTCGCCCGACACGATGTTGACGATGCGATACGGGATGTTGAGCGATTGATAAAACGACTCGGCGACGCCGAGCATCCCCTCCATCGCCTCCCACGACGCATTGCCCGCGGGCGACGCGACGACAAACTGCTCCACTTTTTCGAATTGGTGCACCCTGAAGATGCCCAGCGTGTCGCGGCCGTGGGAGCCGGCCTCCTTGCGGAAGCAGGTGGAATACCCGACGTACTTGATCGGGAGCTCTTTCTCCTCGTACCTGGTGATGGAGAGGGGGCGGAGGGGGCGTGGGGTGCGTGGCGAGAGCGGCGGCTCGAAACGCGGCCGAAACCCCTCCCAAACACCCCCCATCCCCTCCCGCCGTCTCACCACTTGTTGCGGTGCATGGCGCAGAGCGGCTGCTCCGACGTCGCGATCAGGTACTTGTCCTCCCCCTCGCCCGTCACCTTGTACAGCTCTTCATCAAACTGGGCGAGCTGCGCGACGGCCGCCATCGCCGACTGCACCATGAAGAACGGCGTCTGGACGGGGGTCGCGCCCGCCGCGACGCCGGCCGCCAGCGCGGCTTGGATGAGGGCTTGATTCAGCAAGACCCCTTCCCGTTTGAGGAAGTAGCCGCGCGAGCCCGCGACGGCGGCGCCCGCGTCGACGTCGGCGATGTCGAGCAGTTGGACCAGCGCAACGTGGTTGAGCCCTTGCCCCTGCGCTGGCCCGGCTTCTCCCCACGTGCGCACGGTGACATTGTCGTTCTCATCCCGGGAGACGGGGACGGACGCGTGGACGAGGTTGCCGACGCGCGCGAGCGCCGCGTCGCGCGCCGCGTCGGCGGCGGCGGACGCCGCCTCGGCGTCCGTGATCTCGTCCTTCATCGCTTTGGACGCGTCCTGCAGCGCGGCGGTGTCCTCGCCGGCCTGGGAGAGCGCGAGGGGGGGGAGGAGGGTGGGCCGCGGCCGCGCGCGCGCGGAACAGCGGCGCCGCCAACACTCGCAGCTCCCTCCCACCTTGCGCCTCGTCCCGATGTCGCGGTTGAGCTTGTTGAACGCCATCTGCAGGCCCTCCCGCTTGTAGGTCGCTGGAGGGAGAGAAAGGGGAGGCGGTGAGCGGGAGGGGCGGTGCCCAGCCACCTCCTTCCCCCTCCCCTCTCCCCTCCCTCCCACCACCATCTCTCCCACCTTCCCGGCACACCGCGTCCAGGGCCACCACTCCGTCCACGAGCGCGGGGTCGGCGAACCGCGTGGCCTGCGACGCGCGCACCAACTCGGGGTCTCCGCCCTTGGCTGAGGAAGGGAGGACAGTGGTGATGAACGATGGCGCGCGCGCACCCGATGGGCGCCGCCCGAGGCCGGGCGGGCGGCGGCCGTCATGGGGGGCGTGCCGCCCGCCCTCCCCTCCCCTCCCACGACCCTTGCCCTACCTTCCCGCAGGTGATTGATGTCGATCGGCATCGCGGCGGCCGCAACGGGGACCGCGGGGCCGGCCGGAGTGGCGAGTCGCAATCGGGACGCGCCGGCGCCGCTCCCCGCCACACCCGTCGCCCCCGCTCCGGCGCTGGTGCATGCCCCCCCGACCCTCCGCCCGCCGCCCGCACCCACTCGCCGCGGGCGCGCCCGTGCTCGCCCTCGTGCTCGCGGGATTCGCGGGCCTGGTACACTTGCAAGCAGGCCGCTTCGAGGTCAAGGTAGGAGGGAGGGTGAGGGTCCGTGGAGGGTGGCGGTGGAGGTGGCGGCGCGCGTGGGGCGGGCCAATCGGGCGGCCGCCGGCCGCCATCGACGCCCCTCCCTTCCCCAGTCGGCCCGCCAGCGCGCGCTGGAGCTGGGCACTTCCGGTACGCACGAAGTGGATCTGGAGGCTGAAGCTGAGGTTGGTGTTGAGAGGGAGGGAGGGGGGGAGGAGGGACACGGCGCGCGCGAGCACCGGCCGACGCCGCCGCCTCCTCCCCCCTCTTCAGCGCGTCGCCGCCAAGCTCCGCCTCGACCAAGACTACGAGAACAAGCCCATTCCCCGGTGACAGATGGACGCCGCGACCCTGGGTGCCGCCCTCGCGGCGTGCCTGTCGCCCGACGCCGGCCCGCGCGCGGCGGCCGAGGAGGCTGCGGCCGCCGCCGTCAAGGCGCCGGCTGGAGCGCCCGTGCTGGCCGCCGTGGGCGGGGGCGCGGCCGAGCCCGCGGTGCGGCAGATGGCGTGGACCCTGTTGAAAAAATCGCTCCCCCGCGCCTGGCCCCGCCTGGGGGCGCCCGACCGGGAAACGGTCGCGGCCGCCATCCTGCGCGCTCTCGAGGTCGAACCCACCCCCGGCGCCCGGCGCGCCGCCGCGTCCGCGGCCGGCGCCGCCGCGCGCGCCGCGCTGCCGAAAGGCGAGTGGCCCGGCCTCCTCCCCTGGGCGCACGCGTCGCTCGCGTCGCCCGACGAAGGCCGCCGGGAGGCCGCCCTGGACCTCCTGGCTCAACTCGTGGGCGCCGCGCCCGCGACCCTGGCACCCCACAGCGCCGCGCTCGCGGCCGCCGCGCGGGCCGCGCTCGCCGACGCCTCGCCCCGCGTCGCCACCGCCGGCCTGGCTTTGCTTGCGGCGCTCGTCATGGCGGGTCCGGACGATGCCGGGGCGGCCGCGGTGGCGGCCGCGCTGCCGGCGGTGCTCGCCGCGGCCGACGCCGCGCTCACCGGCCCCGCGCCCTGCGTCGACCGCTTCGCAGTCGCGTGTGACGTCGCCGCCGACCTCGTGGAAGGCGGTGGGCGTGCGCTCGGCGCCCCCGTGGCGGATGTGGTGTCCTGGTGCGTGGCGCGCGCGCGCGACGCGCGCGCGCGCGCGCCCGCGCGCGCCCCCCCCCTCGCCATCCTCGAGGCGCTCGCCCGCGGCCGCCCCAAACAGTTTGTCAAGGCCGGCGCCGTGCCTGCCGTCGTAGGCGCGGTGTGCGGCCTGATGGGCGAGCCGCCGGCGGACGCCGTGCCCGGCCCGGCGGCCGACCTCCCGTCGTCCGACTCGGACGACGGCGGCGACGACGTGCCCCTGGCGACCTTGGCAGCTCAATGCCTCGACGTCTTGGCTCTTAACGTGCCCACGAAGCATGTGCTGCCCACGGTGTTGGAATGGGCGGCGGCGGCGGCCCGGTCGCCCGACGCGCGCGCGCGCCGCGCGGCCGCCGTCGCCGTCCTCGTCGCCGCCGAAGGCTGCGCCGACGCCCTGCGCACCAACCTCGCCCCCGCCCTCGCCATCGTGGCGTCCGGCCTGCGCGATCGCGCGGCGGGCGTGCGCGCGCAGGCGGCGGTGGCCCTGGGGCAGCTCGCCGAACACTGCCAACCCGAAATCGGCGCGCACGCGGGCGACGCCGTGCCCGCACTCCTGGACCTGCTGGCCGCGTCGCCCACGGGGTCAGCCGCGTCCAAGGCGTGCTATGCGTTGGAGGTAGGGAGGAGAGAGGAGAGGGTGGGAGGGAGGCGGGTGCGCGCGCGCCATCCTCCGCCCACCCCTCGCCCCCACCTCCTCCCCGCCTCCTCTTTTCTTCTAGGTCATGACCGACGCCGCGGACGAGGACGACGCCGTCGTCGTCGCCGCCCTGCCCGCTCTCGTCCCGGCCTTGGTCCGCGTCCTGCTCTCCGGCGGCCCCGACGCCGCGCACGCCGCGCTCGGCGCCCTCGCCTCGGCCGCCGCGACCGGCGGCCCCGCGTTCGCCCCCCACGCCCCCTCCGCGCTCCCCCCCATCTCCCGGTTCATGCAGTGCGGCCCGGACGCGGGGGAGAAAGCGCTGTCGCTGCGCGCACGCGCGACCGAGGCGGCGGGCATCGTCGCCGCCACGCTCGGCCGCGACGGCGCCGCGCCCTTGCTCCAGGAAATGGTGCCGGTGATGCTGGCCGGCCTCGCCATCGACGACAGCGAGCTGCGGGAGTACACGCACGGCGCCCTGGCCAACGTCGCGACGCTCGTCGGCCCCGGCGTCGCGCCGCTCCTCCCGCAGATCGTGCCGGCCGCCCTCGCCTCCCTGGACGCCGACGACGGCGGTGTGAGCGACAGCGACGGTGGCGAGGATGGGGACGCGAGCGCGAGTGCGGGGTCGAGGCCCGCGACGGCGGGCGCGGTGAGCGCGTCGCTCGGCGGCGACGGCACGGACGACGACTCGGATTTGAACTCCGACACCGACTCCGACGCCCTGGCCGTGCGCACCGGCGTCCTAGACGAAAAGGTGGCCGCCGCGCACGCGCTCGGGGCGTACGCGGCGGCAGCGGGTCCGGCTTTCGCTCCGTACGCCGACGCCGCGCTCGCCGGCCTGCGCCGCGCCGCGCGCCACTTTCACGACGACCTGCGGGAAGCCGCGTACGGCGCGGTGGGCGAGGTGGCGCGCGCGGGCGCGGCGGCGGCGGGGCCGCCGACCGCGGCGGGGGCGGCGGTGCCGCCCGCCGCGGCGGCCGTCGCGGCCGCGACGCTGCCGTTGCTCGCGTCCGCCATCGAGCGGGACCCGGATGCAGGGGCCGCGGCGGCCGCGGCTGCTGCCGCTGCGGAAGCGGTCGACGCTCTTGGCGCCGCGACCGCCCCCCACGCGCGCGCCCTCGCCGACGCCGCGACGGCCGTGCTCGCCGGCGGCGCGCGCTCCCAGGCGGTCGACCCCTCCTCCTCCGGCTCGGACGCCGGCGGCGCCGCGGACGGCGACGATGACGACGACGCGGGCGAGGCGGAGGAGTTGCTGGTGGGGGCGGCGGCGGATTTGCTGCCCGCGCTCGCGCGCGCTTTGGGAGCCGACGCCTACGCCCCCACCTTTGCCGCCACCCACGCCGACGCCCTGCTGGGCCGCCTGCGCGCGTCCCAACCGCCCGACGTGCGCGCGGCGGCGGCCGGCGCGCTGGCGGACGTGTGCTTGGCCCTGGGCGCGCGCGCGGCCGACGCCGCGGCGCGCGCCGCGCCGTCGCTCGTCCGCGAGCTGCGCTCCCACGCGCCGGTCTGCCGCCGCAACGCGGCCTACGCGGTCGGGGCTGCGGCGGGCTGTGCGCCCGACGCGTACGCGCCGCACGCGCGCGCGGCGCTGGAAGCGCTCGGCGCGCTCGCGGCGCACAACGGCCGCGGGCCCGGCGCCGAGGCCGACCCCGGCGCGCGCGACAACGCGGCCGGCGCCCTCGCCCGCCTCGCCCTGGCGCTGCCACCCGGTGCCGTGCCCGTGGGCGCGGTCGTCGCCGGCCTGCTGCCGCTGCTGCGGCCAGAGGGGCCCGGGCTCGACGGCGACCCGGGCGAAGCGGAACCAGTGGTGCGCCTCCTCGCCGCCGTCGCGGGCGCCCCCCCGGGGACCGCCGGCGCGGCCGAGCCGCATGCAGGGCGCTGCGCTGCTGCGCTGGCGGCGGCGGCGGCCGACGGGGACGCGCCGGCGGGCGTGCGCGTGGCGGCCGCGCGCGGGCTCGCCGCGGCGGCGGCCGCGCGCCCGGACATGGCGGCCGCCCTCGTCGCCGCGCTGCCGGAGGGGGTCAAAGCCGAGCTGGAGGTGCTGGTGGCGCATGGGGGCGGTGGTTGAGGGGGTGGCGGGAAACAGGCAAAAACAAAAACGACGAAACGCACCCTCCCTCCTCTCCCCTCACTCGACCGCGGCCTCCCCGTCGTCTGCGGTGAGCATGGCGACCACGCGCGCCGCGGCGGCGGGCCCGACCCGGGTGCGGCCGGCGCGCAGGGCGGCGAGCGAGAGGCGCAGCGCGTCGGCGTCGGCCGCCGCCGACGACATTAAAACCCCCAGGCACCCGTGCTCCGCCGCCACCGCCACCGCGGCCGCCGGCCCCACACCCGGGACCCGGGCCAGAGCCCGCGCGGCGAGGGCGGCGGGGGGGGCGAGGGAGCGCACCGCGGCGAGCGCCGACCGTGCGGCGGCCGTGTCGCCGTCGAAATCGGAGACGAAATCCCCGCGCCGCTTGTACGGGTGGGACGCGAGGGCTTTGGCGAGACCAACCACGTGCTCGGCGGCCGCGGCGGCGTCGGGGACGAGGCGGAGGCGGACGCCGGGCAAGGAGACCGCCGCGTCGGCCACGGCGCCCGCGTAGCGCGCGCGCACGAAGCCGCCATCCCCGGGCCCCACGCCCGCCGCAAAATCGGCCCGCTCCCGGGCCGACAGGTGGGCGTCCAGGCCCTCGAGGACGACGCCCAGGGTGGCGCCGGGGTGCCGCGCAGCGGCGGCCGCGGCGAGCCCGGCCAGGCCGGGGCCGGCGTCGACCGCGGCCACATAGTCGGCCGCGGTCCAGCAGGCGAGGACGTAGGGGACGGGGGGGTCGGGGTCGGCGCCGGCGGGGGGGTCGGGGGCGGCGCCGGCGGTGGGCGCGGGCGCGGGCCCTCCCGCCCTCCTCTTGAACAGCACCGTCCTCGCCCCCGCCGCCTCCCACAGCGGGTGCGGGTCGCGTGAGACCCGGTGATTGATCCCGGCCACCGCCAGCGCGGGCAGCAGGGCGTGGCCGGTGGGGTGCGTCACCAGGGCGGCGTCCAGGCAGGCCACCAGCTCGGCCAAGGCGGCTGCCGGGCCCAGCATGCGCGGCGCGGCCGGGCGGGGGGCGCGGGAGGCCGCGGGGCGCCCGCGCGCCGCGCGCGCGGGCGAGGGGCGCGAAGGCGACGGCTCCAGGGGGCGCCTGTTTGTGGGGTGGGTCGTGGTCAGACGGCGGGCGCGTGGCGGGCGGCCAACGGGGGTGCGGTGGCGGGTGGGCGCCGGCGGGGGGGACGCGCTGCATCGCGCGCCCATGCGCCGCCCGCGAGCGCCGCCGCGACGCTCCCGCCGCCCGCGCTCACGTCAGTGGGACGCAGCCTTCCAGCGGGTCGGGCAGCGCGCGGCCGTCCATGGCGGAGGGCGACCCCTCGCCGCGGCGAAGAGTGAGAACGGAACGCTGCGACGGCCGGGGTCGTCGCTCGCCCTCGCCGCCAGCTCCAGCGCGCACGATGGCCGCGCAGCGCGTGGCAAGGACGACAATGGAGCGCTCGAAGAGGGTGAGCGGCTGGGAAAGAATGAGGCAGGGTTATGAGCAGGACAGAGGTGACTCTTCCCTTTCTCAAATGCTCGAAACATTCTGGAGTGACGGCCCGCCCGCCGATACCCCGCCGTCCCCGCCCCCACCCAAGCACGCCGGACGCGCGCGTCGGGCCCGCAGGGGAGCTCGGAGCCGGAACGCGCGCGCGCGGGGCGAGTCGAGAGAGCCGCTCTGCGCTCCGCGCGCGCGAGACACCGCCCTGCGCACGCCGTTCTCTCCCTCGACTCCCTTCCCACACCCAACCTTGCAGCCCCGCACCCGCATCGCGCTCACCCATTCCGGTGCGAGGCCGGGGCCGCGACCACCCGTCAAAAGACCCCCCCCCTCACTCTCTCAATCGCCGCCCGCGCCGCCCCGCAGCGACGGCAGGATGTCAAGCACCGCGCCCAGGTAGTCCTTGCCAAACTCGAGCGACCGCTCGGGGCTGGTGGTTGGGGTCGTGGGGTGTCGGTTTCGCGGGGGAGTCGGCCTCGACCGCCTCCCCCCCCTCTCCTCTCTCCTCTCACCTCCACCCGACCGCCGCGTCGGGCGCGTACTCGCAGTCCCAGAACGGCATCTCCAGCGTCATGGCCAGGCAGAACCGGGACTGGGGGGCGCCGGCGGCGGCGGCGTCGGCCGCGTAGCGGGAGTTGAACCGTTCGGCGACCGCGTTTTTGCAAATGGCCAGGTTGGCCCGCCCCGCCGCCATGCGCCCGTAAGAATACTTGGGGTCGGTCCCCGCGTAAAACTCCGGGCACATCTTTTTGAGCGTCGCCTGGAATCGGCCTTGGATGGCGTCGAGCGCCGGCGAAAACGAGGGCACACCCTCGCACCCCACCGCAAACACGGCCGGCGTCGCTTCGTCGCCGTGCACGTCGCACATAAAGTCGACGCCGGTGCGGTCCATGAGGGCGGCAATGGCGCACACTTCCGGCGCGGTCGCCGGGTCCGGGTCCGCCCACGTGCGGTTCAGGTTCTCCCCCGCCGCGTTGGTGCGGATGTGGCCGCGCGACACGCCGTCCGGATTCATGCACGGGACCTTAGAGAGAAGGGGGGAGGGAGGAGGTGGGTGATGGCGCTCGCGCCGTGCCCTCCACCTCTCCCTCCCTCCCCCCTCTCACCACATAGAACGTGGCCCGCGCCCGGCACGCGCGACCCGTTGCGTCCGCCGGGTCGAGCAGGCGCCGCAGAAAGCCCTCCGCAAACCATTCCGCCTGCGTCTCTCCCGGGTGCTGCCGCGCGAGCACCCAGACGACGGGCTTGTCCGCCGCCGGCTCCCCCACGCGCAGCACGTCCAGGTCGTGGCCGTCGAGCGTTTCGCCTACCATCTCGAGGGAGACACCGTCGCGGGACTGGATTTCGGCGACAAACGCGGCGTGCCGCGAAAAAGGGTAGGGCGCGAAGTACGCGTAGCAGCACGCGTCCCGCTCGGGCGTGTGGTCGATGGTGAGCACGCCGCTCGCCTTGTCGTACGTGGTGGGGACGCGGAACCAGGACGACGTGTCGTACGACGCGACGGCTTGGTACCCGTTTGCCCACCCGCGCGGGAACGAGGCCGTGCCCGCGTTGAGCACGCGCATGCGCAGGCGCTCGCCGCGGCCGCCGGAGACGCGGTAGTAAAACCATTGGTGGTGGGAGCGGCCGTCGGCGTCGCAGAAAGGGTCGGCGTGGATCTGGCGGCGCGCGGGCGGCCGGGTGGGCCGGGGGCCTCGCCCGCCCCCTCACCGCGCCACCGCCCCCCCCTCCCCGCCTCCTCCCCCTCACATTGAGCTCGATGTCGTGCGTGACGCCGTGCTCGTTGGCGCCCTGCACGGAGACGACCTCCACGTTCCCCGAATCGAAGTTGGAGTTGATGAAGATGCCCATGGCCGCGCCGGCCGCGCCGGAGGAGGCAGAGGGGGCGGCGGCGCCGCTGGCCCACCTGGGGAGGAGGGGGAGGGGTGGAGGGTGGGAGGCAGGGGGGTGAGGCGCGGGCGGCGCTCGCGCCGGCCCCGCGCTGCGCACTGGCGCCCGCTCCCCACTCCCTCCCTCGTCGCGCACTTGGCCTCGACGCGCGCGCGCACGTCGCGGGCGGCGCCGGCGGGAGGAGCGTGGCGCGCCGCGCGGCGCGACACGATCGGGGCGCTCGCGGCGCGCGGGGTGGTCGCTCGCGCGGCGACGGGCGCCCGGGCGGCGATCATCCGGGGCGGGCGGGGCGGTCGGCGCGCGAGAGTGGCGCTGGGCTCCCGGCGCTCGGCAGGCCTTGCCACACCGTCGAGCGCGCCCGTCGCGGCCGCCGCCCCTCATGGTGTCCGACGTCCCGATGTCGGTCTCCCGCGGCGGCCCCACCCCCCCCTCCGCGCTCGACGCGCGGCTGCGCGGCCTCGCGCACGACGCCCTGTCCCGGCACGCGTACGCGGGGGCCGCCTTTTTCGCGGAGCAGCTGGCGGCGCTGGACGGTGATTGATTGGGGGGGGAGGGGGGAGAGGCGGGCGCGGCGATGCGCGGACGAATGGTCGACCGCCCTCCCCCCCCCCAGGCTCCACCGTGGCCGACCACGCCCTGCTCGCGCACGCCCACCTACTCGCCGGCCACCCCCGGCGCGCGCTGGCCGCGCTCGACCCCGCGGGCGGCGCCGCGGCGGGCGACGCGCGCGTGCGCGGGCTCGCCGCGCGCTGCCTGGCCGCGCTGGGGCGGTGGGACGACGTGCTGGAGTGTTTGGGCGACGGCGACGAGGAGGAAGATGATGGATTCGGCGACGGCGGCGCCTCCGCCACGACCCTGTCCGACCCCGGCCTCGCCGCCGACGCCTGGCTCCTGCGCGGGCGCGCGTCCTCCGCCCTGGACGACCCCGTCGCCGCCGCGGCCGCCTTTCAGCGGGCGCTGGGGGCGGACCCGACGTGCGTCGAAGCTTTCGAGGCCCTGGTCGCGCGGCGACTCCTCCCGCCGGCCGAAGAAGCCGCGCTCGTCGCCTCCTTGCCCCTCGGCCCCGGCGACGCGTGGCTGGCCGACCTGTACACTGCCAAATGCTCCAAAGAGGGGGCGGGAGGGGGGGCGGCCGCGGACGCGCTCGCGCGGCTGGAGGCGCCGCGCGGCGGCGGTGCGCGCGTGGGCGCGCCCGCGACGCCTGACTCGTCCCCGCCGGGCGGGCGCCGGGTGACGCGCGCGATGGCAGCATCCCCCGACGGGCGCGCGTCCGGCACGGGGGAGGCGGCGGCGGCACACCCTCGCTCTTCGACCGGCGGCGGCCACGGCCTTGCCGCGTCGGCCGACGTCGTCGCCGCACGCGCGGACGAACGCCTCGCCGCCGGCGACGCGCGCGCGGCGGCGTCTATCGCGGGCGCGCTGCTGGCGCGGGACCCGGGGGCGGTCGGCGCGCTCGGGCCTTATGCGGCCGCGTGCGTCGAGCTCGGCCGCAAGGCCGACCTCTTTGCGCTCGCCCACGCGCTCGTCGACGCCGACCCCAAGGCGGGCGACGCGTGGCACGCGGTCGGGTGCTACTACCTGGCCGCGGGGCGCGCGGCGCCCGCGCGGCGCGCGTTTGCGCGCGCTGTCGCGCTCGCGCCCGCGCACGCGCCCGCGTGGTCGGGCCTCGGCGCGGCCGCGTCCGCGCTGGACGAGTCGGACCAAGCGGTGGCCGCGTACCGGTCGGCGTCCCGCCACTTTCCGGGGTGCGCGGCCCCGCTGGTGGGCATGGCGGCGGAAGCCGCGCGGATGAACCACGCGCGCCTCGCCGACGCGCTCCTCGCCCAAGCCCACGCCCGGTCCCCGTCCGACCCGCTCCCCTGCCACGAGGCCGGCGTGCTCGCGCTGCGGCGCGGGGACGCGGCGGGCGCCGAGGCGTGGCTGCGCGCCGCGCTCGAGCGGTGGCCGGCGGCGTCGCGTGCGGCGACAGAGCCCACGCTCGTCGCCCTGGGCCACGCTTTGAGGCGCCAGGGGCGACTGGAGGACGCGGAGGCGGCCTACGATGCCGCCCTCGCCCTCGCCCCGCGGCAGGCGGGCACGCACGCGGCCCTCGGCCTCGTGCGCCACCTCCGCGGCGACGCGGCCGGCGCGGCCGACGCCTACCACGCCGCCTTGGGCCTGAGGCCGGACGATGCGCTCACGGCCGACCTGCTGGGGGCGGCGCTGGAGGACGAGGTGGCGGGAGGCGGCTGCGGCGGCGGCGTCGCCGACGTGCCGCTCGCGGCCGCGCTCGCCGCGGCGGCGCGCGGCGGCGACCCGGGCCTGCTCCTCGGGTAGGAGCGAAGAGAGGGAGAGTGCAACGACCGCCACCGTGTGCAGAGCGCGCCTCGAGCGGCGCGGGCTCTCTCACACACAGCGCCCCAGTCCCCGCCCCACCCTCCTCCACCCCCTCTCCCTCACGACCCTGGCGCCGCCATGGCGTCCGCCAGCAGCTGCGCCTGCTCCCGCGCGTGCACCTCCGCAAACCCGGTAGCCGTCGCGGCCGACGCCGCCCGCCCCGCGTAGGCCAGTTGGTGCGGCACGACGCGCCCTTCCGCCTGCATGCACGTCTTGAGCCGCGGGGCGACGTGCGTGTACGCCCCCTGATTCAGCGGCTCCTCTTGCGCCCACATGATCTCCGCGTTGGGGTAGCGGCGCAGCTCCCGGGACACGAGGTCGAACGGAAACGGCGCGACCTGCTCGACGCGCGCGATGGCGACGTCCGACGCCCCGACCCGCTCCCGCTCTGCCGCCAGCTCGTAGTACACCTTGCCGGTGCACAGCACGAGGCGGCGCACGCCCGGCTGGGGCGGCGGGTGGGGCGAGCGGTCCGAGGCGCCGTCGTCCATGATGAGGCGTTTGAAGCGCACGCCGTGGATGCCAGAGTCGCCCGCGACGTCGTCGAATTCCGCCAGGTCCGACTTGGCCGCCGGGTGGCGGAGCAGGTTCTTGGGCGACATGACGACGAGCGGCTTTCGGAACGAGCGGTGGAGTTGGCGGCGGAGGAGGTGGAAATAGTTTGCGGGCGTCGTCACGTTGGCCACTTGCCAGTTGCAGTTCTGCACTTGCGCCCCCAGGTGCCCCCCCACCGACCACTGCGTGTGGTCGACCTCGGGCAGGACGTACGGGTTCTCGTCCGACATTTGCAGAAACCGTTCCAGGCGCGCGGACGAGTGCTCCGGGCCCTGGCCGTCGTAGCCGTGCGGGAGCAGGACGGTGAGGCCGTTTTGGCGGAGCCATTTGGACTCGCCGGAGCACAGAAACTGGTCGAAGACGACCTGGGCGCCGTTTGCGAAATCGCCAAACTGCGCCTCCCAGAGGACCAGCGCGTTTGGGTTCTCCAAAGCATACCCCAGTTCAAACCCGAGCACGCCAAACTCGGAGAGAGACGAGTTGGAGACGGTGAAGTGGTCGCGGGGTTGGCCTTCAAAGACGTGGTCGAGCGGGGTGTAGCGCGCGCCGGTCGCTTGGTCGTGGATCACGGCGTGCCGGTGCGAAAACGTGCCGCGCTGCACATCTTGGCCCGACAGGCGCACGTGGTTGCCCTCCGAGAGGAGGGTGCCAAACGCGAGCGCTTCCGCGAGCGCCCAGTCGACGCCGGTGCCGGACGAGATGGCCTCCGCGCGCGCGGCGTACACGCGCGCGATCTGCTTGTGCACGGTGAGCGTGTCCGGGAGGCGGGTGACGGCGGCGCCCACCGTTTTGAGGACGCCCATCGGCACGCCTGGGAGGAGAGAGAGGGGGGGTGGGCGGCGCGTCCCTCCTCTCTCTCCCTCCCCCCTTCCCCTCCCCCCTCCTTCCTCCCTCTGACCTGTGTTGCGGATGCGGGACAGCTGGTTGGGCCCGTGGAACCCGGCCCAGTAGGACGAGAGCCAGTCCTTGGCCTCGGGCACGTAATCCTTCGCGCGCGCAAACTCGTCCGACATGTGCTTCGTCACGTTGTCCGCCACCGCGTCCACGTCGGCCGGGGTCACGACGCCCTCGTTCAACAGCTTCTGTTGGTAGAGGCGGAAGGGGTCGGTGTGCGCCCGAATCTTCTTGTACATGAGCGGCTGCGTAAACATGGGCTCGTCGATCTCGTTGTGCCCGTGCCGCCGGTAGCAGACGACGTCCACGACGACGTCCGTCTTCCACGCTTGGCGCCATTCGGCCGCCAGCTCCATGCAGCGGACGACGGCTTCCACGTCGTCGCCATTGACGTGCAGGATCGGCGCGTTGAGCGCTTTGGCGACGTCGGTGCAGTAGGGCGACGACCTCGACGACCGCGGGTCGGTCGTGAACGCGACCTGGTTGTTGACCACGATGTGGATCGTGCCGCCGGTCGCGTAATCGGGGAGGGCGCTCATGTCGAGGGTCTCATAGACCACCCCCTGCCCCGCGAACGCGCCGTCGCCGTGCAGGAGCACGCCCAGCGTGCGCTCCCGGGCGACGTCCCCTGTGAAATGCTGCTTGGCGCGCACTTTGCCGAGAAGGACGGGGTCGACAGCTTCCAGGTGGGAGGGGTTGGCCAGGAGGGAGAGGTGCACGCGGCGCCCGCACGTCGTGGGGCGGTCGTAGGACGTGCCCAGGTGGTACTTCACGTCGCCGGAGCCGTGGTATTCACCTAGGGAGGGGAGGGGTCGGGTGGGTGAGTTTTGAGGCGAGCGCGCGTGCGCGCGCGTGCGCGCGCGCGCTCCCCCTCCTCTCTCTCTCCGTCGCACCTTCCCCACCAACCGGCCGCACGCCCGACGTAAACTCGGAGAAGATTTGCGCCATCGGCTTACGCACCACGTTCGCGAGCACGTTGAGCCTCCCGCGGTGTGGCATGCCCATGACGATCGACTCGACGCCCAACTCGGCCGCGCGGTCGATCATCGCCTTCATGCCCGGGATCAGCGTTTCACACCCCTCGAGCCCGAACCGTTTGGCGGCCGCGTACTTGGCCGCCAGGAACGATTCAAACATCTCCGACCAGGCCAGGCGGTCGAGGATGTGGCGCTTGCGCGCGGGGGAGAAGTTCGGGGGTTCGGCCGTTTCCACGCGCTCGCGGATCCAGTTGCAGCGGGCGCGGTCGGGGATGTGCATGAACTCGTAGCTGGGAGAGGAGGGGAGGGAGGGGTGGTGGGCGGGTGGGAGGGGCCGGCGCAGCGAGCGCAGGCCGCCGCCGCGGATCGCTCCAACCTTCCTCCCTCTCCTTCTTCCTCCCTCCTCCTCTCTCTGTCTTCTCTCTTACCCGACCGTGCCGCAGTAGGCCTCCCGCAGGCGGGCGAGCACCTCGCGCAGGGTGCGGATGGGGCGGTCCTCGGAGAGGAAGCCCTTCATGCGCCAGGTGCCGAGGTAGAACTCGCTTCAAGAGGTGGGGTGGGAGAAGGGGGGGTGTTGGGGGTGGCGGACGGTGTTGATGTCAAGATGGGGTCGATCGGGGGAGTTTTTCTTCTTTTTTTCGGGCGACTCGCTCGCCTCTTTCCCCCCACCCCACCCCCTCCTCCTCTCTTACCGGTCCAGGTCCGCGTCCGTGAAGCCGTACGTGGCGGGGTCGAGCTCCGGCGGCGCGGTCGCCGCGCGGTCGTCGAGGCCGAGGGGGTCGAGCGCGGCCATGAAGTGGCCGTTGACCTGGTAGCCCCGCACCTGGAGAAAGGTGGGGAGAGAGGGAGGGGAATGGGGTCGGCGCGGGGCGGCAAACGAGAAACGATACTTCCAACCTTCTCCTCCCCTCTCCTACCATCAGGAGCAGCTTCATCGACTCGTGAATCGTTTGGCTCGACAGCGCGGCTGCGGTGAGCGGCGGCGTGGGCGACGCACCGGTCTCGTAGGCATGGTAGGCGTCGGCGACTGCGTCGGCCGGCGCGCCCGCCTCCAGCGCCCGGAAAAAGCCCGCCCACGATTTGTCCACCGACGCGGGATCCGCCCGGTACCGCTCCTCCAGCTCCTCGATGTAGGTGGACGATGTGCCGTCCAGGAACGAGTCTTTCAGTTTGCGCAGCGGGACGGGGGTCGGCGGCGGGGGGGCGGCGGACAAGGCACGCGCCGCGGCCAGCGGCAGCAGGGTGGGGCGAGGGCGTGGGGCGAGAGCCGCCCGGCCCAGGGACGGGGAGGCGCGGCGGAGGGCGGCGGCAGCGAGCATGGCGGCGATGGCGGCACGGGGGGTCAAGCGACGCGCGCCAGTCAGTCTCCTGCCGTGAGCCGGTGTAGAAGGTGTGCCGACACGTGCGACGGGCGCACGGGCGGGGCGCGGGGCGGCGGCGGGCAGCCAGAAAGCGGGGGCACCAATGCGTGCCGCGGCTCTCTCTCGCCCTCGGCTCGCCCTGGGGCGCGGGAATGCGCCGGGGGACTGCCGGACCTTGCGACGCGCGAGGGGCGCCGGAAAGGAGGGCGCCGACGCGACCGCGGGGCAAGAGTGGGGCGGCGAGCGCGCGCAGCGGCGGCGGCCCTCCCCACGCCACCTCCTGCCACTCTGTACCCGCCCCGGGGCCAGGCCGCGTCGTGGCCGACCGCTTGGGGGGGCCGTACGCTGGCACACGGTGCGCGATGGACTGCGGCGGATGCGGCGGCGCGGCGGGCGCGCTGGGGCGCGCCGGGAGCGTGCGGGGGGCCGTTTGCCCGCCTCACGGCTTTTTCACGCCATGTTTGGCTCAGCCGGCTGGAAAATCGGGGCCCGCGCGGCGTGGTTGGCCGCGGGGACGGCCCGCCGCGAAGCGGGAGCGACGTCGGGAGGGCTGCCGGGGCCCGCCGTGCCCAGAAAACACCGCCAGGCTCGGCGTAAGCCTTGTCTGCGTCGTGTAGGGGCGGCGCCGGCATCGCCAGCCGCCCGTCCGCCGCCCTCGCGCGCCACGGTTGACGCGTGCGGCGTCCCCGGCGCTCGCCCACGCCCCCCTTTACCCATCAGCAGACGCTGTGCGCCTCCATCTTTGACTCTGCGCGCGTCCTTGCCCCCCGATCGATGCGCTGACCCCGGCCCGGCGACCCTTTCTCACCTGAACCCGACGATGGCTGGCGACGACGCCGCCGCGACGGCGGCCGCTCCACCGCCCGCGGCGCCTCCTCCTGCGACCCCCGTGGACGGCCCCGACGTCAAGGCGGCGCCCGCGGGCGCGGACGGCGCGTCCGCGGCGGCAGCCGGCGCCGCCCCTGCCGCCCCCGCCGACCCCGCGGCCGCGGCGGCCGCCGCCAAGGCCGCCGCCGACGCGCGCGCCGCGGACGACGCCACTCTCGCCGCCGGCGTCCGCGCGCGCCTGTCGCGCGCGGCCGCCGCGCACGCGTTTCGCCGGGCCGCCCCGGAGCCGCCCCGCGAGGCGGACCACTGGGACTACGTCCTGCGCGAGGGCGCCTGGATGTTTGCCGACTTTCAGGGGGAGCGCGCGTGGAAGGCGGCGGCCGGGAGGGCGCTTGCGGCGGCCGCCGCGGCGGTTGACTGGCCGGCGACGCTGACAGCGACCGACGCCGGCGCGGTCTACAGGGCCGATGCCGCGGCGCACTGGGCCGAGCACGGGCCGCAAGCCGCGTCGACCGGTGCCCCCTCGACCACCAAAAAGTCTGCCCCCGCGCGCCGGTCGGCTGCCGGTGACGCCGCCGCGCCCGGCCCCGCCACCCCGCCCCGCCTCACGTATGCGCCACCGACGGATGTGGGGGCCAGGCTGGACGCGGCACACGAAGCGGCGCGGCTGGACAGGCAGGTGGCTGCTTTAAGCGCCGCCCAGTCGTGGGGCGACGACCTCGCCCGCGCCCGCCGCGCCGCCGCGGCCGCCGCCGCCGCCGCCCGCGCGGCCGCCGACGCGGAAGCCGACTCCCTGCGCATGGCGCCCGGCGGGCGCGCCCGCGGCGCGCGGCGCGGCACGCTCTCGCACGCCGACTCGGGCCGCTTCTCCGACGCCGACTCGCGCCCGCGCCGCAAGCGGCGCGCCGGCGACGACGATGACGACGATGATTTGCGTCTGGCCCCCCGTCCGCGCCCGCTGCCGCGCGCGGCCGACCCGCGGCGCGGCGGCGCGCGGCCGCCCGCGCGCGCCGCGCGGCCGGGCCTCGCGGGGCGGCCCGCCGGCCCCGGGCCGGGCACGCCCTGGGCACCCGCGGACGAGGTGCTGCTCTGCGCCGTGGTGCACGAATTCGGGTCCAACTGGGCGCTCGCGGGGGACGTGCTCACCTCGTCGGCCGCGCTGCGCGGCCTGGTCCGCCCCCCTGCCGCCTGCCGCGCCCGGTTCCGCGCCCTAACGCACCCCGGCGACCCCGCCGCGGGCGACGTGAGCGCCGAGGGCGCGCACGCGGCGGCGAGCATCACAAAGGCGGCCGCGCGCGAACTGCTGGCCCGCGCGCTCCCCGTCCCCGACGCCGCCCTCGCGTCCGCCGCGCGCGCGGCGGGCGCCGCGTTTGCGGCGGCGCGCGCGCGCCGGGCGGCGGAGGAGCGGCGCGCGCGCGAGGCGGTCGCCGCGCGCGGCGCGCCGCACCCGAGCCACGCCGCGGTCGCGGACGCCGCCCTGGCCTCGTTGGGGGGGGTGCCGCCCACGCCGGCGACGCTGGTCGAGGCCGCGGAAGCCGCGGCCGCGCGCGCGAGCGCGGCGGCGGCGGCCGCGCCAGGGCCGGCGGCGGGCGCCGCGGCCGCGCCGGCGCCACCCCCGGTCGCGCCGCCCGCACCCTCAACCGGCTCCGCCGCGCCCCGGCACTCGGTCACCGTCGCCCAAGTGCAGGACATCCTGCGCCTGGGGAGGCTGCCCGACGGGCGGGAGCTGACCGCCCAACTGCGCGCCGCGCTCGCGCAGCGCGTGCGCGCCGCGCAGGCCGCCGTGTCCCCGCCGCCGCCGCCGCCGGCGGCGGCGGGGTGACGCGAGGGCTGTGGACGCGCGTGTTACTCGCCGTCCCCTGCTGGTGCAGCAGAGAGGGTGTGAGGGCGTGTCTCCGCCCACGCGCGCGGCGCGCGCGCGCGCCGCGCCCACACGGGCAGGGTCAAGGCGGCAGGGTTGGGGCGGGGTTTAGGGCGGGCCGGGGTGCCCACAGCGCGGACCGCGTTGCCGCTGCGCACTCTCTCGCTCGCGCCCCCGCCGCCCCCCGCCATGGCGGCCGCCGCGGCGCGCACCCGGCCGTCGGCGCCGCGCCCGAGCGGGCGCGCGCCGCCGAGGCCCGCGCTCGGCAGTCCGCATGCGCGGCCGCGCGGCGCCCCGCCCCACGCCCTGCCGCCCGCTCTGAACACTGCCCTCGCATCCCTGGCCACCCCCACGCCCGGCCTGGCCGCAGCGATGGCGGCCAACTCCGCCGTCTTCCTCCTCGGCGCCCCTCTCCTCCTTGCCGGCCTCACCCCCGCCGCCGTGGCCCACGCCTGGCTCCTGGGCTCCGCCGTGCTGGCCGCGTTTGGGGCGGGCGGCTACGCGCTGGTCTGCCTCTACTTTCTCCTCGGGTCGGCCGCGACCCGCGCCGGCCTCGCGCGCAAGCAGGCCGCCGGCGTGGCCGAGCCGCGCGGCGGGCGGCGGCCGCCCGCCTCGGTCTACGGGTCGGGCGCGGCCGCGCTCGTGGCGGCGGCCGGGTGCCTCGCCGCGCCGGGCGCCGCGCCGTGGCGGCTCGCGTTTGCCGCCTCCCTCGCCTCCAAGCTGGGCGACACCGTCTCCTCCGAGATCGGCAAAGCGTACGGCAAGACGGCGTACCTGGTCACGACCGCGGCGCGCGTGCCGCCCGGGACCGACGGCGCGGTCTCGGCCGAGGGGACGGCCGCCGGCGCGGCCGCGGCCGCCGCGCTCGCGGGCGCCGCGGTCGCGGCCTCGGTCATCCCCGCGTCCGCCCTGCCCATCGTGGCCGGCGCGGCGGTCGCGGCCAACGCGTTCGAGTCCTGGCTCGGGGCCACGCTCCAGGGGCGGCCGTCCCTCGCCTGGCTGACCAACGACGCGGTCAACGTCATTCAGATCTGCGTCGCGGCCCTCCTCGCGGGCGCGGCGGGGCGGGCGGCCGGGTTTTGAGCGGGGCACGGACAAGAAGGGGGGCGCGCAACACACTCTTTGTCGTTCCCGCTCCCGCCTCTCTCCTCACCGCTCCACCAGCTTGAGCCGGGGCCGCCACTTGTCGATGTTGGCCGGCGTGAGCCGCGTGAGGCGGTGCCGCGAGAGCGGGGTCGCGGAAAAGGGGCAGCGCCCAGACTCGGCCAAAACGGCTCTCCAAGTCGCCCACCCCAACACGTGCCCGTCGGGGCAGGCGGCCGGGTCGACGACCGGGTCGAGCGTGATGGCGTCGACGGCGCCCGGGAGGAGGGGGGGCGGGGAAGGGTGGGCGGGCGGTGGCGCGGCGTCGTTGCCGTCGCCGTCCGCCGCCGCCGCCAACCCGGCCCTCCGACTGGCCCGCTCCCCCCGCCCCAGCCCGGACCACGGCCCCGGCACCCCCCGCATGTCGTCCTCCGACTCGCAGGGCGACCCCGCGCGGTCGCCGTCGGCGTCGGCGGCGCGCAGCGCGCGCTCGCGCGCGCGCCGCGCGCGCTCCCGCTCCCGGTCGCGCTCGGTGCGCACCCGGACCCGCTTGCGAGAGCCGTCGGCGGCGAGGGCGGGGGTGGGAGGGCTGGCAGGAGGGGCAAAGACCGCCAGCGTCGGCGGCAGCCCCGCGGCCGCCGCCGTCGCCGCGCCCGCTGCCGCGGCCGCGGCCGCCACCGCCGGCGCCGGCGCCGCGCGCGGCCCGTCCCGCCGCCGGTCCCGCTTGCGATCCCGGTCGCGCGCGCGGCCCACCGGGGCGGCGCGCGGGCGGCGGCGGTCGCCGTGCGTGGCCACGTACGCCTCCCGCGACTCCTTCCCCGCCCAATACGCCGTGCACAGACGCCCCGGGTCCAATTCTTCGATCATGGGCGCGACCGTCGGGTGCGTCAACCCGTAGTACTCTGGCCCCGCGATCTGGGTCCGCGGCGGCGGCGCGAGGGCCTCGCCCGCGGCCCGCCGCGCCTCGATCACCGACCCGATGCGGGCGAGCACCGCGGCCCACGCGCCCGTCGCGGAGCGAGCGGCCAGAGGCTCATCCGGTCTGTCCGCCGCCACTATGACAAAGGTGGGCGCCGGCCAGTGCGCGCCGCCCGCGCCGACGACGCGGCACTCGTGGTCGACCTGCCCCGCGATGTCGACCGACCCCCTGAATTTGGTGACCGCCGCATACCCCGCCGGAAAGATGTAGCCCGCGTTGTGCCAGCCGGGGGCCGGGTTGAGGGCGCCGATGGAAATCAGTGCCACGGCTTTGCTCCCGCAGCGCACCGTGCGGCCCAGCAGGGGCTTGTGCCCGCGCGCGGCGCGCGGGTCGGACCGGGACGGGGGTGGGGGGCGGGACAGGGGGCGCGGGGAGGCGGGGGTCGCCGGCCGCGGCGCGCGCGCCGCCGAGCGCGCGGCCGGCGGCGGCCGCGCCTCGGCCGCGACCGCGACCGCGGCCTCCACGTCGCCGTCCACCGAGGCCAGGATGGCTGCCGCGTCGGGGTTCGACAGGTGGGGCATGATGTCGAGGAGGTCGGCGAGCTGCGAGGGAAGGGCGGCGGGTCGAGGCGCGGGGGACCGCGCCGGCGCCGCCGCCGCCGCCCGGCGCGCCCCCATTCGCGCCTCGCCTCCCCTCCTCCCGCCCCCCGGCACCCACATTGCGCTCGGCCTCGCGCCCTTCCCACGCGGCGTACGCGAGGCGCGTCTCCTCCACCCGCGCCGCGACGGCGGCAGTCTCTTCGGCGGTTAGATGGCGCGCCCAGGCCGGCGCGGGCGCGCTGGGCGGCGTCATCACGCCCTCGGGCGGGCGCTCGGTGGGCGGCTCGGCCGCCGCCGCGGGCTGTGGGTGGCCGACGGCCGCGCGCGGCGCCCACTCTCGCCACCGCGGCGGCCCCGCGCCGCGACGTCGATCGGTTCCGCGAGCCCGGCGATCGCGCCGGCAGCAAGCTGCCGTGCCGGCGCGCCGTGAGCGCGCTGGCCCCGATGCCCGCCGACGCGGCGCCCGCGCCCGCGGCGCTCTCGCCTGCCTCCCCTGTCGAGCGCACCACCCCTCGCATCACCGGGCGCGCCCTGGCCGGCGCCGCGGCCGCCCTGGTCGCCGTCCCCGCCGCGGTGGCGGCCGCGTGGTGGGTCGGGGAGCACGCATTTAACGCTGCAACGCCGCGCCAGGTCAGTGGGGAGGGGTGGTGGGGCGGGTGGGTGGTTAAGGAGGGCGGGCGGCGAGAAATCGGGGTCCGCGCGCGCGCCGCGGCCCGCGGCGAAGACCGCCCCCACTCCTCCTCCTCTCCTAGTACCACTACCGCCCCGGCACCATCTCCGCCTTTTTCTCGCGCGCCCTGGACCGGCACGCGCGCCGGCGCCGGGCGGGCGCGCCGGTGAGGGAGAGGGGGCGGGGGAGCGCGCGCCGCGCGCGGTTTGTCTCTTTCACCCACCCCACGCCTCCACCCCCCCCCCTCCCCCCGCAGATCCGGGTCTACATGGACGGTTGTTTCGACGCCATGCACTACGGCCACGCCAACGCGCTCCGCCAAGCGAAAGCGCTCGGGGACGAGCTGGTGGTGGGGCTCATCCCCGACTCCGAGATTCGCAAGTACAAGGTCGGGGGAGAGGGAGGGTGGGCGGGCGTGGGCGATCGAGGGCGGAGAAGCGGCCGTTTCGGCGTGCGCGCGGCGCGAAACGGAGGCCCGGGGGGGGGCGGGGGGGGGGGGGGGGGGGGGGGGGGGGGGGGGGGGGGGGGGCCCCCCGGGGGCGTGCGCGGGCGGCTACGCGGCCGTTTGGGCGTGCGCGCGGCCCCAACCGGCCCCCCCCCCCCCCCCCCCCCCCCCTCCCAGGGCCCGCCCGTCATGAACGACGTGGAGCGGCGCACGATGGTGGAGAGCTTGAAATGGGTGGACGAGGTGATCGAGGGCGTCCCGTACGAACTCACGCCGGCCTTCTGCGACGACCTCTTTGCGCGCCACCGCATCGACCTCATCGTGCACGGGGACGACCCCTGCCTGCTGCCCGACGGGTCGGACGCGTACGCAACCGCGAAAGCGAGGGGCCGGTTCCGCGTCATCAAACGGACGGAAGGCGTCTCCACCACCGACATCGTCGGCCGCGCCCTGCTGCGCACGCGGGGGGATGGCGGCGGGCGGGGTCCGCGGCGGGATGCGGCCGAGCTGACGAAGCAGTTTTCGGCGGGGGCGGGCGACGGCGGCGCGGGCGGCGGCGCCGCCGCGATGACCCCCGGCACGCCAAAGGCGCCGCCGCCGCCCGGCGCGCCGACCGCGGTGTCCCGGTTCCTGCCGACGAGCCGGCGCATCGTCCAATTCTCGGAAGGATGCGCGGGCGCGGGCCCGGGTGAGTGTCGAGGAGGGGGCGGGGTCGCGCGGCGAGGGGGAGGGGTCGCTCCGACCCCCGCGACACCGCCCACCTCCCCCACACCTCCTCCCCTCCTTCTTGCAGACGACCGCGTCGTCTACATCGACGGCGCGTTCGACCTCTTCCACCCCGGCCACGTCGCCGCCCTCCGCGCCGCGCGCGACGCGGGCGACTTCCTGCTCGTCGGCGTCCACACCGACGATGACGTCGCCGCGCGGCGGGGGCGGGGCGCGCCCATGCTCGACCTGCACGAGCGCGCGCTGTCGGTGCTCGCGTGCCGCTACGTGGACGAATGCGTCATCGGCGCGCCCGCCGTCATCACAGATGATTTGCTGACGACCTTTAACATCGCCGTCGTCCTGCGGGGCACGGTGGCGGAGACGAGGGCCGACGGCGCGCCCGCGAGCACTTCCGACGACGCGCGCTACGCCGTGCCGCGCGCGCGGGGCATGCTCCAGCCCCTGCCCTCGCCGTCGGCCACCACCGCGGGCGCCCTCGTCGACCGCATCGTGGCCAATCGCGCGGCGTATGAGGCGCGGCAGCGGGGGAAGGTGGCGTCGGAGGCCGCGTACTACGCCGACAAGAAAGCATTTGTGGAGGAGGGGTGACGGGGAGGGGGCGGGCCAGGGGTGCGCTGTGCGTTGTGTGTGTGTGTCAGGCGTGCTGCTGGCGGGTGGGGGTGTGTCGCCGCGTCTCGGGGCGAACGCCCATCCCAGGTCATTCCCGCGCCCGCACCCAGCCTCCCCGCCCCCTCGGACCGCGCCCCAGCGCCGCAGGCGACCGCCAGCCGCGCCCGGGCGATGCGGCGGGCCGCGCGGCCGCTCGCCGGGTCGGCGACGGCACTCGCGTCCCCTCGGCGCCCGCGCTCCCCCCAATCGCCGCGCCCCGACTGCGCCCGGCGACCAGGGACCGCGCCGCGGCGCGCCGACGCGGCGCTCCCTCGCGCCGCGCCGAGCGCTGACGCCGCGCCGCGCGCGGCGGCCGAGGTGGGGGTCGGGACGAGGGCCTCGATGCGCCGTTTGCGAGCCCGCGTGTCGTGGCATCGGGCGAGGGCGGCGGTGGAGCGGTGGCGGCCCCATGGCGGCTGCGAGCGCGCCCGCCGACGTGGACCCCCCTCCCTCCCCTCCCAGCCCTCGTCCTTCCGCGTCTCCGGCACGCTCACGACCGCCGCGCCCCCCGATATCGCATGGGCCGCGCTGACAGATTACGAGGCGGCGCCCACCATTTTCGCGTCTGTCGCGTCGTGCGCCGACCTCGGCCCCGCGCCGGGCGCCCCCGGCGGCCGCCTCATCGAGCAAGCGGTCGGCTGGTCGTTCCTCGTGTTCGGGGGGGCGTTCAAGATGACGCTGCGCGTGGACGAGGCGGATGCAGGGGAGGAAGAAGGGGGGTTCGAGACGGGCGCCGGCGCAAACCCTTCCTCCCCCGCCCTGGGCGGCGCGCGCGCCCTGGCGTTCACCCTGGTCGACTCCAAATACTTGTCCTCTTTCCGGGGAGTGTGGACGGTCGCCCCCGCCGGCGACGGCGGCTGCTCCGTCACGCACACGCTCGCGGTCGCGCCCACGGCCACGCCGCCGGCCGCCATCCGGGGGTTGGTGCAGCGTCTGTTCAAGAAGCAGGTGAGCGCGCTGCTGGCCGATTTGAGGGCGGAGCTGGAGCGGCGGGCGTGAGGAGCGAGGAGAGAGAGGAGTGAGAGGGCGGTTTGTTGTTGCCACTCCCGTTGTCCGTGCAGCACCGCACCCTTTGTTCTGGGATCACGCCCACCACCCGGCTGCCGCCGCGAGGCGCGCAGAGGGCGCGATGACGCGTCTCCCAACGTCGCCGCTCGCCCTGCTCTGGCTGGCCGAGCTGCCCGAAGCGCAGTGCGTGGCGTACGGGTGCGGCGATGCCGTTGTGTTTCAGGGCGTCAAGGTGGGGGGAGAGAGGGGCGGGTGGCGGGCGGGGCGGGGCGACGAGCGATGCGAATGGCCCGCCCCCGACGCCTCCGTCTCCGCCTTCGCAGGACGCCACCGCACCAGACGACGCCCCGCTCGTGCCGACCGCCACCGCGGTCGTGGGATCGGACGGCGCCCCGGTGGCCGCCGTCGCGGTCGCCGACGCGCGCGGCGCGGCGCTCGTCGCGGCAGCCGCGGGCGACGCTCTCTGGCTCCTTTCCGCGAGGCGACATTTAGCGTTCACCTTTGGCGTGGGGGGCGGGGCAGGCGGCCGCGGCTGTCTCGACGTGGTCGCGACGGCTCGGTCGCCGCTCGCGCCGTCGCCGCTGGCCGCGCTCGCCCTGTCGCGCGACGGCGCCGCCATCGTCGTCGCGGCCGACGACGGGCGCGTCGCGTGCGTGGGTGTGGGGGGCGAGGGCGTGGGCGAGGGCGGGGCGCTCACGACGCTGTGGGTCGCCGCGGCGCCCGCCCCCGCCGCCCTCCTGGCCGCGGGCGACGCCGCGGCCGCGCCCGCCGCCACCGCGGCGGCGGGCGGTAAGACGGTGACCGTGTGGTGGCCGCCCGTGGCGGCCGCGGCGGCGGCGGCGCCGGCGGCGGCCGACGCGCTCGCCGGTTTGGGCGACGAGACGCGGCGCCTCCTCGGCGGGCTGGCCGCCCCCGCCCCCGGCCCTCCCGCCGCCGCCGCGCCCGCGCTCGACGCTTGTCCGACGCTTCCTGCCGCCACCGCGGAACCCCTGCGCCACCCCGCGCCCGTGCTCGCCCTCGCGTGGGCCCCCCCGCCCCCGCGCGCGGGCGCCCCCACCCGCGACCCCCGCCGCGCCCTCGCCACCCTGGCCGCCGACGGCGGCGCCCGCGTGTGGGTCGAGGTCGAGGTCGGGGCGCCGGCGGCGGGCGGGGGCACCCGCTTCTGCGCCGCCCTCCTCCTCCACCCCCCCGCGCCCTCGCCGCCCCCCTCGTCCCTGGCCTGGGCCGACCCCCTGCCCGGCGCCGACGGACGCTGGCCGCCGGGCGCGGCGGAGGACGTGCTGTGGCTGACGGTCGCGGGGTGGGGGGGTGGGGTGGGTGGGGAGGGGGGTGGGGGTGGGGGCGGCGACGGCGCGGCCGCCTCCACCTCCTCCTCCCTTTCCTCGGCCACTCTCGCCCTGTGGGCGGTCGACGGCCTGGACACCATCATCGTCCCCCGCCCCGGCGCCGGCGGCTCGCGCCCCTCGCTCGGCCCGCGCGGCGCGCTCTGGGGCCGCGCGCGCGGTGCGCGCCTGCCCACCCCCCCCGCCCGCCTCGCCGCGTCCGTCGTGCTCGACGGCGGGCCGCCCTCGGTGCGCGTGGCGGCGGCGGCGGGGGCTGACGTGGCGTGGGCGCGGCTGGACGCGGCGGAAGGGGATGTCGCGCTGCCCCCCCTGCGCCTCGCCCCCGGCGGCGCGGCGCGGGCGCCGCCGCCGCCGCGGGAGCTGCCGCCGCATGATGGAGGGCGTGCGGTGGTGGGGCTGGTGGAGGAGGGCGCGGGGGGGGCGGTCGAGGCGGCGCCGGCGCCCGGGGCCGCCTCGCCGCCCCCCCCACCCTCTTGGCACCCCGCCCGCGTGCGCGCCCTGCTGGCCGCCGGCCGCCCCGCCGCCGCCGCGGCGGCGATTACGGGAAACGACGAGGCGGCCGCTGACGGCGGCCTGGTGGCGTGGGCGGCGGCGGGCGGCGGCGGTCTGCGCGCGGCGGCCCGCGCGCCGCCCGCGGCCGCCGCGCCGTCGGCGGTCGACACAGGCATGCTCGACATGGGCGCGTTTGGGCTTGCGCCCCCGCCGCCCCCGCCGCCGGCGCCCGCGGCGCAGGTGGCGAGCGGGGAGTTCGACTTCTCCGCGTTTGGCCTCGCGCCCCCGCCGCCGCCGCCGCCGGCCACTCCCGCGCCTGAAGCATTGCCTGCGGCCGCACCGACGATTGCGCACCCCGCCTTGACCCCCGCGCCCGGCGCGGCGCCGGCGGCGTTCGCCCCGGTCTCGGCGGCCGCCCTCGACTCGGCGCTCGCGCGCGCGCCCTCCTCCTCCGCCGAGCTGGCCTCCCTGGCCCGCATCTTGTCGGGCGACGGCGCGGGCGCGCCCGGACTGGACGGCGCCGCGCGCGCGTGCGCGGCAGCGGCGGCGGTCGCGGCCGAGGCCGGAGACGCGTGCGGCGGTGCGGCGCCGCCGCCGCTCAACGCGGCCGCCGAGGCCGCCCTGCGCCTGGCGCGCACCGGGACGCGCCTGGGGCCGGCCGCGGTGGAGGGAGTCGACGCCACGGACGGCGCGGCCACAACCACCGCCACCGCTCTCGGCGCAGACCCCGTCGCCGCCTTTTGGGGCTGCCTCTCGGCCACACCCGCCTCCCTGGCCATGGTGCTGCTGGCCACGACCCCTCGCCACGACCCGCCGCCGCCCGGCCCCGGCGGGCGCCCGCCGAGTACCGGGTGCGCGCCCGAACCCTGGGCCCCGCTCCGCGCCGCGGGCGCCGGCTTCTGGCTTGCGCGCGACCCGGCGGCGGCGGCCAAGGTGGCGGAAGCGCTGGCCAAGGCCCAGTTTGGGGTGCGGAAAGACCCCGCCGACGCCGCGCTCATGTACGTGTGCGCCGGCCGCGCCCGCCCCCTGGCCGCCCTGCTGCGCGCCGGGGGCGACCCCAAACTGGCCGACTTTTTCGGGCGGGAGTACGGGGGGGAGGAGGCGAAGAGGGTGGCGGTCAAGAACGCGTACGCCGCGATCGCGTCGCGCCGCTTCGCGCTCGCCGCCGCCGCGTTCGCCCTGGCCGGCGCCCCCGCTGACGCGGTCGGCGTGTGCGCGCGCGAGGGGGGCGACCCCCAGCTGGGGCTGCTGGTCGGGGCGCTGCTGGGGGTTCAGGGAGGGGAGGCGGTGAGGGCGGCCGCGGCTGACGCGGCCGCCTCGCGTTCCGCCTGGCCGGCCGCCGCCCTGCGGGTGGCCACCGGCGACGCCGACGGCGCCATTGAAGCCCTGGCCTGGTGGCGGGGCGGGCCAGGCGGCGGCGCCCTGCTGCCCGCGCTGCGCGCGCTCGCCGCGCCGGCCGCGCTCCTCGCCCCGCTCGCCCCTCTGGTAGCCTCGGCCCTGGCCGACGGCCCTGCGCCCGACCTGGCGGCGGAAGCGATTCAAGTGTGGGCCGCGGTCGGGGGGGGCGCGCCGGAGAAGGGGTTGGTCGACCGGGTCGCGGCGGCGGGCGGCGCGCGCGGCGCCTTCGCCCTCGTCGCCTCCGCCGCGGAGCGCGCGGCGGCCGACCGGCGCGCGGCGGAAGCTGAACTGACGGCCGAAGCCGACGCCGCCGCCGCAGACGCGGGCGAGCGCCTCGCCTCGCTGCGCGCGCGCCTCCGCCCCGCGCTCGCCGCTCGCCGCGCGGCGGCCCCCTCTCCCCCGCCCCCACCCGCGCGCGCCCCCTTTGACGACGCCCCCACCATCCTGGCCCGTCTGCCCGGCGACCGGCTGCACGCCCTGGCCGCCGCGCGCGGCGGCCGCGTCGACGCGCCGCGCGCGCTCGCCGCGGCGGCTGCCGGCGCGGGCGTCGTCTGGGTCGACTGGCCCCGCGACGATGACCGCGAGACTGCGTGCACCGATGTCGGCACGCCGCGCAGGGGGGATGGCGGCGGGTTTGCGTTCAAGGCGGCGCTCGGGGAGGCGCTCGACTCATACGATGCCGCGCCGACCCCGCCTTCTCTTTCGCCCCCTCTTTCCGACCCCTCCCCCCCTCCCGCGCGCATCGCGGCCATGGCGTCGGGCGTGGCCGGCTGCGTGTGCCTGGGCGCGCACCCCTTCCGGCCCCTCGTGCTGGCCGGCGCGCCGACGGGGGAGCTGCTCCTCTTCCAATTCGGGCGCGCGTCCGCGCTCGCCGCCTACACGCCGCTCACCCCCGGCGATGGCGCGGGTGGCGACGGCGGGGAAGAGTCGCTGTTCGCAGCGCCGGCCGCCGCCTGGCACGCGGCGGCGCCCGACGCCGCCGCCGCGTCGTGGGGCGTCCCCCAAGCCGCCCGCTTCTCCCGCTGCGGCGAGCGCGCCGCGGCCCTGGGCTCCCTGGGCGGCCTGGCCCTCTGGTCCCTGGACGCGCCGCGCGCCGCGGCGTCCGGCACGGGCGCGCTCGGCCGCGCGGCGTGGTCGGCGCGCGGGCTGGCCGGCCGCGGCGCCGCCCTCGCCTGGATCGGGTCCTCCTCGTCCCTCGTCGCGGTCGGCGGCTCCGACCCAGACGCCATGGTCCAACTCTGGGACTCGCGGCGGCCGCCAGCCGCCGGCGCCGCCGCGCGCGCGGCGCCCGGCGGCGGGCCCTTGGTCGTCGGCCTCGCCTCCCTGCCCGGCGGCCGCGCGCTGGCGGTCGCGGACGAGGCCGGCGGCCTGCACGCGGTCGATTTGCGCGCGCTGGGCGGGAGCGGCAGCGCGCGCGCCGAGCTCTGGCGCGCGCCGCGCGCCGACGCGCGCGCCGCGGCGGCCTGCCTCGAAGCCGGCGCCATGGGCCCCCACTCGCTCGTCGTCGCCGGCGGGCGCGATGGCCGGGTGCGCGTGTACGAGGGGGGGGGCGGGCGGCTGCTGCAGACGCTGCGGTGCGACGGCGGCGGGCCGGCGCCGCGGCGCCCGTCGCCCGACTCGCCGCGGCCGGCGTCGTGGCTCGCCGCGCTCATCGGGGGCGCGCCGCGCGCGGCGCCGTCGCCCGCGGTGACCGGCCTGGCGCTGACGCGGGACGGGCTGGCGGCGTGCGCGCTCGACGGCGTGGCCCGCGCGTGGCGGCCGGCGGCCGCGGCGACGCCCTGACCGCGACTGCGGCGCGCAAGCCTCTGCCAACCTGCACACACCTCCTTCCTCTCTCCTCCTCTCTCCTCCTTCATCGCCGGCGCACCCAGGCCGCGTTGGCCGCGCGCGCGCGGAGGAGCGCGTCGGCGACGCGCGCGGCGATTTCGTCGCACGCCACGTAGCCCCCCGCCAGCGCCCCCGCCTCCCAGTCAGCCAGCATATCATCCAGCGCTTGCGCCTGGGCCGGCGTCACGACCGCGACGGCGCCGGGCGCGGGCGGGAGCCCTGCCGCGCGCAGCGCGGCCGCCGCGTCGCCCGGGGCGCGGGCGAGGGCCTGGAGCTCGCGCCAGCGCAGGGGGTCGATGCGGTCAAAGGCGAAAGGGTCGACAAACGGGATTGAAGGGGGCTCGGCCGACGGCAGGAAGGGGTCGGCGCTCGACGCGTCCGCGCGCGCGGCCGCGGCCGAGCCCCGGCCGGCGCTGCCGGTCAACGCCGCATAAGCCAGGTTAAGCTCAAGGAGCTTCCCTTCATCACCGCCGACGTCGGGGTGCGCCGCGGCGGCGGCCGCGCGCCACGCCGCGCGCACGTCGGCGAGGGGGGCGCCTTCCGGCACGCCCAGCACGATGTGCGGGGGGCGGGCAAATGCGGCGACGGGGCGCGGGGGCGGCGGCGCCCCCCGCGGGGGCTGCGGCGGCGGGCGCCGCATGCGGACTGCGACCGAACGGCAGCAAAATGAAGCCTCCACGCGTGGGAGGAGCCGGCGCCCGCTCTCCACACAGAGGAGACGGCTCACGCGTTCACCGCGCCTTGACCTCGTTGGCGCACGGACGCCCCGCCGCCACGTCCTGTATGTTGGCCGCCACCGTGCGCCCGATCTCGCCCAACGCCTCGGTCGTCAGGAAGGCGCAGTGCGGCGTGACGACCACGTTTGGGAGGGACTGCAGGATGGCGAATTCTGTTGAAAGTACGGTTTCAGGGTCGGTTTTTCCTTTCAAAGGGTTTGGACCCGCTAGCCCCCATCCCCTCCACCACCCCAACACCTCGGTCGATGAGGTGCAGCCGGTCGGCGGGCTCGATCTCGCCCAGGTCCTCATAGAAGAGGGCTGGGAAGGATAGGGGAGAGGGGTGGGCGGGCCTCGACCAACGACCCGCCGCGCCCCCCCCCTCCCCCCTCCCGCGCACCTTTCTCCCGCTCGTACACGTCGAGCGCGAGCCCCCCCACCCGCCCGGACTGCAACCCGTCCAGCACGGCGGGCGTGTCGATGAGGGCGCCGCGCGACACGTTTACCAGGACGGCGCCGTGCTTCATTCTGGAGATGGATTCCTTGTTTATCATGTGGTGCGTCGACGGCAGCAGGGGCACGTGCAGGGAGACCACGTCGGACTCGGCCAGCAGGCGGTCCAGGGTGGGGACGTAGGAGCAGTAGGGGCGGGCGGCGGGGGAGGGGTTGGGGTCGAACGCCACCACTCTGCACCCCAGCCCGTGAAACGCGGCCGCGGCGCACGTCCCGATCGCGCCCGTGCCCACGATGCCGACCGTCTTGCCGCGCAACTGAAAGCCGACGAGGCCGGAGAGCTCGTAGTTGGACTCTTTGCAGCGCGCGACGGCGCGCGCGACGTTGCGCGCGAGCGCGAGGGTGAGCGCGAGCGCGTGCTCGGCCACGCTCGCGGGCGAGTAGGTCGGGACGCGGGTCACGGTGATGCCGGCCGCCGCCGCCGCTTGCAGGTCGACGTTGTCGTAGCCGGCGCAGCGGAGGGAGATGTGGGTAACGCCCGCGCGCGCGAGCGCGGCCACGCTCTCCGCCCCCACGTCGTCGTTGACAAACACGGACGCCACGTCGCAGCCCGCCGCCACGGGCGCCGTCTCGGGCGCGAGTCTGGCGGACGTGAAGACGGTGGGGTAGGGGAGCGCGGGCTCGAGAAAGCCGTGCTAGGGGGTCGGGGTCGGGATCGGGTTGATTGTCGCCGCCCGCGATCCCCACGTCCACGCTCTACCACTCCGCACGCCACGCCAACATTGAGCAACGCACCACGTACGCCTTGGCCGAGAAAACGGCGACGCGCGGCGACGCGCCATCGGCGCGCGCGGTCACGGCCGCGGCGCGGGCCCGCGCCCGCCCCGGACGCGGCGGTTGGGGCCGGTGTGCGGCGGCGCGCATTCAGGCGGGGCGGCGAGAGTGTGTGTGTGTGGGTCGCTTCACACAATGCCGCCTATCTTCTTTTTGCTCCCTCTCAACAACCGCCAAAGCATCACGCCGCCGCGCCCGCGTCCGCCGCCCGCTGCGCCTTGCGCGCCCGCCTCCGCTCGGCCGCGGCCTCGAGCCGAGCGGCGAGCGTCGGCCGCGCGCGGCCGTCGGGCGGCGGGGAGCCGACCGGGGAGCCCGCGGCCGGGCTCAGCCCCCCCGCGGCCAGCGGGCGCGACTGGGGCGACGACGCTTGCCGCGCCCGCCCGCGCGTGGCGGCGCGCAGGGGGGCGGAGACGAGGCCCGCGACGGCCGCGGCGGCCGACGCGACAGGGCCGCGCGCGGGCGCGCGCCCCGCCGGCGCGTCCGTCAGCGACGCCGCCGCGTCCGACCGGGCGGTCGCAAACGTGTCGTGCGACCGGGCGGACTGGAAGGACGCCGACCGGGAGGCGGCGGGCGAGCGGAAGGCGTCGTCGTCGTCGCGGCGCGCGCGCTTGGAGCCAAACCAGCCGCCGCCCTTGGCCGGAGAGGGGCGGGCGCCGGCGGCGGCGCCGGGCACGACCTCGTAGTCGTCGCCCCGGCGGCCGGCGGGCGGCGGCGCGCCGGCCGCGGCGGCTCCCGCGGCGCGGCCGTGCGCGCCCGCGCCGCCGCGCTCGGCGGCGTCGCCCTCGAAGATAGGGTTCGCCTTGTGGCTGTACAGCGTGCGGTCGGCCGCGCGCGCGGACGCCGCCTTGCGGCCGGCGCGGCAGCCGAGGGCGGCCAGGGTGGAGAGGAGGACCAACCCCGCGGCGGCGCCGACGACGATGCCCGCGACTTTGAGCCCCCGGCGCGGCTGCAGCACCCCCGTCGGCCCCGTGGGCGGCGGCGCCAGGTCCAGGCCCAGTTGAGAGAGGGCGGCGGCGAGGGCGCCGGACTTGAGCGCGGCGCGCAGGCGCGCCGCGGCGGCGGCCGCGTCGGGGCCAGAGAAGTTGGCCGTGAGCGTCAGCGGCTCCTCCGCGGGAGCAGGGGCGGCAGCCCCCGGCGTTTGGGCCAGGCGGCGGGCGAGGAGGCGGCGGCGGCCAGACGCGGCCGCGCGGCCGCCGACCGACACCGCGAGGCTGTCCGCCGGCACGCCCGCCAGCTTGGCCAGGGCGGCCGCCACGTCGGCCTCGCGCCCGGCGACCGCGTCCCGGGTGACGGCGGGGCCGAGGTCGAGCGTGACGGCCTGCGGTGGCGGCGGAGGGGGAGGCGTCGCGGCCTGCGTCGCCGCGGGCGCCGCCGCCGGCTCGGCCTTTTTCGCCAGCTCCGCCTCGACCGGCGCCGCGGGCGCGGGCGCCGCCTTGGCGGTAGTCGGCTTGGCGGGCGGCGGCGCCACGGGCGCCCCCGCCGCGAGCCCCCCGCCGCGGAACACGGGCGTCGCGCCCGGCGGCAGCGCCGCGCCCGCGGGCAGGATGTTGATCACCGCGTCGCCCTGCGTCGCGTTGGTGCCGGGCGGCGGCGGGAGGACCGCGATCTTGGCCCCCTTTTCCGCCGACTCGGTCTGCTTCAGCTTGTTCGGGTCGATGCCCGCGCTCGTCCCCTGGTTGTCGACGAGGCGCGGCTCTCGCGCGCGCTTGGCCGGCACGGCATCGACGGCGCCGGCCGGGGAGCAAGGAGGGTTGTAAAAATCGGGCGCGGCAAACCCCTCGGACTTGTTGCCACCTTTCGCGCACAGCCCCTGGTTGCCGCCCAGCGCCGCCTCCTTGAGCGCCTCCATGCCGCCGATGCCATTGGCGGGGCGCCAGGCCGGGGGCAGCGGCCCGGCGAGGTCGTTGTTGGAGACATTCAAAAGGCGCAGCGAGGCGAGGGCCGCCCACCCGGCCGGCAACGCCCCCGACAGCGCGTTGGACGAGACGTCGACCACGCGCAACGTCGTGGCGTTGCCCCAGTCGGCGGGCAGGGGGCCGGTCAAGTTGTTGCGGGCGAGGATCAGGTTTTCCAGTTTGGGGAGCGACCCCAACCCGCCCGGCAGCGGCCCCTGGAGGCCGTTGCCCATCAGGGACACGATCTCCGCATCCTTGAGCGCATTCAGTTGGGGCGGGACGAAGCCGGTGAGCTTGTTGGACGAGAGGTCGACCGACTTCAGCGACGCGAGCGGGCGCCACACGCCCGCGTCGAGCGGGAGGGCGCCGTCCAGCGCCAGCCCCGGCAGCGAGATTGCGGTCACGTTGCCGCCGTCGTCGCACGTGATGCCGTACCAGGTGCAGGGCTCGTCGCCGGGGCGCCAGGCCGTCAGAGTCCCATTTTTGTCGATCGCGGCTTTCAGCAGCAGCAGCGCCCGCGCCTGGGCCGCGCTCGCGTTGGCCGGAGGGGGTGGGGGAGGGGGGGAGGGCGCGGCCGTGGCGGCGGCCAGGGCGGCCAGGAGGACGAGGGCGCGCTGGGAGGGTTAAGGGGGGGGGTCGGCGGCGACACGGAATGGGCGGCGGCGTTTTGGCCGGGGCGCCCTCGCGCGCGGGCCGCCCGCATTCTGCCCCCAGCGCGGCAGCGGGGGCTCGATCGCGCCGTGGGCGCCGGGCGCGCGGGGCGATGCGGGCGTGGCCAGGGCGTGCGCGCGCGCCGAGCGCGGCGCGCCCACGCGGCCCCCCCTCGGCCGCCGTCCACCGTCTCTCACCATGACCATCGAGACCGGCCTTTGACGCTACCACTACTGGCGCGCAAGGACGGCTGGGAGGGGGTTGGCGGGGTCGGGATGCGGGCGGCTGCGGCGGCCCTCGCGCTGGCGGTTGGGCCGCGCGGCGGCGCCTCACCCCGGGCTCGATGTCTAAACGAATGCGCGCACCCGGGGCGCGGCCGGCGGAGGAAGCGGCAGCGCGGCGGCGCGTCCGCAAAGGTGGGGAGGGGGAGTGGCGCGGCAGTGGGGAGGCGAGCGGCGCGCTGGCCCGGCCGCGCGCGGGAAGGGGCCGCGCCGCCGCCCCGCGATGCCGCCGCGCGTCGCCCGAAAGCTGGCGGCCCGCGGTTTCAGCCGCGCGCCTTCCCCAAACAATCCTCCGCGCGCGCCGCGCTGGCCACCCCGTTGAGCGGGCTCGCCGCATCCGCCGCCGCGATCGCCGCCGCCAGCGCCCCCCAGAACGCGGGCCACTCGACCGCGGTGGCCAGCCAGGCGTTGGGCGGGCGCCCCGTCTGCGCGCGCGCGTCGACCACGGTTTGGCCCGCGGAGAGCGGCGACGCGGTCTCCACGTCGATGCGGACGCGGACGGTGGTCACATGGTGCGGCGCCAGTGCCGCAAAGACGGCGACGGGGTCGTGGAGGGGGGGGCCGGCCGCGAAATCGAAGACCGACGCGTAGGATTCCGCGAAGAAGAGGAGCACGTCCCGCAAAGCCGCCCGAAGCGGGGACAGGGGCGGGAGAGAAGAGCCGCCCTCGCCCGCCCCTTCGGCCAGGCCGAGGGAGGCGAGGATCGAGGGCGTGACCAGGGCCTGGTGCGTGACGTCGAGAGGCATCAGCGTGACCCGCAGCCCCCGCCCGCCCGCCGCCAGCACCGCCGCGGCGGCGTGCGGGTCGACTTGAAGGTTGAATTCGGCGACGGGCGACGTGTTGCCGCCGATGGTCGACCCCCCCATGATCGTCAAGTCCACCGTCTCCTCCAGGTCGGGATAGAGCGCCAGCAGCAACGCCACGTTGGTCAAGGCGCCTGTGGCGACGACCTTGACGCGGCCTCCGGGCGGGAGAGTGGCGGCCGCGGCGCGAATCGCGTGCCCGAGCGCGACGGCCGCCGGTTCGGCCACCCTCCTTGGCGCCGCCCCCGCGCGCTCCAGCCCTGGCAGCCTGTCAGCAAACGGGCCGTCCCTCGTGCACAGGCCGGAGCCGCCGTGGATCTCGGGGCAGGTCAGGGAGGGGGCGAGGAGGGGGCGCGCGGCGCCCGCGGAGAGCGCGACCCTGGCCCCCAGGCCGGCCGCGGCGATGACCGTGGCCGCGTTGCGCGTCACATTTCCTAGGGAATGGTTCGACGCGACGGTTGTCACCAGCTGAGGAGAGGAGGAGAGGGTAAGGAGGGGCGGGAGGCGGGCGCCGCGCTCCCTTTTTGTCTCTCTCTCGCGTGCCTGCAGGTCGGCCAGCGGGCTGTGTCCGGCCAGCACGATGGCGAGTGCGTCGTCGTGGCCGGGATCGGCGTCTAGGAAGAGCGGGGGCGGCATGCCGGGCCGCGGCCGACGCAGAGTGCGGCGACGACAGCGCGCCGCCACATCGCGCCCCCGCCGCCCGAGCCGCCCCGGCCGACATGGCGGCACCGCCTCCACCTGGATACCCCGGGGCCGCAGGTGAGCGCGCGCCGCGCCGCGCGGCACGGGCGGCCGACGGCGCGCGCCGCGGCCGTTGGGCGGATTGCGGCGCCCGCGCGCCGCGCATTGCGCTCGTTCTTCGCGCACACGCGAATGACGGGGGCGCTGCGCCGGCCGCGACCCAAGCCGCCGCCCTTGCGTGCGCCGCTGTCTCGCGGGCCGACGCCCGCCTCCCCGCCCCGCCCGCCACTCCACGCCGCCCACGCCCCACCCCAATCATCTCCCAGCGCCGTCCGCTCCCCCCATGGGCTATCCCGGCGCCCCGGGCGGCGGCCCGCGCTACGGCGCGCCGCCGCCGCCCGGCGCCTATGGCATCCCTGCTGGCTATGCGCCCCCCGCGGGCTACGGCCAGCAACAGGCCTACTACCCGCAGCAAGCTGGTCAGTCTCGGGAGGAGAGAGAGGGTGGTGTCTCGTAAGAGAGGAGTTTTTTCTTTCTTTCCTTCCTCTTTCGACCCTCGACCCCTTTTTTCAGGCATGGGCTACACCGCGCAAGGCGGCTACCCTCCCCAAGGCGGCTACGCGCCCCAGGGGTACGGGGGGTACCCGCCGCAGAGCAACGCGATGTACGCGGGAGGGCCCTCATCCGGAGCAGACTGCGCCGGGCCGTGCCTCCTGGCGCTGTGCTGCTGCTGCATGATGAACCGTTGAGAGAATGCAGCGTGGGCTGGCACGGGGCGCGGATGAAGGAAAAAGAAAAAGGGTCGGGCGCGCGCGCTTCGCCGCGGCGCCCGTGCAAACCCCGCGAGAGACGCGTCGCTCGCTCTCTAGTTCTCTCTCGCTCTCGGGGACGCTGGCGTGGTCACACACGCGGCGGCGCGCGCGCGCACAGCCCCGACGCGCGGCGGGCGGCCGACACCCCGCCCACGCCTCTCCCGTCCCCACCCTCACACGCCCCGGATCTTGCCCACGATGTGCAGCATGGTGACGATGGCGATGAAGCCGACCGACATGCCGATGACAGCGCCCTGAGGAGAGAGGGAAGGAGGGTGGGGCGGGGCGCCGGCTGGCGGCGCGCGCGCCGCTTCCCGCCACCGCCGACCCTCCCCGTCGCCTCCGCCTCCCGCACCGGCGAAATTTTGATGCCCGGGTCCTCCTCGGCGTACATGCCGCCCAGGAAGGAGGCGAGGCCGCCCTTGGCCTTGGCGGCTGGAGGAAGGGGGGGCGGGCGGGCTCGAACCGGGGCGGGCGCGCGCGTGGGGCGGGGTGTGCGGCCGCCGTCCGCGCCGGCCGCCCCCCCAAACTGGCGGCCGTTCGCGGCCGGACCGCCCGGGGCGGATATGCGCATCGCCGGGCGGGCGGCGGCGCGGGAGCGCCGCCCGCGCGCGGCTGGCGATGGCCGCGCCCGCGGCTGGCGCCGCCGCGGGCCCCCGATCCCGCGCGGGCGGGTCGCGCCCACGCGCGGCCGCCCACCGGGCGCGCCGCGCGATCGCCGCCGCGACGCCCGCCCCGCCACGCATCCGCGCCATCGCGCGCCCCCTTGCCGCCTCACCCGCCGGCTTGCGCTGCACCGTCGTCGCGCCCGACGGGCGCCGCGCCACGGCGCCCGAGGCGGCGGCGGAGGTCGAGGCTTTGGCCATGGTGGGGGAGAAGGAGGGGACGGTGTGTGTGCGGGCGGCCGGCCGCGCCGGGAGCGGGCGCTGGGGAGGGAGAGCGACCGCGGTGCGCCCCAAGGCCGCGCGGCAGACAAGGCGCATTGCACAACCGGGCGCCCGGGAGCGCGCGAGCAAGGGTGGGGGTGCGCGGCCGACGCGCGCGCGCCCACCCCACCCCGCCGCCACGCGCCCCAACGCCGCCCTCTACTTCATGCCCTCCATCTGCTTGAGCAGGCCCTGCGAACGAGAAAGAGGAAGGGAGGGCGTCAGCCCCAGGCGCACGCGGCACCCGCGCGCGCAGCCGCCCACTCCACCTCCCCTCCTTCTCCTCCTACCTGCAGCGCCCCCGCCCCCCCCATCTGCTGCAGCACGTGCGGCGGCAGCATCTTGCCCATGTGCGCCTGCATCTGCGCCATCTGGGCGGCCGACGGGCCGCCCCGCGCGTTCATGCTCTTGCCCATGGCCTTCATCAGCCCCCCCTGCCCCTTGGCGCCCACGATGGCGGTGCGCATGCGCTTGTACTCTTCAAAGAGCTCGACCACTTCGCCCGGCGGGCGGCCCGCGCCGCGCGCGATGCGCAGGATGCGCGGCACGTCGGCCAGAATTTTGACGTTTGCCGAATCCAGCTCCGCCGCGGTCATGGAGTCCATCATCGTCATGAACCGCTTCATGCGCAGCGCCGACTCGGCGTCCCGGTTGTCGCCGCCGCCAAAGAGGCCGGCGTTGGAGAGTCCCGGGATCATGCCAAAGATTTGGCCCACCGGGCCCAGCTTTTGTAGGTTGGCGAGCTGGTCGTACAGGATGCGCATGGTGAAGTGGCCCTGTGGAGAGAGGAGAGAAGAAGGGGGTGGTGAGTTTTTGTTTTTTTGTTTTTTTTCGTCGACGAAACGAAACGACCCCCCCTCCCTCCCCCCTCACCTTGCCGATCTTGTCCATCAACGCTTCCTGCTCTTCCTCGCCGGGCGCCACGTCCTGGATGCGGTCGACAAACCCCTTCCAGTCACCGCGGCCGAGCAGGCGCCCGACGAACGGTTTGGCCTCGAACCGCTCCAGCTCGTCCATGTGCTCCCCCGTGCCCATGAACACGATGGGGGCGCCCGTGGCGGCGACGGCGGACAGCGCGCCGCCGCCGCGGGCGTGGCCGTCCATTTTGGTGAGGATGACCGCGCCGACGTCGACCGACTCGCGGAACGCGGCCGCCTGGTCGAACGCGGCCTGCCCGATGGAGCCGTCCATGACGAAGATGACGAGGTCGGGGCGGACGGCGTCGGCGACCTGGTGGAGGGGGGGGCGAGAGGGTCGGCGCGCGGACCGACCGCGCGCGCCTCTCTCCCACGGCCCTCCCTCCCCCACCTGCCGCATCTCCTCGAACAGGGCCTCCTCCTGCTTGTGCCGGCCCGAGGTGTCGACGATGATGACGTCGCGGCGGTCTTGCTTGAATTTGTCAACGCCCGCCTTGGCGACCGCCGCGGGGTCGGTCTCCGCGTGGCTCCCATAGAACGGAATCCCCGCCTTGGTCGCGTTTTGCTTGAGCTGGTCGAACGCGCCCGCGCGAAACGTGTCGGCGCACACCATGGCGGGTTTGAACCCTTTTTTGTTGTAAAAGTGCGCGTACTTGCCGCACGTCGTCGTCTTGCCCGCGCCCTGCAGGCCGACAAACATGACCACCATCGGCTTCCCCTTCTTGGGGTCGGGCGGGCGGGGGCCGCCGTCGAGCATGGCCGCGAGCTCGTCGGCGACCGCCGTCTCGACGACGCGGCGCCGGTTGAGCCCCGCCCCCTTGTCCGCCGCCGCGACGCCGGCCTTGACGTTGGCGCGCAGGCGGGACACGAGCTTGACGTTGACGTCGGACTGGGGGGGGGCGGGGGGGGGGAGGGGTGGAGGGTGGAGGGCGGGGGGGCGCGCGCGCGGCGCGAGCGCGGGCGAGCCTGCCGCCCTCTCTCCACCCCCCCTCCCCTCTCCTGCACACCTGCAGCAACGCTGTGCAAATGTCTTTGAGGCAGGCGTCGACCGCGGCGTCGTCGAGGGTGCCGCCCGCCGCGGCGACGCGGGCGAGGGCGTCCCCGATGCGCTGGCCCAGTTCGTTGAGGACCTACGAGAGGGGAGGGGATCGTGGGTGGGGGCGGGCGCGGGCGGCGGCGCGGCGGGCGCGTGGGCGGGTCATCGCGCCGATTCCGCGCAGAGCGCTCGCGCGGTTGCGAGCGCGGTCCGCGCCATGCTTCTGCGCAATCTAGCCTCGCGCACCATGGCGAGGGCGTGGGCGGCGCCGGGTCGAGGGCGCCCGCGGCGCGGCCCGAAAGGGCGGGGCCGGGGCCCGCTCGGGGCGCGGCGGCGCGGCTGGTGGGCCGGCGGTCGACCGCGCGCCACGCGCGGCGGCGGCGGGGGGAGGAGGGAGGGGGGGAGGGTGTGGGGTCGGGGACGCGCGGCGAGGCGAGCACACTCCGACGGGGGTCCGGGGCGATGTTGCGCGCCCTCGCGGCCGCACTGGTGGTCGCCGCGCTGGCGCTGGCAGCAGCTCAGGCGCCGGCCGAGACGGTGAGTGAGGAGGGGCGGTGGGCGCGGCCCGCGCGCTCCGCGCCGCTAGCGCGCCGGGCGAGCCCGGCCCCCTCCTCCCCCAGCCGGCCCCCTCCACCAACGGCACACGACCGCTGGCCCTCCCACCGCGCGCCGCCCCCACCCAAATCTGGCGCGACCCCACGCTCCCGCCGCGCGACGCGTCTGAGGCGCTCCCCCTTCCCGGCTCCAACTCCACCTTGCGCGGGGCCCACCTGGCGGCGCCAGCTGCGGAGAGGGCCGATCCCGGGGCGTGGCTGGTCGCCGCCCTGCGCGCCCTGCTGCCTGCCCCGCTCGCGGTCGCGGCGCGCGCCGCGCTCGCGGGCGCGCTCGGCGGCGCGGGCGTGCCGCCGGCAATCGCGGCGGCGGTGTTAAGGCGGCTGGCGGCGGACCCCCTGCTCGCCGCGGCCGCCCCGGCGCCCGCGTGCGCCGCCGCGCTCGCGCGCGTCAAGCCGGCGGCCGCCGCCCTCGTCGCCGCCGGCCTGCGCGCGCCGTGTGGGCTGTTGCTGGCGTGCGTGGCGGATGCAATTGAGAGGGGTGGGGGGGTGGCGGTCGCGCCCGCAGCCGCTGCGGCGAGCACGAGCGCGGCCGCCGGCTAGAGGGGTCGTGCGCTCCGCTCCCCGTTGCAAGGCAGCTCCCCGCCTCTCTCTCATCACTCGGCTTCCTCAGGCGCCGGCGGCAGGGGCGGCCCAGGCGGGCCGCCAAGGGCGGCCGACGCGCGCGCCGCGGCGTCGGACGGCGGGCGCGCGTCGGGGCGGTGCTCGTGCAGGACAGGGCCGTGCTCCTCTTGGACGCGGTGCTTCTCGTGGTGTTTCAGGCCTGTGAGAGCGCGGGGTGGGCGCGCGGGGCGCCAAAACCCGCCCCCGCGGTCGCCGACGCGCCGCCCGCCCCCCCGCGCACCCGGAGGCGTGGAGTGACGGTGGCCCTCGTTGCGCTTGCGCGCGCGCTCTACGGCGGCCTCCACTTTGTCGGGCGCGGTGGGCATGGCGGGGGGCGGGGGAGAGTGGGAGGGAGCGCCAGCGAGCTTCACACGCGCGGCGCAAACGGCGCCAGGTCCAAACACCGCGCCTCCCCTTCCACCATGAGTTCAGCGATCGCTTGGCCCGTGATCGGGCCGCACAGGATGCCCCAGCAGCCGTGGCCGGCGGCCACGAAGAGGCCCCCTCCAACCTCGCCCACGACCGGCAGCCCGTCCCGCGTGACGGGCAGGAAGCACGCCTGCTGTGCCAGGACCGTGGCGCCGTCGCCCAGAGCATGGCAGGCGGCGGCCGCCGCGTCCCGAAGGTGCCCGCACGCGGCCGCGTCGGGCGGCGCGTCGCGCCCCGCCCCCGGCAGCGGCGCGTCGTCGCCCTCGCCGCACACGTACACGGTGCCGTCGGGGCGGGGGTAGAGCTCGGGCTCGGCCGCGGGGCGGCCGGGGCGCGGGATGGAGGCGAACACCGCGTGCGCGCCGACGGCCGCGCCGCGCGCCGGCGCCAGCACGACCGAGTGCGCGCGCGACCCCGCCACCGCGGGCGCGCCCGGCGCCCACGTGGCGCCAATGCTCCCGGTCCAGGGGCCGGTGGCGAGGAGGACGGCGTCCGCGGCGACGGCCTCGCCCGAGGCGAGCGTCGCGCCCGCGACGCGGCCGTCGGGGGACCGCTCCAAGCCCGCCACCGGCGCTCCCGTGCGCACAGTGGCGCCGGCGGCGATCGCGGCGCCGATGAGGGCCTCTGTCAGAAGGCGGGGGTGGACCTGGGCCGCGGTCGCGGCGGTCGCGAGCCGGCGCACGCGCGCGGCGCCCGGCCTTAACCAGGAGGGGGCCGCCTTTCCCCTCTCAATTCCCCTGGCTTCATCGCCAAGGGTGAACGAGGCCGCGTACGCGTCCAGGCGCCTGTAGCCGACAGCGGCCGCCCCGCCCAAATCTTCCGCGAGCGTTTCATGCAGCGCAAACCCCGCCGCCGCCATCGCCGCCATCGGCCCCGCCGCCCAGTCGGCCGCCAGGAAGCCGCCCGCCTTGCCGGACGCGGCGGGCGCGATCGTGGGGGCGGCTTCCAGCAGGGTGACGGCCGGCGCGTTGGGGAGGCGAGTCAGGTGATAGGCCGCGCTCGCGCCCACGATGCCGCCGCCCACGACGACGACGTGGGACGGGGGAGGGCGTGGTGGAGCGGCCCGCATGGTGGTGTGACGCCGCCCGCCGTGCACTCTCCGGGATGGCAGACGATTTTCAGGCCGCCTTTCGCGCGGCGCGCGCCGCCGCCACGACCGGCGGCAGCATGGTGAGGCTCCCCAGAGGCCGGCGGGCGCGCGAGGGAACGCGGCGGCGCCGACGAATGCCGACCCCTCCCCTCTCCTTCCTCCCAGTCCAAGGCCCAACTCGCCGAGGCCAAGGCCAAGCGCGCCACGGCCGCCGCCGCGGCGGCGGCCATGCCGCCGCCGCCGCCTCGGCCGGCTGGCGGCGCGCCGTTCTCCGCGCCGTCCCAAGACACCCGCCGCGACGGCGGCTCGGACGCCGCGCCCGCGGGCGCGGCCGACAGAGCGGCCACGCGGTCGGACGCGGGGTCTCTGCCGGCGGGCTTCTTCGACGCGTCCGTCGGGTCGGCGGCCGCGGGTGCCGCGCGGTCGGCGCCCGAGCCCGCCGCCGCGCCGGCCGCCGGCCTGCCCGCCGATTTCTTCGCCGAGGATGAAGGCAGCACGGCGGCGCCGGCGCCGGCGCCCCGGCCCGCGCCCCCCGCCCCCCCCTCGTCTGCTCCTCTCCCCGTCGGCTTTTTCGCCGACGCCGCCGCCGACGCCGCCGCCCGGGGCGCCCCCACGCCGGCCGCCACCGCGGACGCTGACCTGGCGTCCCTGCTGGCCGACGCGGGCGCGACCGGGGAGGCCGCCGCGGCGCGCGGCGCCGACGCGGCCGACGCCGACGCGGCGGCGCGCGAGGAGGTGGAGGCGGCCGAGTTGCTCGAGCGGGCCAAGCGCTTGGACGCGCTGCGCGACGGCGACGCGGCGGGGTCTCGGGAGGCGGTCGCCGCCGTGCTCGCCGGCGCGCCGCCGCCGCCGCCGCTGAAGCGCCGCCGCGGCGCCCCGAGCCCCCCGCCGTCGTCGTCGGGGTCCTCCGACGACGAGGGTGAAGGCGACGGCGTGCTCGACTGGCGTGCCAAAGCGGTGCGGTGAGAGAGAAGGAAGAGAGTGGGCGGGTCGCGTCGCCGTTGCATCCTCTGCTTCTCACTCTGCCCTCCCTCCTCTCTCCCTCTCTCTCTCACGCCGTCACCGCGAGCAGCGCGGCCGCCACGGGTGGCAGCGAGGCCAGGACGGAGGCGGCAACGCCGATCAAAGCATAGCCGAGCGCGCAGAACGGCAGCGCGTCGGGCTCCGACCGCGCGAGCGCGGCCGTGCCCAGCCCGTGCGCCGCCCCAGCGGTGGCCAGCCCCCGGGTCACGGGGTCGGTGTGGCGCGCGGCGTCAAGCAAGGCTTGGGCACAGTTGGCGCCGAGCAGCCCGGTGAGCACGACGCCCGCGGCCGCGATCGAGCCCGGCGCGCCCAGCGCGTCGGCGATGGGCAGGGCGAGGGCGACAGTGACGGAGCGGGGGGCGAGGGCGCGCGCGTAGGCGGGGGCGAGGCCGACGAAGCGGGCGAACGCGCCCGTCGCAAAAAGGGAAAAGAGGGCCGACCCGACGGCCCCGACCCCGATCTCGGGCGCGTGCCGCGCGATGAGCGCGCGCGCGGCCGCGATGCGGAAGCCGTAGGAGAGGATGACGACTCCCAAGAGGGACATGAGAGCGTCGCCCGCGCCGGGCGGCGCGCCGCCGACGCCCTTGGTCAAGTACGCCCCCAGCGTGGCCCCATACCCGCTCCCCGTGACGGCGCCAAGCATCGCGGCCGCCGCGTTGGCGGCGGCGGCGCAGGCGACGACGGGGTGGACCGCGGCACGGAACGGCGGGGGGGCCGAGACGCCGCCCAGGTACCCCAACACCGTCGCCGCGAGCATGAACCCCGACGTCGCGCCCGCGCCGCCGACGCCGGCGAGGGAGAGGGCGGCCGTCACGGCCGCGATCGCGCCCCAGCCCACGTAGTGCCTTTTCGAAAACGGCGCGGGCGCCGCCGACGGCGGCGCGTCGCCGAGCGGGGTGCCGAGCCGGGATCGCACCGCGACGACGATGGCGGCGGTGACCAGCAG
>Ga0315284_10000211_pt1:0-77500 | contig 81242 bp, 62 predicted proteins | sample YL17G09_16_MG_FD_203696 | JGI IMG/M metagenome (GOLD analysis project Ga0315284, IMG submission 203696) | Sediment microbial communities from Yellowstone Lake, YNP, Wyoming, USA - YL17G09_16 | ecosystem: Environmental > Aquatic > Freshwater > Lake > Sediment | place: USA: Wyoming... | reverse complement strand
TGCCCGCCACTGATCGCCCTATTCAGACTCGCTTTCGCTACGGCTCGCTCCCTCCCGACCGCAGTCAGGAGATCATCGCTTAGCCTCGCGACGGACAATAACTAGCCGGCTCATTATGCAATAGGCACGCCGTCAGGCTGTCCGGATGTTGCCACCCAAACGTAGCCCTCCGACTGCTTGTAGGCATACGGTTTCAGGTACTATTTCACTCCCCTCGCAGGGGTTCTTTTCACCTTTCCCTCACGGTACTAGTTCGCTATCGGTCGCCAGCACGTGTTTAGCCTTACGGGATGGTCCCCGTAGATTCCCGCAGGGTTTCTCGTGCCCCGCGGTACTCAGGAACGCGCGCGAGAGTCCAGTCAGCTTTTGCCTACGTGGCTATCACACCCTATGGCCGATTTTTCCAAATCGTTCGGCTAGCCGCTGGATTGGTAACTCTCTGGTTCTGCACCGGCACGCGCCCTACAACCCCGGACGCTCCTTATCGGGTCATCGGATCACCGGTTCATCGAGCCATGGAAGGGCTTTAGTCCTTCAAATCGCCCGATGGCTCGATCACCCGATGGCCAAATAAGGAGCGCCCGGTTTGGGCTGTTCCGCGTTCGCTCGCCGCTACTGACGGAATCGCGGTTGCTTTCTTTTCCTCCAGGTACTGAGATGGTTCACTTCCCTGGGTTAGCTCGTACCCGCCTATGAATTCAGCGGGCCGTGTCCGAGGTTCACTCGGACGGGTTCCCCCATTCGGAGATCCCCGGGTCAAAGGGTGCTTCCCCCTCACCGAGGCTTATCGCAGGTAGCCACGTCCTTCATCGCCGTCTGGCGCCAAGGCATCCACCGTACGCCCTTAGTAGCTTGACCATAAAATCTGCTCAACACACCGCTCTCATTGAGCGATTGCCGATTGATGATTGCCGATTGAACTGCCGGCTTTCGAGGCTTTTCAACCACCCAATCACTCAATCACCCGATCACTCAATGCCCGGCTGCGCCGCGCAGATCCGCCTTTGCTTCTCTGTCCGTCAGCTGACGGACAGACCGAGCACTGACCCTGAACCATATGGTTCAGGGCTGGTAGACACCGCACTATCAGTTGTCAAAGATCCTTGAGTGCCGAAGGCCTTGTTATCGAACCCTCGACCTCACTGCCAGTCCGGGCCTTCGGCTTTCGCCTCTGGCCCCCAGAAGCTGGGATTGATTCCTCCGATTTATCGGAGAGATCAAACTCAGCCCCTGCCCTTAGAGCGTGCCGAACCAGCCTGTCCTGCTGTCATTCTGCGGAGTCCGTCAGCCGACGGACTCAGGATGACATTGCCACGGGCACGCGCACGCTCAACGGCTCCGCTCACTGCGTGCGGAGCATTCAGCCTTGCCTTTGCTTTGAGCGTCGGGGTTTGAATCAGGCGGGAGGATCTTTCCGGGGAATACCCACTTGCTTCATGCCCCTATCCGAAAGCCTTTAGCGTATCTACCTCCTGGTGTTTCCAGCCGGGACGATGCGGGTACTACCCTGCGCCCCCGCCTTCGTGTTGGCAATCAAAAATGATATCCATGTCCTGTCCAAAATGCAAGAGGTTTTTTCGTGACGACCCTTTCCCGCCCGACCTTGCCGCAGAGGCCAATCCCGGAGCGCCCTTGGGCGGTTCGAGAACCGCCCCTACTCGTCACTGTTCGTGGCGCCGCCCGGCCTCGCCCAACCTGCCAGCGCAGACCCATGGGTCTGCGCCAGCCCGCGATATCCTCCAGCAGGAGGGGCTTTGCTTTGGGTGACAGAGCAACTCAGCCACTTCATTATAATTTTACTACGTCTCTGTGAAGTTCGAAAGCGGGTAGGGCACAGTTGTTCTCCAACTCTGCGGTTCTTCCTCGTCTCAAATCAATAGCGGGTACCGACGGCAGCGGTTTTCTGCCGTGGGCTTTTGGCTTGGGGAGCGCAGGGTTCGCTTTCTAACCCTGCGGCATCTCGAGGCCGCGCGTCGTTTTCGCACGGCCCTTGGAGTGCGGAAGCTCTGCTTCCGCCTTGCCCTTCGGGAGCTCTGCTCCCGCGTTCCCGGCGAGCAGAGACTCGCCGGCAAGAAAGCGGCGTCAAGCCGCCGCACTCCATAGCGCGGCCCGCTGGCACCCACCAGTCCCAAACTAGCAGACCACCCCCGTAACCCCCTCCTGAACCAGGAGGGGAACCAAGCCGTCAGGAGCAGTAGGCTAAAGGGACGAATGCACTTTTACTGATAAAATTCGCTGCGGTGCCCAACCCTGATCACGACGACCTCCTGGAGGCGGTCGTCGATTTCATAGCCAATCCGCCAGTCGCCGACTCGTATTCGCCAAACACCTTCTGCGCTTCTAACCTTGAGATATCCGGGGGGGCGAGGATCGGAAGCTAAGGCCAGGATGGCCGTTACGACGCGGTTTTTCACCGATCGGTCCAGCCGCTTGAGTTCGCTCTCGGCACGTGAGGTGATCTTAACGCTATACATCAATCTCGCCGGCGGAGCGCATTTCCTCGACAACCTGGGCGATGGGACGGCGCGGCTCGTTCTTGCTCTCGCGGGCGACCCGACCGAGGTGAAGGTCTTCCAACATCTCCTCGTATTCTTCGATGGGGAGAATCACAGCGGTCTTGCGGCCCTCGGCGTCTATGATGAATTGCACGCTCTCGGGAATGGTTTCTTCACTCATGCAGTAATTCTACCACGCTCCCTCCAACCCTACTGCGCAAATCAACCCCTTCAGCGGTCCTTCCGCACCCAGCCAACGCGTAGCGACGCGAGCGCTTTTCTGCCGTGGGCTTTTGGCTTGGGTAGCGCAGGGTTCGCTTTCTAACCCTGCGGCATTTCGAGGCCGCGCGTCGTTTTCGCACGGCCCTTGGAGTGCGGAAGCTCTGCTTCCGCCTTGCACTTCGGGAGCCTTGCTCCCGGGCGATGGCGCGGAGCAGAGCGTCGCGCTGCGAAAGCGGCGTCAAGCCGCCGCACTCCATAGTGCGGCCCGCTGGCACCACCACCCCTGAATCAGCAGACCACCCCCGTACCCCCCCTGAACGAGGAGACCACCCCTTAATCCCCTCCTGAACCAGGAGGGGAATTAAGGTTCCCTCCTCAGATGAGGAGGGGAGCAAGAGGTGGTGCGCCTCGCGCTGGAAATGCCGCAAGGCTAGAAGACCAGCCCTGCGCTACGTGCTCAACTCAGGTGCACAATAAAGTGGCAGGTCTTGCCGCCGCGGCGCAGGGTTTCCACGACATCCACCTTGAAGGGACGGCTGAGGGCCGTTTCGAAAATCGTCTGGTGCGTCGTGCGCGTACACTCGCAATGGACATCGTGGGGCTTGGCGGGACGATAATTAGCCGCCGGACAATAGCATCGGTTCGAGACCTCTCCATAGCGAATGTGGACTAGATTTCCCTCCTGCCAGATTTCGAAGTTTTTCTTATAGGCCTCGATGAGCTTCTGCAAGTCGCCTTTACCCTGCTGGGCAATGTCCTGCTTGAGTTTGAAGCGCCGGAAGCAGCCGCGGCCGCAACCCTCCATCAGTTTGACCTGGGCTTCTCGATCCAGGACCGTGTCCATCGTATCGAGCAAGTCGGAGAGCCAGTTCTGGACGAATTCCTTTTCGAATTGCGCCTGAGAATCCTCGGCGGGACAAGGGGAAGCATTGGCCGGCGTGTCCTGATTCAATGCCCAGAAAGCGCAGCAACCTAAACTCGACTGGAATGATTTCTGCAAGAATTCCTTGCGATTCATCGGACATTCTCCTCAACAATGATTGAGGAATCATACCAATTTCCTCCGCAAACATCATCCCGCTACTCGACACTCATTCCCGCCATTCACGCGGAGTGGTCTCGGCGGCTCGCTGCCACCCACCAGTCCCAAACTAGCAGACCACCCCCCTAACCCCCTCCTGAACCAGGAGACCACCCCTTAATCCCCTCCTGAACCAGGAGGGGAATTAAGGAAAGATCCCCTCCTCACTTGAGGAGGGGACTGAGGGGTGGTGTGCCTCGCGCTGGAAGAACCGCAGGGCTTGACTACGAGCCCTGCGCTACCTTGCTTCTGACTCCCGACTTCTGTCTTCTGACTCCTTCCGGTACAATTCCCTCCAATGCTGATTCGTTTCTGCATCTACGGCTTGCTCGGCTGGTGCTGGGAAGTAGTGTGGACGGCGGTCACGGAAAAGGCCTGGGGAAAGCAGCGCGACTGGCGGCTGGTGGGGCACACCTACCTCTGGATGTTTCCCATTTACGGTCTGCTCGCTCCCATCGGCGAGCCCATTCATGACTTCCTGCGCCCGTATTTCTGGGTGCTGCGTGGCCTAGTCTATCTACTTGGAATCTGGCTGGTGGAATTCAGTGTCGGCTGGTTGCTGCGCCAGCTTACGGGCAAGTGCCCTTGGGACTACTCCAATTTCCCCGGTAACATTCGGGGCATCATCACGCTCGAGTACGCGCCGGTCTGGTTCATCTTCGGGCTGGGCTTCGAGCGCGTGCACGACGCGCTGGTCAAGCTCATGCCAACCATGGAGAAAGTGTTGACCTGATTTTCCCACGGCCTATGCGCTCCCACGCGGCGGCCGTCTTGCTTCTGGCTGATCTGCTCGCATAGCGGCTAATATTCGCCGCACCCTATCCTCACGCCTTTTGTTAATGGCTTTAAGCCAGTTAGGGAAGGCCATAGCCATTACGAACAAAGCGATGAGGCGGAGTGATCCAAGGTCCAGCAGGAGCGCCAGGAATAGCACTCCCCACTTCCAGTGTGAGTTCCACGGGCAGGCGAAGACAGCTAGGATCGCGAACAGGCCGCCAATAAAGGGGGCTGAGGAGGCCTCGCGGCGGTGTTTGGCGATGAAAGCAGCTGAGTGGTAATAGGCGTTCAGGGACGCGATGACCAGCCAAAGCAGTCCGCAAGAAACCGTGATGGGCCAAGCCTTAGGCATGGATTTGCTGTTATTATCTCACGAGGCGGGCGAGTCGTGTGCAAACAACGGTGGGGCCGAAGCGGCGGTCGTAGGTTTGCAGTAGAATCCCCCTCGCATTCAACCCAATTCGATTCAAGGATGACGCTATGCTGAAGAAGTCTTTGTTGGTTGCCGTGATGGTTGCCCTCGTCCCCTTCACTTTGGGCGCGCCATCGGCCGAGAAGACACGTGTCGCCATCGTGGGGCTCGACCATGACCACGTGTGGGGATTGATGAAGACAATTGCCCAGGAGCCCGAGGCGGAACTGGTCGGGGTGGCTGACCCCCACGCAGAACTCCGCGACAAGGCGAAGGCCGAGGTGCCCGCAGGCGTGAAGTTCTATGCCGACTACATCCAGATGCTCGACGAGCTGAAGCCGGAGGCGGTGGTCGTCACCACGGCCAACAATCTCCACCTGGGGATTCTACGCGAGTGTGCCAAACGCAAGATCCACTACTTCACCGAAAAACCCATGGCCGCAACCGCTGCCGATGCCCGCGAGATGGAGCGCCTGGCGCGCGCGGCAGGCATCAAGCTGATGGTGAACTACTGGAATGCCTGGGCGGCGCCGACCCAAGACGCCTACGCGCGCATCCAGGCGGGCGAATTAGGGCCGGCGCAGAAAATGATTGTCCAGTTCGGCCACGAGGGGCCGAAGGAAATCGGCGTCTCCAAGTACTTTGGCGATTGGCTCTATGATCCCGTAAAGAACGGCGCCGGGGCGCTCATGGATTTCGGCTGCTACGGTGCGGATTGGGCCCTGTGGGTGAAGGGTCGGCCGACGCGCGTCTATGCTGCATCCCTTAAGCTCAAAACCGACCAGCACAACGCGGTCGAGGACGACGCCATCATCCTTCTCGAGTATCCGGATGCCACCGCCATCCTCATGCCCTCCTGGGATTGGCCTTACGGGAAAGGCCAGGTGGAAATCTTCGGGCCGAAGGGCAGCTTTCTGGTAATGGGCGATGGCTTGCTGTTTCAGCCCGCCCATAGTGATGCCGAGGTCAAGAGTCCACAGGGCCGGCCGGTCGAAACGCGGCCACTGCCTCCCGAGAAGCGCAACGGGGTGGCTTACTTCCTTTACTGCATTCGGAACGATAAGCCGATTGAGGGGCCGGTGGCGGCCAGCTTGAACGTCGGCGTCAACGAAATCATCGATGCGGCCAAAGAATCGATTCGCACCGGCCGCGCCGTAGAGCTGAAACGCTAGTCACTGCGGACGACGTGGGTTTCTTGCGGGAGTTTGTTGCCAAGAGGTCCGCCCGGCTCGCTTCGCCACTAGGCTTTCTCGTCGGCGCTCGCCTGCCGAGCACGCCTCACGGCAGCGGCGCGACCAGAGCTCGGCTGACCTAAACCCCCAGGCTTATTCCTGGCGCACCGTGCGGCAATGTGCTAGACTGCCACGCTAAGCAAAAGACATTCCGCGTCGCAGCTTAGTGTTCCTAGGGGTTGAGGTGAAGGATCTGCGCATCACCCTAGTTGAACTACCGGCAACCGTTGACGGCCGTCTCGAAGGCCGGACAGCAAAGGATATTTACTCCTTGCTCCGCTTGCCGGCCCGCGGCGTGCCCCTGCTTGAGGCTATTTGCCGGAAGGCAGGTTACGCCGACACTGTCACACTCGACCCGCAATACAATCGCGTAGCAGGGCGCCTCGACGTCGACGACTGGCGACGCCTGGCCGAGACGGATGTCCTGGGACTGTCGATCATCACTCGCACCGCCAATCAGTCGTTTGAACTCGCCGAGCGCGTCCGCGCCCTGAACCCGCGCGTGAAAGTCATCTTTGGCGGCCCACACCCCACGGCGCTTCCTGACGAATCTCTCCAGTTCGGTGACGTCGTCGTGACGCACGAGGGCGACCAAACGTTACCGGTCGTCCTGGAACGCTTGGGCGATGACTTCGAGAGTCCGGACCTTCGCGACGTGCAGGGAGTGTGCTGGCGCAGCCCCGGCGGCGAAGTTGTTTACAACCCGGACCGCCCCTACTTGACCACCGCAGAACTCTCCGCGCTGCCTTTTCCGGTCTACTCGCCGCGGGTGAAAAAGGGCATCACGCACAACGTCGTAAACACCTCGCGCGGCTGCCCGTATGAATGCGAGTTCTGCTCGGTGATCGAGAACTTCGGGCGCGGCTTCCGCTTCCTGGACGACGACGCGACGGTGGCGCTGATCCGTCACACCATCGCCCTGAATGGCAAGCCGATATTCTTCGGCGACGACATCTTCGCCGCCGACGGCAAGCGGACGAAGCGTCTGCTCGAGCGGCTGCTCTCTGAGGGCGTGCGCATGCCGCGCTGGTTCGCCCAGGTGCGCGTGGAGGCGGCGCAAGACGGCGAGCTGTTGCGCCTTATGAAGCGCGCCAACTGCGCCACGGTCTGCATTGGTCTGGAATCCGTGAACGAGGAGACGCTCAAGCTTTACCACAAGCACTCGACGCTGGAAAAGAATCGCCAGGCCATCGCCGCGTTCCACGAGGTGGGGATTCGCGTCCACGGGATGTTTGTGCTGGGTTCAGACGCGGACACACCCCAGACCATCGCCGACACGTTGCAGTTCGCGCGCCAGACGCGCCTTTCTACGGCCCAGTTCTTCGCCCTCACCGCGGTCCCCGGCCCTCCCCTCACACGCCGCCTGGCGGAAGAGAAACGGATCATCGCCTGGGGCGATTGGCAGTACTTCGACGCCCAGCATGCGGTCGTCTGCCCGCGCCGGATGAGCCCCCTGGAGCTTCAGGAGGGCATTTTCCGCATCTCCCGGGAGTTCTACTCGCTGAGCGAAGCCTTTCGCCAACTGCTGCGCGGCTCGCATCGCTGGTTCAATTTCGCTATTCGGGTCCAGGGCAGCTTCCTTACTCGCCGCATCGAGCGCGACAACGAGCATTTTGTGCAGGCGCTTGAGAGGTTCGAGAGCGTCCGCGCCGAGGTGGCGGCGGAGCTTGACCGCCTGCTCGCGCAGGGACGCGCCGCGCTGCGGGATTTCGCGGTGGGATTGGAGGACCGGCAAGCGCGCGCCCGGGCCTACCTCCAGCACCTCTCCGGGGAATTAGAGGCTACCTACGCGCGCCTCCAACTCGAGCTGGTCCCCTACGGCCATGCGCTGCGGGAGATGGCGGGGAAGATGCTGGAGAAGCATGTCCAGACGCTTTTCGGACAAGTGCCCCCGGCCACGCCCGCGCGGTAAGAGGCGACAAAACCGAGGAATTTCCTGCCCTTTCTCTCCATCAACCACGCGCGTCGCGAGCCAGCCGGCCGCGTGCCTGCGTTCGGCAACGCAGTCCCGATGGACGATGCTCCCCTGTCAGGTGAGGAAAACTCATTTGCCGCGGACGATGCGCCCGTGGGGATACGGGCCAGGGGAAAGGAAAGTCCCAATCGAGGGAGTTCCGCTTAGCCTTTCTTAAGCTCTGACAGCACCAGGCGGCCGCACTCTTTCAGAGTCTCGAAGACGCCCACGCCCTTGTAGGCGATAGCTTCGAAGGCTGACTCGCCCTTCTTGAGCAGTGCCTTCTTCAATTCCTCGACCGCCAGGGCACTGGGGAGGTCGCGCTTGTTGAGCTGGAGCACATAGGGGATCTTCATGAAGTCGTAGCCGTGCTCCTTGAGGTTCTCGTATAGGTTTTCCAGCGCCTCGTGATTGGCGTCCATGCGCTCTTCCTGGGAATCTGCAACAAATATGACCCCGTCCACGCCCCGCAGGATGAGTTTGCGACTGGCGTCGTAAAAGACTTGGCCGGGGACCGTGTAGAGGTGAAACCGCGTTTTGAAGCCGCGGACAGTACCGAGGTCAAGAGGGAGGAAGTCGAAGAAAAGAGTCCGATCGGTCTCGGTGGCCAGAGAAATCATCTTGCCACCCTTCTTGCCCAGGGTTTGGTCGAAGATATACTGAAGGTTAGTGGTCTTGCCGCCGAGCCCTGCACCGTAGTACACGATCTTGCAGTTGATTTCCCGGGCAACAAAGTTAATAAAGCTCACGCGCTGAGGTCCCCTTTTCCCCGAACTCGCATTCCTAGGTCAAACGCCAACTCTTTCCGCTCCGTAGGAGCCCGCTTGGCTTACAGCAACTGGGGACGGGCTCCCTGGCGTCTCGACGCTACCGGAGTCCTCGCTATATAACACAACGACAACGAGTTGACAATAGCCGAAACCGCTCGTGCGGGCTGGCGTCTTTCCCGGCTTCTGGGGCGTATGCCGCTTACCAGAAGCGGGGTGTGCTTGCAGGGTCGGCAGAGGCGTCCCGAAGCCGTTGGCCAATGTGCGCCAAAGCGTCCCCCAAGGCTCTGAGAGCGCGCTGCCAGGCTTCTTCTGCCTCGTGCGGAGAGGTGCCATAGGCATGGGTAAACAGGGTCAGGTAATAGCCCCAACGCTCCTCGGGATGGAACAGGCAGCGGCGCACGCAGGCCTCCATCTGCGCCTGGAGCTGCACGTGCTCAAGCCTCGTGCTCAGCTCGTTCCCTAGGTGCAGATACGCTTCCGACTGCAAGTTCCAGTCCGCGCGGTCGAACACCAAATCCACGTAGCTGCCAACTTTGCACGGCAGCTTGAATTCCAGCCGCTCGTCCTCAGCGAGTTCGGTGGTCGCCCAAATGTCGCATTTGGCCGTGCGCAAGGACGTATCTGCGGCATTCACCTTGCGCAAGAGAGCGGCGAGCGCAGGGTACTTGCGGCATTCCTCAAGCTGGCCAATCTGCTGAGGAAAAGCCCTCAAGTCGATGTAATGCAGATCGAGGTTAGTGGGACTTGCCCAGGGGATTTCCAGCGTGGGATCAGTAGAGTCGAGTTCCTGAATCACGTCAACACGCACAGGAGTAGACAGTGCCCCTTCCAACCACCCCCTAGCCTGGTCCGTCTTTCGGCTGGTCCCCGATTACTCCGGGAGGAACCGGGGCGTTTTTCGGTGGGACCTTGCCCCGCCTCTCCCGGGCCTGCATGTCACGTCCCCCCGTGAGGGGGGTGGGCGGTGGCTATGCTAGTTGTGGTCTGTCACTGGGGCAGATGATGCCACAAAGGGGAAAGGAATTGTAGCGAAAAACAAGGGGAGCCAGGCCGTGGGGCTCCCCTAATGGGCGCAGCCACATGCCCGGGCATGTAGGCGGCGAGGGCCGCCGTCAGCGAAGCTACCTTCGTTTCTCCCCCGCGGCTCTTGGATCGAGCAGGAGCGCGCTCGCCCCTGAGGGGAAATGGGTCGCTCTGTGACCCGGACTTGCCGCAGCCACCGCGCTACGCGACCCTCCAGCCTCTTGCCAAGAGCGGTGCGCACCGTCTCTTGTCCCCACCAGGGGACCCTTTCCCCCGTACGCGACTCCCCCGGCCTTTCTCTTTGTGGTATGATGCGCGTAACGTGGAGTCGCTTGCAGATCCACAGGAGGCATCTCCTCTGGGCGCGCGCATGGAAATGGCAACCGCGGAGAACACGAGACCTCGCCGCCGCAGTAGCCGCATCCTCCTGCGGATTCCACTGATCGTCAACGTGGTTAGCAGCTCCTCGGAAACAGAATGGGAACCGGTTGAAACGATAACCGTCAGCCAGCACGGGGCAATGATCCGCACGCAGCAGGATTTTCGCGTGGGGGACACGCTCGAAATCCGCGTGCGTAACAAGGATCGATCAGCTCGGGCCCGGGTGGCATGGAAATCTTCCGTACTCACCCCGCAGGGCATGGAGCTGGGTTTTGAAATCCTGGACGAGGACGGGTTCTGGGAAATCAACTTCCCTCCGGACCGCCGGTCGCGATCGTCGCCGCCCGAAACCTCTCGTCCTTAGGTCCGGGCGGACGACACGAGCAGAGAAAGGGAGAGCCTCATGTTAGTGCGCGAATTCATGACCACCGATGTGACCTCCGTGCAAGAAACGGACTCCTTGCTTGACGCGAGGATGGTATTCGTCCGTTCCAGCTTTCGGCACTTGCCCGTTCTGCGCGGCAAGACGCTCGTCGGGGTTGTCACCGAGCACGATGTGAAGCAATTTGCTCCCTCCCTGATGAGCGGAATCAGCCCCGAGGAATACAACCGGGTTCTGGAAACCACTCCCATTTCGCGGGCCATGACCCGCGATCCCGTCACGCTTCGCCCCGATCAGCCGGTATTTGAGGCGGCCACCGTGCTCTACACTCGCCGGCTCGGCTGCTTGCCGGTGGTGGAGAATGGCGAAATGGTGGGAATCGTCACGACCACCGATATGCTGCGTCTGCTGGTGCGCATGATCCGGGATCAGGGACTTGTCACAGAGGGCTCTTCGCCTGCTGCGTGACGGAACCACTCGGCTGGCGGCCGCTCCTCGGATCCGTTTTGCCCCGGGCATCCCTGCCATACGGGGGCTAATCGGCACGGGCCCTCTTCCGTTATAATGCCCTGGCTACCATGAACTGGCTGACCCTTCCCCGCAAGCCAGAGCCGGAGGTGATGGGTGATGCCGAGGAGGTGGAAGCCTATGCCTCAGCGGCGACCCAGGCCTACCTGGACGCCCTCGACAATACGCTGGTCGAGCAAGTGCGGTCCCTTGGGTGCACCAGCGGGTGGCTGCTGGATATTGGCACGGGGCCTGGCGCGATTCCCTTGAAGATCGCGCGCCGCCTCGCTGACTTGCGCGTGGTGGGGATCGACTGTTCCGCCAACATGGTGCGTGCGGCCCGGCGCGCCGCCGTCGAGCAGGGCCTGGCCGAGCGGGTTCTGTTTTTCGTGGCCGATGCCAACCACCTCTGCTTCCGCGACGCGGCCTTTGACCTGGTGCTCTCCAATTCCCTCCTGCATCACCTCCAGAATCCCGTAGCCGTGCTCAACGAGATGGCGCGCGTGGCGAAACCCACCGGCGTGCTTCTGCTGCGAGATTTGCGCCGGCCATCGCGACTGACGTTTCGCGTTCACGTCGGCTGGTATGGGAGGCACTACTCTGGCTTAATGAAGAAGCTTTACGTGGATTCGGTCCGCGCCTCCTACACCGGCGAGGAACTGGGGGAATTGTTGCGCCATTCCGCCCTGACGGACGCCCGCATTTTCTTTCACCAACGCACGCACCTGGGCTTCATCCGTGAAGGACAAGGCGCGGGGCTAAGGCGTGAACAAGCGTCCGCCACAGGCGCAGGTAGGTGCTGAGATGCGCGCAGTCTTCCTGGCTTTACTCTGCATAGTCAGTGCGAGTTCGCTGCCGGCAAAAGAAAAGCCTCGCGTGACTTACACCATTCCGCTCCCGCCCAAGCCGGATTTCTCTCCGCTGGAGTGGCTGCTGGGCGAGTGGACGGGCAAGACCACGGGACGCGTTCCCCAGGGCGAGGTCCGCCTTTCCGTCGCTTACGATCTGGAGAAGCGGGTCCTGGTGTTTCGAGAGGAGGTTGCGTTCTCCGCCACCACCACGGTTCCCGCCGCAAAGGAATCCTGGATGGGCATCCTCAGCGGGGACCGCTCGGGTACAGGTTTCATTCTGTGGACATTCTCCGACACAGGCTTCATCACCCGCTATCGCGTTACGGTCGAAGAAGGTGAAGTTACCTGCAATCCGGAGGGCGGCGAGCAGCCGCTGCCTGAATGGCTTGTGCGCCGGGTGATCTGGCGTTCCGGGGACGCGGAGTTGACCGAAACCGTGCAAATGGCCCCGCCGAAGCGGGCTTTCTTCGAGTACTATGCGGCCAAGCTAACCCGCACATCCTCGCCCTGACCGACGGCGGCAGCAGGGTCGCCACCCATCCAACCTAAAGTGGTGTAGAATTGACCCTACCACGCGGCGATGTTTGGTTTTGCCTACACCTGCATTGCGCTTGGCGGCTCGCCCTCGCGGTGCTTCGAGGGCGGGGCTAGTGACTTAAGCCGCGCGGCCTGCGGAGGGCAAACCCATGTCTAAAGGAAAAAAGATTGCCATCGGTGTTGTTGTTTTCCTCGTCCTCCTGGTGGTGGGGCTGGCGATTGTCATCCCCATATTGATAGATGTCGATCGCTACCGACCCCAAGTGATAACGCACATCCAGGAGGCGACCGGCAAGCCGGCGGAGATCGGGCACCTGGCCCTCACCTTTTTCCCCAGCCTCTCCATCCGCGTGGAAGACTTCCGCCTAGGCAACCCGCCCGGTTTCCCCCAGGGCGATGTTGTGAAAGCCCGGCGGATCTATGCCGTGGTGGACGCCACGGCCTTGTGGCACCGGCAGGTCGTCATCAAGTCGCTCGAGCTGAACGACCTGGCCATTAACCTGCTTTCCGATGTTCGCGGGAAATGGAATTTTGAGAATCCCCCCACACCCGCGCGCGTTTCCAAGACCGCGGCTAGCGAGCCTTCCTCTTTCACGTTAGGGGTGATCTCGAAGGTCCGCATGAGCGGGGGAGAACTGAGAGCCGCCACCCTTCTGGTCTCCGGCCGCCCCGGGCCCACCTTCTTCGAAGCACGCGCGGTGGCCATCGACCTGGAGGATGTTGACCTCAACGCCTTCATCGCCCCCACAGCCGCATCTTTTGTGCCGCCGGAGAATTCGCCCGACTGGTTAGCCCGCGCGGGTCTTGGAGCCACGCTCTTATACGCCGCTGCACCTCCCCCCACGCCGGCGGCCCAGGGAACGCTCAAGGCGCAATCCCTGCGCTTCGGAACACTCCAGGCGACCTCGGTGAGGTCCAAGCTGCGACTGTTCCCCAAGCGGGTTTACTTCGACGACCTGAATTTCGACCTCTACGGAGGCCGTGCGGCCGGCAGCTTTTCTTTCAATTTCGCCGGACAGAATCCGCGCTACAGCACCAATGCCCGCATCTCCGGTGTGGACGTCGCCCGGCTGCTGGAGGCGTTTCCCGAAGCGCGCGGGAAGATGACCGGAAAGATGGAAGGCAACATGAAGCTCACAGGTGAGGTCACGCACTCGCCCGACCCCCTGGCGGGGATGCGCGGCGCCGGACAGTTGAGCGTCCGCAACGGCCAATTACCCAGCCTGCAACTCAACAAGAACCTGATGCTGCTCGCCCGCCTGACCAACCTCGGCCCGGCTTCGGGCGACCCTTCGTCGTTTTCCTCTATAGCCACAGACCTCAACATTGCTAACGAACGAATCACCAGCAACAAGATCACCGTGGTGGGCAACGGCGTGAATGTGGACGGCGCGGGGAGCATGACCATGGCAGGCGCGGGCAGCCTGGATTATGCCGGGGTGGCCAAGGTAGCCGCCGGGCAGAATCCCGTCGCGGGAATCATGGCCGGCCTTTCCGGCGCCACCGTTGCCGACGGTAAGGTCAGCTTCCCCTTCACTCTGGGCGGCACGCTGCAACAGCCGAAATTCAGCGTGAAGTCTGGGGGAGCCGCAGGAACCGTCGGCGGAGTGCGTGGTCTCCTGGGCAGCAAGCAGCAAACCGGCACCGAACCGAGCCAGACGCAGCAGCCTTCGGAAGATCTCGTGAAGGGCATCAGCGGACTGTTCAAGAAAAAACAAACTACCCAGCAGCAGCCCGCGCCACAGCCGCAGCCGAAGTAGCGTCTGCCGTTGGTGCTCGCTGTGCCAGCGCAGGGCCTGGACGGCCCTCCCGTCTCTTATCAGTCCGGGAGCACCGTGAAGGTGCCGCCCCGCTACTGTGCTCGCACCTTGAGCCAGAGAAACTGAAGTAATACAATCCCACAAGGTTGACGCTCCAGCTTGAACGCGAGGTGAGCTAATGGTGGCCGCTTTCATATTGGGTGTGTTCGGGGTGTTGCTCTTGTCCGTGCTGGTCTTGTGGCTTTTTGGCGAACGCTGGCGCCTGTTGCGGCGCTCGACCCGGCAAATGATGGGCGAGAGCAACGGCGCGCTGAACGCTCTGCACGCCTATGTTTACGCCCGCTGGACCAACCAGTACGTCAAACTGCTCTTGAGCGGTTTCCCTTTTCTTCGGGCGCGCCCCGGCGCGCGTGGGGCCAAGTGGTTTTCCGATCACTATCACAGCAAGGTCCTCACACATGAGCAGGCCGAGGCAATTGTTAGCTCGAAAAAGGATATCCCCCTCCGCGACCTGGAACAGATCATCCCGTATCCGACGGCGCGGAACCTCGTGCTCAAGGGACCGCCGGACGTGGCCGTTTACGAATGCGTCTGCCGGCACGCGCGGGCCAAACCCTGCCAGCCAACGCTGGTCTGCATGGTGATTGGCCAGCCGTTTGTGGATTTCGTTCTCGAACACAACCCGCACAGCAGCCGCCGGCTGACCCAGGCCGAAGCGTTACAGCTCCTCCAAGCCGAGCACGAGCGCGGGCACCTGCACTCCGCCTGGTTCAAAGACGCGATGCTGAATCGCTTCTACGCCATCTGCAACTGCTGCCAATGCTGCTGCGCCGGCATCGAAGCTATGACGAAGTACGGCGTTCCGTTCATGGCCTCCTCGGGCTACGTCGCCGCGCTGGATCGCGACCTCTGCAACCAATGCGGCGCCTGCGTGGATGCGTGTCCCTTCAACGCCCTCTCCACGAACGACGCGGGCGTGGAAAGAAATTGGGACAAATGCATGGGCTGCGGGGTGTGCGTTGAGAAATGCCCGACCCAGGCAATGTCGCTGGTCCGCGACGAAAAGAAAGGCCTCCCCCTCGATGTGCGGCTGCTAGCCTGAAACTCGCAGGGACTGCGCGGCGTTCCGCGCTCTTTGCTTTCCGGTGGTTCCGTGAGCGGCCCGGGCGTCCAACCTTCTCCACGAACCTCCGAGGGCGATACGGCGGCGCGGCTACCTTTCGGGGGCTGAAACCGATATAATCGCGTTTTGACGAACCCACCCTGGAGGCACTCATAAATGCAGTTACCCGAGTTCAAGAACGAGCCGTTGAGCGACTTCAAGAACAATCCCGAACAATTCCGGCGGATGAAGGAAGCCATCGAGCAGGTGCGAAGGGAGTTGGGGCGGGAATACGACCTCGTGATCGGCGGCGAGCGCGTCAAGACGGCCAGCAAGCTCATCTCCTACGACCCATCGCAGAAGGATCGCGTGGTCGGCGTCTTTTCGAAGGCCGACGCGGCGCTGGCGGACCGCGCCATCCGCACGGCGGACGAGGTTTTCAGAACCTGGAGCCGCACCCCGGCGGAGGAACGGGCGCAATTGCTGCTCAGGACGGGAAAAATCCTCCGCGAGCGGAAGTACTACTACGCGGCGTGGCTGGTCTACGAAGTAGGCAAGTCCTGGCCGGAAGCCGACGCCGACGTGGCCGAATCGATCGATTTCGCCGACTTTTACAGCCGCGAGATGCTGCGGCTGGACCAACCCCAACGCCTGACACCAGTTCCGGGCGAAAAGAACTACTTGCGCTACATCCCCCTCGGAGTCGGCGCCGTGATTCCGCCCTGGAATTTTCCCATGGCAATTCTGGCGGGCATGACCCTGGCCTCGATTGTGGCGGGCAACACCGTGGTGTTGAAGCCCTCGAGCGATTCCCCTGCCGTGGGCTACAAGTTCTTTGAGGCGCTTGAGCAAGCCGGGATGCCGGCGGGCGTGGTGAATTTCTGCCCCTGTCCCGGCGGCTCGGTGGGAGACGTCCTGGTCGGCCATCCCCAGACGCGTTATGTGGCGTTCACCGGCTCGAAGGATGTAGGACTGCACATCAACGAATTGGCAGCCAAGACCGCCTCGGGACAGCTCTGGATCAAGCGCGTGGTGGCGGAGATGGGCGGCAAGGATTCCATCGTTGTGGACAGTGAGGCAGACCTGGAGGCGGCCGTCGAAGGTGTGACGATCGCGGCCTTTGGATATCAGGGGCAGAAGTGTTCGGCCTGCTCGCGGGCCATCGTCGATGAGAAGGTCTATGACGCCTTCCTGGAGAAATTAAAGGTGCGGGTGGAGAAGATCAAGGTGGGGCCACCCACGGACCCCGAGACCTTCATGGGTCCGGTCATCAACGCCAGTTCCAAAAAATCGATCCAGGAATACATCGAGATTGGCAAGCAGGAGGGCCGGCTCATCACCGGGGGCGGCGAAGCACCCGGACCCGGATATTTCCTTCAGCCGACGGTTATCGCCGACGTTCCGCCCAAAGCGCGTATCGCCCAGGAAGAAATCTTTGGCCCGGTCCTGGCGGTGATCAAGGCCAAGGATTATGACGAGGCGATGGAAATTGCCAACAATACCGAGTATGGCCTGACCGGCGCCGTGTACACCAAGAACCGCCGCAAGTTGGAGAAGGCGGCCGAAGAGTTCTTCGTGGGCAACCTGTACCTCAACCGCAAATGCACGGGGGCGTTGGTCGGTGCCCATCCCTTTGGCGGATTCAACATGTCCGGCACCGACTCGAAAGGGGGAGGCCAGGATTACCTGCTGCTGTTTACCCAGGCCAAGACCATCGCCGAAAGGCTGGCACCCTAAGAGACCGGCAAGGAGCTGGCCGCCTCTGCGGCTTACCCCGCTCGGTAACGGCTCCCGCAATATCAGACTGTACACCGGTTGTATTCCTTTTCAGAGTCCGTATAATGCGAGGGTAGAGTGTGGGGAACGCACGTCTTTCACCCGTCCGGCCTTGGGGCCGGTGAGCTCAGCGCATGAGTGACCAGCCCGAATTACTGGAACGCCTGGGACCGCAAGTCCGCCTGCAGACTGAGCTCACCAAGCTCGAGTCGCAGAATCGCGACATATGGGTGCTGATCATCTTCGCCGCGGCGGTGCTGGTGCTGGGCACGCTCTCCCTTCTCTTCCCGGACAGCTTCTGGCGGCAGAACGTCCTGGAGCTGAAGATTCCGCCCCAGGTGCTCTTCGTCATCATGATGATGGTGACGGTGCTGGGGCTTTACATGGTGCGCCGGGAAGTGGACGTGCGGAAGCTCCGGCTGCTAAACGTACAGCAGGCGCTGACCGCCCAGACGGAGCTTTCCGCCAGCATGGTAGACTCGTTGACCAATGTCTTCAGTCGCGGTTTCCTCCGCGAACTTCTGCAAGGTGAGATTGCCCGCGCCGAGCGGAATAACCGGCCCCTGGGGCTGGTCATGTGCGACGTGGACAACTTCAAACAGGTCAACGACCGCTACGGCCACCTGATGGGCGATTATGTCCTGGCGCAGATCGCCGGCATCCTCAAGTCCTGCGTGCGCGGTTCGGATTACGTCGTCCGTTACGGCGGGGACGAGTTTCTGTTGGTGCTGTCAGAGACCGACGAGTCCGGATCACAGATCGTCGTCAACCGCATCCGGCACAAAGTGGCCGAGTGGGATCGGGCCAACCGCCTGGGAGATTTTTCCATCGGCATAAGCGTGGGACTGCGTCAACACGTCCCCGGACAGTCCGCCGAGCAGGCGGTGGCCGAAGCCGATGTGCGCATGTACGCGGACAAACAAAGGCAGGCTCTGGGCAACAAGAGCCCCCTGACAACGCCCACGCCCGCACCGGGCGCGTAGTTCACCGCAGCCTTTCTCTCTCCTGATCTGCCTCCCCAACAACGTCGGTCAAGGCCCGCCGCGCGCGCTCGAGCGCGTCCCGCAGGCGCTCCGCTTGCTGCCGCGCCCGCTCCAGATCGCCTGCTTCCAAGGCTTCGCGCAGGCCGGGCAGGGTCTCGGCTTCGTAGCTCGCGAGCGGCGCGTAAACCAGATGACGAAACCACGGCCGCCCGGGAATGCCCTGCTCGTCCAGCCAAGCGCGCTCCTGGGCCATCAGGGCAGCATTGATGGCATCTGTAGCGGCGGGCTTTAGCCCGCCATCTGCCGCCCTGAAGTGCGGCGCTACTACATCTCCCGCGCGCCAGGCCTCGAGCTGCCCGCTGACCTTCGCCGCCGCCGCCTGCCACTCACGGCACTTCGCCATGAGAGGTCGGATCGTGCCCGCAAAGAAATCAGCGGGTGCGAGCTTCTCCAGGCCCTGCAAGTAGCTTGCGACTTCGCTCGCATAGATCGAGTAGTCGAGCGGGAGGAGGTCGGCATTGGCGAAGCGCAGCGCCAGCAAACCCCACACCCGGCTCATCGCCGCGTGGTAACGGAAACCAGGATCGCCGAAACGCTCCATCCAGGCGAAGTCGTCGTACACCGAGTGGTAAACCCCGTACGGGCCGTCGAAAATCATGTCGAGCGCCGGCACGCCGTTGTGCTGCAAGAACACCATGTAATCCGACCCGCCGCCGAGCAGCCCGAAAGGCACCGAACTGCCACCCGCGCCGGGCACCGCATAGCTGCGCACGCTGCGCTCGGCGCGCCGCTCCACCCAACGCTCGTAAACGCTTCGCCCCGAGGCCGGGTCGCGCACCGCTTGCGTAGCCTCGACGAGCGCAGGAATCAGCGCCGGCACCGTGGCGACCGTGAAATCCTGGCCGCTCGTGGAAGCATCCACGTTCAGGCAGACCACGGCGTTCTTGCGAAGTTCATCGTCGAACTGCTCGCCCCATTCGGTGGAACCCGTCAGCGTGTATTCCTCAGCATCCCAGTTTCCCAGCAGGATGGTACGGCGGGGACGAAATCCCTCTTTGCGCAATCGGCCCAGGGCGCGCGCCGTCTCCAGCATGCTGGCCGTGCCGCTGGCAGGATCCACGGCGCCATACACCCAGGCATCGTGATGGTTGCTGAGAATCACCAACTTCTCCGGTTCTTCACTGCCGGGAATTCGCCCGATGACGTTCCAAATGGGCGTCGCGCGGTTCTCCATTTGAAGCGCAACGTGAACCTTCACCGCTTCCCCTCCCAAGCGATAGGCGAGCGCAAGTCCGCCCTGCCAGCCCTTGGGCGCTTCCGGGCCGTCGAGACGCTTCAGGATTTCCTCGGCGTCTGCGGCGGAGAGCGGCACCATCGGAATCTGGGGCAGGATCTTCGCTGCCTCGGGCGCCAAGCGTCGCGCTGCTTTCGTCGAGGCCCATCCCGGCGTCAGAGGGTCGCCCGGAACCAGGAAATCGTAAACCACCGCCCCGCGCTGGAAATGGCCGCGCGGCCCCCACGGGCCCTGGGGGTAAACCGCGCCGCGTGGAGCGCCATCCTCGGCGGGGTCGGAATAGACAATGATGCCGGCAGCGCCGCGCCTTTCCGCCTCCAGACTCTTCCCGCCTCGATATCCGTGGAAGTAGCGGGCGAGCACGAGCTTGTCCTTCACGCTCACCCCGAGCTTGTCGAGTTCGGCATAGTCCTCGGCGTTGCCGTAGTTGACGTACACCACCGGCCGCGTGAGATCAGCAGAAGGTGAATACCCGCACCAGGGTATTCGCATCATCGGGTCGGAAAGGCGGGTGTCCTTGTCTTCGGGAAGGGCGGGTTCGGGATTGGCGAGTTTGATCCGCGCCGGTTCAACCAGCTCGACCTCAACCTTCTTCGGATAGGAAAGCAGGACGCGATATTCGACGATTTCCGAGTCCAGGCCGGCCCGCTTGAACTCGTCGTAAATGTACTGCGTCACCCGACGATCTCCCGGCGTGCCCGCCACGTGGGGCTTTCGCGTGAGACGTCGCAGATACTTCTCGCACCTGAGCGCGTCGGGGATTTCCAGAAAGCGCTTCTCCCAGCGCGCCTGGGCCTCGTAACTCCGCGGGCTGAAGCCGAGTGGCACCGTGGCCCCGGCACTAGCGGCGGGAGTTGGGTTCGCAGCAGCCTGGCAGGGCGTGCCGCGGAGCCAGTGGTCGGGTCGCGCCCACATCAGCAACACTACAGCGAGCACGGCCGAGCACACGCCCGTCTGCGAGATTGGAATGTGAGATTTGGATGTTGAGGGTCTGCGCACGCGCCCGCTCTCCCCGTCCCACGGCTGATGCGCTTTACGGCCCGCGGGATTGCGGGCGGATTATGGTGGGCGCCCACAGCGAAGTCAATCCCGCGGTGGGGTGGCCGAGCGGCGAATCTTGGGTGGAGAATCGCTGTCGCCCTTGCCTTTGGCCGGCGCGCCGTCTATGCCGAAGTCCCAGAGTTCCAGATTCAATTTCTGCTGGATCGGTTCGCCCAGCGCATACTCGCCCAGGGCGAGCGGTTGGACGGGCGTCAGCTTGAAGAGCCCCGGCGCAAGCTCCACCCGCTCGAGCGGCACGGCGGCGCGCAGTTCGGCGGGCTGGCTGATGCCCTGGCGCCACTCCAACTTCTCGACCTGCCGAATTTCTTTCCGCGCCCTCACCGCGATCAGCTCCAATTTAGCCCCCAAGCCGTCCGGCGCTTGGACAAAGAAAGCAGGTTGTGGGGCGAGGATGCGCACCGCGGCTTTCGCCCCCGGCAGAACCACGAAGGCCCGGTTCTTGAGCAGGGGACCAGAAAGCGCCAGCAGCGCGGCGCGCTTCTTGTCGGTCACGACTTCAGCGGAAGATTGGATCAGGCGAATCGCCCGCGTCCCGTCGAAAGCATAAACCCCTTCCTCCGCCGGCAGCCGGATGCCGGGAGCGACCTCAAATCCGCTGTCGTCCGGCCGCTCGTAGCGCTGCCGCTCAAGCTCGCCAGCTTCCTGCCGCAGCTGCTCTTGCAGGGCCTTCTCCATCTGTTGCGCGCGCTCTGTGGCCGCGAAATCCACCAGTGAAAGTGGGATTACTTCCCACGCCGAGCGTTCCACGCTGTAATAGCGCACGCGGTCGCCTTGCACCTCGTAACTTTTCACGAGCTGGTAAGTGCCGTCCTTCATGAAAAGCTTGATCGCCGCCCAGACTGGATGCGGACACCCCAGCCCGAGAATCAAAACCAGGGCGGAGCACAGGATGAGTCGCCGATTCAGAAGAGCCACGCGGCCCCCTCCGTGGACTTAGATGCTACTTCCCGGAAGCGGGCCGTCAGGGGAAGCTGGCACAAAATCAGTGCGAAGCATCTCTCCGCTTACCTCAAAGAAATGAGCTTCCGGTTCAACCGCAGGAACGACGACGAAATCTTCCTCGATACTCTGCGCCATATGGTAACAGCGCCGATTCTAACCTTCCAACAACTAACCGCCGGTCAGGAACGTGCCGCATGAATCGTCGGCCTACGTTGGGTAGGCTGGCAAAGTTTCCCACTTGGGACAGGACTTCATGGTATTCTCTATGTCACTCGGCTCTCTGCCTTTTACTTCTTTCTCCCAAGCCGCCTTGACCGGCGCTAGGTGTTGCGCGACCAGGAAACTGACTTCATCTTGACCGTTGGGAGGAGACTTGTGCGCGAGCAACATGGTTGTTTTGCCGACGTCGCTGGCAACCTCGGCCATGAATTTTGCCTCACAAACATAATAGGCAGTTTTTTCTATGCTTTGAGTTGGCATGAGCTGCCGCCTAGCCATTAAACTCGCCAGCGCCATATACTCACCGCTGCCTATGGCCCAGAATCCCGTCATTGACCTATCTTTAGATATGCCAGGGTCTGATACTGTAAAGATATGAGCTTCGTGGTCGAAATCGAAGCCACACACCATAAACTCGCAGTCCAGTTTCACAGTCTCATACTGCTTCCTGACATCAGCAAAGCTCTCTGGTCCCAGGGCTCTGTATCCATCTCCCAGAAAAGATTCTAGGGTCCATCCATAACGTGCGAGAACCTTATCTGTGGCCTCCGCTCGCAATTGTTCTTGGTACGCTTCCGTCACGGCCTTTATAACTGCCGATATCTCATTCGGAGGTTCCTTGAGCTTCTCCTTCATTTTAGCAATTATCGGTTCCATCGGAGAAACATCATCGGCAGAAAACATCGTGTACCAATTGCGGGATATCCTCGCTGTTTTTGCGGCTTTCGCGTCTCCCGACACCCAACCCATAGAAATCATCATGTCACTGGCCAATACAATCCCACGACCCTGCTCACAGATAGCAGCAATGCAAACTGTCACACCCAATCCCCAGTCCGCTGGCCTTGATGGGCGCAGCTTAGGAAATGCGCCTATCGTAGCCCATCCCAGCCTTTTCGACTCAACTTTTTCGACCTCGCAAGATTCAGCCACAACTTACACGGCTCCTTTCGTCAGGTAAATAATCGCGCGAAAACTCACCGTGCGCCAAATGCGCCCTGCGCTTGGGTCTGGCGCCAACCCGTCGCCGGGAAAAGGCCGCCGCCCAGCCCGACTTTCACGTATGATGCGCTGGATGGAATTCGCCGGCTGGAGACGCTCGAGCCAGGGGACGCGAGCGCGGCCCAATCGCTGCCGACACCTCCCGCTGGCGCTGATTGGGGTGGTGCTGCTTGTCTTCCCTGCGGCGACCTGGGCGCAGGTGCGCTACGTGGCACGCTTCGCTCTGGAGAAGCAGACGTTCCTTCTCGGCGAGCCCATCTTCTGCACCTTCACCATTCAAAACACCGGTTCCCAGGTCTTCGCGTTCTCTTATCGAACGCCCAGCCGCATCCTGAATCCCGAGCTCGCAGGGGAACCGCGCTTTTCCGTCCGCGACGAGAACAGACACCCGGTGCCCGACCCTGCTCCCAAACCCTGCGGGGGCGCGAAGGGCAGCGCGGTCTATGGCTCGGTCACGCTGCCGCCCGGGCAGGTCCACACCGAACGTTGGTTGCTGAATCAGTGGGCGCGCTTTTCGCGTCCCGGACGCTACCACCTGCGGGCCGAGCGGCGCCTCCCCTTGGTGGGAATGAATGCCGCCACGCAGGAGTTTTCCAAGCAGCCCGTGGCCTACGCTCTGGCGGTCAATGAGTTCTCCTTCGCCGTCACCCCTGCCACCGAGAGCCAATTGCGGGCCGTCTTTCGGCCATACGAGAGCGTTCTGGAGAAGCCCGAGGCCTCAAACGTGGCCGAAGCGGTGCTGGCGATAACCACACTCCCGCAGCCTTTTCTGCTGCCGAAACTGGTAGCTCTGGCGAATGCCCCCGCATCGGAGCGCCGCTGGGACCGGCAACAGGCACTGGAGGGGCTGGCACGCCTCGGCTCCCGCGCCGCCTGGGAAGAAATCGTGAAGGTGGCGCGAGGTGGTGAGCGGACGGGCGCTTCTGCGCGCCGCGCGCGGGCCTCTGCCGATGATCCCCTGCGGGCCTACGCGGTTCTGCTGCTGGGAGAGAAAAGCGATCCGGCATTTCTCCCACCGTTGCTGGCGCTGCTTTCCACCGCTCCCGAGACGCTGCGCGGCGATGTCATCCGGGCCTTGGGGTTCTTCAACGATCCGCGGGCAAACCAGGCGCTGTTTGAAAGACTCCGTTCGCGGGTGACGAATGATCGCGTGAATGCGGTCCTGGGACTGAAGAATCTGGAAAGCAAAGATTCCATTCCTGCCCTGATTGCCATGCTGAGCGATGCGAACGCCCAAGTGCGCCAAGTGGCTCACTTCGCCTTACAGAGTCTCACGGGCGAGGAGATTAAACTCTCTTCCGGCGCTTCGGTCGCGGAGTGCCGCCGAGTGGCGGAGCAGTGGCACGCCTGGTGGCGGCAGCACGGCGCGAGCGTTGTCCCCGTCCGCGCCGCGCCTTGCCAGGACTGGTAAGGAGGAGAAAGGCGCGCAAGGACAGGCTTGCAGAGGGCCGCGGGGTGGACACCGGCCCCGATTGCGGTTCGGAGGAAACCTGTTGCACGAACTGCGCGTTCGGGAGAAAATAGAAGTTGCCCCACGCGGTTCTCTGGCCTGCGACGGTTCGGGTGGGCCGAGGAGGTAAGGTGGCAACCTGCCGCGTGGTGGCGCGGGACAGAAGATCGAATTGAAAGCAAGACTTGGTGGCAAGACCTGGGACTTAGCAGGGTGGGCAACTGAAAAGCCAATCGGATCTCCTCCCACTTTGACTCGCGGAGAAGGTATTTTGCGCCCGGCTTCCGAGCTCTTCCCAAGCTTCCCTTCCCCCGACGACAAGTTGCATGACCACTGCGGGGTCTTCGCGGTTCATGGACACCCGGAGGCCGCCCGGCTCACCTATCTGGGCCTTTATGCGCTCCAGCATCGCGGGCAGGAAAGCGCCGGCCTTGCCATATCCACCGGCGAGGAGCTGATCTGCCACAAGGGCATGGGCTACGTCGACCAGGTCCTCACCCAGAAACTGATCAAGACCCTTCCCGGGCGGTCGGCCATCGGGCACACGCGCTACTCCACCGCGGGCGACACTGCGTTCATCAACGCCCAGCCCTTGGTGGTGAGCTGCCAGAAGGGCCAGATCGCGTTGGCCCACAACGGCAATCTGGTGAATGCCGCTGCCCTGCGGAGAGAGCTGGAAAGCCGCGGCGACATCTTCCAGACTACCGGCGACAGCGAGGTTATCCTGCACCACTTTGCGCGTGCCAAGCATAGTGGCGCTCCCGAGGCTTTGGCCGAGGCTTTGGACAAAGTGGTGGGCGCCTACTCGCTGGTGGTGCTACTCAAAGACAGCGTGATCGGGGTTCGCGACCCGCACGGTTTTCGGCCGCTGAGCCTCGGCCAGCTCGACGGCGCCTATGTTTTGGCCTCCGAGTCGTGCGCCTTTGACCTGATTCATGCCACCTTCCTCCGCGACGTGGAGCCCGGCGAAATGGTCATCCTCAACGACCGCGGAGTCATCTCCCTGCGGTTTGCTCCTCCCAATCGGCTAGCCCAGTGTATCTTCGAACATGTTTATTTCGCCCGCCCCGACAGCCTGGTGTTCGGCCGCTCCGTAAATGCCAGCCGCGAGCAACTGGGCCGGCTCCTGGCGCGGGAGCACCCTGTGCAGGCCGACTTGGTCGTCCCGGTGCCGGACTCGGGAGTGCCAGCGGCCATCGGTTTCGCCGAAGAGTCCGGGATCCCCTTCAAGATCGGCCTGATCCGCAATCACTACGTGGGGCGAACGTTCATCGAGCCCAGCCAGGCAATTCGCGACTTCGGCGTGAAGCTCAAGCTCAACCCGGTGCGCAGCCTGCTGGAAGGAAGACGGATCGTGCTGGTCGATGACTCCATCGTGCGTGGCACCACGGGCCGCAAGATCGTGGAGATTGTGCGGGAGGGCGGCGCGCGCGAAGTTCACTTGCGCATCACCTGCCCGCCCATCGTTTCTCCCTGCTTCTATGGAGTCGATACGCCGACGAAGCAGGAGTTGATCGCCTCCACCCACCGCGTGGAAGAAATTCGCCAGTTCCTGGGCGCGGACAGCCTGGGTTATCTTTCGCTGGACAACTTGCGTCAGGCCGTGGGGGATACGCAGGGCCGCTATTGCCTCGCCTGTTACACGTCCAACTACCCGACCGTTGTCCAGGAACGGCTCATCGCGTTGCGCAATCGAGAATGAGATCTGTGGACCCGCTTGAACCCAAACCGGAAGCCACGACTCCGACGCCCACAGCCGACAAGACGGCTCCGGCCGCGCCGCCCCGCCGGCGGCGACGCGAGAGCGCCTGGGAGACCGTCCGGTCGTTGCTGGTTGTTCTGATCGCCGTCTTCTTGGTTCGCACCTTCGTGGCCGAAGCCACCGTGATTCCCACGGGCTCCATGGAGAAGACGATCCTCGTCGGAGATCACGTTTTCCTGAACAAATTGCTCTACGGGCCGCGGCTGCCCTACACGTCCCTGCGCGTCCCGACCTTCACGTCGGTCCGCCGGCAGGAAATCGCCGCTTTTCGCTACCCCCTGAATCCTTCCGTGATGTTCGTGAAGCGGGTCATTGCCGTGGGCGGCGACGTTCTACGCATTGAGAACAAGAAGGTGTTCGTCAATGGGCAGGCCTTGAGCGAGCCCTACGTCCAGTTTCAGTCTTCCACGATCTTTCCCCTGCGGGACAATTTCCCGCCCCCGGTTGACCAAATTCCGACGTTGCCGGCGGCGTGGGGGCTGGATCCGGCCTGGGCCCGCGCTATGCCGCAATTCATTCAGAACGACGGGCTGCATGTGCCGCCGGGATATCTGTTCGTGATGGGGGACAATCGGGACAACTCTCTGGACAGCCGCTTCTGGGGCTTCGTGCCGGAAAGCCACGTGGTGGGCGAACCGCTGTTCATCTACTGGTCTTACGATGCCCCCAGCAAGGACTGGACGGCCGAGGATTTGGTGGCCCGGCTGAAGTTCGACCTGTCTATCGTCTGGAACTTTCTGCACAAGACGCGCTGGTCCAGAACCGGGAAGAGCTTCTGAACGCTTCAGGTGACGCCGGGGCCTTCGCCGGCCCTAAGTGGAGACGCGCCCGATCATCCCATGCGCTACCGAGACGCAGGTGTGGATATCGATGCCGCGAGCCTAGCCAAGGCTCGCATCAAACGCCTTGCCCGCCAGACGTTCAGCCCTCGCGTGCTAAAGGATGTGGGAGCTTTTGGAGGCTTCTTCGCCCTTCAGGGCTTGCCCCGCGACGCGGTGCTGGTGGCAAGTGTGGATGGCGTGGGCACCAAGCTCAAGCTCGCCTTTGCTTTGAATCGCCACTCGACCGTGGGGGCCGACATCGTCAACCACTGCGTGAACGATATTGCCGTACACGGCGCCTCCCCCTTGTTCTTGCTCGACTACCTGGCCACCGGCAAGATGCGCCCCGAGGTTGTGGCCGAGATTGTCGGCGGCCTAGCCCGCGCCTGCCGCGCGGTGGGCTGCGCCCTGATCGGCGGCGAGACTGCCGAGATGCCAGGATTCTATCCACCCAATGAATACGACTTGGCCGCCTGCATCGTCGGCTGGGTCCGCCGCCGCAGAATCCTGGACGGCAGCGGCATTCGGCCCGGCGACGCGATCCTCGGGCTGGCGTCGAGCGGTCTGCACACCAACGGCTATTCGCTGGCCCGCAAGGTTCTGCTCGAGCAGGAGGGCATGGAGTTGACCCAGCACGTCCCGGAACTGGGGCGGACGCTGGGCGATGAGTTGCTGGCGCCGCACCGGTGCTACTGGCCAGTGGTTCAGCCCTTGCTCGCGAGGCGCTGGCTGAAGGGCATCGTTCACGTCACCGGCGGCGGCCTGACGGATAACACCCCCAGGATTCTGCCGCCTGGTTGCCAGGCGGAGATTCGGCTGGGCTCCTGGCCCGTGTTGCCCATCTTCGAACTCGTCGCCCGCCGCGGGCGCGTGCCGCAAGACGACATGCTCCGCACGTTCAATATGGGGATCGGCCTGGCGCTCGTGGTGGCGGAGCGCGATCTGCCGCGCGTCACGCAGGCGCTCGAGAAGAAACGGGAAAAGTCCTGGATCATCGGCCGTATCGTCCGCGGCCGGCCCAGCGTAAAATACGTCGAATCCTAGGTGAAAGCTCTCGCAGAGCATCCGTATCGCGTCGATTCCTCAACCCGGGCCGCAGTGCTGCCCTCCGTAGCACCGGCGCCTCGCCGGCTTGCTCGCCAGGCACTGTCGCCGGGACGGCGGCGCTACGGTAGGGGGCGTCTATGAAAAAACTCGGAATTCTCCTTTCCGGTCGGGGCTCGAACTTCGAAGCTATCGCCCGCAATGTGCAGGCGGGAAAAATCCCCGGGGAAATCGCCGTCGTCATCAGCAATAAGGAAGATGCCCTGGGCCTCCAGACCGCCCAGAAGATGGGCTTAGCCACCCGGTTCATCCCCTCCAAAGGCAAGGAACGTGAGGCCTTTGACCGGGAGGTCGTGGCGGTGCTCAAGGAGTTTCAGGTGGATTTGGTGTGTCTGGCAGGCTTCATGCGCATCCTGAGCCCCTACTTCATCCGCGCGTTCCCCGGGCGCATCCTGAACATCCACCCGGCCTTGCTCCCCTGCTTTCCGGGTGTGGAAGTCCAGAAGCAGGCCCTGGATTACGGCGTGAAGTTCACCGGCTGCACGGTCCACATTGTGGACGAAGGCGTGGATACGGGGCCCGTCGTTTGCCAGGCCGTCGTGCCCATCCTCGACGACGATACGGTGGAGACGCTGGCGGCCCGCATCCTCAAAGAAGAGCATCGGATATACTCCGAAGCGGTTTGCCTGCTGCTGGAGGACCGGATTCGCCTCGAAGGCCGCCGGACACTGCTCAAGAAATGACTGTCCGTACTCGCGCCTGAACTCCGGCTTGCTTGGGTCGGTTACCTCGTGCGGCTTGGGCAGACCCGGCGAATCGCTGACTTGGCCTGCCGCTGCCCGGAACCCAGCGGCGGACGGCGAGGCGACGAAGACATTGCCTGCGGATTATATGGTCAGCTTCTACAATTCCCGCAAGGGCTTGCGGCGCCGATGGCCGGCTGGCGTTTCAGGCGTACCCGCGTCGGAGAGAGTTGGACAAGCGCCGCCGGTGATGATACACTGCGGTGTGTAGGGCAGTATGGGCGGGAAAATACGAATCAACATTACCGTTGACCCGGAGACGGTTCGTCTGGCCGACCGCTTGGCTCGCCACAATAAGACCTCGCGCAGCGCGATCTTGCGCGAGGGCGTCCAGGTATTGGCCCAGAATCATGACCGCGAAACCGAGGAGGCAAGCCTTCGCGAACAGCGACGCAAGGCCATCAAGGGCATAAGGAGGATTGCTCACCGGATGGGTGACTGGCCCGCCGAGCAGATTGTGCACGACTGGCGATACCGGCTTAAGAAACAGGGGAAATGACCTTGCCCCTTCCCGCGCTTGCGTTTGTCGTGGACAGCTCGGTTGTGGTCAAGTGGTATGTCGAGAAAGAAGAGAGTGACATCGCCCAGGCATTTCGGCTTCTCGAGCATTTCGGTCAGGGGTTATGCATACTGCGAGCGCCGCAGCTCTTGCCTTTCGAGGTCGCCAACGCATTGGTAACATCCCAGAGGCTCCCTGCCTCGTCTGTCCACGAAGCATTGAACCACCTGAGAGAGCTGAGTATTGAGCTCCAGCCTCTTAGCTGGGCGACGTTCACGGAGGCAGTTGAGATTGCTGCAACTTGTGGCACGACGATTTACGACTCGTATTTCCTGGCTCTGGCTTTGGAGACAGGTAGCACTCTGGTGACTGCGGACGAGGTTTTCCTGCGTAAGACCCGCCGTTACCCAGGCATTCTTCCTCTGCGGCAGCTCGACTTGCCGGATTGAATCTCATGACCCTAGACGAACAACTCGCTTACCTCATGAAGGGCGCGGAGGAGACGATCCGCGCCGAAGAATTGCGCGCCAAGCTGGAACGCGCCGAGAAAACGGGCAAGAAGCTCCGCGTGAAAGCGGGCTTCGATCCCACGGCGCCGGACATTCACCTGGGCCACACCGTTCTTATCCGCAAGCTTAAGCACTTCCAGGACCTCGGCCACACAGTGATTTTTCTCATCGGGGACTTCACCGGACTGATTGGTGACCCCTCCGGGCAGTCCGCAACGCGCAAGGCGATGACTCCCGAAGAGGTCGCGGCCAACGCGGAGACTTACAAGAAACAGGTCTTTAAGATTCTCGACCCGGAAAAGACGGTCGTGGATTTCAACAGCCGCTGGCTGGCGAAGCTGACGGGACGCGACTGGGTTACCCTGTGCTCGAAGTACACCATCGCGCGGATGCTGGAACGCGACGATTTCTCCACCCGCCTGAAAGAACAACGCCCCATCGCCATTCACGAACTTCTCTACCCGCTGGCCCAGGCCTACGATTCGGTGGCGCTGGAGGCCGACGTGGAGCTGGGCGGCACGGACCAGAAATTCAACCTGCTTGTGGGGCGCACTATCCAGCAAGAGTACGGCCAGGAACCTCAGGTCATCATGACCATGCCCATCCTCGAGGGGCTGGACGGCGTCCAGAAAATGTCCAAGTCCCTCGGCAACTACGTGGGCATCACCGAGCCGCCGGCCGAGATCTTCGGCAAGGTCATGTCCATCTCCGACGAGCTGATGTGGCGATACTACCTGCTGCTGACCGACAAGACACCACAACACATCACACAAATGAAGGAGCGTGTGGACAAGCGGGAAGTTCATCCTTTCGATTTGAAGAAGCATCTGGCTTACGAAATCGTCTTCGATTTTCATGGCACGCTGGCTGCGGATGAAGCCCAGCGGAGATTCGAGGCCGAAATACAGGAAAAGGCTTTACCTGCGGACTTGCCTGCATACAGCTTTATTGCACCTGTGAAGCTGTTCCGGTTACTCGTAGATCTCAGGCTGGCTGCCTCCAACACCGAAGCCCAGCGGAAAATCAAGGAAGGTGCTGTTTACATGGCGAGGGGCGATGCGGCGCAGCCGCAATGGCAGCGGCTAACTGACCCCACCTGGGAATTCGATCCTCAGCGGTATCCCGTGGTGATCTTTCGCGTCGGCTCCACCAACCTCCCCGACCGTCTCCGCAAGGTCGTTTTCAAGGAGTAAGCGCGGGTGTCAAACCTGCTCGTACACCTTGACTTCGCTCGCGCGATTCTGCATTCTCTCGGCGCTGTCCCGTGAAGCTCATCATCCTTTTCAACCCTGCTGCAGGCGGAGGGAAAACCCGGCAGGCGCTCGCCGTAGCGCGCGACGTTCTGCGTCGCGGCGGTGTGGAGCCGGAGATCCGCGAAAGCCGCAGCCCCGAACACTTGCTTGAGCTGGCGCGGCAGGCGCGGGAGGAAGAACCCGACCTCGTGGTCTCCGCCGGAGGCGACGGTACGCATCACCACGTCCTGAATGGGCTGGTGGGGAGCGAGATCCCTCTCGGGTTGATCCCCCTCGGAACAGGGAACGATTTTGCCAAAGGAATTGGCGTTCCGCTCCAAGCGCGTGCGGCGGCAGCGGCTCTCTTGCAGGGCAAAACAAAGCACATTGATGTGGTGCGGGTTGGGCGTCTCGTTTACGGTGGGATGGCCGGGGTAGGTTTCGACGCGATGGTTGCCCGCTACGTCAACGAGCGGGCGCCGAAGGCGCGCGGACGTTTAGCGTATTTCTGGGCAATTCTCCGTTGTCTGCGATTTTACCGGCCGCAGCCACTGGAGATCCGATCCGAGGGATACAGTTACTCAGGCGAGGTCATGTTCGCCGTGATCGGCAACGCTGCCCTTTACGGCGGCGGCTTCAAACTTACCCCACGCGCGCGCGTGGACGACGGGTTGTTGGATGTCTGCCTCGTGCCCGCCATGTCCAAGCTGGAGCTCCTGCGCTGGGCGCCCCGCGCCTACCAGGGGAAACACCTGGTGCATCCGCGCATCGTGTATTTCCAGGCTCGCGAGATCGTCCTCACTTCCCCGGCGCGCCTGGAGCTTTTTGGTGACGGCGAGTTTATGCAAGAACTCCCCGCCACCATCGAGGTCGTCCCGCGCAGCCTGCGCGTCGTCGTCCCGGCCTGAGAGCGGACCGGCGCGTCCGCCCGGACTGGCAGCGCCCTGGCCTCATACCGTGCGAAAGTCCCGCTACTCTTTGGGAGGAGGAATCCTCAGGTTCAGAACAATCCGGTTTCGCGGATCGATGATGCTGGCTCTGCGGACTTCGGAGGTAAGGCCCTTGTAGTTAGCCTGCACCTCGTAGTCGCGAGTCGGCTGGAGGCCGGTGAACTGGTACGCGCCGCCCTCCTGGGTAAAGGTGGCGCTCTTCTTCCCGGTCGAGAGATCCGTCAGCTCCACTGCGGCACCCACGATGGGATTTTCGGCCTCATCGGATACCATGCCCGCCACCACGCGCGAGGGTTTCTTCTCTTTCGCCATCACGTACGGCGCCGCAAAGGCCAACAGCAAGATGCCCGCTAGGGCAACCAGCCCGCCCACGCCGCGCACCCCGCGCCACCTCAACGCTGAACCGTGCCCGCCTTCCACAACGTCCGCGACTGATGTGCTCCAGCTCATGCTTTCACCAGGTCCCTTCTTCTTCGCCCTCTTCCCCAGTTGAAACAACGTCCAGTTCCAAGGGATTAGTGTTGACTACCTCGAGTTGGGCGCCGCAGTCAGGGCACTCCAGCCTCTGGCCTTCCTCGGTGTCATCTCCCACATCGATTGCCGCTTCGCATTCCGGACAATTGGCCATAGAACACCCCCCGGGACCACTCGACCCCCCATACCCCCATGTCTAGTCATTTCCACGGTGGATGTCAAGCGGCTGTCAAGTCCGGATTCGGCAGGGACGTTGACGGCAGCCCAGGTTTGTGCCTGCGGTCCGTGTTGGTGGGGACGCACGGCGAGTGGTTACACTCAGGCAGGCGCAAGATTCGGCACAGCCCTCGGGATTGCTTCGCCTTTTGTTGCGGCAGGCCCTTCCCCTTCGTACCCCAGGAAGGATACTCTAAGGGCCCCGCGAGAGTTGGAAACCGTCGAGAATTCGAGGTGAGGAATGAAAAACGGACATCAGTTCGCCACTCTTGCCGTGCACGCCGGCGAAGGGCCCTGCCCGGCGACCGGTGCGCTGGACACGCCCATCTATCAGTCCACCACCTATGTTTCTGCCGATGCCGATGAGATGGCTGCCGTGTACGGGGAACAGAAATTCGGGTACATGTACACCCGTTACGGCAATCCCACCATCCACGCGTTGCAGGCGAAGATGGCCGCGCTCGAGCGCGGCGAGGCTGCCCTGGCCTTCGCTTCCGGGATGGCCGCCATCTCTTCCGCCGTCCTGGGCTACGTCAAGGCCGGGGACCATGTGGTGGCGGCGCGCTCGCTTTACGGTGCGGCTTACCACTTCCTCGACCAGAAATTGCCACGGCTGGGGGCTTCAACCACGTTCGTCCAGTCAACGCGCGTCGAGGATTTTGAGAAAGCCCTGCGGCCCAACACCCGTCTGATCTATTTCGAGACGCCCAGTAATCCCATCCTCGAGATTCTGGATATTGCCGCCCTTGCCGCCCTGGCCCGCGCGCATGGTCTCCCGACGATGCTCGATAACACGTTCGCCTCACCCGCTCTCCAACAGCCTCTGGCTTTGGGCGTGACGGTCGTCGTGCATTCGGCAACGAAATATCTGTGTGGCCACGGCGACGCCATGGGCGGGATTGTGGTGGGCCCAAAGGCATACATTGATGAACTCCGTCACGAATATCTTCGCGATTTTGGCGGCGTGATCAGCCCCTTCAATGCCTGGCTGATTCTGCGCGGCCTCCGCACCCTGCATCTCCGCATGCCCGCGCATTGCGCCAATGCGCAAAAGATCGCGGAATTTTTGGACCGGCACCCTCGCGTGGAGCGCGTCAACTACCCCGGCCTTCCCAGGCATCCCGGGCACGACATCGCCCGGCAACAGATGGCAGCCTTCGGCGCCATGATCAGTTTCGAAGTGAAAGGTGGCTACGAAGGCGGCAAGAAGGTGATGGACCGCGTGAAGATTTTCGCCCGCGCCGCCAGCCTGGGCGACACCCGATCGCTGATCGTGCACTCGGCCTCCACCAGCCATCGCGCCGTGCCGCGCGAGCAGCGGCTGGCCATCGGCATCACTGATGGCTTGGTGCGGCTTTCAGTGGGGATCGAGGCGGCCGAAGACCTCATCGCGGACCTCGATCAAGCCCTGGCGTTCTGAGCCCTGCCTTCCGGACTGACCGGCGGGCGCTCCCAGCGCAGGAGGCCCCGAACGAAGAGCCAATAATTAGCCGGAGAGCAATCGAGCGGGCAGCGGTGGCCTGCCGCTTCGCCCTTACCGTTCACTCAGTAGCTTCAACTTCAGCGCGGAGGGCTTCGAGGTCAGGGATGACCACGTTCTTCCCCTGCAACTTGACGATGCCGGTGGCCTGCAAGCGGCTGAGGTTCCGGGAGACCAGTTCGCGAACTGTGCCGATGTGCGCCGCTAGCTCCTGATTGCTGGCGGTGAGCGTGAACTCGACGCCGCGCCCGGTGCGTTTTCCCTTGCGTTCCGCCAAGCGAAGCAGCAGGGCCGCCAGCCGGTGGCGCACCGTGGTGAAAGAAAGCTCCTCGATAATGCTCACCAGCTTCCGCAGGCGCGTGCCGACCACCTTCAGGAGTTTCAGAGCCACTTGCGGGTGTTCAAGGCAGAGCGCCTGAAAATCCCGCTTGCTGATAAAGAGCAGAGAAACCTCACTGAGTGCTGCGGCCGAGGCGGGATAAGCGCCATCGTCGAACACGGGCAGCTCAGCGACCGAACCACCCGGGCCCTCAATCGTCAAGACCTGCTCGCGTCCACCCGCGGAGACCGTGTAAACCTTGACGGCGCCCGACTCGATGACGTAGAGACCTTCGCAGGGCTCGCCCTCGGAAAAGATCACTTTGCCGGGATCGAAGTGATGAGGTGCCGCGCGCCCGGCGAGGAAATTCAGCTCCTTGTCCGAGAGGTCGGCAAAAAGTGGAACTCGCTTGAGGGCAGCAACACGAGCGGCCTTAGTGACAGACATGGGAGCCAATTCTACTCGCGAATGCCGCACCAGAACAGCTTGGCCTAGAATCCCACCGAGAGGACCCAAGATTGCCACAGAGGCTCGTCTTCCGTGCGCTGAGAACCCTTGAGCGTATGAGCCCGGCGCGCCGCGGCGCCTGCTTGCCTCAGGCGACGACCTTGTGTCTGTTGCTCGTGGCCACGCGCGGTAGTAATCTGCGACAGGTCGCTGGGGGAGGTGTTCGTCGTGCGCATCCGTACCGCGCTTGCCCTTCTTGTCTTGGCCAGTTCTGCGCTCATCCATGTTTCCTGCGGTGGCGAAGCAAACCCGCCGCCTCCCCCGCAGCAGATTGGCGTGAGGCTCTCACCCATAACGCTGAAGGTGCTCCAGAATGGGACGCCCGCCTTCGTGGACGTCACTGTCACGCGACCCGCAGGAACGTCCCGCCCCGTGACGTTGACTCTTTACTCTGTCCCCGCGGGGGTGACCACCCAAGTGGATTCACCCGGGAGCGGGGACACTGGCAAGATTACTTTCACCGCCGCTGCGCAGGAAGGGACGGCAGGCACCTACCAAGTCCGCGTGCGCGCCGACGATGGAGAATCCTACGGCGTTGCCGACCTCGCCCTGACCGTGGTCATCATCGCGCGGGTGGGAGCCCTGGCGGGCAGAATCGATACGTTCATGTCCACGTCGTTCCAGCCGGCGTCGTGGAGTGACGACTTCTTCATCCCCAGTCGCCACCCTGAAGCGACCGTGCCACTCGATGACCTGCGCCCTCAGCACATCAACGTCCAAGTCCTCGAGCGCGACATCCCGCAGAAGACCGGGTGGACACCCACTTCCCCCGACACCTGGGACTTCCAGTTCATCGATCGAATGCTTAACCCCATTTTCACCACCGGGGATAACAGCCCGCTCTACCAGATTGCCATGGGACCGCCGTTCATGTACTCCTCGCCCGGCGAACTCCGCGACACGTCGTATCAGGAGTTCGCCGAGTACTGCGCCAAGCTGGTGAAGTACTACAACACCGGTGGCTTCACTGACGGCAGCGGCGTCTTCCACGTCTCATCAAGCCCGTGGCCCATCACCTACTGGGGCATCTACAACGAACCCAACATCAACGGCTTCACGGCCGACGAGTACGTGAAGATGTACAACGTGGTCGTGCCGGCGATGCTTGCGGAGGATCCCGCCCTCAAATCCGTGGCGGTGGAGCTCGCGGACTTTGGCACCGAGCCGCAGAAGTACATGCCCACGTTCGTCGCCAACGTCACGGCCCCGGTGGACATCGTCGCCACGCACTTCTACTCGACCTGCAATCAGCGCGACACCGACCAGACCCTCTTCAACACCGTGCCGGACTTCGTGAACCACATCGACTACATCTACTCGACAATGCAGGGCAATCCCGCGTTGGTCAATGTCCCGGTATGGCTGACGGAAAACAACGTCAACGCCGACTGGAGCAACAATGGCCTGAGCATGTGCAACGGCGGGCCGTTCGTGACCGACCAGCGCGGCTCGAGCGCTTTCTTTGCCGCCTGGCGCCCGCTAGTGTTCTCCCGGTTCTCGCAGGCGGGCATCCGATCCATCCACCATTGGGGATTCGCCGCCGACCGGCAGTACGGCGAGGTGGACGGCGGCTCGGCCCAGCTCTACCTCAGCTACTGGGTGGACTTCTGGCTGGCGCGGTACTTCCCTTCGCCGCCGGGCTCCGACCGCCTGGAGCTGGACGCTACGGACCACGCGACGGTGGAGATCCTGCCTGCGCTCGGCGCCGATGGGACCGTGGTCATCATGATTGCCAATCACGCCGTGCGTTCGTCGAGCGACAACAATGGCACCGGCGCGCCGCGCACTGTGGTCGTGGATCTCGCGGCGCTGGGATCGTTCAGCTCGGCGACGCAGCTCACCATTGACGCCAGCACGAACCCCGCGAGCGGACCGACGCCGATCAACCTCACACCCGCCACGCAGATGGAAGTTACACTCGGTGGATACGGCGTGACTTTCCTGACGCTCCGGTAATTTCGGGATAGCTCGTTTTGCGGGAAAGAAGCTCCGCGGACTCCTAGGCGGCGGGCGGGCGGGATATTGCATCCGAGACAGCGGAGCCGTTCCACCGGAACGTCTCTACGTCACCCGAAAGCCGCAACGCTTGGGCTACGAGCGTTGCGCTACCTGTTATACTGCGCGAAGCTGGGCCTGGTGGGGAAGTATTGCAGAAAGGAAGGAGATCTCGCGATGAAGAATCGAGTGCCGGCTCTGGGGGCCATTGCCCTTGGCCTTCTTGCGCTTGTGCTGCTGGCGCCGGTGGCCTCTGAAGCCCAAGAGATACAACTAATCATTCGCGGCGACGACCTGGGAATGACCCAAGGCTCTCTGGTCGCGGCCGAAAAGGCGATGAACGAAGGGGTCATGACGTGCTCGGCCATCATCGTGCCGGCCCCCTGGTTTGAAGCCGCCGCCGAGCTGGCGGGCAGAAACCCGGGCTGGTGCGTGGGGGTGCACCTGTGCCTGGTGGGCGAGTGGCGCGGTTACCGGTGGCGGCCCGTCCTCCCCTGGGACAAAGTCCGATCCTTGGTGGATGCCGACGGGTTTCTCCATGCTTCTCCCGGCGAGCTGTTCCGCCACCAGCCGAAACTCGAGGAGATCGACGCCGAGTTGCGGGCCCAGATCGACCTGGCCAAGCGCAAGGGCGTGAACGTCCAATACCTCGATACCCATTACGTCGAACTCTCGGATTATCCCGGACTCGAGGCGCTGATTAGGAAAATTGCGCGCGACTATGATCTGCCCATTTCCTCCCACATGGGCGAGAAGAGCATGGAAAGCGTCTACTCAACGCCGGTGGAGCAGAAAAGGAAACGCGCGGTGGAGATTCTGGAAGGTCTGGGTCCGGGCTTGTGGTTGTGGGTGTGCCACGTCGGAATCGATTCACCGGAACAGCGCGCCCTCATTCATACCGCCCCCGAAGACATTTTCGTGGAGGGAGGCGTCGGCCTGCATCGCGCGGAAGAACTGAAGGTGCTGACCAGCCTGGAAGTGAAGTCCATGATTCTCAGAAAGGGCATCCGCTTGACGAACTACCGCGAGCTGTGGAAACAGAAGCACTAGCCGAGAGTAGTGACGAGCGACCCTTCGGCAAGCTCAGGGCCCCGCGCGAAGTCGAGGGGCAAGTGACGAATGACGAGAAGAGCAGGAGCTGGGGGACGAGGGGACCAGGCCATTGATTGATCGGGTCATCGGGCGATTGACCCCCGATCGCAGAGCGGGCCAGCGGCTAATTTCGAGTTTCGATTTTCGGTTTGCGGTTTTGGATTTTCGATTGAAGAGCATTGCACTGCTGGCGGGTTCGTGCCGCCACGTTTGGAGTGCGGCGGCTCTGCCGCCGCCTTCAGAGGGCGAAGCAGCGCTTCGGCTAAAAATAAACCTGCCTGCGCCCCAGAGGCCGCGGAGGCTCCACGCCTGTGGTCGCCGACGCTCGATAACTTTGGCGACGGAGCGCGGCCGCGTGCTCCGGCCGCCGGGGCGGGAGCAGGGGCTCCCGCACTCCAAGGCGCACAGAGCGCGCCCCAGGCCTTCGGTATGCCAGATTTCCCGCTATCATCTCAAGGGTGAGATTGGGCCTGGGGGCAGGGGGGCGAGAGGCTGAAGCCTCAAACTGGCGCAGATTTGCCTGAGCAGTTTCTCCGCGGCCTCGGGAAGGGAGGCGAACTTGACGCCCGCCTGTTCTCTGCCTTTCCAGACCACGTCACCCTGAACCAGCAAGCGCTTGCTTTCCCATTCGGTATCCAACTCACATTTCTGACCAGCCTCGGGAAGCTGTGGGCCTTCGAGGCAGCCGCCCAAGACGGAGAGGGTGACCAGGGCGACGCGCGAGGTGGCTCCGGTGGCGAGGTTCGAGACGCGGACACGCAGCTCGCTAACATAACGGGGAACTTGACGGCGCTCGCGCTGCGGCGCCAACCGGGGTGCCGGCGATGGCGCTGCCGCAGCTGGGAACGCAGGAGGCGCCAGCGGCGCCGTTGTCGCGGAGTCCGGGAGGAACCTGCCCGTCTCCGCTTCTTTCAGCTGACGAGCCGAGGACATCTGGGCGCGCAGTGCGGCGCAAAGCTCGCCCAAACGCTCCTGGGTGTCCTTATCTACCGAGAGAAACTTCAGCCCCGCTCTTCCTTCCGCATCTTTCCAGACAACCTGTGCTTCGAATCCCAGCAGCGTGCCCTGCCAGTCAATGTACAACTCACATCTTTTGCCGACACTCATACCCTCCGCGTGCTCGAGTGCACAGCCGAGGGTGCCGATATCCCGAACTACGACATTCGTACCAGCCCCTTCCCCGGCCTGGTGCAACCTGCCCACTAGCCCAAACCGGTACCGGGTAACTTCGCGGCGCTCGCGCATCACTGGCGAGTGTAGTCCCATGACTCGTTTAACGCAAGGCCAGGAGGAGGGAAAAGATAGCTGAGGCCGGCCTCGGTTTCCCACGCCTGCGGCGCTGCCTCAGCGAATCTTGCGTTACGCGTTCGCGGCCAACAATTGTACAATCGCTGTCGTTGCGCCCGCAGGTTCTACCGTTCCGGTAAGGAGACGAATATGAAAGAGCGATGGGCATACGCGGTCCTGATCCTGGTGATTCTGTCTTTTGGCGTTCCGCCGACGTTTGGACAGTCTGTGACCCCGCCCGGCGGGGCTGCTGGCACGGCCAAGGACACCCGGTGGACCGTGGAGGACATGATCGCGCCGGAGCGTGCCGAGCAATTTCGCATCTCGCCCGACAGCCAGTGGGCGGTGTGGGTGAAGCAGGTGCCCGACGCCGACAAGGACGAGATGGTTTCGAACCTCTATCTCTCGAGCCTCACGGAGAAGCAGGAAATCCAACTGACGCGCGGGCCGAACAAGGATACCAACCCACGCTGGTCACGAGACGGGAAGCTCCTGGCGTTCCTCAGCGATCGCCCGCTGCCCAAGCCACCAGGCAAAGAGACTCCGCCGGCGGGCGAGCTTTCCAAGACGCAACTGTGGCTGATCAATCCCTTCGGCGGCGAGCCCTGGCCCCTGACCCGCCTGGAACGCAGCGTCGTGGACTTTGGCTGGATTGACCGAGAGAACATCCTGATGGCGGCCGAGGAGGACTTGAGCCTCTACGAACGGAATCTGAAAGAGAAGAAGGATGACTCGCGCGCCATCGAAGACCTGCCGCACACACCGCCCGTGCGGCTCTTCAAGGTCAACGCGAAAACCGGGGAGAGCGCGCGGCTGACAGACAACAATGATTGGATTCAAAGCTTGGAGGTCTCGCCCGACGGCAAATGGGCCGTGGCCGTGCACCAGCGCAGCCTGAGCTACGAGTTTGATGAGAAAGTGAAGCCCGTCACCTTCCTCTACGATCTCGCGACGGGCGCCGGCAAGCCGATCTTCGCCGATGGGACAATCATCCCCTCCCAAGTCCATTGGACACACGACGGGGCGGGCTTCTACTGCGTCTCTCCCTATTCGACGCACCTCATTTATCGCCAAGCTTACGTCGGCCGGCTTTACTACTACGATGTCGCAGCAGCAACGGTCTCCAAGATGGACCTGGGCTGGGAAAACGAACTGGGGATGGATTCCCCTGCCACGTACGCCGTGACGCCCGACGGCTTCATCGCGTTGCTGGCCGCGGGCGCCCGCTTCAAGGCCGCCCGCTACACGCGTGAGGGTAGTGTCTGGAAACGGGCCTGGATTGAAGGCGAGCATGCCGAGCACCTTTTGGCCCTCGACCTGGGCAAAGACGGTCAGACGCTCGTCTACAGCACCAGCACGGCCAGCCGTCCCGAGCAGTGGTTTCGCGCCTCGCTCGCAGGCGCCACGCTCTCCAAGCCCGTGCAGTTGACCGAGCCGAACCCCAAGTTCCGGAAGAAAATCGCGGCGAAGTCGGAAGTCATTCGCTGGAAAGGCGCGCTGGATGAAGACGTGGAGGGAATCCTCTTCTACCCGCAAAACTATGAGGCCGGAAAGAAATATCCCCTAGTGGTGATGATCCATGGCGGGCCGCTGGGGGTGGACATGGATTCCTGGGACAACGATTATGCCTATCCCGTGAACCTCTACACCCAGCGCGGCGCTTTCGTCCTGAGACCCAACTACCACGGGAGCAGCAACTACGGCCTGAAATGGGCGGAATCGATTGGCGGCGGGAAATACTACGATCTGGAAGTTCCCGACATCGAGAAGGGCGTGGACGCGCTGCTTGCGCGCGGCCCCGATCAGCTCGGGGTGAATGCGGAGCGGCTGGGCACCCTGGGCTGGTCGAACGGCGCCATCCTGACCATCGCCCTCACCGTAAAGACGACCCGTTATAAGGTGGCTTCGGCGGGCGCGGGCGATGTGGAGCAGGTCAGCGACTGGGCATATACGACGTTTGGCGCGGCATTCGATAATTACTACTTCGGGGCCGCGCCCTACGACGACCCGCAGCTTTACATCCGCAAGTCACCCATGTATGAGTTCAAGAAAGTCCGCACGCCCACCATCATTTTCTCCGGCACGGAGGACCGCGCGGTCGGCCATGCCCAGGCCTGGATGCACTTCCGCAGCCTCCAACAACTCGGGCAGCCCGACGTGCGCTTCGTCGCCTTCCCCGGCGAGCCCCACGGCCTCCGCAAAATCTCCCACCGGCGCCGCAAGGTGGAAGAGGAATTGGCCTGGTTCGATAAGTACCTGTTCAAACCGGAGGCGGCGAAGAACGAAGCCCTGAAAGACGATTCGCCGCTGGCCGCAGAGCTGAAACGCCGGAAGATCAAGAAGGTCGGAGTGAAGTACGGCCTCCTCGCGAAAACGACGCTGATTCCGGAGGTCGTCACATACGAGGGCCTGGAAATCGGCCGCTTTGAGGTGACCCGCGCGCAATATGCCGCCTTCGATCCGACTTACAGAATCGAGCTCGGCACGGAGAACTATCCTGCAAACGGCGCCACCTTCCCCAACGCGCAGGCCTATTGCGCCTGGCTCAGCAAGCTGACGGGCGAGACCTACCGCTTGGGAACGCTCCAGGAGCTGGAGCCAATCTACAAGGCGGCCAAAGAAAACGAAAACACGCTCGATTACTGGGCAGGCTACAGCGTGAACCCCGACGACGCCTCGCTCTTGGATGCGAAGACCAAGGAGCTGGGCGGAGCAGCGCCGCTGCTCAAGGAAGTCGGCAGCTTCAAGGGCCGCGGCGAAGACGAATTGGTTTTCGATCTGGGCGGCAATGTGGCCGAATGGGTGATGGACAAGGACGGCAAAGGCAAACCACTGGGCGGGAGCGCCGACTGCCCCGCCGACCAGAAAACGCACGAGCTCGCACCCCGCCCCGCTTACATCGGCTTCCGCGTGGTGAAGGGGGCGAAGTAGAGACGCCCCGCTGGGGCGTCTTCTCTTTTGAGACGGCCCACCGGGCCGTCTCTACTCGAATTTCGAGTTTAGATTTTTGAGTTTCCAATTTCCGATTCGGAGTCCCGAATTTGAAATCATCGACAGTCAGAGCCATCCTCACTGACAGCCATTTCTGGGTGCCGGTGGTGGTGCTGGCTTTCGGCATTGCGCTGCTGGTTGTGATTCGCTGACCGGCGGGACGTAGAGACGTTCCGCTGGAGGCTGTCTCAAAACGTCGCGTTTACAACTGTAGCGGCGATGTCTCATCGCCGAACCCGTTGAAAGGAAACCCTCGGCGGCGAGGACGCCGCCGCTACAGCATCGGTTGTGAGACAGCCTCCGCTGGAACGTCTCAGACGGCTCACCCGGCCGTCTTTAGAGGGAGGAGACACTGGCCACACAACCCGAAATTCCTGCTCGACCCACCGCAAGATCCCTGCACGTGCTGGGAGTGATGTGCGGGTTGGCGGCGGGCGCCTGGCTGGGCGCGGCCGAAGCGCCCACGAAGCTCGTTACCCTGGGGCTCTCGCCGTTCCTGATTTCGCTGGCCATGGTTTTGGGAGTATTCGTGGCGCGCTGGACGCTGCCCACCGCCATGAAAGGGACAGGCTACGTCTTCGCCGACCTGCGCACGAAATCTCACCTGATCGTCTGGGGCGTCCTGGCCGGCGCGCTCTGGGCGGTTGCCAATACTCTGACGGTTTTCGCTATCCGCGACGTGGGCCTCTCCATCGCCTTTCCCCTCTGGAACACGAACAGCCTGGTGGGTTTGCTCTGGGGCTGGCTCTTCTTCCGCGAACTACGCGGCGCGGGCTGGCAGGGATGGGTGAAGGTAGTGGGCGGGGCGGTGGCGATCGTGGCCGGCGCGACGCTCTTGGGTTATGCCTCTTCCACCCATTTGGCTTTCGCTCCGCACCGTGTGACCACCGGCCTGCTCGCGGCTCTGGGTGCCGGATTACTGTGGGGAACGCAATACATTCCCTATCGCAAGGCTTACCTGAGCGGCATGAACCCGCTTTCTTTCGTCACGGTGTTCACGGTGGGTGAACTCGTCACCATGACCGCTCTGGCCCTGGTTTTTCGCGGCGGCTTTCACGCGCTGTTCCAGGAAATTGCCCTGGCGCGCCCCGCGCTTTTCTGGCTGTTTCTCGGAGGCTTCTGCTGGGTGTTGGGCGACCTGTTCCAGCAGTACGCGGCCAAGTACATCGGCATCGCCCGCGGCATTCCGCTCTCGAACACCAACCAACTGTGGGGCCTGGCGTGGGGCGCGCTGGTATTTGGTGAGCTGGTGGGCCACGCGGGCGTGACGCGCCTGCTGGTGGTGGCGGGATCCGTGACGATGATTGTGGGCGCCATCGCCATCAGCCTGGCCGTAGCCCCCACGGCCGAACAGGCGTCGTGGCGCGCGGCCATGGCGCGGGAGTGCGAGCGCTACGGCCTCGACTTCAATCGCCTCACCGCTTCCCAGGCCGGCGAGGACGTGCTGGCCCAAGAGGTGCCGGTTCGCCGCTGGTGGGATGGCTTGATCATTGCCGCGGCGCTGGGCATTTTCGTTTGGCTCGCCCTCGGTACCGAACGCCCGCCCATCGCGTTGGACCCGGCATGGACGCTAACATTGATCGTCGCGATGTTGGGGATGCTCCTCGCCTGCGGCTGGCTGCTGTGGAAGCGGACGCGATTTTCATAGCGGATGTAGGGGAGGGCCTTCATGGCCCTCCCGTCTTCCCACGCGGGAGCACCATAAAGGTGCTCCCCTACCGCGGCTTCACGCTGCCGGATGGAGTAGGGCCTGCGCGCGTCGCTCGCATCTTGCTGAATGCGAGTAAGAGACCCTGCACCACAAACCCCGCCAGAAATCCCCAAGTCAGGTTCGTAGTAGCCAACGCCACCAGCCCGACGCTGGCGGCGATGCACAGAGAACCCCTGTTCTTCGCGATGTCGCGCACGAAGGCGGCGTGCTGGATTCCCACATAGAGCAGAAAAGCGCCCAACACCGCCAGGGGAATCAGTCCCACCAGTCCGAGAGCGGAGCGGCCAAATAGGGCCAAGAGAAGGCACACGCTGCCGATGACGTAGCTGGATTTGGGCGTGCGGGCGCCAAACTTGTAGTGCGCGGTGACGCCGCCCGAACCGTGGCACATCGGGGCGGCGAGAATCGTCCCGCTAGCCAGATTCATCAGCCCGATGCTGAGGCTCAAGGCGCGTATGGTCACGCGACGAGCTTGCGGACCGTAAAGGATCTGCGCGGTGTTCTCCGTAGCCACGATGGCGTTGCCAAACGTCAGCGCGAACTGAGGAACAACCAGAGTGAGGAAAGCCAGCTTCAGTTCCGTCGTTTGCGGCTGCAAGAGGGCCACGGGCAGCGGCCCCAAAGCCAGCGGTGGCAGGGCTCGCCAGTGAACCGCCAGCCCGACGATAATCCCGGCGCAGAGCAAAACCAGGGCGGCGGGAAAGCGCTGCGACTTCCGCAAGAGCAGGAGGACCACCGCCGCGCCGAGGCCGATAACCAAGGCCGAAACCGAGAGGCCGCTCCAGAAGGCCTGACCGGCCCGAACCCCAAACACCAGCCGCAGGCCTTCTCGCGCCAGCAGCAAGCCGAGACCCAATTGAATCCCGCGAACAATCGGCAAAGTGAAAAGCCGAGCAAGCAGAGGAGCAAGATTAGTAATTCCGATGAGGGTGAGCAGCACGCCCATGAGCAGCGCCGCACTCGCAATGGTGGAAGGCGCAAGGTGAAGGGCCAAGGCAATGGCCGCCACGGCTTTCAGGGGCTGCACCGGAATCGGCACCTGGAAATACGCGCTGGCGAGGATGTAGGCGAGCCCGGCGGCCAGAAACACCGCCGTGGGATTCATTTGATTCAGACTGATTAGGGCAATCCCCAAGGGAAAGAGTACGCCTATGTCGCCGAAGGCGCCGGCGACATCGAGGCGCGATAGCGCCCAGGGAAAATGTTTCTCTTCCATACCCGCAACTGACGACGTGGCCTTTTGCTCCACGCGCCGGCCTGAAAGCCGGCACTACATCCCCGGCCCGCGCGGATAGGCGGGTAAATCAGCCGGACGCGGCGGCAGCCGCCTCGGCTGCTCCTGGATAGCCTTCATCACCAGCTCGATGGCCTTTTCCAGTTGCGGATCTCGCCCCTTCATGACGAGGTCCGGTGGGTTGTCAACCACGATGTCGGGTTCGACGCCGCGGTTTTCGATTACCCACTGGCTGTCCAGGCCGTAGACGGCAAACTCCGGCCGGGTGATGTAGCCGCCGTCCATCAACGGCACATAGCCGCGAATGCCACGCACCCCGCCCCAGGTGCGCATGCCGACCACCGGGCCGAGTTTATATTTCTTGAAATAGAAGGTGAAGATGTCGCCGTCCGAGGCCGCGTACTCATTGGTGACGCACACCATGTGGCCGTGGAAGACGTTGTCCGGAATCGTCCCGCTCTCCCAGTTACGCGCCGAGTCCATGCCCACCAGAATCCGGCGCAGACGCTCGAAGATCAATTGGTCCACGAATCCGCCCCCGTTGTAACGGACGTCGATGATCATGCCCTCCTTGCGGATCTGGGGGAAGTACTGTTTGACGAATTCATTGAGCCCGGAGGCGGACATATCCGGGATGTAGATGTAGCCGACGCGGCCGCCCGTCGCCTCTTCAACTTTCCTGCGGTTCGTATTGATCATCTCGAGTTCGCGCAGCTTGAATTCGCTGGCCATGGGCTTGACCACCACGTTGCGCGCCCCATCCTCCGCGGGCTTGTCGTTCACGGTCAAGGTGACGTTTTCCTCGGCCGTGTTGACGAAGAGCTCATAGGGATTGCGCGGCGCACCGAGCGCCCGGCCGTTTACCGCGAGCAGATAATTTCCCTCCTTCACCCCTATGCCCGGCTCGGTGAGCGGCGAGCGGAGAGCGGCCTGCCAGTTTTCGCCGGGATAGATCTTCTTGAAGCGGTAAAGGCCGTGCGCCGCCTCCGCTTCGAAATCGACCCCCAGCACGCCGACGCTGACGGGCTTCAGATTCGGATAGTCGCCGCCACCCACATAGGTGTGCGAGGTGGAAAGCTCGCCAATCATTTCGCCCAGAACATAGTTCAGGTCATAGCGGCTGGCCGCGTGAGGCAGAAGCGCGGCGTATTTGGTACGCTCCCGGTTCCAATCCACGCCGCTCATGGCCGCCTCAAAAAAGTAGTCGCGCTGCTGGCGCCAGACTTCGCTGAAGATCTGGTTCCACTCCTCGGCGGGATTGATTTCGGCGCGCATGGTCGTCAGGTTCAGCGCCCCTTCGCCCACCTTGTGCGGCTCTTTCTCGGGAGGCTTGGCGTCAATGATGCCGTAGGTGCGCGCGCCCGGGCCGGCTTCCTCTTCTTCCTCTTCCCCTCCCCCCGCTCCCTTGGGCGCCGAGTAAAGGAGCTTCTTGCCATCAAACGAAAGTGCGAAGTGATCCGCCTGCGCCATCACGACGGCATCTTTGCGTTCCTTGAGGTCGAAGGCGTGAATGGCCGTAGCCTCGCCTGCCAGCGGACCCGAAAGCCCTGCCACGGGACTGGTGACGTAGTAAACCGTGTCCTTGGCCGCGTTCAGGTCTCGCATGCTGGCCGGGGGAATCGGCAAGGCCACGACCCGATCCATGATTCCCGCCAAATCGATGCGGAAATCCTTGGGCACTTCGCGCGCGCCAGGTTTAGCTTCGGCCTTGGCTTCTTCCTTGGGCGGAGCAGCCGCTTCCGGCTCCTTGGCTCCGGCCTCATCGCTCTTAGGGGCAAATGGCGAGGGAAGATCGGCCCGCAAGGTCACCGCGTACACGCGCGTTGCCTTGGGGTTCGCGAACTCGAAGTCGTACACTCCGAGCACTTCGTTGAAGTCCCGGTTGGAGAGGAAATAGAGATACTTCCCCTCCGGATCGAAAACCGGATTCCAACTGTGCGTGAAGCTGGTGGTCACCGCAGTGCTCTTGCGTTCGGCCAGGGAATAGAGATAGATAACTCCGTAGCGGTTCTCCGCCGCCTTGGCATAAGCCACCCACTTGCTGTCCGGCGACCAGGAGTAGTCAGTGAGGTCATCATACTTGCCTTGGTCGATCAGCACCGGCTGCTTGGTTTCAATATCCACATAGAACAGCCGCACGTCCTTGTCGGCGAAGAGCAGCTTCTTGCTGTCGGGCGACCAGACCGGCGGCAGGCGAAACATCTTGCCATCGGTCGTGATGCGGACCTCCTTGCCCAGACCATCCTGGGGGATGAGATACAGCTCGTCTTCCCCGCTGCGGTCCGACAGGTAGGCAATCCACTTTCCGTCCGGCGACCAGGCGGCATACTTCTCGCGAATGCCCGGCGTCTGGGTCAGGTTGCGAATGCTGCCTTCTTTGGCCGGGACGGTGAAGATATCGCCGCGCGCTGTGAACACCGCGCGCTTGCCGTCGAGTGAAAGGTCAAAATCCGTAATCAGCTTGCTGACCGTGACCCAACGCTTGCGCATCAGGTCGCGCTCGCCGGGCAGAGAAACGGTGAGTTTGTGAGCCTTCTCGGTCTTCAGGTCGAAAACGTAGAGGTAGCCGCCGTTTTCGAACACGATGGCGTCGGGTCCGAGGCTCGGCCAGTTGACGTCGAAATCTTTGAAGTCGGTTACTTGGCGAGTTTGCTTCGTCTTCAGGTTGTAGCTGTAGAGGTTCATCCTCTTCTCGGGCCCGCGATCCGAGCCGAAGTAGATGGTGTCGCCATACCACATGGGGTAGGTGTCGGTGCCCGGATAATCGGTGAGGCGCTCGTAGGTCTGGCTCTTGAAATCGTAGATGCCGATGTCCTGGGCCATGCCGCCGGTGTAGCGCTTCCAGGTGCGGAAGTTGCGGAAGATGCGGTTGTAGGCAATCTTCGTCCCGTCCGGCGAGAATGAAGTCAGCCCGCCCTTATCGATGGGCAACCGCTCGGGCAGCCCGCCCTCGACGCTCACGCTGAAGAGCCGCCCGAACCAGGTGTTGAACGTGTCGCGACGCGAGAGGAACAGGATGCGCTTCCCGTCCGGGAACCAGTCAATCACCATGTTGTTGGGCCCCATGCGCTCCGAGACTGCGGTGACGTCCGGCAGGAAGGTCAATTGCCTGGGGTCGCCTCCCTCGGCGGGAATCACGTAGACATTGGAATTGCCGTCGTATTGCCCGGTGAAGGCAATCCACTTGCCGTCGGGGGAGAACTTGGGGAAAAGTTCCAATCCCGGATGGGTGGTGATGCGGCGCGCAATCCCGCCCGCACTCGCCACCAGCCACAGGTCACCGCCATAACTGAAAGCAATCTTATCTTTGTAGATGTCCGGGAAGCGCATCAACCGCCCCTCAGGCAGTTCCTGACCGAAGGACACGCATGCCCAAGTCAACACCAAAAGCGCCATCAACCTTCGCACAATCCACATGAACTCACCTCCGTCGCAGGCATCGTCGCAACGCGATAGGGCTGCCCCCTCTTTTGCTTGAATCCACCTGGAAGCTCACAGCCATCGCTTTAGCGTTCATCGGAAACGGCATCTTACCACCATAGCGAGGCCGCCAAGTTGCTACGCGGAGGGTTTCTTTCGTGGGGGACGTGTCCAAGCCCATCGGGATTTGCGGCTTTTCACACCCTCGCGAGCGCGTCGCCACCTATTTGCCACACCTTGTCGTGTGATCAATGTTTACATTTGGTGAAACGCGGATTCAGAGCCTGTGACTTAAGTTCTTTCCCTGCTTGGCATTGGGGTTTTGAATAGGTACGATGGGTTTTGGGGTATTTTTGGCATAGAGGTTGCCCGTCGGTTGGGTGCGAGGGACTTCGGGTCCTAGGAATCCGCCTTCCGGCGGATTAGGGAGTGGGGATAACGGAATCGGACGAACCCGTTATCCCCACCCTGAAAGCAGGCAGGCGCAATGCTTGCCCTGTGAAGTCCTCCTCCGCGATCAGGGCGAACCGAACAAACTGAGGAAAGTATGATCGACGTCACGAAGTTGTATTGTTCTCGCGCGACGACGGGGGACGCCATCCGCTATGGCCAGAAATCCGACGGCCGCCTGGAAGCAGCCGAGCCCCTCACCCACAAGGTTCCCCCCTCCGCCGCCGAGCGCAAACCGATTGTGGTCTGGAACGCCACCCGTACCTGCAATCTGAACTGCGTCCACTGCTACACGGATTCGCGACTGCGCGAGTACTCCGGCGAACTTACCACCGCCGCAGCCCGCACGATGATCGAAGACCTGGCCCACTTCGGCGTGCCAGCGCTGCTGTTTTCCGGCGGCGAACCCCTGATGCGTCCCGACCTGTTGGACCTGGTGGGCTACGGGCGCGAGCGCGGCATCCGGCCGGTGCTTTCCACGAATGGAACTCTGATTACGCCTGCCGTCGCGGCGCAATTGAAACAGGCGGGTTTGATCTACGTGGGCATATCCCTGGACGGCATTGGCCCGGTGAACGACCGCTTCCGCGGCAAGAAAGGCGCCTTCGAGGCGGCGATGGCCGGCTTCCGAAACTGCGTCGAGGTTGGCCAGCGCGTCGGGCTGCGGCTCACGCTGACCCAGCGGAACTTCCAGGACCTGGGCGCCATCTTTGACTTTATCGAACGGGAGAAGATCAATCGCGCCTGCTTCTATCACTTGGTTTACGCCGGGCGCGGCAACAAGCTGCTGGATGAAGATCTCACGCACGCACAGAGCCGGCAAGCCATGGATATCATCCTGCGGCGCACGGAGGACTTTCACCGCCGGGGGTTGAACGTCGACATCCTCACTGTGGATAACCACGTGGACGGCGTGTACCTTTACCGGCAACTACTCCAGAAGGATCCCGCGCGGGCCGCGGAGGTTTACGCGCTGCTCGAATGGAACGGCGGGGGAACTTACAGCTCCGGGGTCGGCATCGGCAACATCGATTACCAGGGCAACGTCCACCCCGACCAGTTCTGGACGGAACACACCTTCGGCAACGTCCGCCAGCGACCCTTCAGCCAAATCTGGATGGATGTCTCGCACCCGCTCATGGCGGGACTCAAGAACCGCCTGCCGCTGCTGAAGGGACGCTGCGCCGACTGCCGCTGGAAACGGCTCTGTGGCGGCAGCTTCCGGGCGCGCGCGGAAAAGGTTTATGGCGACCCCTGGATGCACGACCCGCAATGCTACTTGACCGATGAAGAGATTCGCCGGGACCTGCCTGAGTCTGCCCCGGCCATGGCGGAAGCCGCGCTGCCGAAAGAGAAGGCAGCGTAAAGGAGCGGGAAACAAGTTCGAGTCAGCTAAGACCGATGGACGCCGACAACCACAACCCGCGACTCATCTTCTGGGAGGTGACCAAAGGCTGCAACCTGCGTTGCATCCATTGTCGGGCCACCGCTACGGAACTCTCATCGCCGTTAGACCTGCCTACGGCCAAAGCCCTGAACCTGATAGAGCAGGTCTCTCAGTACGCCAAGCCCATTCTGGTTCTGAGTGGCGGTGAGCCTCTCTTTCGCGCCGACATCTTTGAGCTAGCGCGCTTCGCGACCGACCGCGGCCTGCGCGTGGCCTTGGCCACCAACGGCACGCTGGTTACAGAGGAAGTCGCGCGCAAAATTGTGGATGCCGGTGTACGCCGCGTCTCCATCAGCCTGGACGGCGCCAATGCCGCCACCCACGAGGCCTTTCGCGGCATCCCGGGCGCCTTTGAGGCGGCCCTCAAAGGTTTTCGGAATCTGCAAGCGCTGGGCATGTCGCTCCAGATCAACATGACCATTGCCCGGCACAACGCCCAGCAGCTTCCTGAGGTTCTGGAATTGGCCAAATCTATCGGAGCCGACGCTCTCCACACCTTCCTGCTCGTGCCGGTTGGTTGCGGGGTGGACATCTCCGCCGAGCAGATGGTGCCCGCCGAGGAGTACGAGCAGATTCTCAACTGGTTCTATGACCGCTCCCAGGAAGGCGAAATCGAGTTGAAAGCCACCTGCGCCCCGCATTACTTCCGCGTGATGCGGCAGCGACGCGCGGCGGAACGACGCGCCTCCTCCGCATCCTCACCCCGGCCTGATACCAGGGCAATCGGCCCGACAGAGATCACCATGCCCGGGTCAACAGGGGTTGCGCTGCATCCTCACGCTGCGAAGGCCGCGGCGAAGGGCCATCCGGAGGGGCTGCACGCCACGACCAAAGGCTGCCTGGCAGGCACGGGCGTCTGCTTCATTTCCCACCAGGGCGAAGTCTATCCCTGCGGCTACCTGCCGGTCCTGGCCGGTGACCTACGGCACCAGCCGTTTGCTGAAATCTGGGAGAACTCGGCCGTTTTCCGGCAACTGCGCGACCCCGAGAATCTGAAAGGCAAGTGCGGACGGTGCGAGTTTCGTAACATCTGCATGGGTTGCCGCGCCCGCGCCTTTGCCGCTACCGGCGACTACCTCGACGAAGAACCCTTCTGCATTTACGAACCCCGGAGGGCCGATCCCAAGACACTCTAGCGTTCTGAAATTCAGCGGCCAGGGGAAGTTGCAGCATAGACGACATGTGCCCGCGCGGCGGCGTGGTCCGCGTGCGTGGTCGTGTTGCCCGCGGCCGGGTTGGGGATCGGCGTTTGCAGCCACCAGAAGTTGCGCGGACCAAGCGACGCCGTCACCCTGGCAAGTACAGCAGGAACATAGCGGCGAGTTTCATCGGGAAGGGCCGCGCGGCGGCTGAGCGTCCAGAAGTCGCGCGCTCCCAACTGTTCAAGGGCGCGCTTGACGCGGTCTTCGCCCGCGTTGTAGGCCGCGAGTGCCAGCGGCCAATCCTGAAATTGCCGATGTAATTCCTTCAAATACCTAGCCGCGGCATGGGTCGATTTCACCGGATCCAGCCGTTCGTCGCTTTCGGAGTTCACCACCAGTCCGTAGCGCGTGGCGGTTTCCGGCATCAATTGCCACAAGCCTCGTGCTCCCTTGGGCGACAGCGCTGCCGGATCAAGCCCGCTCTCCACGGCGGCCACATGCACCAGTCCCGCAGACAGGCCGTGCTCCCGGAGGATGGCCGCAACCGCAGGCAACCAGGGCAGACGCCTTCTCTGGCCCGGCTGAGGGGACCAGACAGGTTGAGAGACCGGCCTCTGATCGCCGCGCCAGTCGCTCACGACGGACGCGGGTGGCTGCCCCGGAGTAGGCACACTCAGCTCGGCTACATCCGCATCGAGACGCTCCATCAGCTCCGCTCTCCAGGCATCCAGCACGGCGGGCGTGAAATCGGCCGTTTGCGCGCGCCCACTCCCCTGCCCGACAGCGAAAAGCGCGGCGAGGCCCAGCCCCAGTGTTCTGAGCGTTTCTTTTCCCTTCATACTTTCCCTCCCTGGTCTCTTCCCGGCTTCCGGCTGACCCTCAACCTCAGGCCGGCTCCAAGCTCGGCTTCACCTCGAAATTCCACTTCCAGATGGCGTAGATGGCCGGGTAAACGATCAATTCCATGATGAACGAGGTGAAGATCCCGCCAATCATGGGCGCGGCGATACGCTTCATGACGTCGGCGCCCGTCCCCACTGACCACATGATAGGAAACAGTCCCGTGAACATACAGGCCACTGTCATGATCTTAGGACGGACGCGCTTCACCGCGCCGTGCAGGATGGCTTCTTTGAGGTCGTTCCAGCTCTTCATTCGTCCCTCCTTCTTCCACTCTTCGTAAGCGAGGTCGAGGTAGAGCAGCATGAAGACACCCGTCTCCGCGTCCACTCCCATCAGGGCGATTAGTCCCACCCAGACGGCGATGCTCGTGTTGTAGCCCAGCCAGTGGAGCAGCCAGATAGCGCCCACGGCAGAAAACGGCACGGCGAGAAACACGATCAGCGTCTTCACCACCGACTTGGTGTTGAGGTAGAGCAGAACGAAGATGATGAAAATGGTGAGCGGCACAACAAACATCAGCCTCTGGCGAACACGCTGGAGATATTCGTACTGGCCGCTCCAGGCGAGGCTGTAGCCCGTAGGCAGGTGGGATTCAACCTTCTCGCGCACCACACGGCGCGCCTCGTCCACGTAGCTCCCCAGGTCGCGCCCGGCCACGTCCACGTACACGTAGCCGGAAAGCAACCCGTTCTCGTCGCGAATCATGGCGGGGCCTTCCACGAAGCGGATATCGGCCAGTTGGGCCATAGGAACCTGGGCCCCCGCCGGGGTGGCGACCAGCACACGCTTGAGCGCGTCGAGGTCGCTCCGGAAATCCCGCGCATAACGCACATTCACCGAGTAGCGTTCGCGGCCTTCAATCGTCGTGGTCACGCTCTCGCCGCCCACCGCCGACATGATGTAGCCTTGCACGTCGTCAATAGTTAGCCCATAGCGGGCCAAGGCTTCGCGCTTCAGATCAAAATCCAGAAAGTAGCCGCCGCTGGTGCGTTCCGCATAGACGCTGCGCGTGCCGGGCACCTGGGCCAGGACAGGCTCGATCTCCCGCCCGATCCTCTCGATTTCTCGCAGATCTGACCCATAGATCTTGATGCCCACGGGCGTGCGCACCCCGGTGGTGAGCATGTCGATGCGATTGCGGATGGGCATGGTCCAGGCGTTGGTGGTGCCAGGGATTTTGAGCGCCCGGTCCATCTCGTCAATCAGCTCTTCCTGGCTGATGCGGTCCGGCCAAACGCGCCGCAAAGGTCCTTGCAGCCACTCCGGGACCCAGCTTGAATACCACTGCGGTTTTTTCCGCCACTGGTCCTGAGGCTTCAACACCACCGTGGTTTCCATCATTGCGAAGGGCGCTGGATCGGTCGAGGTTTCCGCGCGGCCTGCCTTGCCAAAGACGCGCTCGACTTCGGGGAAGGTTCGCAGCACTCGGTCCTGGATTTGCAGCAGCCGGGCCGATTCGGTAACGGAAATCCCGGGAAGCGTGGTGGGCATGTAGAGGATGACGCCTTCGTTGAGCGGCGGCATGAACTCGGAACCCAGACGCTGAAAGACCGGCACCGTGAGTGCCACCACTGCCACCGCTGCCAAGACCACAGTCCACTTGAAGCGTAGTGCCAGCTCCGCCACAGGATGATAGAGACGCATCAAGATGCGGCTGATAGGGTGTTTCTCTTCGCCGTGGATTTTGCCCACCAGCACGGCGTTGGCGATCCAGCTCAGGAGCCGGGGACGAAACCGGTAAGGCTTTAGGTGAGTAAAGAGCAGCCGCATGGCCGGGTCAAGCGTGATGGCCAGCACGGCGGCAACGGCCATCGCAAAATTCTTGGTGAAGGCGAGCGGTTTGAAGAGGCGCCCTTCCTGCGCCTCGAGGGTAAAGATGGGCATGAAAGAGACGGCGATGACGAGCAAGGAGAAGAAACTGGCTGGCCCCACTTCCTTGACCGCCTCCACAACCACTTCGTGATAGTCGCGCTTGCGCCCCTCGGCTTCCCATAGCTCCAGCTTCTTGTGCGTCTGCTCCACCACCACAATCGCCGCATCCACCATGGCGCCGATGGCAATGGCAATCCCGCCCAACGACATGATGTTGGACGTCACCCCGATCTGCTTCATGGGAATGAACGAAATCAGAACCGTGATGGGGATGGTTAGAATCGGGATGAGCGCGCTGGGAATGTGCCAGAGGAAGAGAAGAATCACCAGACTCACGATGCTGACTTCTTCGATGAGCGTGTGCTTCAGCGTGTCGATGGCGCGGAGAATCAACTCCGAGCGGTCATAGGTGGTGACGATCTTCACGCCGGGCGGCAGCGACGGCTGGATCTCCTCGAGTTTGGCCTTGACGCGCTCGATGACTTTCAGCGCGTTTTCGCCGGAGCGCATGATGACCACACCGCCGACCACGTCACCGTGACCGTCGAGGTCCGCGACGCCCCGCCGGATGTCCGGGCCCAGCGTGACCTGCCCGACGTCCTTCACCTGGATAGGTGTGCCGGTGCGCGGGTTCACGCCGACCGCGATCTGTTCCAGGTCGCCGAGGGAGCGGGCGTAGCCCCGGCCGCGCACCATGTATTCCCGCCCGCTGAATTCCACCAGCCGTCCACCCACGTCGTTGTTGCCGCGCCGCACCGCCTCCACGACTTTTTCCAGCGGAATCTTGTACGCCGCCAGCCCATTGGGATCGACGGCAATCTGGTACTGGCGTACCAAACCGCCGATCGGTGCCACTTCCGCCACGCCGGGCACGCTCTGGAGGTAATAGCGCAGGTACCAGTCCTGAAAGGACCGCAGCGCATCCAGGCTGTGACGACCCGTGGTATCCACCAGCGCATACTGAAAGACCCAGCCGATGGAGGTGGCATCGGGCCCCAACTCGACCTCGACGCCCGCCGGCAGGCGCGGCGTGACCTTGGAGAGATATTCCAGCGTGCGCGAGCGCGCCCAGTAGATGTCCGTACCCTCGTCAAAGATCACGTACACATAGGAGTATCCGAAATCGGAGAAGCCCCGGATGTCCTTAACCCGCGGCGCGCCCAGCATCGCCGTAATGATGGGATAGGTGACTTGGTCCTCCATGATGTCCGGGCTGCGGTCCCAGCGCGAGTAGATGATCACCTGCGTGTCGGAGAGGTCGGGAATGGCATCGAGCGGGACGTTCTGGAGCGACCACCAGCCTGCCACGCACGCCGCCGCGACAAACAACAAGACGAGGAATTTGTTTCTGGCGCTGAACTCGATGATGCGATGAATCATGGTTGCCTTCTTTCGGGCTCGGTCTTCCGTTACGTTGGGCGCCGGGCAAGCCTCACGCGCGCGCCGATCAGTGTTGATGCTCGTGGCCGCGGTGTTCGGTCGGCTGCGGACTCTGCGGTCCCTTTGCCGGGGCGGACGGCGGGGCCATTTCCTGACCCTGATGGTCCATTCCCGGCATCTCCGGGGTGGTGCCGCCGGCGCCCTGGGGAGCCTTTGGTTTCGTCTCCGCCGCTGGCGCCGCGGGCTGCATGCCCGGCATTTCTGCCATGCCGGCGATCGCTTGCCGCAGATTGCTCTCGGAATCGAGGAGGAAGTTGGCGCGCGTCACCACCTTTTCGCCGGCACGGAGGCCGCGGAGAATCGCGACCGCTGTCTCCGTGCGTTCTCCCAGGCGGACCTCGCGGGGCTCGAACATCCCGTTGCCGCGGTCCACGAAGACGATTTGGCGCCGCCCCGAATCCAGCACCGCGTCCACCGGCACGGTAAGCAGTCGGCCCAGGGAGCGCCGCAGCTCCACGTTCACGAACATGCCCGGCTTGAGCCGCAACTCGGGGTTAGGGAATTCCATCCGCACCGTCAGCGTGCGCGTGTCTGCTCTGACTTCCGGATAGATGTAAACCAGCCGCCCTTTGACCGTCAGGCCGGGAAGAGACTCTGCGGTGAGTGTCGCTTCCTGTCCCAGGCTGACGTCGGGAATCTCGGACTCATAGATATCCGCCTGAACCCAGATGGTGCTCAGATCCGCCAGTTGGTAGATCTCGGTCTCCGGACTGACGTATTGGCTGGGGAATGCCTTCCGCTCCAGGACGTAGCCGGAAATGGGAGAGTAGAAAGTGACCTCGCGTTGTGGCTGCCCGGTTTCCTCCAGTTGACGGATCTGTTCCTCAGTCAGGTCCCACAGGGAGAGTCGGCGCCGCGTAGCCTCCAGAAGCGATTTCCCCCCCGCCGCCACCTCACGAAATGCGCTCCCACCCAACTCCCGCTCCGCCTTGAGGGCCAGCAGATACTCCTGCTCGCTCGCCAGCAGGTCGGGGCTATAGATGGTGAACAGCGGGTCACCCTTCTTGACCTGCTGCCAGGTGTAGTCCGCAAATACCCTCTGAATCCAGCCGGTGATCTTCACATGCACATGGGCGAGGCGTGTTTCGTCGAGGGTTGCGTTTCCCACGGTTCGGATCGTCTTATCCAGCGACCGATACTCCGCGCGCGCCGTCGTTATTCCCATAAGCTGCTGCCGGGCAGGGCTGATCGCGACGGTGCCGGGTGCAGACGCGGCGGTGGACGCGGTCTCCGGGGCATAGACGGGCACCAGCTTCATGCCACAGTCGGGCGCAATCCCCGGCTTGTCGGACCTGTACCAGGGATGCATGGGGTCTTCGTAGTAAAGGATCTTGCGTTCGCCGGTCGGCGCCGCGCGCTCGGCGGCCACCACGCGTGGCGGACGACGGAAGAGCTCCGCGACGCGTTCTTTGGCCGGCGGCCAGAATGCCAGGATGGCCCCGCCGAGGATCAGGGCCACGCCAGCGAGCGCTGGTCTGAAGCGTTTGGAACGATTGTTGTTATTCATTGCGCACCTCTTGCTATGGAATCAAATTCAGGCCGGTCAGTTCTTCCAACCGCGCCAAAGCCTTTTCGTGGGTCGCCAGGTGCTGGCAGTAACCCAGCTCATAGTCAAGGACCGTAGTGAAATTGCTGAGCACCGTGAGGAAATCCGTGGTGCCCGTCTCGTAGCTGGCCAGCGAGGACTCGAGCGCCAGCGTGGATTGCGGCACAATCCCCTGCGCGTAGAGCTTCAGCAGTTGGTCAGCGGCCTGCGCTTGCAGATACTCCTGCTTCACGCGATAGCGGAGCCCGGCCCGCTCGTTGGCCTCCATGCGCCGCTCGGATTCCAGGTTGGCCGCGGCTTCGGCAACGGTCTGGTCCTGCTTGGCGCGATGGAACAGCGGCAGGCTGGTGGAGAAGGTGATGCCGTACATGTCAGGCAGGCCCGCGCGCTGCATGTACGTGTAACCCAGGGTGAAGTTCGGACGGACCTCTTTCCGCGCCAACTCCACCGCGAAGCGATTGGCCTCCACCAGCGCCTGCTGACGCTTGAGCACAGGGAAACTTGCCTGGGCTGCCGCCAGCAGGTCGTCGAAAGAAAGAGCGAGGGTGCTGGGGCGAACCTCGAGCGGGGAGCCGAGGGGCGCGTCCACCGGGGCGTCGCGCAAGCTGTTGAGTTGGGCTACGAGTGTCTGGCGAGTCTGCTCGAGCAGCGTCTGGCGCTCGGCCAGCCGGGAGAGCTCGACCTGCGCCCGCAGCACGTCTTGCTGCACAGCTTTGCCTACGGAGTAGCGAATCTCCGCCACTTTGGCGAATCTCCGGAGAAGCTCGCGATCCTTGCCCAAGGTGGAAAGGGACTGGTCGGTGAAATAGAGGTCGAAATAGGCCTGCTTGACTTCGGCCTCGATGCGTCGCAACACGGCCTCGTAACTGAGCGCTTCGGCATCGGCCTCACGCGTTGCGATCTCGCCCCGCAGGCGCGTCTTGCCCGGGTAGGGGATCTCCTGCTCGGCCGTGAACTGGCGGGCGCTGGAGGGGTCGCCGTTCATCAGCGTGAAGGGCGGCAGCACGTTGCCTCCGTAGCTCACCGAGACCGTTGGGTCGGACCAGGCGCGAGCCTGGGGAATGCGCGCCCGCTTGGCCTCGATGGCTCGCCGCGCTGCCTGCACCTCGGGGTTGCGCTCCCGCGCCTCCTGGACGAGGGCGCGTAGCTGGTTGGCGTCCGCCGGAGGCGGTGGCGGCAGAGCCGAGGCTATATCAGCCCCTGACCCCCGATTCGAAGTCGCACAGAACAGAACCACCGAGAATAGAAGAGTTATTCGCCAAGCCATTTTGATTCTCCATTCCCTCTCGCCGCGGAGGCACCGCTGCTGCGAGCCGCTTGTCGCAACTCTCGGGGTCAGACTCCGTGTGAACAGGTGGAGTCATCCCCCAGAGACAAAGGCTAAATCGGCAGGATGGAGAGCTATATGAGAAGCAGGCAGGTACGCTGCAAAGGACTCAGCGGCGGGGAAACAGGCTGAAATAGCGCAGGGCGGATCACTGGCGTCACGGCGGGCGGTAGGACCAACCCGGGAACCACGTGTCCACCATTTTCCAACGCCGCCCTGGCGAGTTCATTGGCGGCCGTGGGCTGAGATACCAAGGTTGGGTCACTGGCAGGAGAAACTCGGCAACAATCCGGCACGGGCGCCGGATTGTGCGCCGGGCGTTCACGCGTGGCCGGGCAACAATCGCACACCCTGGCGCAGGTAGGGGTGCACCAAGCTCTAACCCCGGACCACTGCATCAACAATCCCATTACCAGAACGTAGGCAACTCGCTTCATCAGCTATCCCAACGACGTCTAGTCTACGACTTTCTTGCCGTTTCCGCAAGAGATGGTCGAAGCTCACTAGCATTGGATGCAATTTGGGGTGACGAGGTTCTCCCAGATACGCGACATGCGTCACAAAAAACTGCTTGCCTTTGGTGAAAACTCATGAGTGTAGGACTCTGATATCGCGAAGGCGCGTGCTCCATCGAGATTGTGCTGTGTAAATTTACGCACCTATTGATTAATTCCACTACGTTTGCTGGGAAAGGCTGGCAGAAGGTCGCTAAGCGCTTGTCGAACAAGGGATTGGACGTAGAATATGTTAACAGAAGACCAATACTATGGAGACATTGTTGCTATGTCGAGGTCTGCAGAATGATGTTGAAAAAAATGGACAAATGGTCGCTTGGAATTGCCGACATGGAATGGGCGAGGGCTGACTCCAGACTTCTATTCCTCGCGTTGGGCGCGGCGATTCTTGTAGGCGCTGAGCAAATCCAGGCCCAAGTGACGACGGAGCACCCATTCATCGAGCCAAGCGCCATTAAGTCGGAGACTTGCCTAACCTGCCACCCGGACAAGAAAGAGGGGAAGTTCGTCCATTCTGCTGTCGCCCTGGGATGCGAGAACTGCCACCAAGCCAGTTCGGAGAATGGCAAGACGGCCATCACCCTGGTGGCGACGGGCGGCGAGCTTTGCGCCACGTGCCACGAAGCCAAGAAGGAGCCCGTTCTTCACGTGCCCTACCGGGAAGGCCAGTGCCTCATCTGCCACGAGCCCCACACGAGCAACTTCCCGCGCCAAGTGCGTGCCGAGACCAACCTGCTTTGCCTGAGCTGCCATGGCGTGAATCAGCCCGATGTGAAGGTCGACCAGGAGATCAAGACGGGGTCCCTCCTGGGCGGCCGAACCCTTACTCTCGACGACTATCGCCAAGCCGTGAAGATCGGCCTCGACCGCTCGGGGACGAAGGGCCACCCCATCGTGGGTCATCCGGTTTCGGGCCGGGACCCGCGGAACAAGGACGCCGCGCTCAACTGCCTGAGCTGCCATGCCTCGCACAGTTCGGCGCTGGCGAGGCTTATGCCCGCCGACGTTAACCCGACCGCAGGCCTCTGCGCGCGGTGCCATCAATGACGGAAACGACATCAACGACGTGCGGTAAACACCTTTCAGCTTAGGAGTAGGTTACATGTTTAGCTTCCCACGCAAGCCCCGCGCCTGGCGATTCCTGCTAACTGTAGTTCTCGCTCCGGCGGCAAGCTGGGCCCCTGCCCAGAAGCAGCCGTCGGCGCACCAACCGTCGTCGGTCGCCTGGAAGGCGCCGCCCGAGGGCCAAGCCGACCAGTACGTCGGGGAAGAACTTTGCGCAGGCTGCCACGAGGATCAGCAGAAGCGTTTCAAGAACACGGTCATGGGGAAGATCTACGCCCATCCCCGGACTGAATTAGAAAAGCGTGGTTGCGAATCCTGTCACGGGCCCGGCAAAGCTCACGTCGCAGCTGGCGGCGGCAAGGACACCATCCCCCTCCGCTTCGGCAAGGATTCCAACAACTCGATCGAAGAGCAAAACGCCGCTTGCTTAGCGTGCCATGCACGCGGCAACCGGCTGTTTTGGAAGGCCAGCCCGCACGAATCGCGCGGGATGGCCTGCGTGGACTGCCACCAGGTGAAGCAGGAGCGGCAGGTCTTGCTCTCGTCCGACACCCGCTACAGCGCTCCGCTCACCGAGAACAGGGGGGTCAAGAAGTCGCAGCCGGAACTCTGTCTGCAGTGTCACCAGATGCGCCGCGCACAGTTGCAGCGCTCCTCGCACATGCCGTATCGCGAAGGCAAGGTGACGTGCACCAGTTGTCACAACCCGCACGGCACTCCCAACCCGAAGCAGCTGATTCAGAGCACGGTCAACGAGAACTGCCTCACCTGCCATACCGAGCGCCGTGGTCCTTTCCTGTGGGAGCACCCGCCGGTGATGGAAAACTGCGCCAATTGCCATGAGGCGCACGGCACCAACAACCCGCAGTTGCTGAAGGTGCGCATGCCTCGGGTTTGCGATAGCTGCCACGTCACCAGTCGTCACCCAACTTCCCCGACACTCCTCAACGCCGTTCGGGATTTCAACCGGGGATGCACGAACTGCCATTCCGCGATCCACGGATCGAACCATCCCTCCGGGAACATGTTCCTGCGCTAGGAAGGAGAGAGCAATGAAATTGATGAGACAGCCTACGATACTGGTACTGCTCGCGCTGCTGCTCGTCCCGAGTCTGCTGTTCAGCCAGGAACCGCCCGCACCGCCATCGCATGGGAGCGTCGAGTTTGGAGTCCGGCATGTCTCGGGCGATGTGTGACGATCCAAACCGACAACAACCGGCCCGGTGGCACCAATAGCCCCACGCCACTTAACTTCCTCACGGGCGCCACGGCGACCACGGGAGCCTACTACCTCTATGGGGCGTTGAAGGACCTCTCGTACATCTACAGCTTCGATGCGAGTTACACGCTTTCGCCGGAGGTGTCACTGTTCGCTGAATATACGCACGAGAGGTACTACAAGAGAATGATCTCGCGGAGCCGCTCGCCGCTTTCGGGTACGCAGACAATTCTGACCTGCTCGGGCTGCGACACCGCCAATAATGACTGGGAAAGCACGTACCACGACATCTTTGATACCTACGCCGCGGGCGTGGATCTGTACCTTGGGAAGAAGGTCTACTTGACGCCGTACTACTCTCTGTCGGCAGGTAAGGGCAATGTCTTTTCGAGCGCGCTTGGCGATCGCACCATCACTACCGGTCCCAACAGGTTCGCCCTTACCGGCACCAGTGCAGCCCAGAACTATCCGGAGACGACCACCCGAATTCACGAACTCGCGGTCGTCTTCAAGTACAAGCTCACGAAGAACCTCATGCCGAAGCTGGAATATCGTCTCCAGCAGTTCGACAATAAGGACTACCAGACTTCGGCCATGACTCCGTACATGGGTTGCATAGGCACGACCGCGGCACCGGTTACGGGCTGTCCCAGTGCGACTGCGAACGTTGGAATACCGCAGCCCAGCCCCTTCTATCCGGGTTTTGTCGTCGGCGATACCAGTGCGGCCAGGTACATCTTCATGGGCGTGGATCAGCCTTCGTACCGGGTCCACGTCTTGACGGCCACAGTCGAATTGCACTTCTAAACTGCTGGTCTCCGGGGAGGGGGATCGACCCTTGCCTCTCCGGAGTCCGCGCTCCCGAGACTGTTAGAACCGGCGCGAGGGCCGCAGGCCAGTCACGATCCCAACGAACCTCCAGACTCTATCCTCACTCGCCACGCGGCCTGCGACGATTGCCACAACCCCCCTGCCGTGCGCGCCAACGTTGTGACCCCTGTACCCCCTCAGCTCCCGGCCACACTGCTGGGCCATATAGCCTCAGACGTTAGCTGTTGACGCGAAGCGGTGGCTTTACTATTATCTCGGCGGATCTATCTCCCTCTCGACGAGGACCGAGATCGAGTATCGAGGCAACGCAGCCAGCGCCGGGTGTCGCCTAGTCAGGAGGAGTGCCCGCGGTTCCGGCCGCCCAGCCCCATGACACCTCCCTACAACGAGCGCAGACGGCATACACGCCTGACTGTAAGAATGCCCGTGGTCCTGCGCGGCACGGATGCAGCAGGCCGCGACTTCTTCGAGCGGGCCGAGGTCGTTTCCATCGACCAGCGAGGAGGGCGGGCCCGCACCCGTTTCTTTTTGCGAGTGGGTGAAGAAGTCACGCTCCAAGTACCCGAGGAAGAGAAAGCGAAGCGCATGCGCGTGGTATGGAGAGGCGAGCCAGGAGACTTCTATGAAGGCCTGATAGGCCTGGAATTCGTGGAAGCGGAAGAGTCCTGGAACCTCGAAAGCCTACGGGTGCGCTGGGAGTCCGAGAAGTTCTGAAGAGTGCGAGGCGTCGCGCGGAAGAGCGGGACCGCGAAGGCGCGCCTTGTATCTGGTGGCGCCAAGCTTGCTTCCGTGGTTTTGGCATAATGTCTTGGATACTCCCATGACTGCGCCGGAACAGAGAAAAAGCGAACGCCTCCTGCTGAGGATTCCCATCCGGGTGATGGGATTTGAAACCACCACGGGCGAGTTTTCGGAAGATACGTACACGTCGGTGGTGAACCGCGCCGGCGCTCGCATCGCCCTGCGGTGCCGGGTGGCGGTCAACGAGACGCTGCGCATCATCAATCTGGAGAATTACAGCGAAGCCGATTTCCGCGTCGTGGCGCCCACCGGCTGGGCGGGCACCGACGTCAACGAGTGGGGAGTGGAATGCCTGGAGCCGGGGCGCAACATCTGGGGTATCGAATTCGCCGCCCCGCTCGCGGGAGAAGCTGGCGCCCTGATCGAGTGCCAAGAGTGCCACAAGCAGGTGTTCTGGGCCCTGACCCCCATGGACGTGGAGGTTCTGGAGGCCGGCGGCATCACTCAACGTCATTGCAGCCAGTGCGACAGAGCTACCTTCTGGATGTACGCCGACGTCACTCGCCGCCCCGCGGAGTTCCCTCCTCCGGAAGCTCTGGCGTTACCCGCGCGGCCCGCCGTATCCGAAAAAGAGAAGGAAAAACGCAGGAACAGACGCCTGGGGATGAAGCTGCCGATCCTCGTGCGCGGTCCCTTCGCTCAGGAGGAAGTCAGCAAGACAGAGAACGTATCTAAGGCTGGCCTGGCGGTTTCGCTGGGCATGGACTTGGCGGTGGGAGACGTCGTGCGCGTCGTGTACCCGTACACTCCCGGTGGCGAGAACATCGAGCAAAAGACCGAGGTGCGGCGCCGCGCCAGCTACGCCTTCGGCGGCAGGCGGCTCTACGGCCTGCGGCTGCTGCGCTGAGCTTATCCCTGAGGTTCGCTTTCTCACGCCGCCGCGCGGCTGCCGTTCAGTTCAAAAAGCTGCCAGTCGCACTCACCCCAAGGCGGGGCGCTTACCGCGAGGTAACACTATGCGATGGACCTTGACGCGAAGACATTTCCTGGGAGCCACCGTGCTCGCTTGGCCGACGTCGAAATCCCTCCTGGCGCAGGCAGCGGGAAAGCGCCAGCCGCTTCCCTACAAGCTGGGCATCATCACGGATGAGCTGAGCGAGAATTTCGAGCAGGCGCTCGACTTCATCTCAGAGTATGCCCTGCCTTACTGCGAACTGCGGGAGCTCTGGAACAAGAACATCATGAACGTGTCCCAGGAGGAGTTGACTCGCGCCCGACAGATGATCCAGAAGCGCGGACTGCGCGTCAGCGACCTTGCCTCGCCGCTCTTCAAGTACAACCTCCCGGAAATGCCCGCCCGCGAGGAAAAGCGCGACACTTTCCGCGCCAACTTCACTGACCAGGACACCGAGGATTTGCTGCGCAGAGTCTTCGCGCTCGCCCGCTTCTTCGGCACTAACCAGGTCCGGATCTTCAGCCACTGGCGAGTCGATGAGCCGGCTAAGGCATACCCCTACGTCCGCGACCGCCTGGCCAGAGCGGCGGCCCTCGCGGCCAAGAGTGGGATAGTCCTGGCGTTGGAGAACGAGCCCGCCTGCAACATCGGGACTGGCAAAGAACTCGGGCGCATCCTGCGCGACATCAATTCACCTTATCTGCGCGGCACTTGGGACCCGGGCAACTCGGTCATGCTCGGTGAGGTGCCCTACCCCGACGGCTACCGGGAAGTTCGCGGACTGTTCTCGCACATGCACTTCAAGGACGTGAAGAAAGACCCGCAGACCGGCAAACTGAGCTGGGCGCCGGTCGGCGCGGGCGTCATTGACTACCGCGGCCAGATCGCGGCGCTGCGCAAGGACAGCTACCAGGGAACTATGGCGCTCGAGACCCACTACCTCCGCGCCGACGGCAACAAGCTTGAGAGTACGCGCGAGTCGCTGGAGGGCTTGCTCAAGCTGTTGAACGAGTCCGCATCCTCACCAGGGCGCTAGCCTAGGCCCAGTCTGAGGGCGACCTCACCGCTGTCGTTGGGGGGCAGGTGCGCGGTTGGCAGGACTTACTTGGCGAGTCTTTGTGGCGCTAACTACATTTGTTTTCAAGGACATTCCGGCGCAGATAAAGATAGCCTTTGTTTTCAGATAGATACTGGCGCAGCCAGAAATCTCCATGCTTTTTGGACCCCATTCGAGACAATAACTTATTTCCCATCAATAAGATTCCGGCTTTCGCGGACTAACTCATTTTTTTTCATAAACATTCCGGCTTCGTTTCTCGAGTGCACTCGGCTCAACCCTTTGTTTTCAACAACATTCCGGCTTCGTTCCCGCACTTTTCAAAGAATTCTTTTTTCTTCTCCCGACCTTTTCTTGTCCCTGGCCCCCTCAGCTCGCCAAGGCAGCGACGCAGCCGTAATGGCCCAGAACAAAAAGCCATAATCGAGTGTGCATTCTAATAAATATTTACTCTTTTGTCAAATATTTTCGCGCGCCAGCCGCCTGGTGCGCCGACAGGGAATCCTGAGGCACGCTCCGGGAGGGCCAGCACCAACCTCTGGAAGGGGGCTTCCGCCAGCGTAGAGACGTTCCGGTGGCACGTCTCCTCCGTAAGCCGCCCCACCACCGGGGTGCCTCTACACGTCAATCCTCGGGGCGCGTGGCCAGGACGTCGGGCACCCAGTCCGCGTTGCAGGCGGTGTCGCACTTGGCCGCCGTCACGAAGCCCTCCAGCTTCAGCGCGCCGCGGAACAAGACCTTGATTCTTCGCCGCCGCGTGCGTTGACTTGCCCAAGCCGGCAGCGTAACATTCATCACAACGTGGGGAACCTGCCTATGCTCGGTAAGACCATTTCCCACTACCGCATGCTGGAGAAGCTGGGCGGCGGGGGCATGGGCGTGGTCTATAAGGCTGAGGACACCCAGCTTGGCCGCAGCGTGGCGCTCAAGTTCCTGCCCGCAGAACTCGCCCAAGACCGCAAGTTCCTCGAACGTTTCCGCCGCGAGGCCCGGGCCGCCTCCGCGCTGAATCATCCCGGCGTGTGCACCATCTACGAAATCGGCGAGCACGAGGGTCGACCCTTTATCGCCATGGAATTCCTGGAGGGCCAGACACTGCGGCAACGCCTCAGCGCCGGGGCGTTGAAGATCGAGGAAGCGCTGGACATGGGAATTCAGATTGCCGATGGGCTGGAGGTGGCGCACGCCAAAGGCATCATTCATCGCGATATCAAGCCAGCGAATATCTTCGTGACCACCCGGGGCCAGGCGAAGATTCTCGACTTCGGGCTGGCGAAGCTGGCGCCCGAAGGGCGGGGGCTGGGTGCTAGGGGCTGGGGGCTGGAGAAAGACCGCCCGAGCGGCGGGGACGCCGCCGCTACAGCCGTGACGGCCGCCGACGAATCGCTCACCAGCACCGGCATGGTGATGGGCACGGTCGAGTACATGTCGCCCGAGCAAGTGCGCGCCGAAGAACTCGACGCGCGCAGTGACCTGTTCAGCTTCGGGCTCGTGCTGTACGAGATGGCCACCGGACGCCGCGCCTTCGTCGGTGGCTCGCCTGGCACCATCTTCGATGCCATCCTGAACCGCGCTCCTATCCCGCCGCTGCGCATTAATCCCGAACTGCCGGCGAAACTGGAAAAGATGATCCTGAAGGCTCTCGAGAAAGACCGCAAACTGCGCTATCAGACCGCCTCGGACTTTAAGGCTGACCTGCAGCGGGTGAAGCGGGACACGGATTTGGCGCGAACCAGTGGGGCGTCCCGGCTTGGCGGGCCGGGGCAAGAGGCGGACCGCAGACCCCGACCGCAGGGCCCAACGCCGGCGAGGTGGGTGATGCGCCACTTGGTGGCGCCTAGTGTGCGTGGCCTGCGGGAGTGGCTGCTGAGGAGGGGTGCTGCTGCTCGCATTCGATCCCTAGCCGTGCTGCCGCTCACGAACCTCTCGCGCGATCCCGAGCAAGAGTACTTTGCTGAGGGGATGACCGGGGCCTTGATATTCGAGCTGGCCAAGCTGCGGGCCTTAAAAGTAATCTCGCGCACCTCGGCGATGCGTTACAGGGAAAGTACCAAGTCCCTGCCAGAGATCGCTGAAGAGCTGAATGTGGAGGGGGTGGTGGAAGGTTCGGTGTTGCGCGTGGGACAACGAGTGCGAATCACGGCGCAGCTCATCCACGCCGCTACGGACACCCATTTGTGGGCGGAGAGCTACGAGCGCGACCTGCGGGAGGTGCTCCTTTTGCAGACCGAGGTAGCCCAGGCCATCGCCCGGGAGATCAAGGTGGCGGTGACGCCGGAGGAGGCGCGGCGCCTGGCCCGCGCCCGCCCCGTGAACCCCGAGGCTTACGAGGCCTATCTCAAAGGTCGCTTTCACTGGTACAAACTTTCTGCCGAGCATTTCGAGACTGCGCTGGAGTACTTCCAGCTTGCCCTGGAGAAAGATCCGGACTGCGCGCTGGCGTATGCGGGTATCGCGGATGTCTGGCTTAGCCGCGGAGACAGCGGAGTCGTACCACCCGGTGAGGCATTCCCCAAAGCGAAGGCAGCAGTGTTGAAAGCTCTTGGGCTGGATGACAGGCTCGCGGAAGTTCACGTCAATTTGGCGAATTGCAGATTCATCTATGAATGGCACTGGAGTGGTGCCGAAGCGGAATTCCAACGGGCGCTTGAGCTCAACCCCAACTATGCGGACACGCACCTTTTTTACTCGGATTTCTTGATCTCGATGAGACGTTCCCGGGAAGCGATGGCGGAGATAGATCGAGCCTTAGAATTGGACCCGTTCAATTTCTTCCTTCAGTGTTTCTTCGGCTGGCACTTGGTGTACCTGGGTCGTTATGACGAGGCCATCGCGCAGCTCCGCAAAACGCTCAGAATGGAACCGAATTCTCCCGCCGCTCATCTAGGCCTCTGGGGGGCCTTTCACCAAAAGCGCATGGATGAGGAGGCACTTGCGGAAGCGGAGAAGTTTTTCGCCCTGCTGGGCGACAACGAAGTCGCGGAAGCGCTGACGCGTGGCTACGCGGAGGGTGGCTACGCGGGAGCGATGCGCCTTGCGGCGGAGAAGCTGGCGGCACGTTCAAATCGAACCTATGTTCCGGCCGTGCGTATTGCGCGCCTGTATGCCCACGCCGGGGAGAAAGACCAAACCCTTAAGTGGTTGGAGAAAGCCTATCAGGAGCGCGAATCTCCCTTGGTTCATCTCAATGTAGGTTGGGATTGGGACGACCTGCGCTCCGACCCACGCTTTCAGGAGCTGCTGCGCCGGATGAATTTTCCTGAGTAGCGCGTCAGGGCACGACTTCAGTCGTGCCGGAACGCGAGACCCTCTTCCACGGCCTTTAGGCCCTGAGGCCTCAGCGGCTAAAGCCCGGCAATCATCTTTAGGCGAGGGCGCATCGGCACGGATAAATCCGTGCCCTGACGCGAGCGCCGCATGGACTTTCCGCCGTAGCGTCCACCTTCAGGTGGACACATCCCTGCAAACGCGTGCCCGCCTAAAGACCGGCGCTACGGGGATGAATCATGACCTGGATGGCGGCACGAAGTTCCTCGGGCTGAAAGACGTTCTTCCAATCCGGAGCGAAGATGCGCTCGGAGCCCCAACGGATAGCAATCTGAGCCGCGTCAGAGAAGGGTGACTTCTCTGCCCCGAAGACGATGGCGAGCGCGATTTGCGCGTGCCCCGCCATGAAGGCTTCGGCTGCCTCACGCGGCACGCCAGCCTCGACCGCCGCTTCCAGGGCCTGCTTCATGAGCGTGGCTGCTGAAGCCACCACGATTTCCGCCATGGCCGGTTCGAGCAGCGCGAACTGTTCCGGCGTGACGCGATAGGCCTGGCGCACGGGTGCAAAGATCGCCTTGCAGAGCTCCACACCCTGGGCGAAGTTCGATTCCGATCCCTGGGCCAGCGAGACGATGATGTCCTGCACGGCCACACCGCCGAAGTAATCGCGTCGCGCTTCAGCAGTCGCCTGCTCCGTGAACATAGGAGGATGGCAGGGATGAGTGATCATGTAGGTGACATCGGCTCGGATCGGCAGCTCGCCCACGTAGGCTGCCGCGGCATCCAGCATGATGAGCGTTGCATCTCTCTTCATTTGCGGCACCAGTTCGCGCGCGATCCGGCCAATCAGCGCATCCGGCACCGCCATGAGGACGAAGTCCGCCTCGGCCAGCGCCGCCTCCAGCGGAGCAACCTCCAGACCCTCCTCCTGCAAAGCGCGAATTCGCTCCGGGTCTTTCTCACAGGCGAGGACCTTGTATGCCGGATTTCCGGCCAACTTCTCCACCGCCCGATGACCCATCTTGCCACCTGCACCGACAATGACCACGGTATGTGTCATAGGTCGTTCTCCTCTTCTTCTAAGGTCTAACAGGGTGCGGAACACCCTACCTGTCGTGCTGATCCCGCGCAGCGGGAGAAGCATCTCGCTCGCACATTAAAGAGGAACCGCTTAGATCCTTCGCTTCGCCCGTCAGCTGACGGGCTTCGCTCAGGATGACAACGGTGCGAGCGCCTTTCAGCACCCCGCCCACGGCCGGGACGGCCGTGCTACCGCTAATCCGGAATGTACTGTCGCAAGTAGTTGATGCTTTCCACCGCCCACGCCTGCTCGAGCGCGATGGTTTCCTGCAAAGTCTTTTGCTCCGGCGGCCACAATTCCAGGATGGCGTTGGGCGAAACACCCGCAGCGCGCAAGGTGTCCAAGAGCCAGGGAATGTTGAGCTGGCCCTTACCCGCCGGCCGCCCCTCGACCGTGAAACCCATCATGTGCCAGACGCGTTGGACGACGAAGTCCTTGATGTGAAGGCACAAGGTGTGCCGCGCCAGCGTCTGGACGACCTCCTCGGTGCCTTCGGGTATGGCCAGCGAATTCACGGTATCCAAAGTAATGCCAATCCAGGGGCACGCCAGAGTCCTGAGCAACCCGTCCAAATCCTGCGCGGGAATTCTGCCGTTTTCCATCGCCAGCCTGACCCCTGCCGCGGCCAGATCGGGGATGATGGCACGCAGATAGGCGCCGATTTCCGGCACGGAGGGAATCTTGCCGCCAGCGACTTCCGGGATGGTGCGCAACAAGGTGGCGCCCACTCGGGCGGTAAGCGCGACATAGCGCCGCAAGTGGTCGGTCTCAAGACCTCGCGTGCCAATCTCCAACTCGAGCTGCCCTTCGCGCGCCTGCCTTACGATCGCTTCCCGTTCAGCTTCGGAGAGTTGATCGAGAGGGAGGTTGGGACCAATCTGCACCACCCGCACTCCCAGCTCCCGAGCTTTGGCCAGCAAGTCAAGCGCGGTCATGGGCCGTTCCGGCATCGCGCCGGGGAAACCGATGGACCACATGTACGCATAGGTTCCTATTCCCAGTTTCATAGCTTCCTCTCGCGCCGGTGCGCGCACATGGTCAGTCCCCGGCGGCTTAGGTACTCCCTCCACGCGAGATGATGGTGATGGCCACGATCAAGAGGCCGATGCCCACCAGCGAATAGCCGTACGACCGGCGGCTGGCTCCGGCCCATTCGCCCGTCAGCGCACCCCACAGATTCGAGGTAATCAGGCTCATGGACATGAACAACGGCCAGCCGATAATGCCACCCAGCGGGCCCAGCGCTGTCGCTCCCGCGCCGTAGGCCATGAAACTCCCGAACAGAATAATGCCCATCAGACCCGCCCCGAGCCAATAACCCCGGGGAGCTTGTGCGCTGGAAAAGAACTGCCAGCCACGGTTCTTCGCCAGCAAGTACACCGCATAGCCGCCGTTGGCGAGAAACCCTGCGGTCAAGGTGAACGCCCAGATGCCATTGGCCGCCATGCTGGCGTGGGCGCCTCCCTCCAGTGCCTTTCGCTGGAACTCCTCTCCGAACACGAAAGCGAAATTCAACATGGGGGAGAGAATTCCCGATGCGATGCAGATCACCAAGCCAACCATGAATCCTGCCTGGACCATGGGGGCCAGCGTCTTGGCTTCCCGCTCGCGCCGTCGCCCGGCGAGGGCGCAGAAGAGGATGCCGACCAGCACCAGCACCGTGCCGACCATCAAGGCGAACCCTTGCCGCGTCCAGAGCCGTTCCGGATGCAGGACGATGAGCGGGAGGAAAGTGCCGATGGGCGCGATGAGGCCGAGGATGATTGCGTAGCCTACCGCCAGCCCCAGACGACTCACCCCCAGGCCGAAGAGGACGTTTCCCACACCCCAGCCGAAACCAAAAACCAGGACCTTGGCGAGCGTGGACCCGGAAGTACTCCGGATAACCTCTCCCAGTTGCGGCACAGTCTCGAGCGCCACCAGCCACGGAATGAGGATCAAGCCCAGGACGGAAAACGCCAGCCAAGTGTTTTCCCAGCGCCACTTCGGCATGCGTTTCATGGGCAGGACCCAGCTTCCATTTAGGAATCCGCCCAGCAGAACCCCGGCAATTCCCCAACCGATGTCTATGTTCATTGGCCCTCCACGGGATTCACTTCTGTTCTGAGTCGATGCGCGCGATCGCGAAGGGACGCAAGCGCAGTTCGAGCTCATCCTGCGAAGTTTGCGCCCACTCCCCCATTTCCGCGCGAAACTGTTCCGGTGACAGCATGGCCTGTTCGGCGTTGGTCTCGTCGAGGAACCGCACGCGCACGGACCTCGCAAGATTCGCCCCTGTTACTCGCACTGACTGCGGCTCCGGGCTCAAGTTGGCGAGCAGAATTCGCGTATGCCCATGCCGGGACAGTACCAGTCCCTCCACCTTCAGGGGAGTGCTTGAGGTGGAAGGAATCACGCTGCCCCCGGCGAATTCACCCACGTCGGCGAGTACGTGATAAAGAGGAAAGACCAAGCCGGCAAGCGCGCGGAACTTCGCGGGCAGCGGTGAACCATTCTCGGTTTCCATAACTCCGCGCCAGCCCGTCGTCTCGTAGTACGTCAGGCTGTAGGCGCCGCTTTCCCCAAGGCGCTTGAGGCTGCCCAGCGTCCAACCCGCGCCGAACAGCGACATTTGTCTCGGGTCCACCTGCGAGGGCAACTCACCCGGCGCTGGCTCGGGCTCCGGTCCGGTGGCATCGGGATTGAAGCGCGGCTTGAGAGTGATGGTGCTGACGGCCAGCGGCAGCCCGCCAGCAAACTGGTGAGCGCTCTCAACGCTCGCCGCCTGACCTTCCAGATTCTCGATCAGCGAAGCATTGTCAACCGCATGGACCTGGGGATTGAGGGAATAGCAGACCAGGTCCAGGAGCTCCACGGGAGGCCGGCCGCGGTTGAGCTCAGCGAAGTAGGCATTCGTGCCCGCACCGATCTTGGCTCTTGAATCGTAGGAGGAAAGATATCTGCGCGCCAGCTTCAGCCACTTCTCGGTAGTGGATTTCTCCCGCGGGGAGTAAATGAGCCAACTGCCTACCTCCGGCTTCAGCTCTTGGAGCGCGGCGACGACCCCGGTGAGTTCATCCGCCGCGTTATCAGAGAGGGTGAGAGCGACCTCCAGCGGCACACCCAGCGCCCTGGCCTCAGAAGCGGCACTCCGGAGCGTCGCCAAGTAGCCGGACTGAAACGGATTCAGGTCCACGCGCAGGTGGGAGAGGTTGAGCGCCTTGAGACGTGCCAACTCCTTGGGCGTGAGCGGCTGCCCGTGGCTGGCTACGGCAAGTCCAAGGCGCGGAAGCAGGACCGCAGGCCCCGCGCTCACCGCCAGACGGACTTCCGACGTAGGCAATTCCTCCCGCCCCTCCGGGACCCGCCCCTTAAGGCGCAAGGTGACTGATTGGGAGATGGTTGTGCCCGCTTTCACCTCTGCCGGGAAGGGCAAGGTCAGCGGAGTGCAATAAGTTTTGTAGGATGCGTCCGTCCAGTTTCGTTGATCCTCCATTTCGAAAGTGTCGCCCGCAAAACGAACCTCCGCCCAGACTCCAGGGACCACTTCGTGTGAGACGGCCCGCAGGTTCAGAAAGGGTTGATCGGCTGCGATGTAGCGAGGGAAGGCGCCTTTGATGACCGCGCCGTCCACCTGCTCCACCACGCAGGGCCGGCCCGCACACTCCCGCAGGGGATGGAGGACGCAGAATCCGATCCGATTGCGGAGGAAAGTCGAGCGCGCTTGCCCGTCCATCCTGAAGGTGATGGTTCCTTCTGCGTCTCCCGTGATCGTCCCTTTCCAGAAGAAATCAATCTCGCCTTGTTTGTTTTCCACGTCGTAGGTGATGCGGAACGAATCTGCGGCAATCTCCTTTTGGAGGTTTGAGAGGCGCGGCGGGATAGTGCCCCAATTGCGGTCGCGGATGGCAACGTAGACGCGGCGGAGAATCTCGCGTCCCTGCAACCGGACATAGCGCAGGTCGCCTTCCTCAAACACCAGCGACAAAGGCCCCGCCCGCAGCTCGGTCCGTTCGGGGAGAGGGGCATCCACACCGTAGTAAAGAACTCTCTTCGGCAGCATCGCTGTACCCTCCGGGTCAAGCGTAGCCATCAGCCACCAGATAGTAGTCAGTTGCGCATCCAACCCTCTTCAAACCGTCCATGGAAGCCCTGCTTACTTGGGCCGCACCAGGGGAAGATACTGGCTCTGGCCTCCGTCCACCGCAACCACCTGCCCCGTTACGTGGGCTGCCTCATCGGAAGCGAAATAGGCAACCAGGTGTGCGTGGTCTTCAGGTTCGGCCATCCGGCCCGCAGGAATTAACCTCACCATCTCTTCCAAATCCATCCCGCGCTCTCGCGCTCCCTCCACAAGCATGGGGGTGCGAGTCATCCCCGGGCAAAGGCAGTTGACGGTGATGCCGTGGGGCGCCAACTCCACGGCCAGACAGCGAGAGAAATGGACAACGGCGGCTTTGGCCGCGCAATAAGCGATCTGATTGGTGCGCACGATGATTCCAGCGATGGAAGACACGTTCACAATGCGGCCCGCGCGCCGGGGCAACATCCTCCGAATGACCGCCTGCGAACACAAGAAGACACCCTTCGCGTCCACCTCGAAGGCCCTGTCCCAGGCCTCCTCGCTCATGTCCACCGTGGGCCCGGAAAAGAAGACGCCCGCGTTGTTCACCAAAAGCCAGAGCGGTCCCAGGTCGTTTTCCGCCCGTTCCACCATGGCTTCCACTTCGGCCTTGCGGGAAACATCGGCCGGGAGAGCCAGAGCGCGCCCGCCTGCTCTCCGCAATTCCTCGGCGGTGTCCTCGGCCGAGATCCTTTCAGCGTCGTTCACACCCACCGCCATCCCGCGGGCTGCCAGCACGTGGGCAATCGCCTTTCCGATACCACGCCCGGCACCCGTCACCAGAACCACTCGACCTGCCAAGGTCATGGTTGTTCTCCCTCTTCAAATATTCGCCGCAGGTAAGCGACGGCTTTGCGCGCGGCAGGCTCCGGATCACCTTCCAGGGCCAGCACTACGGAGCCTGAGCCTTGGAAATTCTCCTGCCGAAGTACGCGCGCGAGATGAGGCCAGTCGAGGCGCTCCTTCTCGGGAAGGACTCCCGGAGGCCAGCGGCTGGGATCGTAAAGGTGGATATGACGCGCCTGACCGCGCGCGGCCCGGATGCCATGCTCGAGCGAGGGTTCCGATTCCGCAAGCTGGTAAGTGTCCAGCATCACGCTGAAGGCGGGACTGCCGATGCGTTCCACCCAGGCCATCGCTTCGTCCATGGTATTGATGTAGCTGGTTACGCCCGGGTCAGCCGGCTCCAGCATGATGACCGCCTGAACCTTTTCGGCATGTGCGGCCAGTTCGCGAAACACATCCTCGGCCATGCGATCCATTTCTTCGCGGTTGGCTCCCGGAATCCCTGCGCCGCGCGCCGCGCCTAATCCCACGCGCGCCTTGAAGTGACCGGCGAAGTCCAAGATTCTCTTGAACGCCTCGCTCGAGTCCTTCCTCACGAGGGCGTCAGCGTGGAGGAGCGCCATTCCCTGCGCAAACATGCGGCCGGTGTTGACGACGGGCATCAAAGCGCCTGCCGCCTTCAAAGCCTTATCTACTTCGCGGGGGTCAGGAACGTGCAGGGGATCGGGCATGAACTCGATTCCGTCGTATCCCCAGGCAACCGCGCGCTGGGCCAACTCTACCGGGGTGCCGGTGAGCACTTTCACCACAAAGCTGAGGTCCGCCATATCCGGCGTGGAGCTGAATAGGCAGAGTTGAATATTCATCGTAGCGAGCCGCTTCTCTCCTCGGGCGATTCGCTTCGCACCAGGAGGTCCAAGCTAGTCCAGGCAAACCACCTGCCCCGTGCGCGCTGATTCGTAAGCCGCAAAAACCAGCCGCAGCGTTTGCAGGTTGTCTTCGGCCGTCGTCTCCGCCGGACCGTGGCCGCGCAGCGCCTGGAGCAAATTCGCCAGGCACGGAACCATGCTGGCTTGTACCACATCGTAGGCAGGGTCAGCCCACGCATAGCGCGGCGGGGGACAGCGCCGGGCCCAGGTGCCCGCCTGAGTGGTGACGCGAATCCAGAAGTCGGGAGCAAGTTCCACCGACCCTTTATCTCCTTCCACAAAGGCAAATGTTTCGGGAAAACGCTCGCGTTCCAGCGCATTCTCAGCATAGGCCATCTCGACGAGCATCGTGGTCTGCCCGCCCATCTTCATCAGGACCGTGGCCACGTCTTCGCCCTTGATGTCCTTGTGAATGCGCTGGATCTGGCAGTACAGGCTCTGCGCTTCCCCGCAGAGGAACCGGGCCACATCCAGGATGTGAGTGCCGAGGTCGCTCAGGATGAATTGCTCCAGTTCCCGAAGAAAGGGCTGATTGATGAAGACGCGGAAACCCGAAATCATGTCGAGGCGCGCGCGAAACGGGGTTCCAATCTGCCCCTCGTCAAGCACTTGCTTCAGCCTGCGCAGGGGGGTTTGCCAGCGCCAGTTCTCGTGGACGAAAAAGGGGACTGCGGCGTCACGGCAGACCTCCACCATCCGTTCGGCATCCGCCAAGGAAGGGGCCATGGGCTTCTGGCAAATCACGGGGATCTGGTGCTGCGCCGCCAGATGCACCAGCTCTCGATGCGTGTCAGGACTGCTGATGATATCGACAAAGTCCAACCGTTCCTGACGGAGAAGCTCTGCCGCGCTTTCGTAGACCCGTGGGACGCTGAATTCACGGGCGCGCGCTTCCGCTTTGGCGCGCACGGCGTCACACACCGCAACGCACTCCACGCCTCCCACTTCTCGCCAGGCGGCCAGTTGATATCGCGACCAGAACCCAGCTCCCAAAACTGCAAATCGCAAGTTGTTCATCCCCGAATCCTCCCTGGGGGTATGTAAGATGCGGCGTGAAGAGTTCCCTCGCCCAATGGCTGATAAGCAGATTGCGGGAACGAATCTTGGCACACGCGAGGAAGAAAAGCAGCAATTTATTGACGGTGCTGGCGGCCCACCGCGGCTCGCCCCCCGCACCAGTGGACCAGCAGACTCTTATAGGGCTGGCGCGGGTTCTCCGTCACCCAGAAGACCCGTTCAGTTGTGGGCTAGATGGGTTACGTATAGCGGATCTGGATCTTGGCCCGCCGCGGAACCAGCGTATAGTCGAATTCCGTCAGCGCCTCATCCTTTTCGGTGATGACCAGCAGATACTTTCCGATTTTGGCGATGAGGCCGGCGGAGGTTATTTTGGAACCGATATACTGCCTGCTCTGGCGCATGGCCTCAAAGTCCGGCAACTTCTCGCGCGTGGCGCTGTGTGCGTCTTCCCAATCCACTTCCCCGGATCTGAATCGGACACCGTTAATCAGAACGCCTTTTGCCTTCCGCATGTTCGCTCCCTTGATTCCGATGACGTCCAGCGTTACGGACGAGTACCTGTCAGTCCCCCAAAGGCTACCGACCATTTCCTTCCCTTGCAAGTCCTTTGTTATCAAAGGACGCGTCCGGGGTACGTCTCGGCCTCGCGCCTCGTTCGAACCTCTGCCTCAAACAATGCCGCACCTGGCTGCCTGAGCTTCATCAGCCTCACCAGCGGAGGCGGAACCCGCTAGCCTCGTTCCTCAGCTTTCCCGCGGGGCGAGATGCTGAATCGCCAAAAGCGTCTCAGCAGGCGGGAAGCCTCGTAGCGCAGGTCCCGTTCTTTGGATCTGCGGCTCTTCAAGGTACGCGGTTCTGGCGGATGGCCGCAACGCCGCCAGAACAAACATGGAAAAGCCGCAATCCGTCAACTGACGGACGGGAGTTGCGCTACCTGCTGCGCTCAGGATGACCCTGGCGAAGCCTTTTTCAGCATCCTGCTAGTCCTCCTGCGGACGGAGCCCGCGCGCAGGAGAGGCGGTTTCCGGAGGGGCGCAGCGAAGCGCGTCGACCTTCCGATCCAGCAAGTGATTGTAGCGGCAGGTAAGGTTGGTGATGAGGCCGAGGAGCACCTTCTTGGGGTTTCGCGTGTGGAGGACCGTTCGCAACACGCGAGCCAGGATCTTGGGGTAGGAGTCGAACCGGTCGTGGAACTGATTCACCTCCCGCACCAGCTCGCTCCCCGTGAAGTGGAGGTACTGGGAG